>Ga0315281_10003328_pt1 | contig 23604 bp, 16 predicted proteins | sample YL17G07_0_MG_FD_204540 | JGI IMG/M metagenome (GOLD analysis project Ga0315281, IMG submission 204540) | Sediment microbial communities from Yellowstone Lake, YNP, Wyoming, USA - YL17G07_0 | ecosystem: Environmental > Aquatic > Freshwater > Lake > Sediment | place: USA: Wyoming | collected... | reverse complement strand
CCATGCCGGAGACGCGCTTTGCGGACGTGGTCGTCGTCGACATCGACGAAAAGAGCCTGGCCGAGGAAGGCCATTGGCCGTGGGGCCGCGACCGCCTGGCCAGCCTGCTGGACGAGCTGTTCGACCGTCAGGGCGCGGCGGTGGTGGGCTTCGACGTGGTGTTCGCGGAAAGCGACGGCAGCTCCGGACTGCCCGTGCTGCAACAACTCGCACGTCAGCAACTGCGGGATGTGCCGCAGTACAAGGTGGCGCTGCAAAGCCTCTACCCCGAACTCGACCGCGACCGGCGCTTCGCCGCAAAAATGCAGGGCCGCCCTGTCCTGCTCGGCTACTACTTCACCAGTCCCGAAGACGGCGCAGCGGCGCACGTCTCCGGAGCCCTGCCCGAGCCGCTGTTCCCGCCGCACATGTTCGAAGGCATGAGCGTGCCTTCCGTCACAGCCAACGGCTACGGCGCGAACCTGCCGGTCCTGCAAAAGGCCGCCGCCGGTGCCGGCCATTTCAACCCGTGGCCCGATTTCGACGGCATCACCCGGCGCATGCCCATGCTGGTGGAGTACCGCGGCGCCCACTACGAGGCGCTGTCGCTGGCGGTGGCCCGCACCTATCTGGGCATAGACGACGTGGTTCCCGTCGTTCCCTCCACGGACGGCCCTGCTGCCCCGGTGGAGTGGCTGAAACTCGGCCGCCTGAAGATCCCGGTGGACCGCTACATGCGCGCCCTGGTGCCCTACCGCGGCGCCCAGGGAAGCTTCCGCTACGTCTCCGCCAGCGACCTGCTGCACCGCCGCGTGCCGCAGGGCGCGCTGGCCGGCAGGATCGTGCTGGTCGGCGCCACCGCACCCGGCCTCACCGACATGCACGCAACCCCGGTCGCCAGCACCTATCCGGGGGTGGAGGTCCATGCCAACATGATCGCCGGCATCCTGGAGCAGAACATCAAGCAGCGCCCCGCCTATGTGCCCGGGGTGGAACTGGCGACGCTGCTGGCGGCGGGACTGCTGCTGGCGTGGCTGCTGCCGCGCCTCACCCCGCTGCGCGCGTCGCTCGTCACCCTGGCCGTGCTGCTGCTGGTGGCGGGCACCAACCTCGCGGCGTGGCGATACGGCGACCTGGTGCTGCCGCTGGCCTCGTCGCTGCTGCTGATCCTTTCCCTGTTCGTGCTCAACATGTCCTGGGGCTTCTTCGTCGAATCCCGCGCCAAACGGCAGATCTCCGACATGTTCGGGCAGTACGTCCCTCCCGAGCTGGTGGACGAGATGAGCAGCAACCCCGGCCACTTCGACATGCGCGGCAGGAGCTGCGAGATGACCGCGCTGTTTGCCGACGTGCGCGATTTCACCAGCATCTCGGAAAAGCTCGATCCCGAGGCGCTGTCCGAGCTGATGAACGCCTATCTCACCCCGATGACGCAGTCCATCCACCAGCACCGCGGCACCATAGACAAGTACATCGGCGACGCCATCATGGCGTTCTGGGGCGCGCCCGTGGCGGACCCGCAGCACGCCGCCAACGCCGTGCTGGCGGGGCTGGAAATGCAGCGCCGGCTGGCCGAACTGAACCGCGAGTTCAAGGCGCGCGGCTGGCCCGGGCTTGCCATCGGGATCGGCATCAACAGCGGCATCATGAGCGTGGGCAACATGGGCTCGCGCTTCCGCCGCGCCTACACGGTGATGGGCGACGCGGTGAACCTCGCCTCGCGCCTGGAAGGCCTGACCAAACAATACGGCGTCGCCATGATCGTCGGCGCGCACACCCGCGAGGCGGCTGCGGGAGTGGTGTTCCGCGAGCTGGACCGGGTGCGCGTCAGGGGCAAGGCCGAGGCGACGTCGATTTTCGAGCCGCTAGGCCTGTCCGCCGAGGTCGATGCGGCGCGGCTGGCGGACATCGAGCGTTTCCACCGCGCCCTTGAGCACTACCGCGCGCAGCAGTGGGATCAGGCCGACGAACTGCTGGCGCCGGCGGCGCCGGGCTGCCGCCTCTACCGGATCTACCGGGAGCGCATTGCCCATTTCCGCCTGCACCCGCCCGGCGCGGATTGGGACGGCGTATTCGAGTTCCAGATCAAATGAAGGTCCCGACATGAAAGTAAGAATCCTGGGATGCAGCGGCGGCATCGGCGGCGCTGCCCGCACCACCTCCATGCTGGTGGACGACGACGTGCTGATCGACGCGGGCACCGGCGTCGGCGATCTCGGTTTCGACGAAATGTGCCGCATCGACCACGTTTTCCTCACCCATTCCCATCTCGACCACATCGCCCTGCTGCCGCTGCTGGTGGACAGCGTGGGCAGCCTGCGCGATGTGCCCATCACCGTGCACGCCTTGGCGCAAACCATAGACTCGCTGCAACAGCACATTTTCAACTGGGAAATCTGGCCGGATTTCACCCGCATCCCCGACGCCGATCACCCGTTTCTGCGTTTCCAGCCCATTGCCCACGGCGCTGCCGTGACCCTGGCGGGCAGGGTGTTCACGCCGCTGCCGGCCGACCACGCCGTGCCCGCCGTCGGCTACCGCATCGACAGCGGGGCGGGCAGCCTGGCTTTCAGCGGCGACAGCAGCGGCAGCGATACCTTCTGGGAGGCGGTGAACGGCATCGAAAACCTGCGCTACCTCATCGTCGAAACCGCCTTTTGCGAGCGCGAACGCCACATCGCCATCGCTTCCAAACATCTCTGCCCAAGCATGCTGGCGCATGAACTGGGCAAGCTGAAGCACCCCGTGGAGGTCTTCGTCACCCACCTGAAACCCGGGGAGAGCGAACTCACCATGCGCGAAATCGACAGCTGCGCCGCAGCCTGGCGGCCACGGATGCTGCAAAACAACGACATTTTTGAAATATAAGGCAAACGAACATGAGCCAGACCATCCCCACCAAACCCCTCCTGCGGGCCGCCGCCCTGCTGTGCATGCTGCTGGCGGCCGGTCTTTGCGGCGCCGCCGGGCCCGTGCTGGAGCAGGCCCGCGCCCTGCTGCAGGGCGGCGACGCCGCTGCGGCCTATGCCGTGCTGGCGCCGCTGGAATTCGAGCGCGCCGGAGACATGGATTTCGACTACCTGCTGGGTGTGGCCGCGCTCGACAGCGGCAGGCCGGACAAGGCCACCCTGGCGTTCGAGCGGGTGCTGGCGGCCAACCCCAACCACGCCGGCGCCCGCCTCGACATGGCGCGCGCCTATTTCGCCCTGGGCAACGACGCCGTGGCCAAGGCCGAATTCGAAACCGTGCTGGAGCAGAACCCGCCGCCTGCCGCAAAGAGCGCGGCGCTGCAATATCTCGCCGCCATGGAGGCGCGCGGCAAGGCCGCCGCGACGCGACTGACCGGCTACGTCGCCGCCGGCATGGGCTACGACAACAACATCACCGGCATCACCACCAACTTCGCTCCGGCAGCGCTCGCCACCTACGGCGTGCCCTACCTGCCCACCGGCAACGCCGTCAGCCACTCCAGCCCATTCACCAGCCTGGAGGCCGGCGTCGAGCTGAACACCGCGCTGGGCGAAAGCGTCTCCCTTTTCGCCGGCCTGGATGCAAGGCAGCGCAGCTACAGCGCGCGCCACAGCTACGACACCGGCACCCTGGACGGCCGCGTCGGCCTCAGCCTGGCCTCCGGCGCCGACGTCTACCGCGCATCCGCAATCGGCCAGAGCTACGCGCAGGAAGGCGAAGCGCCGACCATGCCCAGGCAGACGTCCGACCGCAACATGCACGGCGTCAACGTGGAATGGCGCCGCGCCCTGAGCGAGGCAACCCAGCTCGGCGCATTCGCGCAGTACAACGAGCAGCGCTACCCGAGCAACGGCGGCAGCAACGTGAAGGAAACGCTGCTCGGCGCAAGCTGGCTGCACGCCTGGTCCGGGCGCCGCAAGCCGGTCGCGTTCCTGAGCGCCTTCGGCGGCCGCGACCGCGCCATGAACCGCCTGGCCAACGGCAGCGACGTCGGCAAGACCTTCATCGGCCTGCGCCTGGGTGCGCAATGCGCGCTCGGCGACAAGGCCGAGGCGTTCGCCAGCCTGGGCCTGCAGTGGCGCGACGACGACCGCGCCAACGCGCGTTCCAGCCTGATCGAATACGGCCGCGACACGCTCGCCGACCTCACGGTGGGCGCGAACTGGCATCTCGACCAGAACTGGTCGCTGCTGCCGCAGCTCAGCTACGTGAAAAACCGCTCCAACATACCCACTGCGGAATTCGACCGCACCCAGGTTTCGGTGCAACTGCGCCGCGATTTCCGCTGATGAGGGCTCCAACAATGCATGGGACGCAAACCGCAATGGCCGGATGCACCAAAACCTCCCCCCTTTGCAAAAGGGAGGCAGGGGGGATCTATCCCCCCTTTGGCAAAGGGGGGGCAGGGGGGATTTGCAGCGGCCACCGCAGCAGCACGGCGCGGCCAAATCCCCCTCGATCCCCCTTTTTCAAAGGGGGAAGTGGCGTCGTCACCGACTCAATCCGGCAACGCGGAATTTTCCGCCATCCAGGAACCACCGCCATGAAGACTCCCGCCCGCCACCCGCTCTCCCGCCTGCTGCCGCTGTTCGCCGCCCTGCTGCTGGCGTGCCCCGGCCTGTGCCACGCCGCCGCCGGGCACTTCCAGTTCGTCAGCGGGGAAGTCCGCGTGGAGGACGCCGGCGGCCGCGACCGCATCGGCAGGAAAGGCGACGCCGTCAACCAGGGCGATACGGTCGTCACCGCGAAGGCTGCCTCCGCCCAGCTCAGGATGGAGGACGGCGGCATTCTGGCGGTGCGCCAGGAATCGCGGCTGCGCATCGACACGTTCAACTACAACGGAACGGAAGACGGCAGCGAGCGCGGCCTGTTTTCGCTGGTCAAGGGCAGCTTCCGTTCCATCACCGGCGCCATCGGCCACACCAACAGGGAGAATCTCAAGATCAGGACCTCGTCGGCCACCATCGGCATCCGCGGCACCGACGGCGAGATCGGCTTCAACCCGGACACGAACCTGACCGGCGTGCGCACCATCGCGGGCCGGCACGCGGTCACCGCCCCGGACGCCGGGGGAAATCCGGTGACCCTGGTGACCGACCCGGGCCGCATCGTGCTGGTCGTGCCCGGCCACGCGCCGGCATTTGCCAACCGCTTCCCGTTCGCATCCGCCACGCAAAAGCCGGCCGCCGGCAACACCTCCGCGAGCGGGAAAAAGGATGACGACGACGGCACCGCCAAGGACGGGAAAAGGGCCGGGAACGGCGGGAACGACGCCAGGCGGGAAGCCAGGCCGGCCTCGACCCAAGCCACCGGGCTGCCATTGGCCACCGCGCCGCTCACCGGCACCGACCCTGCGACCGGGGAGACAGCACTCCTGTCCACCGCGCCGGGAATTACGAAGGGGAGCACAACCACCACCACGCCCATGCCCGAGCCACCGCCACCCGCGCCATCGGTCATTTATGAACCTTACGGAGTCTCCTGGGCCGTGCCATGTCCTGGCCCCGGCTTCCCTTGCGCCGCAGTCTCCAGCGAGCCCGGTGCAAAGGTTGCGCGCGACGCTTCCGGAGCCCCAATCGCCTTCGACCGCACCGGTCCAAATGGCGGCAGGAACATCAGCCTGGTCAACCCGGTTCTCCCCACCAGGAGCCAGGCACCGGGCTATGCCGTGACCGGCATCGAATACGGCACCTGGCAGGTGGGCGCGGTGGACTGGACTTCGAACAACCCCGCCGGCAGCGGCACCGACACGCCGCTGCCCGGCAGCCTGCTGCACTGGTTCACCGCCGCAGGCATCAAGCCCGGCTACCTGCCCCAGATACTCACCGGCACGGCGAACTACAGCTTCGACGGCGGCACCGCGCCCACCAACCAGAAAGGGGTCGCCGGCAGCGTGGTCAGTGCCGCACTCGCCGCCAATTTCACCAACCAGACGGTGGACCTGTCTTTCGGCCTAAGCGTCAACGCCCACAACTGGACGGTGAGCGCAACCGGCCAGCCCATCAGCCATGAGTTCTTCGGCGCGCCATCCGCTCTCGTCTCCATCGACGGCTGCATCACCTGCGGCGCCCAGGGCCGCATCGACGGGCGCTTCACCGGCATGGGCGGCAACGGCGCGGCGGTCGTCTACGGCCTGGGGGGCGGAAGCTTCAACGAGGAAGTCAACGGCGTACTGGCCTTCGTTAACAGCGCCGCCCCCAACGACCCGGCCACGCCCTACCGGCCCGTGGGCATTGCCGGCTATGACCCTGGTGCCACCCCGTCCGCCGTGGTCAACGGGCAGTTCAACGCGGTCGGCCGGGTGGCGACGGACGGCGCCGGCAATCTCGTCTCCTTCGACGGCCAGATTTCCGGCACGCAGCAGTCCCCCGACAAGTCCGTAGTCTTCGCCGTCGGCAGCGCCACCCCGACCGACCTCGGCGGCGATGCCAATACCGGCCTGGTGTGGGGACGCTGGGCCGGCGGCAGCGTCAGCGTCACCAGCCGCAGCGGCGGCACCGCCGTATCCCTCGCCAATCCCGGCAGCCTGCACTACCTCGCCGGCCCGGTCGGGACCGCGCCAGTCCTGCTGCCGCTGAGCGGCACCTACGCCTACACCCTGGTCGGTGGCACCCGGCCGACCGACCAGCAGGGCAATTTGGGAACGCTAGCCTCGGTCAGGCTGGATGCCAATTTCAGCACGCGGACGGTGGATGCATCGGTGAGCGCCAGCGTCGCCGGCACCACGCTGACCGGCACCGCCACCGGCATGCCCATCATGCCGGACAACGTCAGCTCGGCAGGCCCCGCGTCCCAAGGCGGCGTGCCGCTCGCCGTCAACTGCGCCGGTAGCTGCGGCGCCACGAACACCGGCAACTTGGGCGTGGTATTCGTCGGTCCCGATGGGAAGGGTGCGGGGATGTTGTATTCGTTGCAGACGTCGGGCGCCACCAACAAGACCATTTCCGGCGCAGCCGGCCTCGCACGCTAGCGGGCAGCCCGCGCCAACCTCCATCGAGATACTGGAACCGCCACCATGACAGACACCGCCTCCGGAACCAACGCACTCACCGAAATGGGCAGCCGTTTGGCCTTTTCCAAAAAGCTGCACGCGGTCACCAACAAGATCCACGCCACCCGCGCCGTGGACGAGATCATCACGGAACTGGGCGGCGACGTCTGCGCGTTGTTCGAGGCCGACCGCCTGACCATCTACGCCGCCACCGACGACAAGTCCCACATCGTCTCCAGGGTGAAGACCGGCCTGAACGCCTTCAAGAACCTCAAGCTGCCGGTTTCGCCCCACAGCATCGCCGGCTACTGCGCCCTGCACAAAGCCGTTCTCAACATCGCCGACGTCCACGATGACGAAGAGCTCCGCCGCTACGGGCCGGAGTTGCGCTTCCTCAAGGAAATAGACAACCGCACCAGCTACCGGACCAGGCAGATGCTGGCGCTGCCCATCGTCGACGACGCGGGCGAACTGCTGGGCGCAATCCAGCTCATCAACACCCTCTCAGGCCTGCCGTTTCCCCAGCTCGCCGTGGACGGGGCACAGGAACTCGCCAAGACCCTGGCCATCGCCTTCCGCCACCGGCAGCAGCCGCAGCGCACGCTGCGCACCCACTACGACCACTTGGTGCAGCAGGGTGTGCTTTCCGCCGCCGAGCTGGAGCTGGCGGTGCGCGCCGCACGGCGCAAGGAAGAGTCGCTGGAAGACGTGCTGCTGAACGAGTTCCAGGTCAAACGCGCGCAGCTCGGAGAGGCGCTGGCCCAGTTCTACGAAATTCCCTACGAGCCGTTCCGTGCCGACCGCATCAAGCCGGCCGATCTGCTCAGGAACATCAAGCGCGGCTATGTCGAAACCGGGCTATGGCTGCCGCTGGACGAAACCAGGGACGGGCTGGTGGTGGCCACCCCGGACCCCGAGCGCGTCAAGGGCACGCGCGCCGTCGAGCAGCTTTTCCCCAAGCACAAGGCGCTCTACAAGGTCTGCACGCAAAAGGATTTCGCCGAGATGGTCGACCTGTTTTTCGGCGAGGAGGCCGAGCAGGGCAGCATTGGGGAAATGCTGTCCACGCTGGAGGACGACGGCACGAGCGATGCGGATATTCCCGCCGACGACGCTTCCGCCGCGTCCGACAACGAACTGGTCAAGCTGGTCAACAAGATCATCATGGATGCCTACAAGCAGGGCGCGTCGGACATCCACATCGAGCCCTACCCGGGCAAGGGCAAGACCCAGGTCCGCTTCCGCAAGGACGGCACGCTGTTCCCCTACATCGAGATTCCCGCCAGCCTGCGCAACCCGCTGGTGGCGCGGCTGAAGATCATGTGCGACCTGGACATCTCGGAGAAGCGCAAACCGCAGGACGGCAAGATATCCTTCAAGAAATTCGGCCCACTCAACATCGAATTGCGCGTCGCCACCATCCCCTCGGCGGGCGGGGTGGAAGACGTGGTGATGCGCATACTCGCCGCCGGGGAACCCATCCCCCTGGACAAGCTGGGCCTCAGCGAGCGCAACCTCGCCACCGCCAAAAAAGAGATCGTCAAACCCTACGGCCTGTTCCTGGTATGCGGGCCGACCGGCTCCGGCAAGACCACCACGCTGCACTCGGTGCTGGGCTACATCAACACATCCGAAACCAAGATATGGACCGCCGAAGACCCGGTCGAAATCACCCAGAAAGGCCTGCGCCAGGTGCAGGTGCTGCCCAAGACCGGCTTCACCTTCGCCGCCGCCATGCGCGCCTTCCTGCGCGCCGACCCGGACGTGATCATGGTGGGCGAAATGCGCGACAAGGAAACCGTCGCCACCGGCATCGAAGCATCGCTCACCGGCCACCTGGTTTTCTCCACCCTGCACACCAACAGCGCCCCGGAAAGCATCGTGCGTCTGCTCGACATGGGCATGGACCCGTTCAACTTCGCCGACGCCCTGCTCGGCATCCTGGCGCAGCGGCTGGCCAAGCGGTTGTGTTCGCAATGCAAGCAGGAATACGTCCCGGACGACGAGGAAGTGCAAGCCCTGCTCAGCGAATACTGCCTGGAACTGGAACACTCGCCGCAATGGCAGCGCGACCCGGAGGCGGCCCGCGGCGAAGTGCTGGACGGCTGGCGCCGCAGTTTCGGCGGCAAGGAAGGGAAATTCAAGATGTACAAGCCGGTGGGCTGCGACGCCTGCAGCGGCACCGGCTACAAGGGACGCCTCGGCCTGCACGAACTGCTGGTGTGCTCGGACGCCATCAAGAAGCACATCCAGGAACACGCCCGCGTCGCCGAAGTCCTCTCCACCGCGCTTGCCGAAGGCATGCGCACGCTGAAGCAGGACGGCATCGAAAAGGTGTTGCAGGGCATCACCGACCTGCACCAGGTGCGCGCGGTGTGCATCAAATAGCCGCGCGGGGCGGCGTCTGCGCTAGCCGGCGCAATTCTTCAGGAAGTCCCGATAGGCCAGCGCCATGCCATCTTCCAGGCTGGTCGCGGCGCGCCACCCGAGAGCGTTGAGGCGCGAAACGTCGAGCAGCTTCTGCGGCGTGCCGTCCGGTTTGCCGGTGTCAAAGGCGAGTTCGCCTGCAAAGCCCACCGTCTTCGCCGCCAGTTCAGCCAGTTCGCGGATGGTGACGTCATGCCCCACGCCGATGTTGACGAACTCGCCGATCGCCTGGGCGTCGTGGTTCTCCATCAGAAACACGCAGGCATCCGCCATGTCGTCGCTGTAGAGGAACTCGCGGCGCGGCGTGCCGCTGCCCCACACCACCACTTCCCTGTCGCCGCGCTGGCGGGCTTCGTGCATCTTGCGGAGCAATGCCGGCATCACGTGGGAGTTGGTCAGGTCGTAGTTGTCGCCGGGGCCGTACAGGTTGGTGGGCATGACGCTGATGTAGTTGGTGCCGTACTGCCGGTTGTACGCCCCGCACATCTTGATGCCGGCGATCTTGGCCACGGCGTAGGGCTCGTTGGTCGGTTCCAGCGCGCCGGTCAGCAGATAGTCCTCGCGCATCGGCTGCGGCGCGAGCCTGGGGTAGATGCAGCTCGACCCTAGAAACAGCAGCTTCTTCGCGCCGCTGAGATAGGCGGCGTGGATGATGTTGCTCTGCATCATCAGGTTCTGGTAGATGAAGTCGGCCGGATAGGTGTTGTTGGCCAGTATCCCGCCCACCTTGGCGGCGGCTAGGAACACGTGGTCCGGCCTTTCCGTCTCGAAGAAGCGGCGCACTGCCGCCTGGTCGGTCAGGTCCAGTTCGGCATGCGTGCGCGTGACGATGTTCGCGTAACCCCTGGCGTGGAGGTTGCGCACCAGCGCCGAGCCGACCAGCCCGCGATGGCCGGCGACGTAGATGCGGTCTTCGACCTTCAGTGCCGGGTTATTCGTTGTAGTCATACGCCGAATACCCATGCTTTTTCACCAGTTCGTCGCGCTCGGAGGCCTTGAGGTCTTCGCGCACCATTTCCGCGACCAGTTCCGCGAAGGTGACCTTGGGTGTCCAGCCCAGTTTGTCCTTGGCTTTGGAGGGGTCGCCCAGCAGGGTTTCCACCTCGGTGGGGCGGAAGTAGCGCGGGTCCACGGCGACGACGCATTTGCCCTGGGCGTCATAGCCCTTCTCGTCCACGCCCGAGCCTTCCCAGCGGATTTTCATGCCCAGTTCGTCGGCTGCGGCATTGACGAAATCGCGCACGCTGTATTGCACCCCAGTGGCGATCACAAAATCCTCGGCATGGTCCTGCTGCAGCATCAGCCACTGCATTTCCACGTAGTCCCTGGCATGGCCCCAGTCGCGCCTGGCATCCATGTTGCCGAGAAAAAGGCAGTCCTGCAGGCCGAGCTTGATGCGCGCCAAGGCGCGGGTGATCTTGCGCGTGACGAAGGTCTCGCCGCGCACCGGGGATTCGTGGTTGAACAGGATGCCGTTGCAGGCATACATGCCATAGGCTTCGCGGTAGTTGACTGTGATCCAGTAGGCATAGAGCTTGGCCACCGCATAGGGCGAGCGCGGGTAGAAAGGCGTGGTCTCCTTCTGCGGAGTCTCCTGCACCAGTCCGTACAGCTCGGAAGTCGATGCCTGATAGAAGCGCGATTTTTTCTCCAGCCCGAGGATGCGTATCGCTTCCAGCACGCGCAGCGCGCCCAAGGCGTCGGAGTTGGCGGTGTACTCCGGTTCCTCGAACGACACCGCCACGTGGCTCTGAGCCGCGAGGTTGTATATTTCGTCCGGCTGCACCTGCTGGATGATGCGCACCAGGCTGCTGGAATCGGTCATGTCCCCGTAGTGCAGGATGAAGTTGCGCCCGCTCACGTGCGGATCCTGGTACAGATGATCGATGCGGTCGGTGTTGAACAGCGAGGAACGGCGCTTGATGCCGTGTACCACGTAGCCCTTCTTCAACAGGAATTCGGCCAGATAGGCGCCGTCCTGGCCGGTGATGCCGGTGATCAAAGCAACTTTTTGTGTCATTCCCTGGTTCCTCGCATTCTTCAGAAAGCCGCATTATCGCTGCAATCGGTGCCCGAGTCATTACAGCGGCAGGGCTGTTTCGATCCCTTGGGGCCTGGTTTTCAGCTCCCAGGCCCACGCATGCTCCACAATCGTGTGGAGATCCGCATACGCCGGCTGCCATCCCAGTTCGCGCCTGGCCAGCGCGGCGTCGGCCACCAGCCGCGCCGGGTCGCCCGCGCGGCGCGGGGCGTTCACCACCGCGACGGCTTTGCCGGTGATGCGCTCCACCGCCTCGATCACCTCCTGCACCGAGAAGCCGTTGCCGTTGCCGAGGTTGTAGGCGGCGCTGTCGGCCCCTGCCGTCAATCCTTGCAGCGCCAGCAGGTGCGCCTGGCACAGGTCGACGATGTGGATGTAGTCGCGGATGCAGGTGCCGTCCGGGGTGGCATAGTCGCGTCCGAAAACGCTGATGTTCGGGCGCCGCCCGGAGGCCGCCTGCAGCACCAGCGGGATCAGATGCGTCTCCGGCTCGTGGCGCTCGCCGAGCAGGCCGGAAGGGTCCGCACCGGCGGCGTTGAAGTAGCGCAGGCAAACCGATTTGAGTCCGTAGGCACGGTCGAAATCGGCCAGTATCTGCTCCACCATCCACTTGGATTTTCCGTAGGGGTTGATGGGGTTGCGCGGATGTTCTTCGTCGATGGGCACGTAGGCGGGCTCGCCGAAGATCGCCGCGGTGGATGAAAAGATAAATCGCTTCACCCCGTGCGCCACCATGGCATTGAGCAGGTTGACGGTGTTGGAAAGGTTGTTCCCGTAGTACTTGCCGGGCAACTGCACCGACTCGCCGACCTGGATGAATGACGCAAAGTGCATCACGCCGTCGAAGCGCTGCCCGCCGAACAACTTGTCCAGCAGCGGCCGGTCGGCGATGTCGCCCAGCACGAACTCCCCGCCCAGCACCGCGTCGCGGTGGCCGTTGCTGAGGTTGTCCAGCGTCACCACGGCGTGCCCGGCATCGAGCAGCATCTTCACCATGTGCGAGCCGATGTAGCCCGCCCCGCCCACGACCAGAATGTTCATTTTGCCCATGCCCCAGAGACCCCCATCAATTCCGCCAATCCTTCCCGCAAGCCGGTGGTGGCGCGCGTCCCCAGTTCGTTCTCCATGCGCCCCACGGCGGTGGCCGAATCCCTTATATCCCCCTCGCGCGGCGGCTCGTGCGTCACTGCCAGCTCGCGTCCGGCGATGGCCCCGATGGTCCCGATCAACTCCAGCAGTGTCACCGTGTGGCCGGTGCCGATGTTGCAAACCCCGCCCATATCGCTTTCCAGCGCGCGCAGATTGGCCCGGGCGACATCCGCGACATACACGAAATCCCGCGTCTGCAAGCCGTCGCCATGCACCCGCAGCGGCGCGCCCTGGCTCACGCAGTCGATGAACCTGCCGATCACCCCGGCATAGGGCGAACGCGGGTCCTGGCGCGGGCCGTAGACGTTGAAATAACGCATCCCCAGGCAGTTCATGCCGTAAAGCTCGCGATACATGGCCGCATACTGGTCGTTGACGTACTTCTCCAGACCGTAGGGCGAAAGCGGACTCACCGGCGCCGCCTCGGTTAACGGCAGCACCTGCGGCACGCCGTAAACCGCCGCGCTGGAGGCATACACAAAGCGCTTCACAGCGGCGCGGCGGGCGGCGTCGAGCACGTTCACGAAACCCATGACATTGCTGGCGCAGGAATTCACCGGGTCTTCCACCGAAGCCTGCACGGAAACCTGCGCCGCCAAGTGCAGCACGCGCGTCACGTCGCGCATCGCCTCCTGCACGTCCTCCGCATTGCGAATATCGCCGCGCTGCACCTCCAGGCTGGAGCGAGCCGGCAGGTTTTCCTCCCTGCCGCTGGAAAAATTGTCCAGCACGCGCACGCGTGCACCCTGTGCCAGCAGCGCATCGACCGTGTGCGAGCCGATGAACCCCGCACCGCCTACGACCAGAACTCTCATTCCACTACTCCCCCCTTCCGACCCGCCTCCACCGGCTGCACGCCGAAGACGACGATTGTCACACGCTTCCCGGCATGCCGCACCAGCGACATATTTTAGTCGCCGTTCATTGCAGTTCATAGTACCGCGCATTGCGACGGTGACAGTGCAAAGCCGTATTGCGCCGGCACAACCGGGTCGGCCGCATCGATCCGGTCGGCGCCAGAAAACAGCGCTTGCCGGAAGCGATGCAGGGCCAAACTGTAGGGCAGGCGGAGCTGATCGGGACTTATTCCATGGACTGGCGGAGAGCGAGTTCCATGCGATGGTGCGGGATGCCCGCATCCATGAATTCGCCGCCTGATGCCTTGAAACCCGCTTTCCGGTAGAAGCCGAGAGCCGTGGTTTGCGCGTTGAGCACCACCCGACACAGCCCCATATCCCGGGCAAGTTCGATGGACCGCAGCAGCAGCGCGCTTCCCACGCCTCTGCCGCGCCATTCCTTCAGCACCGCCATACGGCCGATATGGCCGTCGGCCAGCAGGCGCACGGTGCCGATGGCATCGCCTGGCCCGGTCTCGGCGAGCAGGTGGATGCACTCCCCGTCGAGGCCGTCCCATTCCAGCTCCTCCGGCACGCCCTGCTCACGGATGAAAACGCATTCCCGGATCGCGCGGAGTCGTTCCCCGGCTTCCTCCCACTTTGCTTCGCGAACGATGAATTTGTGCTGCGGGCTATGTTGCATGGATTCCCACCTGGCCAGGTCGGCCGATGTCACCCGAAATTTCGATGGCTACCGGCAGGAAGCGCTTGACGATCTCCGCGTTGGTCACGAGATGCTGCGTCACTCGCGACGTGCGCAATTCGGATACTCCTGGCGTCAGTGCCAGCGGCAGGACCAGCTGGTCGGCCAGGTATTCATCTATCGCCCCGTCCGTGGCAAGAAACTCCTGCAACTGGCCGACCGCCTCGTCCGCGACGGCTTCGGCCGGCTTGCCGCGGGCGCCCAGCGCGTAGTAGCAGGCCTGCGAATGCTCGAACTCCGCCAGCAGCAGCAGAAACGCGCCCGGCGAAAGTGCGTCGAGCGTCGTTGATGCGATGTCGCACACAACGTCGGTGTGTTGCAGCTGCTGCGTGGCACGGCGCCGCATGCGCCCGGCGATGCCGATGTCGAGATTGGAGACGGCCGCAAGCCCGCGTATGCGCTTGAGGGTACCGCGCTCCGTCAGCATGAGCGGGGACAGGGGGGCAGGCGGGGAAATCGTGGCGCTGATGCGGCCGCCGCCGGGTGGATAGTAGCCGGCCCTGTCCAGGACAAGCTCAGTGCGGAAGCCGGCTTGTTTGAGATAGTGCAGCCAGTGCCAGGCCAAATAGTGGTAGCACGGGCTCCACGGCACGTGGGTGCCCCCCGTGATTACCACATGGGAATCCTGCCGGGTGAAACTCAGCGGCAGCAGCAGCGTCTGCAACACCAGCGATACCGAACCGGCGGTGCCGATGTCGAAGCGATAGCGGCCCGGCACGATGGCCTGCGGCTCGAAGCACAGCGTCTGCGAGCCAAGGCTGGCCCCTTCCACGCGGGCGCCGCTGATCGCAGCCACCGCCTCGACCGCCTTCAGGTGCTGCGGTTTCAGGCCGGGGCTGCTGCGGTGCGCGCGCACATTGCACAGGCGCACCGGCCTCCCGGTGATCGCCGCGAGGGTCAGCGCGGTGCGCAGCACCTGCCCGCCGCCTTCTCCCTGCGAGCCGTCGATTTCGATCATCGCCGCTCCTGCTCCGGACATGCGTTCAGGCCGTCCCGCCTGCGCTGATTTCGACCGGCGTTCCCGCCTCGATCCGGTCGAACAGGTCGACGATGTCTTCGTTGCGCATGCGCACGCAGCCGTGCGAGCCGGGGCTGCCCATGTCCACCTGGTCCGGGCTGCCGTGAATGTAGATGTAGCGGCGCATGGTGTCGACGCTGCCGAGCCGGTTGTAGCCGACTTCGCAGCCGGACAGCCACAGGATGCGGGTGAGTATCCAGTCGCGCTGCGGGTGCTGCGCACCGAGTTCGGGCGTGTAGATTTCCCCGGTCGGGCGGCGCCGCACGAACACCGTGTCGAGAGGCTGCCCGGCGCCGATTTTGGCGCGCACGACATGGCGCCCGCGCGGCGTGCAGAAGCTGCCGTTTTGTTCTCCCGCACCTTTCGCGGCGGTGGAAACCGCGTAGCGCTTGAGCAGCCCGCCGCGGTCGTCCAGCAGGTCCAGCGTCTGGGCGGCGATGTCAATCCGGATTTGCGGCACTCTTGGCCTCCTGACGGCGTTCGGCAAAGAAGCGGCTCAACATGCCGCCGCACTCCTGTGCCAGAATTCCCGACGTCACTTCGGTATGGTGGTTCAGTTTGGTCTGTGCAAACAGGTCCACCACGCTGCCGCAGGCACCTGTCTTGAGGTCGGCAGCACCGTACACGAGGCGGCCAATGCGCGCGTGCATGATGGCGCCGGCGCACATGGCGCACGGCTCTATGGTCACGTAGAGCGAGCAATCGGTGAGGCGATAGTTGCCGAGACGCCGGGCGGCGTCGCGCAGCGCCTGGATTTCGGCGTGGGCGCTGGGGTCATGGCCGGAGATGGGGGCGTTGAAACCGCGCCCGACGATTTCGCCATCCCGCACCACCACGGCGCCCACCGGCACTTCACCGGCCTGCCAGGCCTGCTCGGCCAGTTCCAGCGCGCATTGCATGTAGCCTTCGTCGGACACGGCGGTCAGCGGCTATTCCCACTAATTATCAACAAGCATTTTACTTTATTGATTTTAATGTTGTTTCTATCCTCAGAAAAGCGAGATGCCATCATTTATACCATCAACAAGAAATGCTGCTTATTATCAACCAGCCAAACTGGCGTTCATGATATACGAAAAAGTTTCTGATCGGCTCCCAGCATCGCCGAGTACGCCATCCAGTCTGAAGCTACCTGCCCCGCAAGGCATCCGCCAACACCGCAAGGGCATCGGCAATCTTTTTCGCCGTTTCTGGCGGAGGCAAAGGCACTTTGAGGTTGCGGCTACCGGTCGCCAGATCGCGTTCAACCCATGGATGGGATGTGGTTGCTCCGTCGCCGCTCGCTGTCAGTGCGGAAACCAACTGTGAGCCAAACTGCAACAGCGCGCCCCAAGGATCCGCACTAGTTTGACCTGATGCAGCATCACCGTCCTTCTGTTCCTCAACAGCCTTGTTCTCGACGCCCACCACCTCTATCGGCTCCGCCCCGGATGCGGCGGCAACATTGCCCGACTCCTCCGCCGGACTGACGGCCTCGCTCTCACCCATATGGCCGGTAACGTTTTCCACATCTTTCATGAAGCGGTTGAGGCGCGAGCCGCCGAGCGAAATCTCGCCCGTGCCGCCGTCGAGGATGCCCGCCGCGAGCGAACGCTTGAATGCCAGCACCGAAAGCATTCCTTCCTCGATAGTGCCCTTGGATACGAAATTGACGATCTGCACCGGTCGCTTCTGCCCCATGCGATGGATGCGCGCGATGCGTTGTTCGAGGATGGCCGGGTTCCACGGCAAGTCCATGTTCACCAGCGTGGAGGCGTGTTGCAGGTTGAGTCCCGTGCTGCCCGCATCGGTCGAGAGGAACACGCGGCAGTCCGGGTCATCGCGGAAACGTTCGATTAGCGCGGGACGTTTTTCCGACGGCACGCCACCGTGAAAGCTGACGTAGCCGATGCCGCGCGCCTCCAGCCTGCGAATAACAATATCATGCGTCCGCGTCCACTGGCTGAACACCACCGCCTTGGTCTCCGGCTGCGCGAACAGTCCGTCCAACTGCGCCGCCAGTTCGTCGGCCTTGACGCCGTGATCGGTTTCCTGGTCGAGAAGATAAGTGCTGTTACAGGACATGCGCATGTTCTGCAAGGCGCAGGTGAGCCGCCGCTGATCCGTGTCCGACAGAAATTTCATCTTGCGCCAGCGCTGCACGATTTTCGTCACGACCTCGGCATTCTCCTGATGGAAGACCATCTGCATCTCGGTCATCGGCACCAGCAGGTTCTGGTCGGTGCGTTCCGGCAACTGCCGCAGCACTTCGGACTTGCGTCGACGGATCATGACAGGCGCCAGTGTCTCGCCGATTTTCTCCAGCTTGGTATAGCCCGTCACGCGCCCCGCTTCGTCCTTGACCTGATGCTCGTGCAACAGCTTCCAGGTCGGCCCAAGGCGATGCTGGTCAACGAACTGGACGATGGAGATCAACTCCTCCAGCTTGTTCTCCAGCGGCGTGCCGGTCAGCACGATGGCATAGGGGCTGTCGATGCGCTTGAGCGCCTTCGCCGCGATGGTGTTCCAGTTCTTCACGCGCTGCGCTTCGTCCACGATCACCAGCTCCGGCGCCCAGGCCGCGATCAAATCCAGATCGGATTTGAGCTTCTCGTAGTTGGTGATCTTGCAGAAATCATCCAGCGCAAAATCATTCTGGCGCTGTGTTCTGCCGCCGGACAACACCCGCGACTCGCGCCCGGCAAAGCGCGCGATCTCGCTCTGCCACTGGTACTTGAGCGAAGTCGGGCAAATCACCAACACCTTGGAGACGCCGAAATGCCGCGCCAGAATCTCGGCTGCCGCGATGGCTTGGATAGTCTTGCCCAAGCCCATCTCATCGCCGATCAGCACACGCCCAGCCCGCACCGCGAACAGCGCGCCTTCGGCTTGGTAAGTATAGAGTGGCGCTTTGAGCATCTTCTTCAGCAAGGGATCGTTCGCGCCACGCGGGAAAATTCCGTCCAATGCGACTGCCCGCCGCTCCGCATCGCGCTGACCGGCAACAAAGTCGAGCGCATCGTCATAAGCGCGCAACTCGTGGCCACTTTTCGCCACCGCCGCGACAAAGCGCTCCAACTCGCCGAAGCAGCTCCCTCGCAACACCCAGCCACGTGACTCATCAAACAGCAGCACAGCCGCATTGCTCACTGCCGCTGGACAATCCGTCCCGGCGCGAAAATGGATAGCCCGGCCAGAGTCGTTTCTCAGATACAGCTCGGAAAACGGCGGGTGGTAGCCGCGCACAAACGCCGCCTTGGCGCCGCGTTTCTTCTCCAACTGTGCCAGGGTGAATTCGATGTGCTTGCAGGTGCCCAGTTCATTGGTCGCGTAGTCTGGACACTCGCAGAAATTATCTCCCGGATGCAGCCCGCGAATCGCCACGCGATAGCTGCTTTTCGATTGCGGATTACCGACGCGAAAATCCGAAAAGAATGGTTCGGTTCCAAGGCATTCCAGATCGAACGACTGCTCGCGCCCAAACTGGCGCCGCAACGCACGCTGCCAGTCAACCGGTGAAACATCAGCCGGAGCATGGGTTCGGGAGAGCTTGGGCTCCTTGATTGATTTGCTCGTATTGCGCTTGGTTTTCATAATGGTGTGCCCCTTTCAGGCTAGATTCTACTAGCGATTAGGAAGCGATTCCACGCATCAGGTTTCACTCAGGTTTTTACGTGAGGCAACACGCGCATGCAGTACTGTTTGCAAGATGCTCTTATGAAAATCGGTTTTTATGCCTCTCGCCCTGTAGGAGCAGACGAAATAAAAGATTAGAATCAGTGGCGATACGAAGCCAGAGGAAACCAGAAGAGCGTCATTGCGGATGGTGAAGGGCATCAAAAAAATCTTCACCTTGACTAGCGGGGTGCGGCACTTGATGCGGCCTTTTCATGATGTATCTACGATAGATGCAGCCAGTGGTGTCTTGATACGCCGTACCACAAGCTGGGCGGTCACCAAACGCTGGGGTTCGTGCCTCACCGCCAGCCTACGATTTGGCGGTAATTTCAATCTGGTTGATGGCAGAATCTATAGCAAAACCGAAGCGATTCTCAGAGTGTAGCTTGAAAGAAGAAAGTGATTATATCCACACAAAAAGATGCTCTCGCTTGGCTGCGCATCGCTTTAGCCAACCCAACCGTCAATTTTCGTGACGGTCAATGGGAAGCTATCGACCAGCTTGTGAATCAGCGTGGGCGGATGCTTTGTGTGCAGCGCACGGGCTGGGGCAAGAGCATGGTGTATTTTGTGTCGGCCAAATTGATGCGGGAGCAAGGGGCGGGGCCGACGCTGATCGTTTCGCCTTTGCTTGCCTTGATGCGCAACCAGATTGATGCCGCCAATCGCCTCAAGCTGCGCGCTGAAACCATCAACTCCACCAACACCGATGATTGGCGTGCCGTGCGCCAGCGGCTGCTGAATGATGAGATTGATTTGTTGCTGATCTCCCCGGAGCGTTTGGCCAATGATGATTTCGTGACCAACACGCTGTTGCCCATCGCGGCGCGCATTGGCTTGCTGGTGATTGACGAGGCACATTGCATTTCGGATTGGGGGCATGATTTCAGGCCGGACTATCGGCGGATTGGACAGATACTCCGCCTGCTGCCCAGAAATATCGCGGTGTTGGCGACCACCGCCACGGCGAATCATCGTGTGGAGGAAGATGTCAGCAATATACTCGGCGGTGGGGTGCTGGCTCAACGCGGCCCGCTGATTCGTGAGAGCCTGGCACTGCAAGCGATGCGTTTGAAAAACCCCGCTCAACGTCTGGCCTGGATGGCCGACCATATCCCGGAACTCCCCGGCAGCGGCATCGTGTACGCACTGACCACGCGGGATGCTGACCGGGTGGCGCAGTGGTTGCGAGAGAACGACATTGAGGCTCATGCCTACCATGGCGGCAAGCCGGATGAAGAACGCCAGTCGCTTGAAGAGGCGTTGCTGGGGAATAAGATCAAGTGCTTGGTAGCGACCACGGCACTGGGCATGGGTTATGACAAGCCCGATCTGGGCTTTGTAATTCACTACCAGACACCAGGTTCGGTAGTGTTCTACTACCAGCAGGTCGGGCGTGCGGGGCGAGCCATTGACGAGGCCTTTGGTGTACTGCTCTCGGGCGACGAAGAGGATGACATAAACGCCTATTTTCGCGAGACGGCCTTTCCGCCGGAGTGGCAGGTCAAGCGGATACTTGAAGCACTGGAGGCATGCGAAGACGATGGCATGACGGTGCGAGAACTTGAGCACGAGGTCAACTTGCGTCAAACTCAAATTGAGAAAGTATTGAAACTGCTGGTCGTGGAGGATACGGCCCCGGTAGTGAAGATCGATTCAAGGTGGAGTCGCACTGCACAGTCTTTCCAATTGAACCGGGAACGTATTGAGCATTTGACCCATCAACGCGAGCAGGAATGGGGTGAGATGCAGACGTACATTGAGGGGCGGCAGTGCTTGATGCAATTCCTTGCGGTGGCATTGGACGACCCACTGGCACAGCCTTGTGGAAAGTGCGCTGTGTGCCGGGACGAGCCGGTGGTTTCAATTGCAATATCGGATGAGCGTCTGATTAAAGCGCAACGTTTCGTGCGGCAGAGCGAGATGGTGCTGGAACTGAAGAAGCAATGGGATGTGTCTGCGCTGCCTACCTACGCCGCACAGTTTTCTTGGAACAAGGCGAACATTCCGCTAAACCTTCGCAGTGAGCCGGGCCGCATTCTCTCCCGTTGGGGGGAGCCGGTGTGGGGTGAGCGCGTCGCCAAGGGCAAGGCGGAGCGGCACTTTGGCGATGATCTGGTCGAAGCCTCTGCAGAGTTGATTCAAGCGCGTTGGAAAATGGCTCCGATGCCTGCTTGGGTAACCTGCATTCCATCGAGCCGACACCCTGATCTGGTTCCTGATTTTGCCAAGCGTTTGGCCGCAGCTTTAGGGATTCCATTTCGTCCTGTTATGATTAAAACCCGACACACCGAAGAGCAGAAGGAAATGGAGAACCGCTACCATCAATGCCACAATCTGGACGGGGCGTTTGCTGTTCAAGCAGCAGTGGCTGAAATGGCTGGCCCGGTGTTGCTGGTGGATGATGTGCTTGATTCGGGATGGACGATGACCATAGCGACCGCTTTGCTCAGGCAGGCGGGCAGCGGCTTGGTGTACCCTTACGCACTTGCGGCAACCACGGCGAAATGAAAACGGCGTAACGAAATATGAACGAAATTTTGACAAGCAATTTGTCACCCGATACCGAAGCGATTCTGCTTCTTTGCGGACGTTTTGGCAGCGAACGAGGCGAGCACTATGCGCCTTTGACCCAGAAAGAATATGAGTCGCTGGCGCGCTGGCTAATGGAACGCAAGCTTCGCCCAAGTGATTTGCTTAGTGGTGGCTCGTCGGGTCTATTGAGCGACATTGTTCACGCCAAGCTGGAACCGGTTCGAGTGGAGTCACTACTTGCCCGAGGCACCGCAATGGCGCTGATTCTTGAGAAATGGCAGCGTAGCGGCTTGTGGGTGCTGTCCCGCAGTGATGCGGCCTATCCGATACGTTTAAAAAAGAAGCTGGGGCAATCCGCGCCACCGCTGCTTTATGGCGCTGGTGATGCGTCGCTGTTGGACGCGGGCGGGTTGGCTATGGTCGGTTCGCGTGACGTATCGGAGGAGGCTCTAGAATTCACGCGCAATATTGCATGCGCCTGCGCACGCGATAGGCTGGGCGTGATTTCAGGTGGTGCAAAGGGTGTCGATTCCGCCGCCATGCAAGGCGCTGGCGAGGCTGGCGGCATTGTCATTGGCGTATTAGCCGCTGACTTGCTGCGCGCCAGCGTTAACCGTCACAACCGGACAGGCATCCAGTCCGGACACCTCGTTCTGATCTCGCCGTTCAACCCGGAGGCAGGATTCAATGCGGGTAATGCCATGGCGCGCAACCGCTTCATTTATGCATTGGCCGATTACGCGCTGGTAGTGGATTCCGCTCAGGGAGAAGGTGGCACTTGGGCTGGCACCATCGAGAATTTACGCCACGGCTGGGTGCCGCTTTATGTGCGCACTCCGGGTGAGAAGGCTGGCAATGCTGCGCTCATCGCAAAAGGGGGGCAGGCGTTTGAATATGCTCCCCATGGACGAACCTCAATTCGGGAATATCTGGATTCGCAACAAAACACGCACAGCCCTTCGATACAGGGTGTTCTGGGTGGTGTATCTGCGATGACTGGGCAGCTTGGTACAACGCCCGCAGCAGTTGATGGCGCCTCTGACATGGTGCCAGAAAAAGTAGCGGAAGCCGAAGCTGGTTATCGGGATGTTCCTTCGACAGAAAAGACAAACCAGGAAAAAACATCCGCCGAACTCGACCCTTTTCAGGACTTCCTGAACAAGCTGACCTTGTTGCTTCAAGAAGATGCAAAAAACGAGGAGGGCATCCGGCTCGCACTTGGGTTGGAGAAAGGACAGGCCAAAGCCTGGTTGAGCAAGGCCGTCGAACTGGGACTCCTCGAAAAGCGTATAAGGCCCGTCTGCTACGTCCTTCCTCGCCAGAAGACGCTTTGCTGAAATTGCGAGCTTCGTTGCAATGTTTGCCGATGCGGCAATTCACGCAGAAAAGCAGCGGGGCCGGAAAATATGGTGGAAGATAACCTCATGGCGCAAGCTGTGTTATCTCCTGCTCTGCACCTATCCGATAGCCCATAGCCCTATAACCGCGCTGGCGCTTTTCCCACATGCGTTCGAGAGCCGGGTTGCCGGTATCAACATAGTCATAGATCAGCACGTCTGATTTGCTGGCGTGCTCGCGGTGCAGGCGCCCGGCATATTGCTGCAAAGTGCCTTTCCACGAAATCGGCATCGCCAGCATCAGCGTATCGAGGGGCGGGTGATCGAAACCTTCGCCGATCAGCCGACCGGTGGCGAGCAATACGCGCGTCGCATTGCTGGGCAAAGCTTCCAGGGCTTCCAACAATACGGTGCGCTGTTTGCGGGGTGTCGGCCATGCAACCCGAAGGAACCACGACATGAAAACAACCGGCGAATACTTGGAAGAAGCCAAGCAGGCCAAAGGATTCAGAACGGACGACCAGCTAGCAAAATTCCTGGCCTGAATATTGCATAAAAATGGCGAATAACACAGTAAACATTTGATATAATTCGAGTTCTCTAAAAACGAATTCGTAAAAAATGCCTACTGGTACTCGCCCTGCTGCCGATTTTACCCCAGAACAACTCCGCTTTCCTCCCGCTGCGGGTTTCACGGTTCGCGCCGACTTCACCGGAGGGGAGATATCCTCTGGCGTGGGCGCATTGCTGCTTGCCGCCGTGGATCGTCGTATTGTAAGCGCCCAGCCGCTCCACCTGTAGTTTTCCGCCAAGCCCGTGCAATCTCCGTGTTTTTCCGGAGGGACTTCAGATGGCAAAGAGGCATGGGCAGGAATTCTGGCGAGGGCATCTTGAAGCCTGG
>Ga0315281_10003327_pt1 | contig 23609 bp, 23 predicted proteins | sample YL17G07_0_MG_FD_204540 | JGI IMG/M metagenome (GOLD analysis project Ga0315281, IMG submission 204540) | Sediment microbial communities from Yellowstone Lake, YNP, Wyoming, USA - YL17G07_0 | ecosystem: Environmental > Aquatic > Freshwater > Lake > Sediment | place: USA: Wyoming | collected... | reverse complement strand
TACCTCAGGAAATATATCATTTACCGAGATGATGAGTGGTATATTAAATCGACGAGAGATGAATAGTCCCGCTAGACCGATAATGGGTGGATCGGTCAGGGTAATAACCAGGTCTGGTTTTTTTAATTTAAAAGAGGCAATAAAACTAAGCAAGAAATAAGTTAGATAATTAGAGACTCTTCCTAGAAATAATTCGGGAGAAAAGGTTGTATTTTTGACTCTTAAGATCTCTATTCCTTTAAGATTTTCTTTTTGCACTATCCCCTTCCCAAAATTTCTGGCTTGATCATTATCTTTACTAATTAATATTAATGGCCTGCCGACAATTACCGTGACCTGACAATTATAATCTTTGACTAAATCCTCGCAAAGTTCGGTAAGCAGCTGTCCGGTTGCCGTAATATCCGGATAAAAGGAACGATTTAGAAAAACAACCCTCAGAGACATGCCTCTATTTCTCCGTAAGCATTCTATATAGACAGGCCTTAACTTTTTTCGGGTCTTTATGGGTAAAATACCAATCGATAGTTTTATGTAAGCCTTGCACAAAATTTACCTTTGGCTGCCAACCCAGAAGTCTCAAGGCCTTGGAATTATCCGCTACGCGGTTATATGGGCCGGTAGGCATATCTGGGCGAAATACAATCCTTGCCTTATGCCCGGTATAATGCAGCGCCTCTTTTACCGCATCAATCACGCGCACCCTTTCCATTGTTCCTAAATTTATGGCTGTAGCATCATCTACTTTCTCTGCTGCCAGTATTGTCCCGGAGATTATATCATCGATATAAGTCCAGTTACGAATCTGTCTGCCTGTTCCCCAGGCTTCAAAGGGATTTTCTTTAATAAAGGCGCGGGCAATCATGGCAATTACGGCGTGATTTTCTAAACCCCTCGGCCCATAAACCGTAAAATACCGCAAAGAGCAAGATTTAAGACCGCATTCTTTATAATAGGCCTTTAACGCTAACTCCGCCATTAACTTTGCCCAGCCATACATATTATCTGCATCATATGGTGGCTTTACCATATCTTCGCTAAGATATATCTTTTTAGCAGGGTTATTTTGAAGATAATTGGGATATACGCATCCTGAAGAGGCATAAATTACTTTCCTGACTTTTGCTTTTAGGGCATGCCAAAAGACAGTGCCATCCAACATAAGATTTGTTGCCGGGCCTGCCTGATGCAAATCTACATAACCCCTTCCTCCATGGTCAGCAGCAAGATGAAAAACCATATCCTGCCCTTTCATTACTTTTTGGGTAAAAGATGAATCCTTAAGGTCTCCTTTATAGAATTCAATCCGCCTGTTATTAATATGTGCCTTGATATTCTCAATTCTACCGCTGCTTAAATTATCTGCCACTCTCACCCGCACGCCCTTTTCCACTAATTTATCTACAAGGTGTGACCCAATGAACGACGCCCCTCCTGTAACCAAAACCTTCTTATCCTTCCATAGCATATTCTTCCTCCCAAATTATTTAGCTGTACTTCGTTAAAAAATATTTTCCCTTCCGATTATTTTCAAAAACCCAGTTTCTATAACTTATAAAAAATCATAACTTACGTAATTTCAATGTGTTGCGTCAAAATTCTTGTTGACTTTTTACTCTAACTCCTGCTATTCTATAGGCATATCAGAAGTTAAAAACAACTTACCAAGGAGCAACGCCTGTCTGCCGACAGGCAGGCATATGCCTATTATAAACCCACGCCTCAGATTTATCGAGAAGTTTCTTTCCTGCTTTTCCCGCCTTTGGCGGGATCCCGCTGTGGCGGGAAAATCCAATTTCTCAAAAATCCTCAACGAGCCCCGCCTTTAGACTATCGGTGAATGCAAACAGGCAATTGCTTCTCTTATCATCCTTGACTCCGCCTTCCTACTCTCAAAAAACAAAGATATTGCTGCGACACTATACAACATTAAATCGGAACGCTTCAAGAAAAAGCTACAAAATTGTAGAGTAGAATAGTGGCGCCCTTGACACGAAGTATCAAAGGTTTCCACCGTCAAACCGTGCGTGAGGTTTTCCCTCACACGGCTTTCCGATAACATTTCTTCTTCCGATTTTATCGGAATCCCGACATTGTCGGGAAAAAGGCTTTCGCCCAACAGACACGATAGTCATAGACTTTGTCTTTTGGTATAACCCTTGACACTCTGTGTCAAGGGTTCCTGAAGAGAGCTCTGTATATTTTTGGACCCAGAGCTCTCCCCAAGTTCCCTTTGTAATCTCTCCAAACATACCGCCCCTGATACCCTAAAGAAGGATTAAGCTTTCATATGTCTATGTATCCCGTTAGATAACTGCTTATCTAACGGGATACATTCAGCTCAACTGCTGACTTCCCCTTATAGATATAGTTAAAACTAAAAAAGGCATGCTTTTAGAATATAAAACAGGGGACTGATTTTTTAAATAATAGGTTTTCTTATACAGAAATAAGTTAACCTTTCTTCTTTGCCTTGATGATAAGTTCTGAGCCACAGATATATTTTTGAGCTAATATCTTAAAATTATAACTTTCTAATATTTTTCTCAAGGTTAGATTAGTATACCTTATAACATGCTTATCTTTATATCCCCCGGGCAACAATAAACCATAAAAAAACTCAATAATCCACCAGCTTAATTTACCATAGTCGGGCGTCCCCAGTACAAGTATGCCTTCAGGCCGCAATATCCGAGTCATCTCCTTAAATACCAGTCTTTCTTCACTGACATGTTCTATGACTTGCGAACAAACTATGCAAGAAAATACCTCGTTCTTAAATGGTAAGGCAGTTAAGTTGGCCTTTATTAAGTATTTATTATTTTTGCGGATATAGCGTAATTTTTCAATAGAGAGGTCGAGCGCTACTGCCTCAGGCAAATCCTGAATAATCTTACTGGAACCACAACCTAAATCCGCCATAAGGCCCGATCTTTCTATGAAACCCATAATTATCTTATACCTTTTCCTCTGCCAGTATCTCTGCAAGAAAATCCTACTATAATACCCCCTCTCATCATAGTCACAAAAATCTAGGGAATTTCTTTTTTTCCATAACCCTAAGAAGACCTTGAGATAATCTAGGGCGAATTTAAACATCTTTAGATGGGACCTTCCAGACCTGCGCGCTGCATAATGGAAAGGAATCTCTCTAATTTGCCATCCTTTTGCGTATGCTTCTATTAATATCTCTGGTAGTATGGCAAAGTCTTTAGCTTGCGTCTCTATCGAGTCAATAACTTTCCTCTGATAAGCCCTAAATCCGCTGGTAATATCTCTGAGAGGCAAAGATAATCCATATTGAAAAAATAAGTTTACTAAACGGCTTAACATATATCTTAGAAAAGCCATCTCTGCATTGCCACCCGGCGTGTATCGGGAGGCAACCACGATTTCTGCTTCTTTTATTTTCTCTAACATCTTCGGAATAAAATCTGGAGGGTACGATAAGTCAGCATCAAGTGTCAATAGCGTTTCTCCTTGAGCTGCCTTAAAACCTTCGTGCAGGGCATTAGCAAAACCAGATTCTTTTTGTATTATGACTTTATCGCTATTTCTGCTTGCTATTTCAACGGTTCCATCTTTAGAGCCACCATCAACAATAATAATTTCATAAGTAATATTTAACTTATCTAAAAAAGACTTAATTTTTTTTAAAAGCGAACCGATATTTCGCGATTCGTTTAAAACTGGAATGATAACGGATAATTCGATCATGCGCTACCTATTTACATACACCAAAAGGTCTGAAAATGCTCCAGGAAAATACCCTACTAATTTTAGCCTTTTTCTGGCTAATTCATATATGCTGCGTGATTCCTGATACAGATGTAGGAAATCAGGATACGTCACCACAAGCCAAATCCTAGACTTGCCTAACTCTACCTGTCTAGAAAACTCAAGTTCATTAAGGTACCTAACTTCGTGTTTCTTAATATAGTATTGTGGGTGTTCGTTTCCTATTCCAATAGAGCAAATGATATCTTCTTTTTTGGCCAATTTGTCTATTAACTGACCAACTGCACGATAGTCCTCTGCTCCAGCTTTATAGTGTTGGTAGTAAAATAAAAGCGCAGGTAGCTGAATACTGATAAATGTTATAACCAGCGCAGATAAAATAATGTATCTGAAAAAAGTGCTAAATCTCCGGGCGAAAATTACCATACTATGTGCGAGGGCTATTAATAAGAAAGGAAGCGCGTATATGAAATAGTTAATTTGTGAGGCCTTACAAATAATTCTCACAATTACTAATGGTAGGCCAACTAAAAAGATAAGATAAATAGCCAGAATTTTATTTTGCTTTCTCCATAAATCTACTAAACTATATAAAACTAGTGCAGTAAAAATAAAACCCCAGAGATTGGTAGTTGCGGCTCCAACAAAAAAGTGTCCAACAAATTTCAAAGATATCGGTTCACCTATCCCTTTCCAGAATAGATATTTTTTAATTACCGCTGGTATAAAAGATGGTCCATAAATAATACATGCGGTCAATACAGCAGTTACCATAACAGTTAATAAGCCGCTGCCATAGCCTCTTAGTCCAATTGCCTTTTTTCTAGTTAGTCTTTCTACTAGAAATATAGTTAAGATAGTAAGGTATTGCGCCAATAACACCCAGATATAGTAAAAATGAGTCAAGAGGCCTAAAGTTGTAAATACACCGAACAACAAACATTCTTTCTGTCTCTTTACAGGATTGCGATTAAGGATAATCCTAAGAAATAAAAACGAAGAAACCAAAGCTAATAATGCCAACGTCGAATATCCTCTAGCATCATTAGAATAGCGTATATGGAAGACTGACACACAAAGTAACCCTGAAGCAAGAAGCCCCTCTTCTTGAGAGAAAAAATCTTTTACCACATAATACATAACAGGTATGGCTGCAATACCTAATGTAAATGCAGGTAACCTAATTACGACCTCACTTTCACCAAATAGTTTTATACTAAGAAATCCCAGAAATGAATAGAGCCAGTGGTCACCCAATTCTAAATAACGCCAAAATTTAAATGGCTTAATAAATTGCGTGACGGTGCCAATCTCGTCTCCCCAAAGGCTCTGATTGAGATTTATAATTCTTAAAATTATACCTACAATTATTATTGTAATAAGAGTAATTGTATAAATATAAGAATTCCCTTGCTGAGTTTTATCGATAGTGGATTCAATAAGTGAAACTTCCTTTTTACCTTCCTTTTCTAAGCAATACCAGACTGAAGCAAAAGAGATAAGCATAAGACCCAACGCGATAATCATATATATTCCGAAACTAGTCCATTCGCGGTAAAGAAATTCAACTGTGCTCATTTCTCTCAGATGTCCTGTTTGGGAAAAAATATTTGCCAGAGGTATAATTAGTGTATGAAAGCTATAACGGGGAAATAAAAAAAAGAGAATTCCCATTGCTATCAATAAAGCACCCAAAGAAAAAAGGAGAACAATAAGTCCCCTTACAAAAAAAGCCAAAAAGTTAATTCCAAACAGGTGTTTACTCATTATTTCTCTGCTCCTTCAATCTGCTATACAAATGTTCTCATGCAATTTTTACTGCAATGCAAAAAATTTCTCTACCGTTAAGATGCTCTCTGTCTTCTTTTGTCTTAATCTTATCCAATAACGAAAGAAATAAATCCTTTAATGAATAAATAGATTTGTTGACTTTGGCTTTTTCCCAAATACTTTTTACAATACTTAAACTGATCATTTTAAACTTTATTCTTTCTCCATAATTCATAGGATTGATTGTAGTCAAAAGGTATATTTCAAATCCGAGTTTCTTTAATATCCCTTCAATCGTCTTCGGTTCAAAAAACTGTATATGTTCAGGATAATTATTAAGCCCTTCATAACTTTTCCCTTGCAGTTTAAAAAGGAGAAAATTCGGCGTTGAGAGAATTAAATAACTTCCTTTCTTTATAAATTTACTTACAGTTTTAATAAATTTATAAGGTTTAAGGACATGCTCGATAACCTCAAATAGCACAACAACGTCGTAAGTTGATCTTCCAAGTAAACCCAGCTATTCTACAGACTCTAAGTATCCCCTGATTAACGTCATGCCGTAATACTTTTGAGCTAACTCAATAGCCTTAGGACTAGGATCGATTCCCATGACCTCTGCACCATACTTAGCACACTCTGCAAGAAAACATCCAGTGCCACAACCTATTTCTAGTATTTTTGTATCTCTCAAGCCTAAATATTTTAGTAACCATTTTAAAGTAATTTGATAGTAACCTTCGGGGTCTAAAAACCACTCCTCAAATTTTTGAATACAAAGATTATCGTCTTCGGTTGCGTAGTATTCCTGAGAGTAAATCTTATTGATGATTTCCTGAGTCAAAGCAGGATTCAAATAATTGTGCTTACAATTAAAACAACGCACAATCCTACCACCATCGAACCTTTTAGCCAAAATAATAAACTTGCTACACCCGCAGAGAGGACAATTAATAAGCTTCGACTTCGAATAATCAATATCTCTCATTTATAAGGCAAAGAAAAGTAACGCCTTTCTTCTTACCGTATTACTATTTTTCATTTAACAAAATCTTAAAATATTATAAATGGAATTCTCTTCTAATCATTCTAACAACCCTTTTTATAAACCTAAATACAGGGTCGCCCCTTCTATTTATTAACGAGGCTACATCTGGGTTCACTCACATTACGGTCTGCTTGTTTGTCTTGCCGACTTAATCGGCTTTGTCAGGTGGCTTTCCCGATACGGCTTACGCCTATCGGGACACCTTGAGACTATGTGCTGGCGGACAATTAGCACAACCGAAACATCTCATTCGGTTAGATTACAAAGAGCTTATCTTGGCACGCAACAAAGTCCTGTGATATAATAAAAGTTGGCTGCTCGCACCCGGCCAGCCCTTTTGGAAAAAATAGGATATGTTATTCCTATCTTGATGCCTGTAGAGATAGATTAATTAATCCTTAATACGCTAATGCTTCACGATACAATAAATTGGAGAAGCCTATCTAGTTAACAAACCTTATTTTCGCGCATAAATTATCCAGTCTGGTAATTCTTCAATAGTGACTCGTTTAGAAAATTCTGGTAGATACTTCATTATATATTGACTTTGATAATTTCTAGAAAATGCAACTAAACGAATATTAGAAGGGATATATGCACGGAAATGTTCACGGCTTACGGGGAATCCTATTAGCTCTCTATCCGAGATACCAAATTGAAAATGATAAAGTTTACCTTCCGCAAGAAGACTTGCTAGTGGGGCCTCGGGAAAATATACTTCAGCAGGATATTTTTTCGCATATTTATAAGCCACCTCTTGGTAATTATTTCCAAGATTCAGCAAAGCTGGTAGCTTGTCTCGAAATGTTGGTATGCTAATAAAAATTAAGCTTATAAGTAACAAGATAAACGATAATATTGATATTTTGTTGGTTAGTGCATTATGAGGATACAAAGAAAAGGCAATATATTTCATTAAACCAAGGGCACATGCTGCGGCAATAAAATAAACCGCTGGACTGAGTGTATTTTCCGCGCCACCAGCTTTTACATTGCCTAATAGAGAGGTAGGCACCATCAAAACGCTTATAACTAAAAACATTAACCATTGGTTATCGCAAATCCAATTTTTTAGTATGTTCTTTGCGCTATTATTATAAGAACGCGACCGGTATAAAGATAAAATAATAAGAAGTGATGCTATAATAATTAACAAAAAGCAATCTTTTAATAGATTAAAACTAGCCTTAAGGAGCGCTATGGCAGGATTTGCCCCGTACTGCCAAGGGCATCTATCCGGATAAGTAAACATGTAAAAGCGTAGATTCTGAAAAGCAAAAATACATGAGAAAAATATCAGTGTAAGAATGCCGAACAAAATAATATATATTATATATCGCTTAGCATATTTATGATTATTGGATAAAAATATCCATAGCGGCAAGGCGAATAGAATGGGCATTAAACTTTGCTTCGTCCAGACAGCGCATATAGAGAAAATAGCAGAGAAAAGCAAGGTAACATTTCTTAATTTTCTGTTGTATAAGATTGCGCAAGCGAGAGCGCTAAATCCAAGCGCTGGAGCATCCGCATGAACCGAAAAAGCGGAAGAATTCAGTGAACGAGAATTAAATGTAAACAAACAAAACCAAGCAAATATGCAGAGTGCGAATAAAAATTTTCTCGAGCTCAATAAACATATCCACAACAAAGGCAGGAAATAAAAACAAACGCTTATTAATGAGGCTAAAATAACTACAAGAGTGGGAGAAGCATTGATGAATATAAGGGGTAAATATACAAGGGCCGCTAGAGGGCCGTATGATTCTGAAAGCATAGGACCTTCTCCTATGAGAGGATAGAGAGAGTATCCATATCGAATTGAAAATGTCCATGCAAGCCTGCTGGCATCCCAATTACTCCAGGGGGAACATAAAATTTGGATTATAATCCCGCTACAGGAAAGCAACAAAATCGTTAAACTTAAAGAAACAATACATATATCGGCTGCCTCCCAAGTAAAAAATAATTTGAGAGCAAGAAAAAAAATAGTAAATAATAAAAAGGCGGCGAAGTAACCATAGAATATTTCATCTGCCATAACATAATAATATTCTGCCGGATATTCGGTATTCTGCTGGATAACCCTATTTAGGATTTTTATTGAATTATGCTCATAGATACCCTTTACAAGCTGATGACCATATAAGGTATAGCTAATCCATGCACAAATCATGCAAAAAAATAAAATCAGTACTATCATGACGGTATTCTTATTTTCTTTAATCATAGAAGTAACATTTCTTTCCTTAGGCATTTTCCATTAAGTGACGGCCTTCATCCTTGTGTAAAACCAATAGTAAAAAAGTTCCTAGAGGTAGATTAACTATGGAACCAATAAAATTTTCGATATTAATAAACCTGCGCAGGAGGAAATTAAGAATATTGTTTACACGATAAAAATCATCAGTTTTACGATGCACAATTCGTTTAAATAGCCTGATAAGATATAAAGGTATCACTGGGAGAAAATTTAAATAGCGCGATTTTTTAACTATAAATCCACCGTTTTGCGCTAACAGATGCTGGAAATCAGATTTTGTATATCTGCGAAAATGACCATACTTTTCATCGTGGGGTCCCCACAAAAACATAAAAGCGGGTACGCTAACAATTAAAAAACCGTTTGGCTTAAGAATGCGATATAACTCCTTAAGCGCTCCAACGTCATTTTCGATGTGTTCGATGATTTGTATAGCAAAAATAAAATCAAATGAATTACTAAGGAAAGGTAGGTTTTTAAGGGAAGCCTGTATAACTTTAGTAGCGCATTTCTTTTGACAAAAGGTTAAGGCATCTGCAGAGATATCCAGCCCTACTACCTCGCCCCATGGAATCAAGCGGTTAATCAAGTTTCCGCATCCACAGCCAGCATCAAGAATTTTAATCTTCCCTTTCTGTTTTCTAATGTTAAGTAAGGACTCAGCAAATTTTATAACACTATCATAATGGGCAGCCAGCCAAAAATAAGATTCCCCTAATTCATAATATCTTTGCTGTTTTTCAAAAGAGTCTTTCATTATTTTAATTGCCCCAATACTACTATATGCTTAATTCAACTCTCTTTTGAGCGCGATTATCGATTTTAAACACCTTAGTTCTCTGCGAATATTAAAAGTGCTCACATCCGATTCATGCCATTCAACCGGCATTTCCATAATCTTTAACTTTTCCCTTTGGGCTCTAATCAAAAACTCAGCATCCCAAAACCATCCTCTGATAAATTCATCATCGTACCCCATTTTATCAATTATAGGCATCGCTGTGCTTCTACGAAAGACTTTTAAGCCACATTGATGATCTTTTATTCCAGATTTGAATAATACCCTGATAGTCAAATTATAAAAAAAACTTAAAATTCTTCTTACTAATCGTCTCTTAACTTTTGCTCCTTTGATATAACGACTGCCCGTAACTATATCAAGTGGCTTCTCCTTGAGAATTTCTATTGCTTTTAAAAGATAGGAGATATCGCAAGAAAAATCAGCATCAATGAAGCAGATGATGTTGCCTTTTGCTAAATAAAATGTTCGCGCTAAATTTTCTCTGCGCGATGGTCCATTATCATAATATACATATTTTATATCTCTTTCCATGACAGTGCGTGCCTTGTCAATTATTCGTGCAAACTTATAAGATTTATCGGTAGAGCTGTCGTCTACTATAAATATTTCAAAATCAGATTGTAATTTCAATAATGCGTTGTATGATTTTCTCAGGTTGTCTTTTATGAATCCCCTAGCGTTGTACACAGGTATAAATAGTGATACCATAGGCTTTTCCAATTTATTGTATCGGGAAGCATTAGCGTATTAAGGATTACAGTACTTAGTTAAAAAATATTTTTGTTTCCGATTATTTTTAAAAAACCAGTTTCTATAACTTATAAAAAATCATAACTTACGTCATTTCAATGCGTTGCGTCAAAATTCTTGTTGACTTTTTACTCTAACTCCTGCTATTCTATAGGCATATCTTACAATTAAACCACCTTAACAAGGAGCAACGCCTGTCTGCCGACAGGCAGGCATATGCCTATTATAAACCCGCGTATCAGATTTATCGAGAAGTTTCTCTCCTGCTTTTCCCGCCTTTGGCGGGATCCCGCTGTGACGGGAAAATCCAATTTCTCAAAAATCCTCAATGAACCGCCTTAAGAGTATCGGTGAATGCAAACAGGCAATTGCTTCTCTTATCATCATTGACTCTAGTTTCCTCTTATCAAAGAACAAAGATATTGCTGCTGCTCTATACAAAATTGAATCTGAGCGTTTTAAGAAAAAACTCTCGAATTAACAAAGTCCTGCAGATATACAACTTTGAATTTGAAGCCATAATGTCTGATAACGGACCTGAGTTTAAGGGCACCCTTGAAAGAGAGCATCCTTTTGAAACTATGTGCAATGAGCTAAGAATAAAACATATCTGCACACGGCCTTACCGGCCACAGACAAACGGCAAAATAGAAGCCTTTTGGAAAATCATTAAGAACGAATTCTTCAGACCGAATTTTTTTGATTCCAAAGAAGACTTCATTCTGAATCTAGGAAACTTTTTATTTGAATATAACCACCTGCGCAGGCATGGCGGCTTAAACTATGAGACGCCTTTTGATAAACTCCAAAAAAGTTACCGAATTATTGAGCTAGTGCAAACGTCCCCTTTATTTTTAAGTCATCCGCTTTGCTAGGATCAGATTTTAGAATCTTACCTTCATTAATTTCTCTTAATAACACTGCTTCCGTTCGTTTCCCAACCCCCTAAGAATACCAAGAGAATAATAATAGGCGACATTAAAAAACCAGTGCGTTCTTTTCGATATCGTTTTAATGAGACGGCGGTTTCTCAACGCACCGCTGACGACGTGAAATAACCTAAGGCCGAACGGAAAAAACATAAAGGGAGTGTAGAGCACGTTGATCTTCAGGAAGGAAACGATATCTTTTTCAAACTTTTTTCTGAAGACAACAGCGCTCTCCCCGACCTTCACCATCCTCTGATAAAACAATTCCGGAGTATAAAAGTGGGAATGATAAATCACCGCATTTCTATTGAAGGATATTTTAAGGCCTGCCTTTTCCAGCACCAAACCCAAGTGAATATCTTCAAAAGCGGCATATTTGAAATCTTCGGAAAATTTATTCTGCTCCAACCATTTCTTCGATATCGAAATATTGCTGGCGTAAAAATGATTGAAGCCGGCGTCGTCGCAATCCCTGATCGTATCATAATGGAATTGTGGACCGGATGGCATCAGATATCGCATGAATTCCGTTGGATTGGATTCCTCATCCCATAGGGTCCATCCGAGGACGGCATGACCGGGTCGTTTTTTGTGAGAAAGGGCGTGTTGATACAAAAGGTTTCTAGCCAAAAGGGCGTCGTCTCCGCAGAAAAACACGATTTCTCCTTTCGCATTTTCAATCCCCTTATTTCTCGCCCGCGCCGGACCGGCATTCTCCTGACAGTAATATCTGAGGTTCAAAGTGCTTGACTTTCTGAACTCGTCAATCCGCCGGAATGTTTCATCCGTGCTGCCGTCGTCTATCAGAATAACCTCAAATTCATCGTTGGGGTAGGCTTGCTGCTCTATCGAAGCAAGCGTCTTTAGAAGCGTATCGCTCCTGTTGTAAGTAGGTATGACGACGCTAATCATTTTTGAAATAGTGAAAGGGAATTTTGAAAATTGACTTCCAATCCCGCGCGACGGAGGCATTAAGAAAACAAATGTGGGTGCAACTGCACCGGGTATCCTCGATATCGGCGACCCCATTGCGCGCTTCCTTGCTCCGGAGCATCGCATGGACGTCATAGCCGTTATCCCTGAGGTTACCCAGAGGTTTTTTGAGCTCGCACAAAGAAAAATCGCCGTTGGGATACACCACCGCTATGCACTCTCCTGCGGCACAACGGATGGGCCATGGTTTTCCTTCCAGTAAATTCTCTTTCATCCTGTAGATGTATTTGAGCGAGCCGATCACAATGATCTTTTCAAAAATATTCTTGATGCGCCTTTCCCTGCGCTCCACCATAAACCTATGGAGTTCTTTAACGGCGGCCACTTCGGGCAACTTCAGATGGTTATCTTTCCGCTCCCCCCTCATGATTTCCAGCGCGTGATAATCAAGATTGAATTGTTCCAAAAAGACGATAAGTTTTCTGATCTCGCCGATATTGTCTCTGTTGACCACGGAATTGACGATAATCTGAATGTTGCGGTATCTCCTTTTGATCTCTTCCATTTTTTTGATGGTCTCTACTACCCTGTCGAAATTTCCCGGCACGCCCCTGATCATGTCGTGATAATCCCTCATGCCGTCCAGAGAGGGATTGATAGAAATCACTGTATTCCCAAACTCTTTTGCAAGCGATTCGCTGACCTGCGCAATTTTATCGGACAGAATTCCGTTGGTCGGAATCGACAGGGTGTCGATCTTATTGTTGTTGATGAAGTGGCGGCATATCTCATTCAGGTCTGCCCTTACAAACGGCTCGCCACCGGACAAAAGAAGAACGGACACAACCCCCAGTTTTTGGGATATCTTCTTATACTCCTGTAACGACAGGTCGTCGGACCTATTTAAATTCTGATAAAAAAAACACGTCCTGCAGGCGGAGTTGCACCCGGATGTCACGTATAAGATGAAATAGCTCAACCCACCCCTGTTAAGCAAGCTTCTTCTAACGTACCTTGAATATTTTTGAATCTCCAGAACCATCTTGGGGCTCCTTTGCGTGCTGTCCGCGGGCCGGGCATACTCTACCTACTCTACCGACCGTTTCCATCCATCTCCTTTGATATCAAAGAGTTTTGCTGGAAAGTCCCCTTTTGACGCGTCCCCTAATTCTGAATTCTGATTAATCAATACAAAATCGCGAGAAAGATCTCTTGGGACCGCGACATATGTCATTTCCGCAACATATGGAATCTTTGGAGTTTTGAGCGCTAAAACAACACGATAATTTTTCGGAATCTGATCGGGATTTTCAGCGACTAAAATCGCTTGCTCCTCAGCGAGTAATCGAACAATTTCCTCTTGCTCATCCTGAAAGATCATCTGTGATAGTTTCCAAATATAGTATGGCGCTCTCTGAACTCTCTTATAATGCACTGATAATAAGGGTATATAGCTGTTATGGGTCAAATTAACTAAATACTTAAGCTGACCCCTGTAATTGCCTAAGACCTGAGAAAGATTTTGATAATACATTCTCATGTTACTATCATAAAGTTTGCCTTTTAGCATATCTATATCTTTGGGGGCTCCTAACTGGTTGCTAAACAACAAATTCTTATTCCATGGATTATATGCAGAAGATGTCTTGGTAAACAATAATGTTATCGTTAAATAGACAACCAGGCAAATAATGGGAATATCGAAAGTCAATCTTTTCCATTTTTTATGGTGTAGGAAAGTATAAAACTTTCCTAACCACTGAAACTTCGCAAGGAAGAGTCCTGAGTTCGCCAACTTCGTTGGCGAACGAAGTTTCTTGAATAGCCTTGAGTCATTATAGAGCGAAAATACCAGTAAGCCTATTCCTAATGATGATGCATTTTGAAGTCGAAACACCTCATAGATATGAAACGACTGAAGATATCCAAAAAGTGCAACTGAGCCAAACAGAAAGAATGACAGTTCCTTCTCGCTCGCCTTGTTCCTTAGGAATTTTAAAAAGATTCTTCTGCCAATGACAAGATTGTTGAAAAAAGCGAACGTGTATAACCAAGCTCTTACATCCTGACCACCAACAGCGGCGGTAGCGCTAATTAAGCCATAGGCGAATTTCAATATGATTTTCAAACTCACCCGAAAAGAACTTACATAGTAACCCCCGATTTTAAAGCTTTGAATTGTCCAATCTCTTACTGCGGAATCTCTAAAAAGGAATAGTACAAAAACCGCTGCAACGCTTAGCATACCAAGATGAAACATTACTATGTGTCTTCTCTGCGAATCCTGAAAAACTTTATCCGAAGCAAAACGCCTGATAATAAAATAGAGGTATATAGGAATGAGGGTCGATACAATAACGGTCTGCCTGGCTAAAAAACTAAATGCCAGAAAAACTCCTGCTAAAAAATATCCGCTTCCCCTCTCAGGCGATTTGGTTAGGATTAATAAAGATACCAGCAGAAATGTATATGAGAAATAATTCGCCCATGGATAGATGATGTAAGGATGAATCAAAAACATCAGCGCGGCTGACAAACCAGCCAACCATCTGTCTAAGATTTTCTGCCACAGGCAATAAGAAAGATAGATGCTTGCCGCATAAAAGACGCCGGTTATAATTCCAACTGAGACTACGGTGTTTCCCAGAATCTTTAAAGAAAGGCTTTGTATCAGTGTGGTCAGAAAACCATACTGGATAAATATTTCTTTGTAAGGAATTAATCCCTTATTCAGATCAGCGGCATTGGCATACATCAGGCCCCAGTGATAAGCATCTATATTGAGCCTGGACTCAATGATACTAAAGCCCATGCTCATCATACAACAAGCTATGACAAGTACATCTGGCAGAAAGTTTGTCCAGTATTTATCCCGGTTTGGCTTAGATAACATCCTGACGAAACCACTCCTCTGTCAACCGAAACCCCTCTTCAAACGAGTAGCGCGGGTGCCACCCTAACGTTTCCCGTATTTTACGGTTGTCCGCTATCCAAACGCTGGTATCCCAATTACGATTCGGCATCGAGCCCCACTTTGGCTCAACGGCAATCCCCATTACCTGCCGCGCTACATCCACTACTTTGCGCAAAGAGGTCTGGATGCCTGTCCGTTCCTGGCTTGGCTTTGTTGCAGCCAGCAAATATGCGTCTACGACATCCTCCACATAGACATAGTCATGGGCAACATCTGGATTAACCAACGGCGGCAACTCACCTTTTAAACCGTACCGAATGAGGGTTGGCATCAAACGCGTCGATTCTTCATAGGGGCCTAGAGGCGCAATGTCTAAAGATGAACTCTCTGACTTTGCGCGATGTAACAGCAAAACAGCGTTGCAGAAGCCTTCGTTACAGCCTGCCATCTGAATTATCCTATCTTTGACCGTAGGAATTCCTAATGGTCTTCTTTCTTTATTTGGCTTAGGGATATAGACCCTCTTGATATTTTGAGGCCTATAAGTTTTATCCTTGAGCTCCTTCTGTATCTGCCTAAGGAATCCCTCTACGCCTTTTCCCTCAAGTTCATCAATAGTTTAACCATCTACTCCAGCACAACCCTTATTCTTTCTAACTCTCTTCCAAGACTCAAGCAATACATCCCATCTGTAGACCTTGTCATACAGAGAATAGAATCGCACTCCCTCCTTTCGCTTTGCCTCAAGACTAGAGCCTCCGCTGGAAGTCCTGAACTCCTTTATCCTCACTCCACGCTACACAGCTGAACAGGAAATTGCTGTGGCTGATACTTTTTCCCGCATCTTGCGGGATCCCGTTAAACGGGACAATCAGCAAGATTGCCAAAGAGCTTAGCTTGGCACGCGAACCGTCCCCTATTCCTACGTCCCCTATTCTCTCCTTTCCAAAATATTTAACAACTTATTCAACCACTGTTTACTCTTACGGATAAAATATAGTAAACATTGTCCACTTTTTGACCTGACGACCCATATTAATAGTAAGGTTAATAATTTTGGGTGCCTCTTTAAAAAAATGTTGCGACTTAATCTAATGACAATTGATCTAGGCAGCTTTCTGCTGGCTAAAAAATACAAATCAGCCCAAAACATATTTTCTTTATTTCTGGTTAAATCTAAATGTGGACACCATCTCTTATACGACTCTTGTTTTCGGTCCTCAATGTCTTCTTCCGAGATCATTCCTTTTTTCAAAAGAAGGTTTGTAAGTTTTAACTCCGGGAAGTATGTCAGCGTATGTGTGTTCACGAAAAAAGGTTTTGGGAGTTTCAACAGAAGATTAAAAGTTTCCTGCCGATCCTTTTCTGTTTCTAGAGGATTGTCCATTAATATATCGCAATAATAATTAATTCCATATTTATGCAATATTCGCACAGATTTTACGATTTCTTCATTAGTATCATATCTTTGAAAATATTTATGTCTGATTTTTTCAGAACCAGATTGTATTCCGATCCCGACACTATTAAGCCCTGCATCTTTCAGAAATTGTATCATTTCTTCATTGGTAGCCTTTGGGTGACAATAGCAACAAAATGGCAAGTTAATAACTTTTTTATACTTAAAGCAAAATTCTTTTAGCCATTCAATATCGAACGTAAAGACATCATCTTGGAAGTTAATATTTTTTAAATTTCTAAATTTTTTTGCTTGAATCAACTCCTCTATTACATTATCAACACTCCTGCGTCTTACATACCTTCCTTTTCCATCATATATTTTCCTCAGAACACTATTACAACAAAAAGTGCATGAGAAAGGGCAACCGCGTGACGTCATAATCATGTTTGTATAATGACGATGAGGCAATAGGTTTCCATTTTCTACAAGATATTTGTTTTCGCTTGAATAATCTGGAAATGGTATCAAATCCAAATTTTGAATCAACGGACGCATATCATTTCTAATAATTGTACCATTCCTTTTGAAGCATAAATTTTTTATGTCATCTACACCTTCACCTTTTGATAATCTCGTGGCTAACTCTACGATTGCCCCCTCTCCTTCACCAATGCAGACAATATCTGCAAATTCTAGGCATTGATATGGTCTAATGGTTGGGTGAACGCCCCCCCAAATAATTAAAGCATCTAGTTCTTGCTTAATCGCTTTAGTTATTTGGGAAGCTAATTGAAATAAGACGGTCCGCACACTAATACCTATGAGATCTGGATCAAGCTTTTTTATTTGCTTGAGAAGACAACTAATTTCCTTACTTAGTGGAGGACTTAGAGTAAGATCGCAATTTTGCCTTTTGAAAAAAATTGAACTGACATTAAAGGCTGCTTTTTTCAAAGTAGCATGTAATATGCAAATCGAAAAAGAATCAGAATCATAAAGACCTATCAATATTATATTGCCTTTCTTCATGAAACCTCCGTATTGTCAATTGATAGAAATTTGCTTTTTACTACACTCAAAAGAGTCATAGACCCCTCTACGCAATCATCTATATAGCAATATGATCGCGTCTGTTTGCCGTCTCCCCAATATAGGAGTCATAGACAGTATACGCAACTATATATTTTTCAGTCAGATCTGTAAGAAATATTGCCCTATATAAATATCGACAAAATAAAAATCCGGAATATTTGTTACGTAACCGATTGTCATTATTGAAATTAAATAAACTGTCTACGGGACTACGGGACTTTTTCATCAAGGTATAAAATCATCTGCTGCTGTTGGTTCAAACGCAGGATGCTTAATATCTACACCTCTGACCCAATAACCTCGTTGTTTTAAGAACTTGGCCAGATGGTGCCCAATAAACCCTCCTGCGCCGGTTATGAGAATTTTCTTATTTTCCATATTATCTCCTCTCGATTATGTTATTGCCTATCACTAACACGTCTATCTTTGTGCGCAAAAAGCAATCCAATGCCTCTTTGGGCTTGCAAACAATGGGTTCATTTTCATTAAATGAGGTATTTAATAATACCGGGACGCCGGTTATCTTCTCGAATTCCTTAATCAGTTTCCAATATAGCGGGTTTTCTTCTTTGCTTACGGTTTGGAGTCTGCCTGTTCCATTCACATGGGTTACTGCAGGGATAATTTCTTTTTTCTCTTCCCTAATCGGATAAACCTTGAGCATAAAGGGATCCGGATAATCTTTTTCAAAATATTCACCTACTTTTTCTAATAGTATCGAAGGCGCAAAAGGCCTGAACCATTCCCTTCTTTTAATACGCTCATTTAAGATATCCTTCATCTCTTTTCTTCTGGGATCAACCAAAATGCTTCTATTTCCCAATGCCCGCGGTCCCCATTCCATCCTGCCCTGAAACCAACCCAAAATTTTTCCTTGGGCAATGAATTCTGCAGCCTTATGGCATAACTTATCATCATCTTCAACCTTTTCAATAAAACACCCCCCTAGCTCCTTTTTTCTTTCTTCTATTGCTTCTTCTGTTTCATCCTCTTTAAATTCTGGCCCCCAATAAGCATGCTGCATCAGGAATTTTCTTTTATTATCCAATATTTGATGATAAAGATAATACGACGCGCCCAGGGAACCTCCGGCATCAGATGCGCCTGGTTGGATATAAACTTCTTTAAAGGCAGTATGATCAAATATTTTTCCGTTAGCCAAACTATTCAAGGCGCATCCTCCGGCAAGGCATAAATTGGAAATACTGGTTATTCTATGGGCATAATTTAAAATATGAAAGAATGCCTTTTCATACATTGCCTGTAGAGATGCGGCTAAATCACAATGATAAGCGGTTATTTCTTCCTCATATTTTCTTGAAGGACCGAATTTTTTTATAAATTCTTTAGAAAAAACGTCCTCAAATACTGGCTCAGTATTGTTCCAGAGCATACAATCCCTTTTTTTAAAAAAAGAAAAATAATCTAAATTCAAGGCAAACTTTCCTTCCGGCTTTAAAATTAAAATTTCCTCCAAATCTTGCAGATATTTTGGCTTACCATATGCAGAAAGACCCATTACTTTGTATTCATCGCCAAATTTTTTAAATCCTAAAAATTGAGTAAGGGCAGTATAAAAAAGGCCTAAGGAATGTGGATAATTTACTGCAGATAAAACTTTAATTTTATTATCTTCTCCTTTGGCAACCATGCAGCTGGTAAAATCGCCAAAACCATCAAGAGAGACAATGGTAGCTTTTTCAAAAGGAGAAACAAAAAAGGCACTGGCTAAATGCGCCCGATGATGCTCAATATTGTAAATTTTTGCCTTTATTTTATTCAAGGGAATTGAAAATTCTTTACTTAGGGTATTTTTTGTCCCTTCTATTTTAAAAATATTAAAGAGCCTACTTTTAATCAAAGATAAAGATGGCCTCTTTAAAAGCACAAAAATAACTTTTTTATGAAAATTTGCTTGCGGATTTCTATTTAAGGCAACATAATCTAAATCTTCTAATCCAATGTTTGCTTCTTTTAAGCAATACCTGATCGATTCCTCGGGAAATCCTGCCCAGTGTTTTATGCGCAAGAAACGCTCCTCCTCGGCAGCGGCAATAAGTTTTCCATCGTGTATTATCGCTGCCGAGGAATCAGGATGGTAGGCATTAATACCTAAGATATACATATTGAAATCTGACTTTTTAGGCCTGGCAAGGCCTATTTTCAATTATTAATTGTAAAAGTCATAATCACAACCGCCCTGTTGCCAAAAAAATGAAGAAAGTTATTCAAAATAGACACGAAAGTTTTATAAATTACTTTGATAAACTTATTTTTACCTTTCTTATACCATCCAAAATAATATATAAAATAGGGATAGAAAAGAATATTAAGCCTGTATTGTAAACAGAGTTCATTAAATAAGTGTTTATCTATCCTAAATGCCTCTAGATATCCGCGCTCATGTTCTTCCTTGACATTAAAGAGGTTAAACAGGCGATTTAATGCATTTCTGATTATTCCTCCGGAAGGTTCATCGATGATTACTGCCCCCCCTTGTTACCCTTATAAATTCTTCTATGCCAATTTTAGGATTGACAAAATGATGCAATGCCTCAGTTATATAGCATACATCAAAACTCTTATCTTTAAAGGGCAGGCTTTCGCCATTACAAGACAACAGGTATTTCCCGTCGAATTCCCCTAAATATTCCCTGGCCTGCCTGACTTGCGCCAGGGAATAATCGCAAAGCGCTAAAAACTTTGGCTTCTGGGATAATATCCAATAAGCCTCCCGTCCATAGCCGCCTGCGACATTCAAGACTGTTCTACCGTCAAACAACACGCATCCTCTGTTATTTTTTTTGTATAACTTCAATAAAAGGTTGAATCTGTATGAATCCAACAAATCATCTCTATGCGCGGTCGGCGCTTTATGCTGTGTATTATAAAATTCCTGGTCTTTTTGAAAATTTATCTTTCGCATATAATAGAATAAATAACGCCGCCTGTTTTATGCGGGGGACGGCTTACATTTTAGCTCATAAATTCTTTTGTCTACAAGTAACCTATACCAAAAACCATGCAAGAGATGAAAAATTAACCCTTCTTTTCCATCGAGGAAACCCAATTTAATAATATAGCGGTAAAAAAAATAAATAAAGGGGCGGATAAATAAAGGTAACTTATAATAAATTTTATATCTCAGCCAGTTTCTTCTTTCTATAGGATTTCCCGTAAATTTTATATTCATTATTCTATTTTTATTAAATAAGACCTCCTGCGCCTCTAAATATGCCCATTGCCTATGCCTGGCTTTCCATAATTTAATGTCAGGATTAATTATATTTACTATATCTGCCTTGAGTTTTAAAACCCTGCCATTCACTATGTAATTCTGGTCATATAATCTTTTCTCGCTTCTGCCCTTATCTTTCTTGAATATTCTTAAATGATACACCGGATAATGCCCGCCATGCCTTATCCATTTGCCCTGAAAAATGGTTTTTCTTGCGACCATAAATCCATCTACATCTATAGAGGAGGAAAAAAATATTTTTAGTTCACTGACTAGCTCCGGGCTAACCCGTTCATCGGCATCAAGATGAAACAGCCAATCATTTTTTATGGGTAAATTATCTTGCGACCAATTACGCTGTTGGGCAAAGTTTTTAAAGGGGTGCTGATAAATTTTATCCGTATAGTCTCTGGCAATCTCCAGGGTTCTATCCGTAGAATACGAATCTACAATAAATATTTCATCTGTCCAGTCATAAACACTTTTTAAGCATTCTTCGATATTTTTTTCTTCGTTATAGGTAAGCACTATTACAGATATGGGGAGCTTATGCATAATCTTTTAACTTTTGGCCTTAAGCCACTTATTGACTAGATTAGCCCTTAATGTACCGCGTTTGGTGCGGTAGAAATCCAGGTTAGCATAGGCGGTGCATTTTTTGCAAATATCCGGGAGATCTCCTTTCCAAAATCGCTCTCGTAGTTTACGCGTGACTTCTGAATGCCACAAGTCTAATAAAGACGCCTCCATTATATTCCCAATAATTAGTTCGCTGTCGGCATTAAAATCCCGACAACCGCATAAGCCCACTTTTCCATCCACAAAAACAATTGGCCCATCATATAACCAGTAGCAGGGCTCTTTTTCCAGTCTGCCTAGAGGCCTAAGGTGCATTCCCTCTAACAAGTCCGCTGGTTTGATATTACCTAACCAGGTGTCAAAGTCAGTATTAAATTCAACTTGGTGCGGTAGGTATCGTATAGTTTTATAATCAGAAAGTTCTAATGTCTTTTTCATTGGGAGGTTAGAACGGAATAAAATTTTAATCTCAACCGGACTTGCGGTTTCTGCTTTTTTCTTTAGTAATTCAGTTACATTCTTACGCATTCTCGAGTAATCTTTACTACAATATATCGACTGATAAAGACGCTCATCCCATGGCCCTGTACTGATACCAATCTCATCGATGCCTGATTCCAGTAATTTATCAATTCCTATCTGGTCAAGATTTATGCCATTAGTGAGCGTGGTAATTTTAGTAATTTCTGGATGGCTGCGCGCTTCTTGGATGCGTTCTACAAAGTGCGGGTCAATTAATGCATCACCCAAACAAGTCTCTAATCTAAGCTCACCACCTCCCATAGAACAATAATCATTCAACGCCTTAGGATAAATGGCTTCTGGCATAATCATTTTTTTGCGGGTCTGAAAACGATAGGCACAAAAAATACAATTCGCATTGCAGATATTGGTAACTTCAATGTGAAGATTCCAGGGCCTGGTTTCAATTTGTTGCAGATTATATAAAAATTCCGTATCCGAAACCCTGTCAAAATAACTAAAACGCTCTTTCAATACCCTCCTAATGGTCGCCCATAATTGCGGGGTAAAAAATTCTTTACGATGATTTACGGTAAAATTAAATATACGTCTTAAATTAGTTTTTATGCGCATTGAGTCCTTGTTATTGTGCGGGTATGTTTGGTTTCTCAAAGACTATATTTTTAAACATACTAAGAGCGCGTCTTGGATCACTCAGAATCTTGTATATAACTTTTCTATATCTGAAGATTATCGTTTTCCACCCTTTATCTTTAACTAGCAGCCTGTCTAACTTAGCCGTAATTTCCACAAAAATTTTCCTGAATTCATTAGGATTAATATCGGAGTCTAAGACTAGAGGCTCGTAACAATTACCGTAATCGATTAAATCCCAATTCATATCATCGCTTACCTTGCCAGCCTTCCTGGCTACTTCCCAGAATTCTGTTCCCGGCAAGGGGGTGGAGACAAATGCCCCTAATCTTTGACAACCGGCCGCGATGGCAAAATCTATAAATTGACTGGTTTTCCTCATATCCTCAATGGTCTCAGTAGGGCTTCCCAACATAAGGCTCCCCCAAACCTTAAATCCGTATTTATTACATAAATCTATGGCTTTTCTATGAGACTCTACGGTAATATTATCTCCTTTTAAATACTTTAATACCCTATCGCTTCCACTTTCAAAGCCAAAATTTAATGCCCTGACTCCTATGCGTCTTAAGATTTGACATAGAGCTTCATCTAATAGGTCTGTACGCGCGCTACAAAAAAATGCCACTTTATTACTTAAGGCCATATTTTGTTCCATAAGCTCTGCGAATTGTTCTAATCTTGCTTTATTTATGATAAAAAGGTCATCATCGATATATATATGGTCAATACCCCATCTACTTACGAGCTCTTTTACTTCCTTAAATATCCTCTCTGCAGAATGCAGGCGCACGATTTTCCATATTCGCTTTGAAGCACAAAAGACGCAATTATAAGGGCAACCCCTGGAGGTAATTATCTTCATCGATTTACCCATAGTCTCATTCCAGATTATCCATTTCCTTCTAAAGTAATGCTCATCTAATAACCCAAAATCTGGCAGAGGAATATCATCAAGATTATCAATTAATGGTGCAACAGGGGTCTTAGTCAATTTACCATTATCCCGATAAACAAGACCACAAATTTGTTTTA
>Ga0315281_10003326_pt1 | contig 23613 bp, 21 predicted proteins | sample YL17G07_0_MG_FD_204540 | JGI IMG/M metagenome (GOLD analysis project Ga0315281, IMG submission 204540) | Sediment microbial communities from Yellowstone Lake, YNP, Wyoming, USA - YL17G07_0 | ecosystem: Environmental > Aquatic > Freshwater > Lake > Sediment | place: USA: Wyoming | collected... | reverse complement strand
ATAGTGTTCCTTATATTGGGGGAGGGGGCCAGGGGCCGCAGGCCCCTGCCCCCTCCCCCAACCCCTTAATTTTGGCCGGTGGCTGGCGGGGCTTTGAGCCCCGCCAGCCACCGGCCCCTTAAAGGGGGTTGGGAGGGGAGCTTGAGGGGAGGGCGGGGGACCCACTGGTCCCCCGGCCCTCCCCTCAAATTCTCATCTCCCCTCACACCAGCACTGCGTCCCGGGCGGAGTCGGTCACCCGGGCGCCCGCGGCGACGATGCAGTTTTCCAGTTCCATTTGGGGGGCGATCTGGGCCCTCTCCCAGGCCACGGTGTTTCTAAGGCGGGCCCCCTCCCCTACCCTGACTCCGGCCCCCAGGCAGACGCCGCCGGCGCACACCGCGCCGGGTTCCAGGACCGCGCCGTCGCCCAACAGCGGGTCGCTTAGGGCCGGGAGAAATCGGGACAATCCCGGCGCCTCCCCCAGAAGCAGGCGCTGATGGGCCCTCAGGTAAGCTTCCGGGGTGCCCAGGTCCTGCCAGAAATGCCCGGTCACCACCACCGTGGCCAGTTTTTCCCCGGCGGCGATGGCCTCCCGCCAGGCGGTGACCAGGTTGTAGGGGCCCCGGTCCGGCAGATACTGGAACATCCTCGGGCTAACCACCTGGACGCCGGTGTATGCCAGGGGCGCGCCGGCCCCGGAGCCGGGCGAGGCGCCGATGCCGGTTACCAGGCCCCCCCCGCCATTCACCCAGACGTTGTTATAAGGCTGGCAGTCGTGCAGCACCAGGGTGGTTAGGGCTTCGTCCTGGTGCTGTGCCAAGATGCTCCCAAGATCCAGGTCGGTGAGGATATCACCGTTCACCGCCAGGAAAGGCCCGCCCCCCAGGAGCTTTCCCAGGTCCCGGAGGCCGCCGCCGGTCCCCAGAAGCTCCGGCTCCGGACTCACCTGGAGATTCATCCCCCAGGGACCCCCGGCGTTTAAGAATTGCAGCACCAGCTCCCCCAGGTGGTGAGTATTGATGGCCACCTGGACGCAGCCCGCCGCCTCGAGCCTTGCCAGCCATAACGCCAGCAACGGCCGGTTCAACACCGGCACCAGGGCCTTGGGACACTTATCGGTCAGGGGCCGGAGCCGCGTCCCCAACCCCGCTGCCAGGAGAGCTGCTTTCATGGTTTGATGAAAGATGTTGGGGAGTGGGCCAGGGGTCGCAGACCCCTGCCCCCTCCCCCAATCGCCCACCCCCAACCCCTTAAAGGGGGTTGGGAGGGGAGTTTGAGGGGAGGCGGGGGACCCACGGTCCCCCAGCCTCCCCTCAACTCTACTTCTTATACCCGAACTGCCTCAGGATATCATGGCGCCAGGTCTTGCCGGATTCGGCCTCCACGCCCTTGGGAGGCAGGCCGTCCACCACCCCCAGGATACCCCGGCCCTGGGCGGTTTGGGCCAGGATAACCTCCACCGGGTTGGCGGTGGCGCAAAAGATGCGGCAGACCTCCGGGCACATCTTGATGCCGTTCAGGACGTTGACGGGGAAGGCGTCTCTGAGCAGGATATTGAAAGTATGGCCAGCCGCCAGTCTTTCGGCGTTGCCGGCGGCCGCGGCCATGAGGTCCGGGTCGTTGCCTTCCGTGCGGATGAGGCACTCCCCGGAGGATTCCGAGAAGGCCAGGCCGAATTTGATGCCGGGTACCGTCCCCACCAGGATCTCGTAAAGGTCTTCCACGGTTTTGATAAAATGGCTCTGCCCCAGAATCAGGTTGGCGCCCTCAGGAATCTCAAGCTTTTCCACCAGGAGTTCCATGGTTTTCTCCCTTGCAACCTGACCGGAAATCCTTTCCGCAGGCCGGATTTTTATGGTATTATAAAAAAGTTAAGGTGGCTGCGCCAGGCTTTTCGAAGCCATCAGGCATAAGTCCCGCCTGGTATTTTCGCCCTTGGGGATCGCTGCCGGGGAAAATGCAACTTCCCTCCCCCTTGAGGGGGTGTTTGGACCGGGGAGAACACTAAAAGGGCTGCTTGAGCAGCATGATAGGTTGGTTAGATAGGGTATCATGTTCAAATTAATTTCCAGACTGATAATGGCTTTGTTGGTCCTGGGCGCAGCCATGCCGTCAGCCGGGGCGCCGGCCGGGGCGGTGAAGATCGGCCTCTATCTCCCCATGACCGGGGCGGCTGCGGCCATGGGGCAGATGGTCTGGGAAGGGGTGCAGGTGGCCCACCGGCTCCAGCCCCAGGTCCTGGGGCAGCCGGTGGAACTGGCCCTGGTGGACACCAAGAGCGATAAGATCGAAGCGGCCAATGCGGTGAGCCGCCTCATCGAAAAGGACCAGGTGCAGGGCATCATCGGGGAAGTGATCTCCAGCGACACCCTGGCCGGCTCCCCCATTGCCGAGCGGGCCCAGGTCCCCAATATCTCCCCCACCGCCACCAATCCCCTGGTGACCCAGAACCGCCGATACGCCTTCCGGGCCTGCTTCGTGGATGACCTCCAGGGCAGGGTGGCCGCCCGCTTCGCCCGGCAGACCTTGAAGGCAGCCCGGGCGGCGGTGCTCATCGACCAGGCCCAGGATTATTGCGTGGGCCTGGCCAACTTTTTCATGCTGGAATTTAAAAGGCTGGGGGGCGAGATCGTCGCCATCAGCTATATCCAGACCGGCGACCAGGACTTCACCGCCCAGATTTCGGCATTTAAGGAGAAAAATCCCGACCTGATTTACGCGCCCAATTACTACGCCGAGGACGCCCTGCTGGCCAAGCAGCTCCAGGACCTGGGGGTGAAGGTTCCCGTCCTCACCGGCGACGGCGCCCAGGTGCCGGAGCTGCTCAGTATCGGCGGCCCGGCGGTGGACGGCATGTATTTCACGGCCCATTTCCACCAGCAGGGCATCAGCACCGAACTGGGGAAAAAATACCTGGAGGCTTATCAAGCCGCGTACCACAAGGACCTGGACGGCTTTGCGGCCCTGGGGGCGGAGTCTTATTTTCTCCTGACCAACGCCATGGCAAAGGCCGGGTCCCGGGAGGGCCCCAAGGTCGCCCAGGCCCTGGCCGGGACCAAGGACTTTCCCGGGGTTTCCGGCCTGATCACCATGGGCCCGGACCACAACCCCATCAAAGGCGTGGTCATCATCAAGGTGGAGCAGGGGAAGTTTGCTTATCAGACGACCATTAATCCATAGCTATTATCAGAATTATAACCGCAGATGAACGCCGATGAACGCCGCTTGAAACTGGACAGGATTACGGAAAAGATAATTGGCTGCGCTTATAAGGTAAGTAATACCCTGGGTAGTGGCTTCTTGGAAAAAGTCTATGAAAACGCCCTGGCCTTAGAACTGCTAAAGACCGGACTGAAAGTTGAACAGCAACATGGAATTAAGGTTCAATACGACGGTGTTATTGTTGGCGAATTTGCCGCGGATTTATTGATTGAAAATAGTGTGCTCGTGGAATTAAAAACTGCTAAATCATTAGACGATGCTAATATGGCCCAATGCTTGAATTACTTGAAAGCCACCGGTCTCTCCGTCTGTCTGCTGATTAACTTTGGCACAACCAGAGCGGACATCAGACGTATTGTGAATAACTTTTAATCTGCGTCCATCGGCGTTCATCGGCGGTGGAAAATAATGAGTAATCAACCCAGCCTATTCACTATGGAAACACGCGCCGTACCCATCAACATCGAAGACGAAATCCGTAAATCGTACCTGGAGTACGCCCTCTCCGTCATCATCGGCCGGGCGTTGCCGGACGTGCGGGATGGTTTGAAGCCGGTGCACCGGCGCATCCTCTTTGCCATGTCCGAGGCCGGCAATGACTGGAACCGCCCCTACCGCAAGAGCGCCCGCATCGTCGGGGATGTCATCGGTAAGTACCATCCCCACGGCGACGTGGCGGTTTACGACGCGGTGGTGCGCATGGCCCAGGACTTTTCCCTGCGCTATCCCCTGGTGGACGGCCAGGGCAACTTCGGCTCCATCGACGGCGACGCCCCGGCGGCCATGCGCTACACTGAGGTGCGCCTCTCCCGCCTGGCCCACGAACTCCTCCAGGACCTGGACAAGGACACGGTGGATTTTGCCCCGAACTATGACGGCTCCCTCAAAGAGCCGCTGGTGCTGCCCACCCGCCTCCCCAACCTCCTGGTGAACGGCGCCTCGGGCATTGCCGTGGGCATGGCCACCAACATCCCGCCCCACAGCCTGGACGAGGTGTGCGACGCCCTGCTGGCCTACCTGGATAACCCGGAGATCACCCTGCCGGAACTCATGGCCATCCTGCCGGGGCCGGATTTTCCCACCGGCGCTTACATTTACGGGGCCGAAGGCATTGCCGAGGCCTACCGCACCGGCCGGGGCCTGATTCGCCTCCGGGCCAAGGTCGCGGTGGAGCGCAAGGCCGGGCGGGAGACCCTGGTCATCCGGGAACTCCCTTACCAGGTGAACAAGGCCCGCCTGATCGAGCGCGTCGCCGAGCTGGTGAAGGACAAAAAGATCGAGGGCATCGCCGACATCCGGGACGAATCGGACCGGGAAGGCCTCCGGGTGGCGATCCTGCTGAAAAAAGACGAATCGGCCCAGACCATCCTGAACCAGCTTTACCTGCACACCCAGATGCAGGTGACCTTCGGCATCAACCTGGTGGCCATCGTCCACAACCGCCCGGAGCTTTTAAGCCTCAGGGACCTGCTGCACCATTTCCTGGCCCACCGCCGGGAAGTGATCTTAAGGCGCACCCGCTACGAGTTGAAGCAGGCGGAGGCCCGGGCCCATATCCTGGCCGGCCTCCTTACCGCCCTGGACTTTCTCGATGCGGTCATCGACATGATCCGGGCCGCAGCCACTCCGGCGGCCGCCAAAGAAGGTCTGATGGCGGCCCTCTTTATTTCCCAGCCCCGGTCCGGCTTGAGCTTGGATGAAACCAGGGCCCGGCACCTTCTCAGCGACATCCAGGCCCAGGCCATCCTGGACATGCGGCTCCAGCGCCTCACGGGGCTCGAGCGCCAAAAGATCATCGATGAAGCCAAAGAAATCGAGGCCACCATCCAGCGCCTGCGCCTGATCCTGGCCGAGGAGGCCCAGGTCAAGGCCTTGATCGCCCAGGAGCTCAAAGAACTCAAGGAGCGTTTCGGCGACGGCCGCCGCACCGAGATCGTGCCCCAGGCCGAGGAAATCACCGCCGAAGACCTGATCGCCGACGAAGAGATGGTGGTGACCATCAGCCACCGGGGGTACATCAAGCGCACACCGCTCACCATCTACCGGAGCCAGCGCCGGGGCGGCAAGGGCCGCATGGGCATGGTCACCCGGGAAAACGACTTCGTTTCCCAGCTCTATATCGCTTCCACCCACAGCTATTTTCTGGTCTTCACTAACAAAGGGCGGCTCTTCTGGCTCAAGGTCCACGAAATTCCGGTGGGCTCGCCTTCGGCCCAGGGTAAGGCCGCGGTCAACCTGGTAAATCTCGGGCCGGGGGAAAAATTGACCACTATCCTGCCGGTCAGGGAATTTGTCGAGGGTCCCTCCCTGGTCATGGCCACCCAGCGGGGCATCATTAAAAAGACCGACCTGATGAACTTCAACCGGCCCCGGAGCGGCGGCATCATCGCCCTGACCCTGGACCCGGACGATGAGCTGGTGGGCGCGGCCCTGGCCGAACCCAACCAGGAAATCCTTCTGGGCACCAGGCAAGGGAAGATCATCCGCTTTCCCGCGGCCGAGGTCCGGGACATGGGCCGCGGCGCCCGGGGCGTGAAGGGCATGGTGGTGGCCCCGGATGACGTGGTAGTGGGCATGGAAGTGATCCGTCCGGGGGGCAATATTCTTACGGTGACGGCCAGGGGCTTCGGCAAACGCACCGCCCCCGAGAAATATCGCCAGCAGCACCGGGGCGGCCAGGGGGTCATGGGGCTGCGGGTCACCGACCGCACCGGCCCGGTCATGGGCATCCTCCAGGTCAGCGAAGATGACGAGATCATGCTGGTAAGCGACCGGGGCAAGATCGTGCGCATCGCCGTGAAAGGCATTTCAGTGATCGGCCGGGTCACCCAGGGCGTCAAGCTGATGGACACTGAGGCCGGCGAACGGGTGGTGAGCCTGGCCAGGGTGGCGGAACAGGGAGAAAACGGCGACGACGGCGACGACGACGGCGAGGCCAGCCTTGGATTCGAATGAACCGCGCCCCCTGGCGGTGATCGGCGCCGGCTCCTGGGGCACCGCCCTGGCCCAAATGCTGGCGGAAAAAGGGTTCCCCGTGCGGCTCTGGGTCTTCGAGGCGGAGCTGTGCGAGGTTTTGCGCCGGGACCGGGTCAACCGGACCTTCTTGCCCGGGGTGCACCTCTCTTCTAAGATCAGCTTTACCCAGGAGTTCTCCGTGGCGCTGCCCGAGGTGGGGGTGGCCGTCGTGGCGGTGCCCTCCCACGTGTTCCGGGAGGTGGCCCGGCGCGTCAAGCCCCACCTCTCCGGCGCCGCGGTGCTGGTGAGCGCCACCAAGGGCATCGAGATCGACTCCCTCCTCACTATGGAAGGGCTGGTGCGGGAAGAACTGGGGGCGGAGCAGCCTTACGCGGCACTCTCGGGTCCCAGTTTTGCCCGGGAGGTGGCCCAGAAGCAGCCCACGGCGGTGACGGTGGCCTGCCGGCGCCGGGAAGTCGCCCGGCAGTTGCAGCGCCTCTTTTCCGCTCCCTATTTTCGCGTCTATACCAGCTATGATGTCACCGGGGTGGAGCTGGGGGGGGCCCTGAAAAACATCTTTGCCCTCGGCACCGGGATTTGCGAAGGCATGGGTCTGGGGGACAATCCCCGGGCGGCCCTGATTACCCGGGGGCTGGCCGAAATGACCCGTCTCGGCTCCCGCCTGGGAGCCAACCCCATGACCCTCATGGGCCTGGCCGGTCTGGGGGACCTGATCCTCACCTGTACCAGCAGGCAGAGCCGCAATTTTCAGGTGGGCGTCAAGCTGGGACAGGGGCAATCCATGGCGCAGATCCTGGCCGGCATGCAAATGGTGGCCGAGGGCGTGAAAACCACCCGGGCCGCCCACTTCCTGGCCGAACGCCTGGGCGTCGACATGCCCCTGGTGGATGCGGTTTACCGGATCCTCTATAAAGACCTGGCCCCCCGGGAGGCCATCAAGAAATTGATGTCCCGGGAGCTGAAAGACGAACTTGAGGCCATGACGGAAACCTGGTAAGGGAAGTTGGGGTCATGTTTCGCAAGCGCCGTTATTAATTCATGGCCCTCAATCTCCCCCTCCCTTGAGGGGATGTTTGGACCGTGGAGAAGGGTGAAAACTCCAAAGAATGACAGCTAAAACAACACCCCCACCCTAACCCTTCTCCCCGGTCCAAACACCCCCTTAAGGGGGAGGGAATAAGCCGGCTGCTAATGTAAACAATTCCTGAACCGCGACACTGGGAACCGCCTTTGCCGGCAGGCGGGTTCACTCCGGGTCACGGTGTTATTCCTGGGGAGGCCGTTGCTCCCGTCTCCCCCCGCCGTCTATCTCACACCAAGGGTAAAGGATCTTATGTTTTATGAAAATCTAGATACCAGGATCGCGACGGTGGGAGTGCCCAAGGTAGAATCTCCCATCCCCCCTGGCTCCATGTACACCCGGGATGGGCGCGTGGTGGAAAAAACCTTTGTCACTGATGGCGAAGGGGTCCTGGTCAATGACACCCGGGCTTACCTGGCCCAATTGTCGCCGGGGGAGGAACCTCTTTATTTTGAGATGGCCGGCCCCCGGGCCATGCTCTACTATGATCCTTCCAAGGTGCATTGCGCGGTGGTCACTTGCGGTGGCCTGTGCCCCGGCACCAACGACGTCATCCGGGCCATTGTCCTGGAGTTGCACCACCTTTACGGAGTCCGCCATATCTATGGAGTGCGGTACGGCTTCCAGGGCTTCATTCCCCACTATGGCCATGACCTGATGAAGCTTACTCCGGAAGTGGTGGCCAATATCCATACTTTCGGGGGGACCATCCTGTCCTCCTCCCGGGGGCCCCAGGATGTGAGCAAAATTGTGGACGCCCTGGAGCGGCTCAATATCCACATCCTTTTTATGATCGGCGGCGACGGCACTCTGCGCGCGGCGGACTTGATTTGCGATGAAATCGCCCACCGTGCCTTGCAAATCGCCATCATTGCGGTCCCCAAAACCATTGACAACGATATTCCCTTTGTCTACCGCTCTTTTGGCTTCGATACTGCGGTGGAAATGGCTACCGAGTCCATCCGGGCCGCCCATACCGAGGCCCTGGGAGCCCCGAACGGCATCGGTCTGGTGAAACTGATGGGGCGCTACTCCGGGTTCATTGCCGCCAATGCCGCCCTGGCCTTGCGGGAGGTCAACTTCGTCCTGATCCCGGAATCGGATTTCGACCTCGAAGGGAAATGCGGACTGCTGGCTTCTTTAGAGACCCGGTTGCGGCACCGGGGCCATGCGGTCATTGTGGCGGCGGAAGGGGCGGGGCAGAAATACTTCCGGGAAGAGGAACTGCAACGGGACCCCTCGGGCAACATCAAGCCCGGAGATATCGGCCTGTTCTTGCAAGAGAAAATCAAAGAATACTTCCAGCAACAGGATGCGGAGATCAACCTGAAATATATTGACCCCAGCTACTTGATCCGCAGCCTGCCGGCCAACTATAATGACCGCATTTACTGCGGCTTTCTCGGCCAGAATGCGGTCCATGCCGGCATGGCCGGCAAAACCGCCATGCTGGTGAGCCGTTGGCACCGCCATTACGTGCACGTGCCCATCAAGGCCACCGTGGGTAAGCGCAAGGAACTGGAACTGGACTCTCCGCTGTGGCGTAGCGTCCTGGAATCCACCGGGCAGCCCTCCCTGAAAAATCCATGACCGGAAAAGAGTCTCCAGCGGTTTTTCAATGCCGCCAGTGCGGCGATTGTTGCGCCGGCCGGGGGGGCATATTTGTCCGCCCCGAAGACGTGGCGCACATGGCGGCCCACCTGGGTCTCACCCCGGAGGAATTTAGCCGGCGCTACGTGGCCGGGTCGTCTCTGGGGCCCCATCTGGCCTGCGAGAACGGCGTCTGTGTTTTTTTACAGGACCACCAATGCCTGGTGCACCCGGTGAAACCCTTCATCTGCCGGCAGTGGCCTTTCCTGCCGGCCCTGCTGGTAGACGCCGAGGAACTGGAGCACGCCAAGGGCGCCTGCCCGGGCATCGACCCGGACTGCACCCATGAAGAATTCATCGAGGAGGCCCGGCGCGTCGCCCGGGCCATGAATTCCCAAAACCTGTAGGGTGGGGACCGCCCACCATTTCATTAGCGCTCAGTGAAGCGGCGGGCCTGGCCCGCCCTAAATTTATTGACCAGAGCATTTAAAAAGACGTCCCGTCTCCTCTCCCCCAATGGGGGGAGAGGGTTAGGGTGAGGGGGGGAAGGTTAAGGCCGCCATTGAAAGAAACGAAAAAATTCCCCCGGACCCTGGTTGGCTTGGTGCTGGCAGTGGCCTTCCTGGCCTGGACAGTGCCGCCGGCCCAAGCCCAAAGAGAGCCCGGGGTCCTCTTCCAAACTTCCACCATCGGCGCCCTGATGGCCGGGGTCTATGACGGGGCCCTCACTTTCCGGGATTTAAAAAAACACGGCGACCTTGGGCTCGGCACCTTTAACGCCCTGGACGGCGAGATGATCGGCCTGGACGGCAGGTTTTACCAGATCAAGGCCGACGGCGTCGCCTATCGGGTGGGCGACGCCATGAAGACGCCTTTTGCGGCGGTCATCTTCTTCCAGGCCGATCAAGCCGTGGACCTGAAGTCACCCAAGACTTATGGGGAATTGGCAAAATACCTGGACACCCTGATCCCCACGAAAAATATTTTTTATGCCCTGAAGATCACCGGGCGGTTCAGGCAGGTGAAAACCCGGAGCGTGGCCCGGCAGAACCGGCCCTACCCGCCCCTGGCTGAGGCGGTCAAGCGCCAGGCGGTCTTCGAGTTTCACGAGGTCCGGGGCACCATGGTAGGTTTCCGGAGCCCGGCTTACGCCGCGGGCCTCAATGTCCCCGGCTACCATTTGCATTTTCTTACCGCGGATCAGAAAGCCGGCGGGCACGTCCTGGACTGTGAGGCGGAAAACGTCAAAGTTGAGATCGGCTATGCCCCGAAATTTTTCCTGGCTCTTCCCCGGGATGCCGATTTCTCTCAGTCAGACCTGGGCCCGGGTAAAACGGGCGAATTTGAGCAAGTGGAGAAATAATGCCTAAACCCAACATGATGCATGGTCTTGCCAGGTTTTCCCTCGCTTTCCTGATCTGCCTCTCCCTGACTTCAGTCAGCTTCGCCCAGGGCGGCAAAGGCGCCCCGGACCCTTTCAGCCAGGGGGTGGAGGCCCTAAACCGGGGCGATGCCGCCGGAGCGGTGGAAAAATTCACCGAAGCCCTCAAAAAGGACCCCGAATTGGTGGAAGCCTACATCGACCGGGGCATTGCCCACCTCCGGCTGGAACATGACAAGGAGGCGGTGGATGACTTCGACAAGGCCCTGGAACTGGCCCCGGAAGCCTCCGAAGCCTATTACAACCGGGGGCTGGCCTACAGCCGCCAGGGGCTCTATACCCGGGCCGTGGAAGATTATACCCAGGCCCTGAAATACGCCCCCGGTGACTGGCAGGCCTATTACAACCGGGGCAACGCTTATATGGACCTGGGGAAATGGCCGGAGGCCCTGGCCGACTACCACCGGGCCCTGCAGTACCACCCCGACAGCCCCCAAATTTACCATAACCGGGGTCTGGCCTATCTGCAGCAGGGGCAGACCGACAAGGCCCTGGCGGATTTTGACAAAACCCTGGCCCTGAACCCTAACTTTGTCCGGGCTTACTTCAATAAGGCCCAGGCCCTGGAGAAATTGGGCCGGCCTGAGGCCGCCGCGGCAGAATACCGCCAGTTCCTCAAAACCGGCAACCCCGCCACCGACGCCGCCTTATTGCAACAGGCCCTGGAACGCCTACAGAGCCTGGAAGCCAGATAGGTCGATGTCGGATCTGGATATCCATCGTCCTTCCAGGCCTCTGAAAGCACCGGCAGTTGAGATTGGGCCCAAAGCGGGTTAAGCTTAGATCGATGGCTTAGCAATCCTTTTGCAAAGCAGAGCCATGGGGAGGGAACGAAGATGGGAGAGAAAATCACCCTGAGTGTCATTAAGGCCGATGTGGGGGGCTATGTGGGACATTCCGCCATGCACCCGCAACTGCTGGAGGAGGCGAAACGCCGCCTGGCAGGTGCGCAAGCTCAGGAATTGATCGGGGATTTCCACGTCACCGCCTGCGGCGACGACCTGGAGCTCATCATGACGCACCGCCGGGGGGTGGACAATGAAGAGATCCACCATCTGACCTGGGAGATCTTTGTGGCCTGTACCGGCGTCGCCCGGGAGCTCAAACTATACGGTGCGGGGCAGGACCTTCTGGTCGATGCCTTTTCCGGCAACGTCAAGGGCATGGGCCCCGGGGTGGCCGAAATGGAGTTTACGGAGCGGGAGTCCGAACCGGTGCTCATCTTTATGGCCGACAAAACCTCCGCCGGGGCCTGGAACCTGCCGCTTTACAAGATCTTTGCCGATCCCTTCAATACGGCCGGTCTTATTATCGCCCCCAGCATGCACGCCGGCTTCCGCTTTGAGGTCCACGATGTCAAAGGACACAAGCGGATTTTCTTTGACGCGCCGGAAGAGTCCTATGACCTGCTGGTCTTCATCGGCGCGGCCGGCAGGTATATCATCAAGGCGGTGTACGCCAAAGACGGGGAAATTGCCGCGGTCTCGTCCACCCAGCGGCTGGCGCTGATTGCCGGCAAATACGTGGGCAAGGATGACCCGGTATGCATCGTCCGCAGCCAGGGGAAATTCCCGGCCGTGGGCGAGGTCTTGGAACCCTTCACCATGCCCCACATTGTTGAGGGTTGGATGCGTGGCTCCCATTACGGTCCTCTGATGCCCGTACCGGTAGCCAGGGCGACGCCGAGCCGCTTTGACGGCCCCCCACGAGCCGTCTCCCTGGGCTTCCAACTGGCCGGCGCCCGCCTGGTCGGCCCCCGGGATATGTTCGATGACCCTGGCTTTGACAAGGCCCGGCAGATGTGCAACGATCTGGCCGACCACATGCGGCGGCACGGCCCCTTTGAGCCGCATCGCCTGCCCATGGAGGAGATGGAGTACACCACCCTGCCCCAGGTCATGGAAAAGTTGCATGATCGCTGGGAGCCGTTATAAAAATTTAAGAAACTATTTCCTTCATATTGCCTCCAGGCTCTCTAAGTTCCCCGGTTGATGGATAGCGAAGGGGTTTATCAGTGCCTCAATCGGAGGGTTGGGGGAAGGGGTTCGGGGGAGGGAGCAGGGGCCAGTGGCACAGGCGTCCTCGCCTGTGAAAGCCCCTGGCCTCTTCCTCTGATACCACATCGCCAAATACCATGACTTATTACATCACCACGCCCATCTACTATGTGAATGCGGAGCCCCATATTGGGCACGCCTACACCACCATTGTGGCCGACTCCCTGGCCCGGTTGCATCGCCTCATGGGTGAGGAGGTGCGCTTCCAGACCGGCACCGACGAGCACGGCGACAAGATCCTGGAGGCGGCGAGGCTCGCGGGTCTGCCGGTCAAGGATTTCGTGAACCGGGTCAGCGGCCTCTTCCGCCAGACCTGGGATGAGCTGGGCATCAGTTACGACCATTACATCCGCACCACGGACCCCGACCACATCCGGCTGGTGCAGGCGGTGTTGAGCCGGGTTTACGAAGCCGGAGACATTTACTTCGGTGAGTACGGCGGGCTCTATTGCCGGGGGTGCGAGCGCTTTTACCTGGAGCGGGAACTGGTGGACGGCCGCTGCCCGGACCACGGCGTGGCCCCCACCTTCATCAAGGAAGAAAACTACTTTTTTCGCATGAGCCGTTACCAGGACTGGCTCCTGGGCTACATCCAAGACTATCCCGACTGGATCCGACCGGAACGCTACCGCAACGAAGTCCTGGGGTTCCTGAGGGAACCCCTGGAGGACCTGTGCATCTCCCGGCCCCAGCGCCGCCTGGATTGGGGCATCCCGTTGCCCTTTGACGAGCGTTTCGTCACCTACGTCTGGTTCGATGCCCTCATCAATTACCTCACCGGCTTGGGTTACCCGGATGGGGCTAATTATCCGAAATTCTGGCCCGGCGTCCAGCACCTCATCGCCAAGGATATCCTCAAACCCCATGCCATCTACTGGCCCACCATGCTGAAGGCGGCCGGCATCGAACCTTTCCAACACCTGAACGTGCACGGTTACTGGCAGATGGCCCAGGGCAAGATGTCCAAAAGCCTGGGCAACGTGGTGGAGCCCCGCAGCCTGGCCGCGGCTTACGGCGTGGACCAGATCCGCTATTTTTTCCTGCGGGAGATGGTCTTCGGCCTTGATGCGGTCTTCAGCGAGGAGGCCTTGCGAAGCCGCATCAACGCCGACCTGGCCAACGACCTGGGGAACCTCTTCGCCCGGAGCCTGGCCATGGCCTTCAAGTACCGCAAAGGCGCGGTGCCGGCCCCCGGGGCGCCCGAGGCCCTGGACCGGGAGATTGCCGGAGCGGCCCGGACCATGGCCGACCATTTTCTCCGATCCTTCCCCGCCCTGGAATTTCCCAAGGCCCTGGCGGCCCTGTGGGACTTCGTGGGGAGCCTCAACCGCTATATCGTCGCCAGCGCCCCCTGGGAACTGGCCAAGCAGCCCCAGGCGGCGACCCGTTTGGACACGGTGCTCTACCACTTGCTGGAAGGCCTGCGGTTCATCGCCGCGTTGCTCAGGCCGGTGATGCCGGCCAGCGCCCTCAAGATGAGCGAGCAGTTGGGGCTGGGGCTGACCCTGTGGGACCACCCCCTGCCCCAAACGCTGCAATGGGGCGGGCTCCTGCCCGGCGGCCCTTTGAAGAAAGGCCCGCCTCTCTTCCCCCGCCTGGAGGCGGAGGAGGGATAGCGGTTGGGGGAGGGGGCCAGGGGTCACAGCCCCCTGCCCCTTCCCCCAATCCCTTGAGTTTGCAAATATGTAAGGTGCGCAATGCGCACATGTTTGCCAGTTTCTCGTTTCTCGTTCCCAAGCTCCCGCTTGGGAACGAACTTGTGGCCCGAGCTCCAGCTCGGGCGCCTTTTACCCGCCGGACCTGAAAGTCCAAATCTCCTGCCTAAATTTCTGCCTGTACATGCGAATGCCAACTGCGGTAGAATTGTGCGGGCATAAGTTATCGGGCCCGGGGATAAAGCCTATTCATGCAACCAGGGCGATGACCATGGCCTGCTGTTCCTGGCGTCACTTGCTGGCCGCCCTTGTCCCGGCCGTATTGCTGGCCGGGTGCGCCGGCGCCCCGCCCCCCCGGCCGGCCCATCCAGGGCTGCCGTCGCCCCGGGACCTCGGCGCCCAGGAGCAGATTATCGATCAGGCCTTGAACGATTTTTACGGCGCTCCTTACCGCTCCGGCGGCACCACCCCGACCGGGGTGGATTGCTCCGGCCTGATCCAGACGGTCTTCCACCGGGCCGGCGTCAGTCTGCCCCGCACCGTGGCCCAGCAGTTCGACCAGGGGCGGCCCATCGGCCAGGAAAAACTCCGTTTCGGAGACGTGGTCTTTTTTAACCGCTATTGCCAGGTGGCCAGACGGGGGCGCAAACCCGGATATTTTCTGGCAGGCATCCTGCCGTCCTTCTCCAGTGACCAGGAGCAGGTCTGCCACAACGGCATCTATGTTGGCCAGGGCCGCTTCGTCCATGCCTCCCCCCAAGGCGTGTTCGTCAGCCGCCTGGACGCCGAGGTCTGGCGCAGTTCCTTTGTCGGGGCCCGGCGGTATCTGCCCGGCAATTAGCTGTCGGCAGTCAGCTACGAGCTTTCAGCTAAAGATAAGGATTTCGAGGGCAAGAATGTCAGGGAGGACCCCCTGACCGCTATCCTCTTAACAGCAGTTTGAATTCAATAAATAATTTTGGTAACCCCAGGCTCTTATATAAAATGACCGGTAGGGCGGGCCTCCGTGCCCGCCATCCTTGAATTTTCATCCATCGTTGTGAGCCCTTGGGGCTCATGGACCGTTAGCCTGCGTTGGCACCGGCTGGAAAGCCGGTGCCACCAATCTTCCTCATTTGACTGCGCTCCTGGTTTACCCACGGCTGGGCGCGTCCGCCCATTGGTGGCGCAGGCTTCCAGCCTGGGCTGGCGCTTATGAATATCTTGGAATTTAGGGAGGCGATGATGCGTAAGAGTTGGTTGCGGTATCCGGCATGGCTGGGTTTGTTGATGCTGATTTGGGCGGCGGGGGGAGTCCCCCAGACAGCCGCACAGTGGCAATCTCAATTAGGGGACCCAAATAAGGAGTGGGGCACCTGGTGGGGCCAAAAGGAAACGAGCCGCCTGGGCCGGGAAGATGCGGTGGCCAAGTATAATTATTGCTCCACGGGCGGCTGCGTGGTCCGCCTGGAAAGCGTCGAGGTGAAACCGAACCGGGCCAGAAAAGGCGAGACCATCCACCTGAGCACAGCTTACACCATCCTCACCCCGGACGGGGTGGCGATACCGGTGACTACCTCCCGGGAAATCTTTTTCCGGGGAAAGTCCCTGGGGCAGACCAAGAATATTGAAACCCGCAGACGCAACGGCACCTGGAACCAGGAAATCGACTTCGCTTTGCCGCCGAACGCCGCGCCGGGAATCTATACCCTGGTGACCAGGATCAATACCGGCTACGGCAGCGACCAGAAAACCACCCAGTTTACCGTGGAGTAGCGAGGATAGGGATGGGGGGAGGGGGCCAGAAGGCGCAGACCCGCAGACGATCTTCTCAAGTCCCGGGATTTCCCTCCCCTCAGGAATCCTTGGGCGGCCCGGACTTTCCAGCCTGGGCCACCAAGAATCCCTTGATGGCTGGATAGGTTTTTCTGGTTCCCAAGCTCCTGCTTGGGAACCCACTTGGAGGCAAAGCTCCTGCTTTGCTATGATCGGCTAAGTAATGAATTTATGGTAATAATCATTAAGGTGCCCAAGCGGAGCTTGGGCTCACAACTCCGTTCCCAAGCAGGAGCTTGGGAACGAGATTTAATGATGCAATAACCCTGCCGGACACTACTGCCCCTGCCCCCCTTTAGATAGGGGGAAAATGTTTGCAGGGCTTTTAAGTCCCTCTTTTCTAAAGGGGGATATTTTTTATCGGCCGGCTGAAAGTCAGCCTACCCAAGGGCCTGGGGCCTGGGGCCTCTGACCCTCTCCCCGGACTCCACTTTTTGGCCCAACCTCACCCAGTGGAAACCCTACTCCCCCTTGACAGTTTCCGGGGTTATAATAATAAGAATTAAATTTTCTCCTGGGAGATCCCGGTGCAAGACGGATTTTCGCGGAACCTCAACTACCTCAGGCTCTCCATCACCGATCGCTGCAACCTCCGGTGCTTCTATTGCACCCCCCCGGAGGGCTTCGTGAAATTGCCGGCGCCGGAGATTCTCAGGTATGAAGAATTTTTGCGCCTCGCCGGGGTGGCCGCCGCCGCGGGCATCAGGAAGATCCGGGTCACCGGGGGCGAACCCTTACTGCGCCGGGATGTGGTGGATTTCCTCGCCGGCCTTAAGCGGGTGCCCGGCCTTCAGGAAGTCTGCCTGACCACCAACGGCGTGCGACTGGCCGACATGGCTCGGGCTCTTTACGATACCGGCCTCCGGCATCTGAACCTAAGCCTCGACACCCTGCAGCGGGAGCGGTACCGGGAACTGACCGGCAGCGACAATCTCCCGGAAGTCCTGGCCGGCCTGGAGCGGGCCCGGGACCTGGGGTTTCAGCCCTTGAAAATCAACTGCGTGGTCCTCAAAGGCCTCAACGATGACGAGGTGCTGGATTTTGCCCGGCTCGCCCAAAAATACCCCTTCCAGGTGCGCTTCATCGAATTCATGCCCACCGTCCCCGGAGAGCGCTGGGCCAAGCATTTTCTCCCCATGACCGAGGTGCGCCGGCGTCTGGCGCCCCTGGGCCCGCTGGAGCCGGTCGCCGGCACGGAAACCGCCGGTCCGGCCCGGATCTTTCGGCTGCCGGGCTTTCTCGGGCAGGTGGGCTTCATCAGCCCCGTCAGCCAACACCAATGTTCCTCTTGCAACCGCTTGCGCCTCACCGCCTCAGGCGGTCTGCGCCCCTGCCTGTTTGCCGAGACCGAAGTCGACTTGAAAGGGCCTTTGCGCCGGGGGGAGAGCGATGCTTTCCTGAGACAGCTCTTTAATCAGGCGGCGGGGCTGAAAGATCGGGGCCCTCGCCTCCAAGCGCCGGGGGCCCTCCCCCTCTGCCGCCCCATGGTGACCATCGGGGGATAATCTTGGCTGACTGCTGACCGCGGTTAGCTCATAAAGGAGTTGCCGGTTTAATGAAACTGAGCATCGTCATGCCGGTTTATAATGAAGACGGCACCTTGGATGAAATTATGCGCCGGGTCCAGGCGGCCCCGTATGACAAGGAAGTCATCCTGGTGGATGACGCCTCCCGGGACCGTTCCCGGGAGATCATCCAGCGGCTCGCCCAGGAATATGAGAACATCAAGGTCTTTTACCACGAACGCAACCAGGGCAAGGGCGCGGCCCTGCGCACCGGGTTCGCCCAGGTCGCCGGGGATGTGGTCATCATCCAGGATGCCGACCTGGAGTATAACCCCGAGGATTACCCGGCCCTGCTCGAGCCCATCAAAGCCGGAGTGGCTGATGTGGTTTACGGCACCAGAATGGTGGGCGGCCGCCCCCACCGGGTTCTCTTTTTCTGGCATTACCTGGGCAACCGGGTGGTCACCACCCTGTCCAACATGTTTACCAACCTGAACCTGTCCGATATGGAGGTGGGTTACAAGGTTTTCAAAGCGGAAGTCATCAAGGATATCCGCATCAAGTCCAACCGCTTCGGGGTGGAGCCGGAACTGACCGCCAAGGTGGCGAAAAACCGCTGGCGCATCTATGAGGTGCCCATTCAGTACCACGGCCGGGAGTACTCGGAAGGAAAAAAGATCACCTGGCGGGACGGCATCGCCGCAGTCTACCACATCATCCGGTTCCGCTGGTGGGATTAACTAATTGGGGGGAAAGCGGGTAAAAAGCGAGAAAGGAAGAATCAAAAGTCGTTCTTTCCCCATTTCTCCCCACTGAAAAATGATGCAGTTACATAACTGGCGATCCCTGTTGGTGAAGGGGCTATTATTTATCTGGGGCCTGCAAATCATCTGGCTCGCCTGGTATTTCACCCCGGAGGTCCAGGACCTGGCCTGGCGGGTGAGCCACTGGCAAGTGGGCGCGGCCATCCGGCGAGAGGACCCGTTTTTCCAATGGTGCACCTCTCTGGCGTCTCTGATACCGCGCCACGCCACCTATGTTTTCCTGGACAATTACGAAGCCGGCAAAGAGATCCAGGCCCGTTACGTGCTCTCGCCCCGGCGTCACATCCTGCTGTCCCCGGACGTGCCGGCCAGTTTTCTCTTTTATTCTTTGCGCCGGGAGAAAGCCTCCTTCCTCCTCATCCGCAACCAGGAGCAGGGCCCGGCGCCTGCCTTGAGCGCCATCCACCGGTGCCCCGCCTTCCAACCGGTGCACCTTCCCGGCCCGGGCCTGGTTTTCCGGGTGGACTACCGGCGCCTCCAGGGAGACTTCTATGATTGAGGCGGCCGTAAAATTGGGCCGCCTCCTTTTGGGGCTGGCCGCCCTGGAATTGGCGGGCTTTGGCCTCCTGGCCGGCCTGATGCCTGGCCCCACAGCCCTCTCCCGATGGGAACGGGCTGCCTACAGTTTTGGCCTGGGCGCCCTGGTCCTGACCCTGTGGATGCTGGCCCTCACCAGCCTGGGCCTGCCCTTCAGCCTGCCCCTGATCCTCGCCCCCACCCTGGCCCTGGCCGCCGCGGCGGCAACAGTTGGCAAGTTGATTGGGGGAGGAGGCCAGGGGTCGCAGACCCCTGCCCCCTCTCCCAAACCCTCTCCCCCAACCCCTTACAGGGGTTTAGAAAGAGGGGCTAAGACCGAAAGGAAATTTGCAGCTACCTTCGGTGCTTCTGAAATAACAGAAAACAGAAAACAGAAAACAGAAAACCGTCTTTTAGACTGGCTTTTCCTCGGCCTTCTGGCCGCCCTGTTCGCCTTTGCCTTCCTCCGGGCCGCCCTCTACCCCATCTGGGCCTGGGACGCCCTGGCCACCTGGGGGTGCAAGGCCAGGATCTTTTTCCTGGACCGGGCCGTGGACCTGACCTGCATCGACGCCCACAATTATTACCCCAACCTGGTGCCCCTGCTCCTGACTTATCTCTACTTCTGCCTGGGACAGGTGAACGACTCCCTGGTCCAGGGGGTCTTTCCCCTCTGGGGGGCCCTGCTCCTGGCCCTGCTCTACTCCTTTCTCCGCCGCCTGGGTCTAAGCCGCCGCCAGGCCCTGGGGACCACCACCTTTTTCGCCCTGAACGGCACCGTCTTTATTATCCACCTTTACATCGCTTATGCGGATTTACCCCTGGCCTATTTCACCCTGGGCGCCGCCGGGCTTTTCTATCTTTGGCTGACCGGGGCGGCGCCCCGGGGGAGCTTCCCCCTCATGGCCGTTTTTTTTGCCGCCATGGCCTGGTGCAAGTACGAGGGGGCCCCCCTGGCGGCCACCATCCTCCTGGCCGGCGCCCTGACCTTGGCCTGGCTGCGGCCGCCGGACCTGGAGCGCCGCCTCCTGGGCTTCGTCTGGCCCGCGGCCGGCCTGGCCCTTGGCTACCTTTCCTGGCGGCTTTTTACCATTTACCACCATATCGAGCCCGGCACCGACCATATCATGAACTTCTCCGCCCGGCAGTTCTTGGAAGCCATCCCCATGGTGCTGGAGAGCCTTGGCAAACCCCAGGATTTCGGCCTCCTCTGGCCGGCCGCGGCCCTGGCCCTGATCCTGTCGGGCCGGCGCCTCTGGACCTCCCCCCGCCTCTTTCTGGCCCTCTTCCTGGCGGGGAACTGCCTGGCCATCCTGCTGGCTTACGCCCTGGCCCCCACCTCCGCCGCGGAGTTCCCCCAATACGTCAACGCCACCCTGAACCGCCTGCTCCTCCACCTCACCCCGGTTGCGGCTTTGCTGGTTGGAGAGGGGGTAAGAGATCTGGGGGAGGGCCAGGGGCCTGAGGCCCCTGCCCTCCCCCAAACCCCCTCCCAACCCGCATAAGGGTCCGGGGCAGGCGGCCCCAACGGCCCGCCTCCCCCGGCTCAATGGTAACCTTTTCTCCACTCGCTTGCAGCGAAAGGGTTGGGGTTAGGGGGGGCACCTTCCGCCGCAGCCAGACAATATTCCCCCCAAAAAGCGACCGGGGTAGCCCGGGCCATGGGCCCGGGCTACCCCGGTCGAAACTTACGGGATTGGGGGAGGGGTTTGGGGAGGGGGTAAGGGCCTACGGCCCTTACCCCCCCCCCCAACCCTCTTCTGCTACGCCGCCAGTTTTTCCACCTTCACGGCGCAGACTTTATATTCCGGGATCTTGGCCACCGGGTCGTAAGCCGGGTTGGTAAGGACGTTGGCTGCGGCCTCGGCGAAGTGGAAGGGGATGAAGACCACGCCCCGGTCCACCTTCTTGCTCACCTTGGCCTTGATCTGGATTTCCCCCCGGCGGGAGCTGACCTTGACCCGTTCGCCGTCCTTGATGTGCATGGTCCGGGCGTCTTCAGGATTGAGTTCCATGTAGCCGGTTTCCAGCTCCCGGTGCAGGCTGGGGGACACCCGGGTCATACTGCCGGAATGGTAGTGCACGAAGGAGCGGCCGGTGGTGAGCAGCATGGGATAGTCGGCGTCGGCCCATTCCGCCGGCGCCTTGTAGTCGATGGCGTGGAACATGCCCTTGCCCCGGGTGAAGCGGTCTTTGTGGAGGAACTTGGTGCCCGGGTGATCCGGGGTGGGGCAGGGCCATTGCAGGCCGGCTGCTTCCAGGCGCGGATAGCTCATGCCGGCGTAGCTCGGCGTGACTTTAACCATCTCCATGAAGATGTCTTCCGCCGAATTATAGCTCATGGGGTAGCCCAGCCGGTTGGAGAGCTCCTGGGTGATCTGCCAGTCGGGCCGGGAGTCGCCGATGGGGGCGCAGGCCTGTCGCACCAGCAGCACCCGGCGCTCGGTGTTGGTGAAGGTGCCGTCCTTTTCGGCAAAGGAAGTGCCCGGCAGGACCACCTGGGCGAGCTGGGCGGTCTGGGTCAGAAAAACGTCCTGGCAGATGAAGACCTCCAGTTTCTTCAGGGCCGCCTCCACGTGGTGCAGGTCCGGATCGGTGACCATGGGGTTTTCCCCGACCACATACAGGGCCTTGATCTTGCCCTCATCGATGCCGTTGAACATCTCCAGGATGGTGAGGCCCGGTTTCTTGGGGAGGTCCTTGCCCCAGGCCTCGGAGAACTTCTTGTTGGCGGCCTCGTCGGCCACGGGCTGATAAGCGGTGAAGACGTTGGGGAGCCCCCCCATGTCGCAGGCGCCCTGGACGTTGTTCTGGCCCCTGAGGGGATTGACGCCCCCCGAAGCCACCCCCACGTTGCCGGTGAGCATGGCCAGGTTGGCACATGATTTGACGTTATCCACCCCGGTGGTGTGCTGGGTGATGCCCATGGCATAGACGATGGCCGCCGGCTTGTTCTTGGCGAAGAGTTCGGCCATCGTCCGCAGGGTCTCCGGGGCGATGCCGGTGATCTGGGAGACCTTCTCCGGTGGGTATTCCTCCAGCTTGGCCGCCAGCGCCTCAAATCCTTCAGTGCGTTCGGCGACGTATTCTTTGTCGTGCCAGCCCTCTTTCAGGATGATGTGCATCAGACCGTTGATCAGGGCGACGTCGCTGCCCAGGCGCTGTTGCACGGCCACGTCCGCCATCTCGGAGAGCTGGATCCAGCGGGGGTCGGCGACGATGAGCTTGGCCCCCTTTTCCATGCCCCGGAAAATCCATTTGGCGGCGATGGGATGGGCCTCGGTGGTATTGGAGCCGATGACGAAGATAGCTTTGGCGTCCGCCAACTCGGGCAGGGAGTTGGTCATGGCGCCGGAACCGAAAGCCGCGGCCAGACCGACCACGGTGGAGCTGTGTCAGAGCCGGGCGCAGTGGTCCACGTTATTGGTGCCGATGGCCGCCCGGGTGAATTTCTGAATCAGGTAATTCTCTTCGTTGGTCACCTTGGCGGAGGCCAGCACCGCCACGGCGTCGGGGCCGTATTTGGCCACCACGTTCTTCAAGCCCGTGGCGGCGGCGTCCATGGCTTCGTCCCAACTGACCGGCGCCAGTTCGCCACCCTTACGCAGCATCGGCTTTTTCAGGCGCTGGTCGCTGCCGATAAATTCGTGAATATTCCAACCCTTGATGCAGAGGCTGCCCTGGGACACCGGGTGAGTCTTCACCGGGAGCGAAGAGATAACTTCTTCGTTCAATACTTCCAGCAGAATGCCGCAGCCACAGCCGCAATAGGAACAGGTGGTATATACGGTGCGAAAATCCATGGATTTGCTCCCAACTGATTAAATTTACAACATAAATCTAATATTTGGAGAACACCATGTACATATTAGCACAAATATCAGGTGAGTCAAGGGCTGGAAAAGTGATAGGCTGATATGGTGGTAATTTTAATTGCCTGTTTTTTAGTCCGAAATATTTGAGCAGGTAGGGCGCTCGTTCAAATTTTTGGGAATTTTATTTATTTTTCTTATGGCTATCTTGAATAAATTCATGTGATTCTCTGAATAAATGAAGTAAGTCTTTCGTCAGCTATAAATGATTTTTCAATTATTTGAAAATCATCGACTGCTAAAAATAGCTTATCTGATAAACCATGCTTAAAAAAAGCACCCTTTACAATTGGTCCATATCTTTTCACTTCATTAACAAGGCCGACATAATCTTCATCACCAGCAACCAATATAGCTACATCATAATTACCGTTAAAGGCATTTATTAACATCTCTTTGGTTAGGGCTATATCGACTTCCTTTCTCTTGTTTGCCTCGATCTTTCTTAAACAAAATAGGCTCAAACTCGTTTTCACGTAATGTCTTTTGTAATCCATGGTAATACTCATCACTCCCGACATATGATGAAAACCAGTATCTACGAATGAGACTGAATTCATCTGATCTCTTTGAAAGTCTTGTTGTTTCGGATATAATATAATTGCAAGCCAATATGGATGTAAAAGGAGGCTTTTCCGCACGAAAGTTTATTCCTAATTCCTTGGAAAACTCGATGAGGAAATTGGTGCCGTCTACAAATATCATAAGGCGTTTATAATGTGGCGATCTTCCTCCGCTACTAATCCTAACTGGCATTTTTAACTACCTCTATTTCCCCTACTCTTTTAGCCAGCCTTTTCCCCCTACAGCTTCAAGTGATCATTCCTCCATCAGGCCGGGAGTCAGGCTCCAGTAAGCCCCCCAAATCGCCTGGCTCTGATACGGAGTCAGGGCTGTCGCCGCCGATGGGGCGGCAGCGGTCCCCAGCCGGGTGTAAACGGTGAAGACTACAGCACCCGAACCGGTAAATGCATAGGCGCCTTCGTAATACTGACTCCGGTCGGTTACATGTACATGGCCGTAAAGATAGCTGGGGAGGGAGGAAGTGGTGTTGTTAATTTGGAACGTGGCATTCGC
>Ga0315281_10003325_pt1 | contig 23617 bp, 23 predicted proteins | sample YL17G07_0_MG_FD_204540 | JGI IMG/M metagenome (GOLD analysis project Ga0315281, IMG submission 204540) | Sediment microbial communities from Yellowstone Lake, YNP, Wyoming, USA - YL17G07_0 | ecosystem: Environmental > Aquatic > Freshwater > Lake > Sediment | place: USA: Wyoming | collected... | reverse complement strand
GGTCGAGGCGAGAGGATTCGAACCTCCGACCCCTCGGTCCCGAACCGAGTGCTCCCGTGAGTTTTTCTTAGGAATTTAGCCGATCCGGCGCGATCTTGGTAAGTGGGGCGGCAAGTGAAATGTCCCCCGCTGGTGACGATCTGCTACCAGGCTTCGGCTAAAACACGACTCGATCAGCCGGCGAAGAATCAGCAATTCGTACGGCGCCGGCTACGCGATGCGGAACCGATCCGGCTGTCAATAATATGCAGAGACAGCATGTTAATGACATCGAGGCCGATGAGTGTCTGGCGCTATGCCGACACCCGCTTGCGAGGCCGCCCGCCTTTGGCGCCGTTGGTCTTGGAGGCCGCGGCCTTTGCTTTCGATCGCCGCCGCCCCCCGCGGCGTCCTGTCGCGGCGGCAAACAAACGCGTCCCGAATACGCGCTCGACGAGACCGGGAACGTAGATGTCCACATTCAGGGCAGGCCACGACAGCGCGTCTCCAGCCGGCGAAACCACCACCGACGCTATCGTCGCCGGAGTCGCCCGTTCCAGTCCCGGAACGGCTTTCCGCGGAATTGCCATCGACCCGCCTCCACCAAACTTCAGGTCAATGAGATCCCGGTCGGGATCGTAGCGCGCCTCAACGACAGCCGAAGGATCCTGCGCGCGCGCCTCTCCTCTTGCGCGTGCCCGCGCGTACCGTTCGCGATCCTTCGACGAGACGTCAGTCTCTGCCATGAATGTTCGTCCACTCTGCCTTCAGACGTTTCGCGTGCCGCGCGACGAGTCGCTCAGCTCGCTTCACATCCCTGTCGGAAATCGCTCCAACGATCTCGGTGGCTGTATGCGTCGCGAGATCGATCCTCACGATCGCGCCAGCCTTCGCGACGTGCACGTGTGGCGGAGGATGATCCAGGGTGTAGATCCTCACCTCGAACCCCTCAACGCGAAGAACCGTCGGCACCGATGATACCTAACGCCTTAGGTTATTGCAAGGTTGTCCGCGTGATCGACGAAACGCCACGCGACGGCGACCGTCAAAGCGTGCGAACCCATCCACTATGGGACTTCCGCCAGCTTACGGAGGACAGAGCGCATCCACGCAGACGCATACGTCGCTCCGCGCACAAGCTGATGGCGATCCTGTTTGGACAGCTTGGAGCGAGCCGCATCGATCAGTGTCGGTGCCGCAGCCTGACCCACATATCGTAACGCCTGAACGACGGTGCCTGCGTTCGTTCCCGCGGCGACGAGATTCTTCGGCGACGCATGTTTCAGCCTGATCACGCGGCGGCCGATCTGGACCGTCCGTGGAGGTCCATCCGTCAGGTAGGTCGTCTGCGCCGGCACCTGGACGGAAACCCCCAACATATTGGCAGCTTGGGCGCCTGCCACTTGCACCAGGCTCCCTGTTTCTCGCGCCAGGGCCTGAGCGACCGCGTCGGTCGAAGGCGTGAGTGCGCCGAGTTGTGGATCAATTCGCGGGTAGTCGTACAAACCTCTGGCAACACGGCGAAGCCGCCCAGCGCGTGCAATCCGCGACAGCGCCTGGTCGACTGCTGCCCGTGACCCCAAGTCGAGAAAGTCGCTCGGAGTAAACACCGCTCCTCGCCCTTTGGCCGTGGCACGCTGGACAATCTGCTGAGTAACCCTTGCGCTCTTCACTTGTCAGATAATATCATAGTGTTTTCTGACGCTTGGATTCATGCCTTGAGATGTTGTCGGGCCGCGCTGACGCCAGATGCGCGATCACTGATCGCGTGACGCCGACGCGACGGGCCAACTGCGCTTGAGCGAGGCCTCGTAACTCGCGAAGCGCCTCCAGATCCTGCGGTACGCGGATCGCCGCTCGACCCCGGCCAGCACGTAGGATACGCAAGTGGGCGCGCGATGAACGCAGGCATCCGGCGAACCGTTCGCATCGTCGCGATCGCGAACTTGGCGTATTTCTGCGTCGAGTTCTTCGTCGCGCGATCAATCGGCTCGGTCTCGTTGTTCGCCGACTCGATTGACTTCCTTGAAGATGCCTCAGTCAACTGCTTGATCCTGCTCGCGCTTGACTGGTCGCCGTCTCGTCGTGCTTTGGTCGGAAAGGCGCTCGCAGGCATCTTGCTCGTCCCCGGCGTCGCGACTCTGTGGACCGCATGGCACAAGTTCGGGGTGCCGGTGCCTCCATCTGCTGGGCTCTTGTCGCTCGCGGGCCTCGGCGCTCTGCTCGTCAACTTCTCCTGCGCCGCCTTGCTGGCGCGATATCGCGCTCATGGCGGGAGCCTCACTCGGGCCGCGTTCCTGTCTGCGCGGAACGATACGCTCGCCAACGTGGCGATCATCGCCGCCGGAGGCGTCACCGCCTATACGGCGTCTGCATGGCCTGATCTTGTCGTGGGGCTCGGCATCGCGCTGATGAACGCGGATGCGGCGCGCGAGATCTATAGTGCGGCGAGAGACGAACACCTCGCCGCCGCGGTCCCGTAGACGCGGGACCTACTCGTCCGACTTCTGAAAGTGGCCGTAGCGGAGCGCCAGTGTGGGGAGTACCAACAGGTTCAGGGCGGTCGACGTGATCAGCCCACCGAGGATGACGATCGCCATCGGGCCTTCAATCTCTTTCCCCGGCTCACCGCTGCCCAAGGCCAGCGGGAGCAACCCCAGCCCCGTCACGATCGCCGTCATCAAGACGGGCGTGAGGCGTTCCGACGCCCCACGCACTACGGCATCAATCCCCCACGTCTGCCCTTCGTGCCGGATCAAGTGCTCGAAGTGCGAAATCATCATGATGGAGTTGCGCGTCGTGATGCCGAAGAGCGTGACGAAGCCCACCATGGACCCCACCGACAGATTGCCGCCGGTCACCACCGCCGCCAACACGCCGCCCACCAGCGCAAATGGCAGGTTCGCGAGTACGAGCATCGTGTTGCGCATGTTCCGAAACGCGATCGACAAGAGCAAGACGATGCCAATCGCTGCCACCAGCGAGTACGCGAGGATCTCGCGCCGCGCCTGGTCGAGTGCCTCGGAGGCGCCACCCACGACGGCGTACACCCCCTGCGGGAACTGCATCTTCGTCCGCAGCGCCTGCTGAAGGTCCGCGACAAAGGACGCAAGGTCGCGGCCCTCGACGTTGCAAAAAATGGCCTGCCGCCGCCGGCTCCCTTCGTGCGCGATGGTGTCGCGTCCGCTCGTCTCATAGATATCCGCGAGTGACTGCAACGGCACGCGGACGCCTTCCACGTTTTGTAGCGGGAGTTGCCCGACCCGATCCGGGTGCTGTCGAATGCCAGGCGCCAGCACGCCGACGACGTTGAAAACGCGGTTCGCGTCGTATGCCTGGCCAACGGTTGCGCCCTGATAGGCGGCTTGTATGGCCTCCAGCACGTTCACCGGCTGGAAGCCGAACTGGCGAAGCGCCTCTGGCCGCAGCCGAATCACCATCTCCGGGGTTGCCGCCTGGGATTCGAGCTGCGTGTCCACCGCGCCGGGCAGGCTGGCGACGAGACGCACGACGTCCTGCGCTTTCTGGTCGATGACGTCTAAATCATCGCCAAATACCTGCACCACGACCTGCGCCCGTGCGCCGGACATGACCTCTTCCATCCGTTCCGTGAGGAAGGTCTTCGTCGAAAACGAGGCGCCCGGGATCTTCTCCAGCGTCTCCCGAACATCCGTCTCTGCTTGCTCGGCGGCGGCGCCGCCGAGGGGTTTCAAATCGACATGAAACTCGCTGTACTGCACGCCCGCGGTATCGTCGCCCTGTTCGGCGCGGCCGATCTGCTGCGCCACGAGTCGGACGTTCGGGTTCTTGAGCAGTTCAGCGGACACCAGCGAGCCGAGACGCATGGATTCGGGCAGCGCCGTGCCAGGCAACGTCACCATATGCACGATGAAGTGCCCCTCGCGCAGCGGCGGAAGGAACTCGCCGCCCAGGAACGGCACGGCCGCGATGGCGAGCACGCACAACGCGCCCGCGGTGATCATCACGGTGTGCGGTCGCTCGCTGAGCGCATGGAGCCAACGGCCATATCGCGCCTTCAACGCGACGACGTAGGACGGCTCCTTCGCCGTATCGATCACCTTCGGTAACAGGAGATACGACAGGGCCGGCGTCACCGTCAGCGCGACCAAGAGAGACGCGAGGATGGCGAAGAGGTACGCCCAACCCAGTGGGGCAAACAGGCGGCCCTGCACGCCAGACATGGTGAGCACCGGAATGAACACCAAGGCGACGATGAACGTGGCGTAGACCACCGCGCTTCGCACCTCGACCGAGGCATGCAACACGATGCGAAAGAGATCGGCGGCGCTCAGATTGCGCGGGGCCTCGCGTAACCGCCGAAAGATGTTTTCCGCATCGATAATCGCATCATCGACCACTTCGCCGATGGCGATCGCCAGGCCGCCGAGCGTGAGCGTGTTGAGGCTCGCGCCCATCCGCGTCAGCATGATGATCGCCACCAGCAGCGACAGCGGGATCGCCGTTAACGAGATGAACGCCACGCGCAGGTTGAACAGAAAGACGAGGAGCACGATCGTGACCAGTACGGCGCCGATCAGCAGTGCTGTCGTGATACTGCGTACCGATGTGAGGATGAAGTTCGCCGGCCGGAAGAGGTCCCGATGCAGCGTCAGCTGGTTGGCCGTGATGACCGGCGCCAACTCGTTGATCGCGGCGTCCAAGGCGCGCGTCACTTCCATCGTGTTCGCGCCATATTGCGAACTGACCTGGAGCAGGACGCCTGGGCGTCCCATGACCGTGGCATCGCCGATCTTCGGTTCGGCGCCGTCGGCGACGACGGCGACATCCTTCAAGCGAACGGTGCGATTGTTCGCGACGTGGAGCACCACCTCGCCCAGCGTCGCAGCCGTTAACGACTGACCTTGCGTCTGCAGAACGATTCGTTGAGTCGGGGTTTCAATGAAACCTCCGCCTCGGACGCCAGTCGCCGATCTCGCGGCCGTCATCACGTCGTTGAACGACAGCTTGTACGCGGCCAGACGCTCCGGTGTGACCTGTACCTGCAGTTCCCGAACCTCGCCGCCGAAGGTGGAGACGCGTGCCACGCCGGGTACGCTCAACAACCGCGGGCGCAAGGTCCAGTCGGCGAACGTGCGAACGTCCATCAACGATCGCTGTTCGGAGGTGAGCCCGATCATCAGCACGTTGCTTGTGGCGCCGGTGAGCGGCGCCATTGCCGGCGGCTGGACCCCTTGCGGCATCTGACTGGCCGCTTCCGCGATGCGCTCGCCGACCATTTGCCGATCGCGATACACGTCTGTCCGCTGCAGAAACACGACAGTCACGACGGAGAGGCCCTGAATGGATTGCGACCGGAGTGCTTCGACGTCCGGGGCGCCATTTAACGCGTTTTCGATCGGCCGCGTGACCAACTGCTCGACGTCCTCTGGCGAGAGACCAGGGGCTTCCGTCTGCACGACGACTTGCGGCGGCGCAAACTCCGGGTAGACGTCGTAGCGCGCGGTCCAGGTCGCATAGGCCCCGTAGCCGACGACGAGGCACGCTAGGGCAATGACGACGCCGCGAAACCGAATAGAGACCTCGACGAGTTTGGTAAGCACTCGTCCCTATCCTTTGTCCGTGTCGCCAGCGATCTGGGACTTGAACTCTTCGGAGAGCAGCAACTGCGCGCCTTGCACCACGATCCGGTCTCCCGCCGCCACCGTCTGCGTCGACAGGTAGCCATCGTCCGTAGGCTGATCGAGCGTCACCTCCCTGCGGACAAACTCGTTCGCCGCGGTTTGGACGTAGACGTAGGACTTGCCGGCGAGGCGTACGATCGCGCTGGAGGGAATGACGATGCCCTGCTGGCGTGGGCCCGGCACCGGGATGCGGGCGGTCACCGCCAGACCGGGTCGGAGCCCTAGACGGGTTTCCCGCATCCGAAACACGAACGATTGTCCTTGCGCCGCCGGATCAGCCGTCGCCGTCAATCCGACCCGATCGGCGAGCACCGGAGTGCCCTCATATCCCACAGCCACGATGCGCGCAGTGGGAACCGTCAGCGGCACACGCTCGCCGACCGGCACATCCACGCGCGCAAACAAACGATCGAGTTTCGCCACGCGGAGAATGGGTGTGCCGGGCTCGACCGCTTCGCCCGGCCGCGCGAGAATCTCGACGACGTCGCCGCCTCGCTCGACCGTCAAGGGCTTGTTCCCCGTTGGCCCCGTCGACTCCAGCGACTGCTGCAGCAGCCGGACGGTGTCGGTCGCGGCTTTCTGGCGCGACTCCTCCGCCGACAGACGAGCTGCGGCGTCCTCGAGCGCGCGGTCCGAGACGTTCTTGTTGTCCGCGTTGAGCACTTTCGTGCGCTCGTAGGCGGCGCGCGCCGCGACGACGGAGGCTGTACTCGCGCTCATTTCCGATTGTGCCGTGGCAAGCTGATTGGTGAGCCCGATCCGATCCGCGGTGGCGAGCCGAGGCTCGATCGTTCCGACGACGGCGCCGTCAGCGAACGATTGCCCGATGTTCGGCCAGTCGCGTCCCGGCGCGAAATGCAGCGTTCCGGCGACGGCCGCCCGGAGGACGAACGTCCGGGATGGGTCCTCTTCCAATCGGCCAAACGCGACGACCTCGGGTTCGATGCTTTGCGCCGTTGCCGCTCGTACTTGTAGACCGATGCGTTGCTGCGCCTCGGGAGCGACGCGCACGATCGGATCGCCAGCGGGCGTCCGCGAGGCTGCCGCTGGTGTCTTGCTGCTCGCCGCCGGCTTGTCGTCCTTGTCGGGACCGCGATTGCACGCCGTCGCGCTGGCGGCGACCACAAGGCAGCTCACCGTCAGACGTTGGACGGAGAGACGAACCGGGATCATCGTGACCCGCCTTCTTTGCGTGGGCTGAGGCGCGTGGGGTCGGGCATGTTGAGCGCAGCCTCGAGCGGTTGCTGCATGGCATCTTCGAGCGCGCCGAGCGCGGACTGGACGCGCGTCAGAGCATCAAGGCGTGCCCGTGCAGCCGTGACCGTCTGCAGTCTGACTGAGGCGAGGCTGAGTCGGTCGCCTTCCCCTGCCGCCAATGCGCGCCTGGCGGCGTCTTCGCGGTCGTGCTGCACGCCAATCAGTCGATCGTTGGCGTCGCGCCATTCATCACGCGCGGCGCCGTACTGCACCAACGCGCGTTCCATGTCGCCGATGGCCTGCCCTTGCAGTGCCTCGAAGCGTGCGGCGGCTTCGAGCCGCTGCGCCTCGGCGACGGCGATGGGTCCCTGGTTGCGGTGAAATAGCGCCACCGGTTGAAGCGCCGCGCCCAAGACGTAGCGAGCAAAGCCCTCTTCGAACGTGTACCCCGGCGAGAGCACGACATCGGGATACTGCCGGGCCAACTCCAATCGCAGCGCGGCGTCTACCACCGCGTAGTCGGCCAGCGATCGCTGCAGGTCCGCGCGGTGCAAGACGCCGGCTCGTTGCAGGGCGCGGATCGGTAGGTCTTCCTCGACCGGCGGTGATTCCAAGACCCGCGCTTCGACCGGCAGGTCTTGCAGCGCAGCGAGCGGCACGCCGACCGCATTCGCGAGCACCGCACGGGTCTGAGCGACCTCGCCAGTGGCGGCACGTACCGCGGCGTCTGTAGTAATCAGGTCGACGCGGTAGACGTCGAGTTCTGGACGTGCCGCTTCGCCGACGGCGAGCCGCCGATCGAAGATCTCCACGATCTCACCCCGAACGCCCTGCTCGATCCGCAGCACGTCGAGGCGCTGGGTCGCCAGCACGTGATTCACAAACGCGGCACGAATCCGGCTGCGCAGCGTCCAACCGGCCGCCGAGAGCCCGATGCGGGCGGCCTCAGCCTGGTGTTCCGCCCGCAGAATCCGGTAGCCACGCTTGCCGGCGGTTTCAAACGTGAAGGCGGGGACGAGGCCGTACTCGACGTGCGACTCAGGATTGCGGTTGTATCCCACGTTCACGGCGAGATCAGGATTCACACGCGCGCCCGCGGCACGGACGCCGGCTTCGGCCACGCCAAGCTGCGCACGCGCCACGTCGAGGTCGGCACTGTAGAAGTAGCCAATAAGCGTGAGCGTCCTGAGGTCGAGCGCGCGCGGTGGCCATATCGGCAGAAGCGTCCCAACGCCGGTTTCGACAACGGAGCGGAGCGTGGCGTTGTCGAATGACCGTGCGCGGTACGCTGTTTCAAGCGCTGGCGCCTGAAGCGGCCTCGATTGGTACGTCGCGCATCCCGTGATGAGTGGCGACGCTAGCAAGACTCCGAGAAGAACAGAACGCATACGTCCTCCGCGCGGCACATTGATCGGGCGCAGCGGCATGCGTCGAGACACACCACCGCGCCAAGAATGAAGGGTCGGTGCGCGCGGGACTAGATTCGGAGACTGACTGGAGGACTACCGCGAGACGCGGAAAGGTCGAAGCGTGGTGTGGGCCAGGATACCGCCGTCGGGACCGCGGCATGCATTCGCGTCACGGCGCGCCCCGGGGACATGCGTGTCAGGAGACCGGCAGCCGCCGCCAGTGCGGCGCCGACGCAGAGGACGAAGACGACGATGATGGCCTCGTCGTTGGCGTCCTTAATGGCGCGATCCCACTGTCCCGTGGCCTCGAGCACTTGCACACCGACGCAGAGCGTCAACATCGCGGCGATGAGCAGTTTGCCGAGGGTCCGTGGCACGTCGCGCATCATATCATCCGAGGACTCGAGCCATTTCGAATGCGCCCAAGAGCCGTCCGACGAGCATTGGATTCGCTGAGAACCCAGCCCATGGGAGCCTTTCGGGCGGGCACGATCTACTTCCCCCCGCGCGTCATCAACCAAAACGCGAAGAGAATAACTACGCCTTGGAGCCAGTGGTTCCACCAGGGAATCCGCGGCTTGAGTCGAGGAATGGGATAGAGCGCCGCCCAGATGACACAGACCGCCACCAGATCGGCGACGTCTGGCGGCGCGAGGCGCTCGGCAGCCAAGCCCGCGACGCCGGCGAGGGCAAAGCTTGCCGGGATCACGAACGCCGGCCGAGACATCAACGGGCGATCGGGTGATGACGGCATCGCCTCCTCCGTGAATGGCACGAGCAACACGGTTCGAGGTAGGAGTCATTGGCCCTCAGGACGAGGGCGGTTCAGGCGAACTCCACCGCCGGGTGCATTATAGATCGAGCAATACGGGGCGCCAGCCGAGCCCAAGACGAGGAGCTTCTTATGCGCGCGCTCGTCATTTCCGACATCCATGGCAACATCGACGTGCTCCGCGCGCTGGAAGCGCGATTAGGCGCGCGCCTCCAGCAATTCGACCGGATCATCTGCCTGGGCGACCTCGTCGACTACGGTCCGAATCCGGGCGAGGTGATCGATTGGGTGCGATCGCACGCGACCCATGTCGTGCGCGGCAATCACGATCACGCGGTAGCCACGGGCGAACCGTGCCGGAGCGCTCCGGCATTCATCGAGGCCTCGATCGCGACGCGCTCGAGGCTTCAGCGGACGCTCAGCCGCGAACACCTGGAGTACCTCCGGCAGCTGCCCCTTACCGACATCGTCAGCGTCGATGGCCTGGAGTTGAACCTCGTCCATGCGTGCCCGAACGATCCGTTGTACGCGTACATGCCACCGACTCGCTCCGATGAAGAGTGGACCACGGCGCTGGGGAGCATGCGGGGACACACTGTGCTGATCGGCCACACGCATCTCGCCTTCGTGCGCCCGATTGGCGGCGGCATCGTCATCAATCCCGGCAGCCTGGGGATGCCGAAAGATAAGAATCCAGATGGCAGTTACGCCATCGTCGATCGCGGGTCGGTCCAATTCTGTCGGATCGCGTACGACTCCGAACCGCTTATCTCACGGCTGCGCGCGCTCGACCTGCCCCGTCACGTCTTCGAACAGCTCGCGGTCACGTTCCGCACCGGGACCTGACCGATATGCACGGTTCCGCACCGTACCGACCGATCGGCTTGAGGCGCGGAAGACCGTCTGTTAAGCTGCTTCTGTTGGGTGTTGGAGTTCACCCTTAACCGCCCCACCTAAAAGTGTGGCAGATGACTCCTACGAGCTACGGCTCGAGGAGTGCCTGCCAGTCCTCCTCGCAGCCGCACCGCCATTGACAGGAACGAAGGCACCGTCATGGAGAACGTGTGGTTTCTCGCGTCGCTCTGGGTCGGTCTCGCGCTGGTTGCCACGCTGCTGGCGATTTGGCTGAAGATCTCGACGGCCCTCTCGGAGATCGTCGTCGGCACGGTCGCGCAGCTCATCGTCGGCGTCGCCATCGGCCGCGGTTCCCTCGGAGGCAGCTCGGAGTGGGTGACGTTTCTTGCGGGCACCGGCGCCATTCTGCTGACGTTCCTCGCCGGCGCCGAATTGGATCCGAGAGTGTTCCGTCGCAAGTGGCAGGAGGCGTCCGTCATCGGCCTTGTCGGCTTCATCGCCCCGTTTGTCGGTGCAACGCTTGTCGCCCGATTTCTCCTCGGCTGGGATCTTCGAGCCAGTTGGCTCGCCGGTGTCGCGTTGTCCACGACGTCGGTTGCCGTCGTCTACGCCGTGATGCTGGAGCTTGGATTCAATCGGACCGAATTCGGGAAGGCGATCCTCGCAGCGTGCTTCATCAACGACCTCGGCACCGTCATTGCGTTGGGTCTGATCTTCTCGCCGTTCACGCTCAAGACGCTGACCTTCGTCGTCGTGAGCATCGTCGTGTTCGCCGTCCTGCCCTACGCCACACCACGGTTCTTTGCGAAATACGGAGGGCGCGTTTCCGAACTCGAAGCGAAGTACATCCTGTTCACGCTATTCATCATGGGCGGACTTGCGGTATGGGCCGGCAGCGAGGCGGTGCTGCCCGCATACATCATCGGGATGGTGCTTGCCGGCACCGTCGGCAACGATCACATCCTGGTGCGGCGCCTGCGCACGGTGACGTTCGGGCTGCTCACCCCGTTCTATTTCATTCGGGCCGGATCCTTTGTTTCCGTTCCCGCTCTAGTCGCCGCGCCGATGGCGTTCGTCCTGTTGTTTCTCGCCAAGATGTTGTCGAAGACCGCCGGCATCCTGCCGACGGTCCGAGCGTTTGGGTATGAGGGCCGCACCGGGTGGTACTACACCCTGATGATGTCGACCGGGTTGACCTTCGGTACGATTTCCGCGCTCTTCGGCTTGAATCACGGCATCATCTCGCAGGCGCAGTATTCCTATCTCGTCGCGACCGTCATCGGCAGCGCCGTGGTGCCGACGGTGATCGCGAACGCGTTCTTCATGCCGTCACATCTGCTCTCGGCGACGCCATTGTCCGAAGTCACCGAAGCCGTCGCCGATGGCGCGCCTTAAGGAGGTCGTTTGGATCGCTACGCAATGATCGCGTTGGGTGGTGCGCTGGGCGCAATCGCGCGGTACCAGCTCGCCACCTTTATCCAGGCTCGAATACCCGTCGGGTTCCCATGGGGCACGTTCATCGTGAACATCACGGGATGTCTCGTGATGGGCGTGACGACGACGGTCTTGACGGATCGGTTGGTCCATCCGAACTGGCGCTTCCTGATCCCTATCGGCTTCATCGGCGCGTACACGACGTTCTCGACGTTCGAACTGGAGACGTTCCGCGCCGTCAATGATGGCGCCTGGCTCGTCGGCGGGCTCAACGTCGTCGGCAGCGTGCTGGCCGGGTACATTGCGCTCTGGCTCGGCGTTGTGCTTACGCGGCTCACTTAGGAGAGGCTCTCATGCTCACACAAGGACCGGCGAAGAAAGTCACCGTATACGTCGGTGATGGCGTGCACCACCACGGCGAGCCGCTCTACCTCGCGGTGCTGAACTACCTCTTCTACCACGGCGTGTCGGGTGCGACAGTCACGAAGGGCGTCGCCGGTTTCGGCCCCGATCACCACATGCACACGGCTCGGATTCTCGAGCTCAGCGAGAGTCTGCCCGTGAAGATCGAGTTCGTCGAAAACTCGGAGACGCTCGACAAGCTCCTCCCGAAGCTCCTGCAAATGGTTGACGAGGGCCTCGTCGAGATCCAAGACACGACCATCCTCAAGGCGGCGACGACCGGCGTCCCTGCGCCGGTTCTGCCCCACGAGACGCTCCAAGGCAAAGCGAAGTTGATGCGAATCTACGTCGGCGAAGACGACAAGTGGCGCGGCAAGAACCTCTACGACGCCATCGTCGAGAGCCTGCGCGCGAACGACATCGCCGGCGTGACGGTCTATCGCGGCATCTCCGGGTATGGCGCACACCGACGTTTCCACAAGGAGAAGCGGCTGAGTCTGTCGAGCGACCTGCCCGTCATGTTGTCCGTGATCGACGAGGACTCAAAGATCCAGGCCTACCTGCCCATCCTCGAGCAGATGGTGCAGGAAGGCTTGGTCGTGCTCTCCGACGTTGACGTGATCAAGTACACGCACCGTCTGGACCACACGAGCGAATCCAAGGGGGAACGGTCATGAAGCTGAGTGGCTCGGCCAAGATGATTCGCGTCCATTTCGGCGAGGATGACCGCTGGCACGGCAAACCGCTGCACGAGGCCATTGTCGAAGAAGCCCGACGCCAGGATCTCGCTGGCGCGACGGTCTACCGCGGCATCGAAGGATATGGGGCGAGCAGCCGCATCCATCGCAAGCACCTCCTCACCTCGTCCGACTTGCCGGTCATGGTGTGCATCATCGATGAAGCGGACAAGATCCAGCGATTCCTGCCCACGCTCGAGACGATGGTTGACGAAGGCTTGATTGCGATTTCCGACGTCGAGGTCATTCGCTACACACATCGCGAGGCGCCGCCGGAAACGGCCTGACCATGGAGGCGAACCCCGAGAGCGCGCTGAACGAGAGCCAGCAGCGACGATTGATCATCACGTGCCAATACGTGGACCGGCTTCTCGCCGATCTGGATAAGACCTTCGCCGAGGCAGCCTCGAATTCGCCGTTTGGCCGGTATGCCAACGACCTGGCTCCAGCCGAACAAGGACTCATCAAAGACTACGTCGCTCGGGTGCGGACGCAGCTCCTTCGCATGCTCGAAGGGCAGGGCCTGTCGCCGACTCCCAGCCGGGTCGGCCTCCGCCATTCGCTCCTCACGCGTCTGAGTTTTGTCGACATTGCCGTCGAAGAACTGAAGCCGCACTACATGGTGGGGTACGGGACGGTCGCGCCGAAAGCCGAAATGGCGCTGAACGGCATCGTCGAGGAGTTGCACGGCACGGTTCGTCAACTCACCAGATATCTGTCCGTTGACCGCACGGAAGGTCTGCGCGCTCGCCTCGAACGACTAGGTGGCGTGGCCGACGTTGGCCTGCTCGACACTCTCGAAGTGCTCATCGCTAAGTACGGATTGGTGGAGTTCCGCGTGGCGCTCTCCACGGTACTCGACACGCTGGAGCGCCGCGGCCTCGAGCTGGCCATCTTCGGGCGGGTCAGCACCGGTAAATCCTCGCTTCTCAATCGCCTTCTCGGTCATGACGTGTTGCCGGTCGGCGTCACACCGATCACCGCCGTTCCGACGCGGATCACGTTCGGTCCCAAGCCGATCCTTCGGGTCTCGTTCGCAGACGCTCCGGCACAGCAGCTGGACATTGCGGCGGTCGATGAATATGCGTCGGAACGACAGAACCCCGGCAACACGAAACGCGTGCTGCGCCTCGTCGTCGAGATGCCAAGCCCGCTGCTCGCATCAGGAGTGACGCTGGTCGACACACCGGGTCTCGGCTCGCTCGCCACCACAGGCGCCGCCGAGACGCTGGCGTATCTACCCCACTGCGACGTCGCGGCCGTCCTCGTCGATGCAGCATCAACCCTGACGTCGGAGGATCTTTCCGTCATCGGCCTACTGCTGAATACCGGCATCAGAGTCTCCGTGCTGCTCAGCAAGTCGGATCTTCTCTCCGACAGCGATCGCGAAGCCGCATTGACCTATACGCGCCAGACTCTGGCACGTGAGTTCAATCAGCCGATCCCCGTGGCTGCAGTCAGCGTCCTTCCAGCATTTGACGTGTCGTTCCAGGCGTGGCGGGAGGCCGAGCTGAATCCGCTGATCGCAAATCAGGAGCGCGAGCGCCAGACGGCCGCTGTGCGCAAGCTCGAGGTGCTTCGATCCCAGGTCGAGGCAACGCTGCAGCGGTGGTCGACGAGCGACCGACCAGCGGCGCCGGACGTCGTGGACGGGTCGCGCAGCGCGGACACCGACCTCCAATCCGCGGCTGGACAGATCACTTCGCTCGAACGACGAATCGACGCAATGGTCTCCGCTCTTCCCCGCCGGAGCGAAGAGATCATCGGCCGCGCCGCAGAACTGCTTCACGGGGATGTCGACCCGTCGTCGGCACTCGCTCAGGCGTACGCGGCGGTCGCAGGAGAGGCAGCGCAGGGGATCGGACGCGTACTGGAAGAACTGTCCAACGATCTGGCCGTAGTCCGCCAGCGTGTGGCGCGCGCTGTCCACGCCACGTTGGAGCCCGAGGACGCCGGGAGCGGTGGACGTCACCTGCGCGAGGTGCCGATGCCGGCCCTGCCAACAGAAATCGCCGTGCCCCTGCAGGGAGCTGAACGACTGCTCGGTCGCGGCCTCGCCCGCGCGATCGCCGCAAAACGACTGGAACACGCGGTTGGTGACGTCGTTCGGTCGAGTCTGGACAGCTATGCGGCCGTCCTCCGACGGTGGGCGCTCGACTCCCTGGACGAGATCCGCATCGAGTGGACCGCCCGGACTGATGCGCTGCGCGCCGACCTCGACCGGCGCCTCGGACACGCACAGGCCAGGCCGATTGACCGCACGGAGGTCGAGCGCGATCTCCAACGCTTGTCGGTGATGGCTGGACGCTGAACGCCATGCAGGAACAACGAACGCCCGTGTTCGTCCATCACAATCACGCCGAGACGTTGGCAGCGCTCGCCACGATCGCCGACGAACTCGGTTCTGGAGATCTTGCCAGAGACGCGCGCGATCTCGCGTCTCGCGTGGCGGAGGGACGATTCTTTCTCGCCACGGTCGGGCAGTTCAAGCGCGGCAAGTCGACGTTGATCAACGCCTTGATCGGCCAGCCCTTGCTGCCGACAGGTGTGGCACCCGTCACGTCGGCCATCACCATCGTTCGCTACGGCGCTCTCCCGGCGGCGGACGTGGTCTTCAAGGACGGGCGGCGGACATCGATTCCGATTTCAGAGGTGCACACCTTCGTCACCGAGGCCGACAACCACGAGAATCTTCGACACGTGGCGGCGGTCGAGATCTTCAGTCCATCGTCCTTGTTGGCGACGGGGATGTGCCTGGTCGATACACCAGGTCTCGGCTCGGTGTTTCACGGGAATACCGAGGAGACACAAGCATTCGTCCCCCACATCGATGCCGCCCTCGTCGTGCTCGGAGCCGATCCGCCGATCGGTGCTGACGAATTGGCGCTCGTCTCAGACGTCGCGCAACATGTCGGGCAACTGGTGTTCGTGCTGAACAAGGTCGACCGGCTGAGCGCAAGCGACTCGTCTGAAGCACGTCAGTTCACGGTCGACACGCTCGCGAGGCAGTTGAAGAGGCCTGGCGAACGTCTGTTCGAGATCAGCGCCGCAGAACGCCTGAACGTCGGACCCACACGGGACTGGCCAGCCTTCGAGAGTCGCCTCCGCGAACTCGCATTGAGCGCAACCCTTGTCGTCAACGACTCGGCGCGGCGGGGTGTCGCCCGGATCGCGGCTCGTCTGTTACACGAGATCGACGAACAGCGCGGTGCGCTCACGCGTCCCCTGGACGAGTCTCACCGTCGCATCGCCGACCTCGAGAAGTCCACGCAGCGAGCCATACACCTCCTGCAAGATCTCGCCGCGCTGTTCCGCAGCGAGGAACAGCGCATCATCCGTGACTTCTTTGACACCACCCACAGTGCGTTCCTCGCGGCCTCAGGGCCGGCCGTCGAGGTGGACGTACGACGCGCCGTGGACGGTCTCGGGGCGACCCACCGGGCCAGCGCACTACGGCAGGCCGCCTACAGCGCGGCTCGCGGCATCGTCACACACCGGATCAAGAGCTGGCTGAAGGAAACCGAGCCGCAGGCCGAAGCGCTGTATCGGCAGGCCGCGCAACGCTTCGTCACATTGGCGAACGACTTCCTCCTTTCCCTTGCTGCGTCCGCCGACTCGTCCTTCGAGCGCCTTCCTCGGTCGCTGGCCCCCGAGGCAGGCTTCCGAGCTGCTCCGCATTTCTACTTTACCGATCTGATGAACCTGACGGCCGTTGGGCCTGTTGACTGGCTGCTCGATCGCGTTCGCGGACGGTCAGCGGCAGTCGAAGCCGTGAGCAGGGACGCCATTCGATACGCGGATCGGCTTCTCACGTCGAATAGCAGTCGCGTGATCTTCGATCTTCGTGAACGGCTGGCTGGAAGCCGGACTGCGTTCGAAGCGGAGCTGCGACTCATCCTGACCGAGATCACCGCGTCCGCGACCCGTGCGCTGGACCGAGCGCGTGCAGTGCGAAAGAGCGGCGATCACGAGGTGCGCTTCCAACTCAGACGGCTCGACGAATACCGGGGCCGGCTGCACGACTCGTCAGAGGAGCAGGCGGCTGGTGGCGATGCCTAGGCGCGTGATCGCGCTGCTCGGTCGCCGTACGCTCCTCGACACTATCGAGCAACACCTGGTCGATCAGAAGAGCGTGCTCCTTGTGGGACCGCCGGGCGTTGGAAAAACCGCGTTGATTCGAGCCATCACGAGACCAGGCGTGATGGTGGTTGATCCGTTCGAACGAATCAGCGCCCAACGGGCCGCGTCCATCCGTCGATCGATGGATCGTGGCGGCGTCTGGATCGGCGCCGCACGGACGCTTGATCGCACTCGCCTGGGTCGCGTGGGCCGAATCGCCTGGCGGTTCAGCACCGTCCGCGTGCCGCCGCTCTCGGGCACGGTGATGCGGCGCCTGATCGCAGAGGCATGCGCCGTGCAGCGCATCCCGACCGATCTCGTCACCGCGAAGTGGATACGCGAGGTCGCGATGGTCGCGCGAGGTCGCCCCGGCGTCGGTCTCATGGTCGTGACACGCGCGGCGGCGATGTGCGAGGGACGACAGTTGCCGGCACCCGCCGCCGCATACCTGGAGGCCGGCATTCTGGAGCACTATCCGATGGTCGCGACGTTCGGGATATCGCGATGAAGGCGTCCACAACATCGACGTCCTGGTTGAACAGAACGGTGATCGGCGTGAGCGTCACGAGCGCCCTCGGCGACCTCAGCTATGAGACGACGAACGTGATCCTCCCGGGTTTTCTGGCGGTGCTCGGAGTCCCCGCGGCGATCCTCGGCGCCATCGAGGGCGTCGCGGATGCGGTCTCGAGCTTCTCTAAACTGGGTGCCGGCTTCGTGGCCGACCGGCTCGGACATCGCAAGACGCTGGTGGCCGTTGGCTACGCCCTCACGGCGGTCATGCAGGTGTTCTTCGCGCTTGCGACAGGATGGATCGCGATCCTGATTGGCCGGATCATCGGGTGGCTCGGCCGCGGTATCCGCGGACCGCTCCGCGACGCCATCATGGCGGAAGCCATCACGCCGGAGACCCGCGGCAGGGCATTTGGCCTTCATCGCGCGGCCGACACCTTGGGTGCCGTGCTCGGACCGCTGATTGGCATCGCGCTGCTCGCCTGGATGCAGCGCCGAGGACTCCCCGGTCCCGCCGACGCGTTTCGTCGCGTCTTCTGGTTCACTCTAATCCCAGGCGTCCTCTCTGTGGCGAGCTTTGCGTGGCTCGTGACCGACAATCGGCGGCGTCCGAATCCAGCCCTGCGGTTCTGGGCCACCCTTCGCGGCTTTCCACTTGCGTTCCGACGTTATCTGGCCGCGGTGGGCGTTTTCGGCATGGGCGACTTCGCTCATACCCTCTTGATTCTTGGCGCAACGCAGCTGCTGGCGCCGCACGTCGGGGTCGGTCGGGCTGCTGAAATCGCCGGACTGTTGTACGTCTGGCGCAACATCGTGCAAACGGCCGCGTCGTTTCCCGTCGGCGCGCTGGCCGATCGCTTCGGCCACCGCCGCGTACTCGTGGTGGGGTACGCGCTCGGCGCGGCGACCGCGATGTTGATGGCGGTGACCTTCGCCGCACGCCCGCGCGCGCCGTTGCCGCTGCTCGCGGCGGTCTTTACGCTCGCCGGGCTTTACATCGCGATTGAGGAGGCGCTGGAGGCGACCGTGACCGCCGACTACGTCCCCGAGAAGGTCCGGAGCCTCGGCTACGGCCTGCTCGGAACCGTGAATGGAATCGGCGATCTGGTGTCGAGCGTCGCGGTGGGGCTTCTGTGGACGGCGGTCTCGCCGGTGCTTGGCTTCGGGCTGGCAGCGGCGCTGATGGCGATGGGCACGGTGGTGATGGCGCAATCGCGTCACTGAGGTGACGCGGCCGACACCCGCCCCCTACCGAGGCAGCGCCAGAATGCGCGCGCCGTGGAGCTCGCCCCACGCCGCGTGATTCAGATCTTCGACCCAGTGCGCGGCGGCGACGATATGGGCTCCGACAGCCGGGACCGAAAACTTCGCGCCGCTGAACGTGGCGCAGGCGGCACGCGGCGCGGGCTCGATGGTCGGTCCCTGGCACGGCACTTCGACAATGAGATGGCCGTGGGCATCTGGGTTGTTTTTATTGCCTGGTCTCAAGATCGCGACAAATTGCGGATCGGGGATCAGTTCCATGACCAGATCGCCATCTGATTCGATCCCGACGTCCGCCACTACGCCAGACACCGCCCTACATGTGTCGAGCACTCGAAGACGGTCTCTCAGATAGACCGGGGCCCATAATGCGTCGTCGCAGACGACGGCTTGTTCAGTGAGGGTGATTTGACAGCTACGGCCGTTAGTGTCGATCGTTCCAGAGCATTCCGCGCCATGCGCCGCCGAGTACCCGCTTGGGCCGCTCACCGTCGCGCTGTAGGTGACTCCAGGCGGGAGGGACACGAGCGCCGGTCCTTCGTCGGATGCTGGAAGTGCTATCGGCGCCGGTCCCCCGACAATCGCGACAACGAAATCCCGCGGTGCGGCCGTCCCGAACGTCGTGTTCTTCACGCCCACCGTGATCGAAAGGTTGGGCGCAACAGTCACGCGTGGGGTTGGCGCCGTATCGGATCGCCCGCACGTCAACGAGCCGACACTCACCAAGACGACTGACGTGATCACGAGCAGCTGGGACAGCGGCTTCATCGGGCCCCGGTCGAACTGGCTGGCTGAAGCGCCTGTGTCAGAACACGTCCATCAGGGTCGCCTTTGTATGGGATCCCCAGCAAGGCGCCCAGCGTCGGCGCCAGATCGTTGATGCGAACGCGCTCGCGATTCGTCCCCGGCTTGATGCCGGCGCCGATCCAGATCATCGGGACATGGGCGTCATACTCGTACGGCGTGCCATGCATCACGCCGGAGCCTCCGTAGAAGATGTAGTTGGGCTTGACGAGCACGTGAATGTCGCCGCTCCGTGACGCGTAGAACCCCGCCGCGACAGCCTTCACGAACGGGTCGGGCGACGAGGCCGCGGACCGGAGGTCGTCTACGGTGTAGGCGTGCGCGATGCCTGGCTGCGCCTGGATGGCGGCGACGATCGCACCATCCAGCGCTGATGCGCCGACACCGTGCGCGGCAGCCGACGCGTAGTCGAGATACAGCTCCGGCGGATCGAGGGCGAGGATGGCCGGCGACGTCAGACCAAGCTGCTTGCCGACAGCCGTCTCGACCGCGGTGCGAAAGGCTGCGACGTCGAGCCGTCCTGCGTCGAGACCCCGCGCGCGCTCCTTCTCCGGCGCCAGCGGCGCACCGTGATCGGCCGTCAATACCACGGCGTACTTCCCCTCGCCGACATCTGAATCCAACGTTCGCAGGAGATCACCGATCTGGCGGTCGAGCGCCTCGATCGTCGAGTCGAACTCGGGCGTTTCAGGCCCATATTGATGGCCGACGTAATCCAGAGCCGAGAAGCTGATGGCGATCAGATCGGGATCGTCGTCGCGCCCGACATCGCCGTTTGAGATCAGGCTCTTCGCGAACGCCAGCAGCACATCGTTCGCAAAGGGCGTCGCGCGGAAGTTCGTCCGGAACGCCTCGTTTGGCTGTGTCCCCGCACCCATCGGATGCCCGAGCCACGGGGTCCCGAAGTACGGCGCCGTGATGTCGCGCGCATTAAAACGCGTCACCCACGCCGGATACTTGGCCATGTAGTAGTCGCTGGTCACCATGTGGCCGGTGACGACATCGAACCAATAGGCGGCGTCCGGGTGCTGGCCACCATTCAGCACCGCCGCATACCGCTTCCACGACGCGGTGAAAACGTGGGATCGCGGGCGCTGAGCCTTCAGAGCATCGCCAAGGGTGTGCACCAGCAACTGTTCGGGAGACCCGCCCTCGCCGCTGCTGTCGAGCAGTCGGTGCTGGGCCGATGCCCCCGCGACGACGGCCGCCTTCGCCGCGCGGTCATACCAGCTGTCGCCGATGATGCCCGAGCCGGATGGAGACCAGCCCGACAGCATCAGGGCGTGGCCTTCAGCAGTCTTTGTGCTGGCGTATGGGTAGCGAGCCTCTGAAAAGACGGCCCCGTGTTCGACAAGCCGCTTGAAACCGTCGTGAAAGCGGTCTGCATAGCGCTGAAGATAATCGGCGCGCATCTGATCCACGACGATCAACACCGCCACGCGTGGTCGCGCATTCCCGGTGCCGGCGCCCTGCGTGTGCCCCGCCACAACGGACGCGGCGATGATTGAGACGACTACGAGGAATCGTCGCACGTTGTCTCCAAACGCAAAAAGACTCCTGCGGGCACGAAACCCGACAGGAGTCATTGGCCTCACAACGTGAGGCGGTTAGGCGAACTCCACCGCCGACGACGAGATCGTATGATACGTCGTTCAGTATCTCGACACCACACCAAAGGAGAAATTCGAGTGCGACGGTTTGTCCTGGTCCGACACGGCCAGAGCCAGTTCAACGCGGAGAATCGGTTCACCGGCTGGGTGGATTCCCCTCTGACGGTACTTGGCGTGGAAGAGGCCAAGCGCGCCGGATACGTCCTGAGAGCATCGGGATTTCGATTCGACAGGATCTACAGTTCGGTGCTGACTCGCTGCACTGAGTCGGCCCGAATCATTCGAGAACAGCTGGAGGAGCCGGGACTTCCAATCATCGCGTCGTGGCGATTGAATGAACGCCACTATGGGGCCCTTCAAGGCTTGGACAAAGCCGAGACCACGCAACGCTTCGGCGAACTGCAGGTCGCGCTATGGAGGCGAAGTTATGACGTGCGACCGCCGGCTTCCAACGCTGCCGATCGCGATCTGCACCAGGACCCACGTTATTCGGATTTGTTGCCGCTGGATTTTCCGCTGACTGAATCCCTCGCGGACACGGTACAACGCGTCGTTCCGTACTGGATCAGTGAAATCGCTCCCGCCATCCAATCTGGCCTCTCGATACTGATCGTCGCGCATGGGAACAGTATTCGGGCGCTCATCAAGTATCTCTGCAATCTGTCCGACCAAGCCATCGTCGACGTGAACGTTCCGACCGGAAGCCCGCAAGTCTTCGAGTTGACCGAGGAGATGCGACCAGTGAGACGGTACTATCTCACCGGCGCTCCATAATCGACACGTCCCGAAATTCGATCCGGTTGTTCTTGTGATGCTGAAGTCCGATATAGCCGCGCTTGAACGTCGGGTCCCTTCCGTCGAGCACCTTCACGCCATCGAGGGTCGCGACGATGTGATCGCCGCGAACCTCCACCTCATACGAGTGCCATCGATCGGGAGCAGGACTGACCGGCGCCAGTCGCTGGATGAAATTCTCGATGCTACCCGTCGCCCATTTCTCATCTTCGTTGTTGATCTGAAGCTCGTAACTACCAGCGGGATTCGAGGGATCGGCCGTGTTGCTCTCTTTCGTGGCACGCAGAAACACGCCGCTGTTGCCCTTGGGCGCGTTCTTGTACTTGATCCGGAGCACGAAATCGGTGAACTGCGCGTCACTCCGAAGCCAGCCGTCGTCGCCGGCATCGCCGACGATCGAGCCGTCCTCGACCTTCCACTTGGCCCCCTGCTCTGGGTTCCAGCCGTGCAGCGAGTGACCGTCGAAGAGGGCGATCCAGCCGCCCGTGACCTGAGCGGTGCTGCTGTGGCCGCTACTCAGGGCCAGCAGTGCGCAAGCGATCGCGACAGCCTTCATGATCGTGCCTTTCCGACGTTGCCGGCATAGTGAGCCGCCGGCCCCAGCTCCTCTTCGATACGAAGCAACCGGTTGTACTTCGCGACACGTTCCGATCGCGCCACCGATCCAGTCTTGATGTACTTCGCCCCGGTCGCGACGGCGAAATCGGCGATGAAGGTGTCCTCGGTTTCTCCGGACCGGTGGGAGATCACGGTTGTGTAGTGGGCCTGGTGGGCGACGGCTATCGCCTGCAACGTCTCCGTGACGGTGCCAATCTGATTCAGCTTGATCAGCACGGCATTGCCGATCTTCGCGGCGATTCCCTTCGCAATGATTGCAGGATTGGTCACGAAGATATCGTCGCCGACCAATAGAATCTGATCACCGAGTCGCTCGGTCAACACCCGCCATCCGCCCCAGTCGTCCTCGGCCAGGCCATCCTCGATCGACACCACCGGGAATTCGATCGTCAGCTGAGCGAGCAGACCGACCATCTCGCTCGTAGTGAGTGCTGGGAGGCCGCTCTTGGGAAAGGTGTACCGGCCATCCCGATACAACTCACTCGCGGCCGGGTCCATCGCGAGCGCGATGTCCGTGGCCGATCGATAGCCCGCTTTCGCGATCGCACTCACGAGCAACTGCAGGGCGTCACTTGGGTGCGTCAGGTTGGGAGCGTAGCCGCCTTCGTCGCCGACGCCTGTATTTTCACCACGGTCGCGCAGCAGCCCCTTCAGCGCATGAAACGTCTCGGCGGACCATCGGATCGCCTCTTTGAATGTCGGCGCCCCTTGAGGCACCAGCATGAATTCCTGAAAATCCAAGGCGTTCGAAGCGTGCGCACCGCCGTTGATCACGTTGATCATCGGTATCGGAAGCGTCATCGCGGAGGCACCGGTCTTCAGATAGCGATACAGCGGCTGCCCGTTGGCAGCCGCAGCGGCGCGCGCAACGGCCATGGAGACACCGAGAATCGCGTTGGCGCCCAGTCGAGACTTCGTGGGAGTTCCGTCGAGGTCGATCAGACGTCTGTCGATCGCTTTCTGGTCGAGCGCGTCGCAGCCCACGAGGACGGAGCGGATCTCGCCGTTGACCGCGGCCACAGCGCGTTCGACGCCTTTGCCGCCAAAGCGAAGCGGATCCCCATCCCGCAGTTCCAGCGCCTCCAGCGTGCCGGTCGAGGCCCCGGACGGCACGGCCGCGCGACCGAGGACGCCGCCCTTCAGCGCGACGTCCACTTCGACCGTGGGATTGCCGCGCGAATCGAGGATTTCGCGAGCGTGCAAGTCGTCGATGAGGGTCAAGGGCACTCCAAAAACAAAAGACTCCTGCCACAGACGTGACAGGAGTCATTGGCCCGGCAACGGGCGGTTACAGCGGACTCCACCGCAAGACGATGAGCCCGAATCGTACGCACCGCGCCTCTAAGTGTCAACGGCGGCGTCCGGGCTTCGAGCTACTGTCCGACGACGAGCACCGAAAAACTGCCGGGAACCATCCGCGCGCGCGGGCGCGGGTTGTCCGCCGTCGGCT
>Ga0315281_10003324_pt1 | contig 23618 bp, 17 predicted proteins | sample YL17G07_0_MG_FD_204540 | JGI IMG/M metagenome (GOLD analysis project Ga0315281, IMG submission 204540) | Sediment microbial communities from Yellowstone Lake, YNP, Wyoming, USA - YL17G07_0 | ecosystem: Environmental > Aquatic > Freshwater > Lake > Sediment | place: USA: Wyoming | collected... | reverse complement strand
GCTTTGACGTCTTTCAGCTCGACCCCGTACTCGTCCTTCCCGCCGGAGTGCATCCCGGTGAAGTCCGGGTAATTGGCGAAGACCCAGGCTGAAAAGAGCGTCCGGCCCGCTTGGGCAATCTCCACCTGGGCTGCGGGATTGTTGAGCTGGTCGGAGCGCGACTCGACCTGCTTGTCCTGCCCGATGATGAAATCCGGCACGAAACGCTCGACCCGCAATTCCAGCCCGTCCGGCAGGGCGGTTTTCTCTCCAGGATGGAGCTTGCGCTTTTCGAGGTAGGCCGGGTCGCTCTTTTTTTTGACCCACACTTCCACTTCAGGGTTTTTCCAATCCCAGCCATAGCTGCTCTGGTAGAAGTTGATGCCTTTGTAAGACAACGGGTGGTTGACCTGCACGACGTGGGTCCGAACATCCCGTCCCGCTTCGACCACGGTCACCGTGCTTTTCCAGGCCTTGACGCTGCCCTCGGGATACAACTCCGTCTCGAACTTATCCAGCCGCACGGAAAAGTCCGCCCGAGGGGCCACGGCCGCCTGTCCCTCCTTGAGGGGCAGGTAGTCATGGTGCCCGGCCAGCCCGCTGACGATCCCTCCGGCCAAGATGGTCAGCAGCCCCAGATGGACGATGTCCGAGCCGAACCAGCCCAGCGTCCGTTTCCGCGCCAGGACATGCGCTTGCGGCGGGGTTGAGGTCTCCCGGACCCGGTAGTGCCGCGCCAGCAACTCCCGGCGGAGGCGCTCCAGCCAGGCTTCGAGCGTGCCGGGCTTCTTGAATTGGCTCGAGGATTTGAGCGAAAGCAGCCCGGCCGCGTCCGCTTGGACCCTGGGTCGCAGGGACTTTTTCCATTTGGGTCCGAGCCGGGTCAGGGTGCAGACGAAGATATTGAGGCTGATGAACAGGAGCAGGCCGAGGTACCAGACCGAGTGGTAGATCGCGGTGATCTGGAGCCGTATCAGCAGCCCGGCCGCCTGCCCGTATCGGGCCGCATACTCCTGAGCGCTCCGGCCCTGGGGGATGAGCGTTCCCAGCACCGAGGCCGCGATGATGACGATGATGAGGACGATGGCCAGTTTGACCGAGTTGAAAAACTTTATGAGCGATTTCACCTTTCTGCCCTCTCTCCTATGCTGCGGCCTTTCGACCCCGGGGCGCTACCCGATCTATCGCCCTGCGGACTTCTGGCGCATCTCTGCGGCCATGGTTTGAATCTCGCGGAGCGATCGGACCATCTCGCTCCAGCCGTACCACAGGGCGTAGTCGGGGTTGGCATGGAACGTTCCCTGGAAGGTTCGCATCCGGTGCTCGAGAAACATGACGAACAGCTTCTGCTCGACCGTCGTCGGGGCGTCGTGGAAGGCCAGCAGGTCGGGGAAGGCGAAAGCGTATCCGGCCGGCTTCTGAAGGAGTCCGTCTTGATAGAGCCCGGCCACGGTCCGGATGGCCCCGGCCATGAGGTGGTCGGCCTCCCGGATCATCGCATCTCCCTTTTCCAGCTCGCCCTTGGCGAAGTTGCGGGAGTGGCATTGGGCGCAGGCATTCAGCATCTTGTCCCGCTCCTTTTGCCAATCCTCCTGGGTCAGGCGGGCGACGTCGGCCGCCTTGACCACCTCCAGGCGAGGAGTCGGCTTGCCTTGCGGGTCGAGGACGCCCAGCCCCTGAAGAATCACGGCCCGGTCGGCAGCCCAGGTCTTGTCGTCGGGCATGGGCAGGCGGACGGCCAAGAAGCCCCAGGCGGTCCTGACTTCATGATTGCCCTCCTGGAAGTGACAGGTCTGGCAACTCGGCGCGGCAGCCGTCTCGGGCAGGATCTTGTTCTGCTTCAGGAGAGTGCGGACCCCATGCTTCGAGGCGGAATACATCTCCCACTGGGGATGGTCGAAACCCATGTGGCAGGTCTGGCAAGCCTGGGGCTCGCGGGCCTCCTTGAGGGAAAACGTATGCCGGGTGTGGCAGGCGTCGCAGGAGGCGAGCCCGAAGCCCGGGCCGGACGTCTTGAGCTCTTTGATCTCGGCCTCGGTCTTCAACCCGATCTTATGGCATCCGCCGCAGCCCTTCATGCCCTCCATCAGGTAAACGGGCTGGGCATGGGCCGTGGGCATGGCTTTCATTGCGGCCCAGGCCAGGGCGTGTTTTCCTTTTTTGAACTGGGCTACTTTTTCTTCATGACATTGAGCGCAGGTTTCCGGCGTGGGGATTTTGACCTTATCGACATCATGCCCGGAGTTGTGGCCGGTGCCGTGACAGACCGAGCAGTCGACGCCGTTCTGGCTGTGTTTGCTGAGCTGCCAATCTGCGACGATGCCGGGGGTCCTACTCTTGTGACATTCGATACAGGGCTGGGCCCACACTCCGACGACGAGAACAAAAATGAAGATGAAGAATGCAAAAATCGATCGTTTCATGGCCGCCTCCTCGAGCTGTTCCTTTTCACGTCTTTCCCTTCCGCCTGTTCGAGATTGCTAGCGAAATAATATTTTCCCACAAATCCAGGGGCTCATCAATACCATTGAAAGGCCGGGATGTCAATTTGCCGAGGGCTTCCTTCTGACCTGTGCGGTTGATTCCAGCCCTATTCAGATCCCAACCGGCGGATATTTCAAGGCTGCGCAATTCGGCGGACCCGACTTGCCGGTTGAATGGCTTTTTGCCAACTTTGCCTTCATCGAGAGGGAATTCTCATCTTAAATCTCCATAGAGAAGAATGATAAAAGTCTCAACCTCGTTAGGATGGACTTAAAAAAAGCCAAGCAACTCCACCGCACTATTCGGCACAGAGTCTTTGCCGAGCAAGATCATGGACGGGACCGGGCACCCGCGGACGCCCGAGCCGTTTCACCCGTTTTCGCGGGGCCGACACAGAGGTCCGCGCCTCCGCGCTTGAAAATATCCGTCATATGCTTTATTATTTATACTAATTTTATAGGATTATGAGCCTTAGAAACTGGACGCTGAAGAACAAGGTCCTCCTCCATGTGGTCGTCCTGGGAGTCCTCTCGGCCGGAGTCTTGACCTTTCTGTTCATCACGACCCAGCGGAACGTGATCCGGACCCTCGTCCGGCATAAAGCGGAGCTGGTATCCTCGCTCATCAAGAACAGCGTCTTCGGGGTGAAGGTCTGCGGGCGCATCGAGGAGGCGCAGTCCAAGATCCTCGAATTGGGAAGCACGTCCGGCTCGATCCAAAGGATCCGGATCATCTCTCCCCGCGGGAAGATCTTCGCCTCCACCGAACTCGCCGAGCGGAACACCATCCTGGACACCCGCGCCAAGGGCCGTGTGCTCCACATGCTGTCCCAAAACAAGCCGCATTGGGTCCTTCTTCCCGCTCCGGACTCCTCGCTTCAGTACCTTGTGCCGGTCGAAAACCGCCCCGACTGCTATGGCTGCCATTCTTCCCAAGACAAATTCAACGGCGCCCTGGAGGTGAGCTTCAGCAATCAGGAAGCGGCCTCGATCCTCCGCCAGAGCCAGTGGAAGGGCGTGATCATCGCCCTGGTCGCCTTGGTCGTGCTGGCCTTCATCATCCTCAGGCTCTTTGAAAGGCTGATCAACAAGCCCCTCTCCCTTCTCAAGGAAAAGATGTTAAAGGTCCAGGAACGGGATTCCGAGGTCCGCTTGACCCCGACCAAGGAGGATGAAGTCGGCAGCCTGATGAAAAGCTTCAACCTCATGGCCGAGAACCTGAAAGAGGCCAACCGCAAGATCGATGATCTCTACAGCGAGCGCATTGAAAGAGCCGAACATCTGGCCTCCTTTGGAGAGCTGGCTGCCGGCCTAGCCCATGAGGTGAAGAATCCGCTCGCGGGGATGAAAGGGGCCCTGGAGATCATCGTCCAAAAGTCCGGGCCCACCGACCCCAACAAGGAGATCTTCCAGGAAGTGCTGCTGCAGATCGACAAGATCATCGGCATCATCCAGGAGTTCTTGAACTTTGCCAAACCCAAGCCTCCGCATTTCACCCGGATTGACCCCGGCTTGTTCGTGGAGAACGCCATCCGGCTGGCCGAAACGCAGGTGCAGGGCAAACCCATCGAATTCCATTTCGCGGGCCTGAAAGGCGATGTGAGGGCTTGTCTGGACGCCGATAAGATGCAGGAAGTGATTTTGAACCTGATCCTCAACAGCATCGCCGCCATCGATGAAACAGGCCGCGTCTCGGTCGCGCTGAGCCTTCCGGGAGAGGATGCGCTTGAGATCCGTGTGGCGGACAACGGTCACGGCATCAAGGAGCAGAATCTGTCCAACATCTTCACCCCGTTCTTCTCGACGAAAAAAGGCGGGACGGGGCTCGGGTTGTCGATTTCAAAAAGGATCGTTGAAGAACATCACGGGACGATCTCCGTGGAAAGCCGGGAGGGGCAGGGGACGACGTTCATCCTCCGCCTGCCCTTGTCCCGAACGTGTGAGTGAGCATGCAGACTAAACGAATCTTGGTGATCGATGATGACCGGTTGGTCCGCTGGGCGCTTTGCCAAAAACTGACGGACTGGGGCCATGGATATTTCGAGGCGGAAACCGGTCAGGAGGGCCTCCGCCTGGCCCAGGTCGAGGCCCCGGACCTGGTGATGCTGGACATGAGACTGCCCGATGCCAAAGGGACGGATATCCTCGACGAACTCAAAAAGAGCCGGCCGGACATCCCGGTGATCATGATCACCGCTTTTGGCGCTATCGAGGACGTGGTGACGGCCATGCGCCGGGGGGCCTACGATTTTATCACCAAGCCGGTCGATGACACTAAGCTGCAAAGTGTTCTCCACAACGCCTTGGAATCGGCCTTGTTGAAGAAAAAGATCGCGACCTACAAGGAGATCGAAGCCAAAAAATCGGTCCGCGACCCCATGGTTGGACAGACCCCCATCATGCGCGGCCTGGTGGACATGATCCGAACGGTCGCCGAAAGCGAAGCCTCTATCATCCTGCTCCAGGGCGAGAGCGGCACGGGCAAAGACCTCGCCGCCCAGTCGATCCACGATTGGAGCCGCCGGCGGGACGCCCCCTTCCTGGCCATCAATTGCTCGGCCATCCCGGAGAACCTTCTGGAAAGCGAGCTTTTTGGCTATGAGAAAGGCGCTTTCACGGACGCTAAGCAACAAAAGCGGGGGCTGGTCGAACTGGCTGATGAAGGGACGCTCTTCCTGGACGAAGTCAGCGGCCTGAGCCTCCCCATGCAGTCCAAGCTCCTCAGGTTTCTTGAAACGCATTCCTTTAAGCGAATCGGGGGCCTGCGTGAGATCCAAGTCGACCTGCGCGTCGTCGCCGCCTCCAACCAGGACCTCGATGAGCTTTGCCGGGAAGGCGAGTTCCGCAAGGATCTTTACTACCGGCTGAATGTCTGTCCGATTCACCTTCCTAGCCTGGCCGAGCGGAAGGACGACATCCTGCCCCTGGCCCGGCACTTCGTGACCCAGTACAATAAAAAATTCAACAAGAACATCCAGGGCTTGGACAAAGACGTGGAAAAGATGTTTCTGGCCTATCCCTGGCCCGGCAATGTCCGAGAGCTGAAAAACGCCGTGGAACGGGCCATGATCTTCGAGGAAGGCTCGACCATCACCTCCCGGCATCTTCTTTTTTTGCAGAACCGACCGGGGTCCGGCTCGGTCGCGTCGGCCTCAAGTCCTTTGGCCCCGGGGAACTTGACGCTGCCCCAGGCGGAAAAGGAGATGGTGGCCCAGGCCCTTCACAAGGCCAGGGGCAACACGTCTGAAGCCGCCCGCATCCTGGGCATCAGCCGCGATACGCTTCGCTATAAAATTAAAAAATTGAAGCTCGAGAAGCGGGGCTGATCTTACCTTATTATTCTTATCTAATCTAGTTTTCCTATAATAATAGTGGGTTAAAAGCCCCGGGTGTGGGTGAGATGCCCCATATATTTATCCGGCGGCTCGAGGCCAGGCCTGATATCTTATTTATATTCAATAAATTAAGTTCTCTTCCCGTCCTGGCATCGATATTGCAAAGGAATAAGCCGAGTTCAAACATGGATAGGGTTTTGGTGATTGACGGAGACAAACTAACGCGCTGGTCATTGGGCGAGGCCTTCCGTCAGGACGGGTATCAGGTCAACGTTGCCGCCTCCTGGGATGAGGCCCTGGCCCTTGCCAGGGCCACCGAGTTCCGGCTGATCCTGGCGGATATCGAGGTCCAGGACGAACAGAGCCCGGCGCGCTTGAAAGAGGTCAAAGGCCTTCAGCCCTCCGCGGCTATCCTGATCCTTTCGTCCGACCCGGCCGAGCAGACGGAGGCGGCCCTACGCCCCCTCGGCCGGTTCCGGGTCATCGAGAAGCCGTACAGCTTGGAGACCGTCAAGTCCTTTGTCCGGGAAGCCCTGAGGGGACAAGCCCCGGGCGGGGGGTCTTTGTGATTCCTCTTGCGATTGGGTCTTTGATAGAACGGATTTTGGTTTCGGGGAAGGAGGTTCGATGAGAAAAGAAAGACGAGGAATTCGCGTCGGGTTGGCCGTCGTTGCTCCCGTCGTTTTTCTGATCGGCGTTGCAGTTCTTCTGTCGGCCCCGCGGGTCACCGCGGCCCAGGAAACCGGCTATGCCGGGATGGAACAGTGCGCTGCGTGCCATGAGATTGTGGTCAATGCCTTTAAAGACACGATTCACGGCAAGAAGGGCTTCGAGATGCGCTCGAGCCACGCCTGTGAAACTTGTCACGGCCCTGGTCAGGCGCATGTTGATGCCGGAGGCGGCAAAGGCACGATGAAGACGGTCGCCTCGACTCCCAAGGAACAGCGCTCGGACATGTGCCTGCAATGCCACGAGCGCGGGACCAAGATGTTCTGGGAAGGAAGCGCCCACGACTCCCGCGGGCTGTCCTGCCAGGATTGTCATACCGTGCATAACCCCAAGTCGGAAAAAGCCCAGCTCAAAACCGCGTCTGAGACGGAACTGTGCTTCGGCTGCCATAAGCAGAAACAGGCCCAATTCTATCGTGCTTCCCACCATCCCATCCGGGAAGGGAAGATCGTCTGCTCCGACTGTCACAACCCTCACGGAACGCAGAGCTCCAGGTTGATCGATGCCGATTCGATCACCGAGAGATGCTACAAGTGCCATGCTGAAAAACGCGGCCCATTCCTCTGGGAACATTCGCCTGTGAGGGAAGACTGCATGAATTGCCATGAACCCCACGGGTCCAACCATGTCAAGCTGCTCAACGCCAAGGAACCCTTCCTCTGCCAGAAATGCCATTCCGACACGCGCCACCCGGGGACGATGTACGATCAGAGCCAGATCAATAACAGGAGCAACAGAGCCCTCAACCGCTCCTGCACCAATTGCCATGCGACCATCCATGGGTCCAATCACCCCTCGGGCACGACCTTCTTGAGATAACGAGAGGATGCCATGAAAAAACTACTCATCGCCGTCGTCATATTGGGAATTGCTCTTGGAGCGGCCATGGTGCCGGCTTCAGCCGAGGAGAAAGCTAAGGACGAGACCAAGGTCAAGGGCGAATCCGTCTCCGGAGTTCAGACCCTCTGGGAAAAGGAACGGTCTTCGAAGTTCTTTGAGTACCGGGACGTCCCCAAAGACGTGATTTTCAACTCCTTCCGTCTCAGCGTTGAGAAGGGAAGCGCCTATGTCAAGGTTTTGGCCTCAGGGGTCCGCCAGGCCGACGCCCGCTACGACCTGACGGTCGGCCAGTACGGAACCTACAAACTCGACCTGACCTATGACAGGATCCCCCACCGCTTCAGCTTTTTCGGCAAAACCCTTTACGCGGAACCTCAGGTCGGGGGCTACACTCTCCCCGACCAGCTTCAGCTCCTGCTCCAGAACGCCGTCGGCAACGGTGCGACCAATTCAACCCTGTACATGCCCGTTGCCCGGACCTTGATGAAGGATTTTCTGAGCGGCGTTCACGACGTCGGCCTTGGTCTCCAGAGGAACAAATACGCGCTGAATTTCAACTATAACCCCGTGCTGCCCCTGACACTCAACTTCAAAGCGTCCCGGGAGAACCGGGACGGCACCCGCCCCTTCGGGACGTCCTTTGGATTCAGTCACGTCCTTGAGCTCCCCGAGCCGATCCACTATACGACCACGGAACTCAACGCCTCCGCCGAGTATGCGCAAAAATGGGGCACGCTCCAGGCCGGCTACTATGTCTCCTTGTTCGACAACGGCCATGAATCGCTCACCTGGGACAATCCCTACCGCCTGACGGACCAGACCTTCAGCGGAGCCTACAGCAACGGCAACGGCGCCGCCCAGGGCCGGATGGCCCTGGCGCCCTCCAACTCGGCCCAGAAATTCTATTTCAACGGCTCGGCCAGGATTCTCAAATTCACTTGGCTTTATGCCAGCGTCTCCTACGGCACGATGTCGCAAAACGCCAGCCTCCTGCCGTACACCACCAACACGGCCATCGCCGGCGACCCCGCCGGCTATGCGGGCGCGCTGAGTGCGCCTCGGGCAACGGCCGAAGCCAAAGCCCATGTCACCAACCTGGACTTCACCCTGACCTCGAAGATCATTTCTCATGTGTATTTCACGGCGGGCTATCGTTCCTATGATTTTGCCAACAAGACCGAGCCGTTGGATGTCCCCGGCCGGGCCCGCTTCGACCAGGTTTGGGAAACGACCCCCGATTCCATCGCGCTGTACTCATTCACCCGGTCCAACCTCTTCGCCGACCTGAAGGTCAATCTCATCAAGAACACCTCACTCAAGTTCAGCTACTCCTATGCAACGATCGAAAGGTCCGAAGGCGCGGCCGCGGAGTCGGGAGAAGCGCTTGAGAACAAAGACAAGGAGAACACCTTCAAGGTCGCGTTGGACACCAACCCCATGGATTGGGTCAACGTCAGGGTTTCGTATCTGAACGCCAAACGGGACTGGTCCCTGGACGGCAAAGAATACGCCTATGCGTCCTATTTCAACTTCAAGCGATATTTTGTCGCCAGCCGGGACCGGCAAGGACTCAACGTGCTGGTTGGGCTTGACCTGGTCAAGAACCTCGACCTCGAGTTCTCGTACATGCTCGGGAAGGACAAATACCCCGAGTCCGACTACGGCCTGAAGAACTATGATTTTACGATGTACGGCCTGGACCTGAGTTATGCTTTGGACCAATGCGCGGCCGTCTATGGCTTTTACTCTCATGAGCTCTATAAAGGGGCCCAAGCCTCGCGGCAAACCAACACCGATATTTTTTCGCCGGACCCCGGGGACGACTGGGGGGCCAACATCAAAGACACCGTCAATACCTACGGCGCGGGGTTGAACACGATCCTGAAGAAGGACGTCCTCAACCTGGACCTGTCCTATTCTTACTCAAGAGCCACAGGCGATGCGATCTTGTCGTCGGCTCCCGGCGGGCTCTATTTGAAGGCGGCTGCGGTCCAATTCACCAGGCCGCTCGATCAGACGGACTTGCAGACCATCCAGGCGAAATTGACCTGGAAGCTGATGGAGCACTTCTCGATGGCCCTGGGATACTGGTACGAACAATACAAGCTCAAGGATATCGTCCGGAATGATATCAGCGTGGATTGGATCGTCCCGGCCAGCATCCCCGGCGGCGCCTCCGGCGCATCCTCGATCTTTCTCGGCGCCATAGAGCCCGGGTACAAATACCATGTCGCTTTTCTGAATTTCATTTGCACCTGGTAAGGCAAAAGGAACACGGGCAGAGAAGTCAAACAAAAACAAAAAAGGGCAGGGACGGTGTTCCTGCCCTTTTTTTTAGCCCGGCCGGGACATCGTCCCGGACACGCTGTCCAGGGATTCAACTGGGAGGGGGAACCCGCTTCGCGTTTCACCCTTCCCACGCTCGCCACAAAAAACCGCGGCTCGCTCCTTCCCTTCCCCACCGATCTCTTGATCGGTGTACGACCAAGGGGGCGACTCCCCCTTGGATCCCTCTACGAGCGGTTCCCCATAGTATGCCTCGGGGCATACTACGGGGCATGTCAACCGCTCGTCAACCCGCGGCAGATGGCGGTTAATAAAACCGGAGGTCGCTTTTTTGGGGGGGGAGCGGCTGAGGCCTTGGTATCAGGAGTCTTATATAGTTCGGGGTTCGAGGCCGTCGGATGAGACGGCGGCCCGGGATCCGACCTGCGCAGGTCGGCTGTGGACGCACACAGCCGCCGCGCAACGCCTTCCGCGGCCGAGACCGACCGGGCTTCGGAAAACCAAAGTCCGAAGGTCCCGGGTCAGTGGGCCCGAGGCCGGCGGTTGGCTTGGCCGCAGGACTTGCCGTCCGGGACAAGCGCCCCCTTGGCCGGGGGGTTGTGTTTGGACGACTTTTCTTTCTTGGCCTGGATGGCCAGCAGGTCCTGGAGCGTGATGCTCTCAAAATAATCCTTCAGGAGCTTGGTGGCGCCGGCCCAGACCTCGTGTGGGGCGCAGTTGTGGATGCGCTGGCAGTGCTCCATGTCCTCGACGCATTCCACCAGACTGCAGGTTCCCTCCAGGACCTGGAGGATGTCGCACAGGTTGATCTTGTCCGGGTCGCGGGCCAGGATGTAGCCGCCGCCGGCGCCGCGGATGCTCTTGACCAGTTTGGCGATCTTCAACGGGATGATGATCTGTTCCAGGTAACGGATGGAGATCTCCTCCTCGTCGGAGATGCTCTTGAGGATGATCGCCTCGGACCCGTCGCGGTGGTGACGGGCCAGGTTGAGCATGAGCCGTGTGCCGTATCGTCCCTTGGTCGAAAGCTTGATCATCGACCCCTCCTTCGCAGTGTTTGCCTTCCAAGCCGTAGTGGGCCTTCCAAATCGGCCCTATTATAGATTATTATGCCGATAAAAGTATATATCTTATAGAAATAATAGATTTTGACCCGCCCGGGCCGTCCGGCTGCGTCTTGACTCTCTCCGGGAGAGATTGTATCCTGACTTTTCTTCTCCGGCACGAACTCTTCCGATGATGAATTCCTCGCAAAGGACGCCGTCATGAAACCAGTCATCGTTCTCGGTGATGAAGCCGTGGCCCTGGCCGCCATCCAGGCGGGCCTGACCGCGGCCTATTCCTACCCCGGCACGCCGGCCACGGAGATCATGGAGTATTTCCAGGCCCAGCCCGAGGCCGGCCGGGCTTATATCGCCTCCTGGTCGGTCAACGAGAAAACGGCCTACGAGGAAGCCCTGGGCGCGTCCTTTGCCGGAAAGCGGAGCATCGTCTCGATGAAGCACGTCGGGTTGAACGTGGCGGCCGACCCGTTCATGAACTCGGCCCTGACCGGGATCGGGGGCGGCCTGGTGGTGGTCTCGGCCGACGACCCGAGCATGCACAGCTCCCAGAACGAGCAGGACTCCCGCTATTTCGCCGACTTCGCCCGGATCTTCTGCTTCGAGCCGGCCAGCCACCAGGAAGCCTACGACATGACCCGCCAGGCCTTCGACCTGTCCGAGAAATTTGAGATCCCGATCATGATCCGGCTGGTGACCCGGTTGTCGCACAGCCGGTCCGTGGTCCGGCCGTCCGATTCACGGCCCCAGAACCCGTTGAAGCTGGGCGCGGGCAAGGATTGGACCCTCCTGCCGGTGAACGCCCGGCGCCGGTTCAAGAGATTGCTCGAGCTCCAACCCGAACTGCTCAAGGTCTCCGAGGCTTCGCCCTTCAATGCCCTGGAGCTCAACACCGCGAACCGCTCCCTGGGCGTCATCGCCTCGGGCATCGCCTACAACTACATCCGCGAGAATTTCCCGAACCCGGCGGACGGGCCCTCGCTGCTCAAGGTTTCAACCTATCCCGTCCCGGAGCAGATGATCGCGCGCCTGGTCTCCCATGTGGAGACCGTGCTGGTGGCCGAGGACGGATACCCTTTTATTGAATACCGGGTCCGGGGCATGTTCGGCATCCCCGGCAAAAAAGTTCTGGGCCGCCTGACCGGCGACCTGCCGGCCTCGGGCGAGCTGTCGCCCGACAACGTGCGCCGGGCGCTGGGCCTTCCTCCGCTGCCCGCATGCTCGGCCGGTGATTTCAAGCTGGCCAACCGGCCTCCCCAGCTTTGCACCGGTTGCCCGCACGCCGATACGTTCCACGCCCTGAAGCGGGCCCTGGATGAGTTCGGCCGGGGCACCGAAAACGTCTTCAGCGACATCGGATGTTACACGCTGGGCGCCCTGCCTCCCTACGAGGCCGTTCAGAGCTGCGTCTGCATGGGCGCGAGCATCGGCATGGCCAAGGGAGGGTCCGAGGCGGGCGTGCATCCGGCCGTGGCGGTCATCGGCGATTCGACTTTCGCCCATTCCGGGCTCACGCCCCTCCTGAGCGCCGCAGCGAACAACACGGACATGACGGTCTTCATCCTGGACAACGGCACCACGGCCATGACCGGCGGCCAGACAAGCTTCGGCACGGGCGAGCGGCTGCTGCGGATGGTGGAAGGCCTGGGCGTGGCCAAGGAGCACATCCGGGTCATCGAGCCTCTTCCCAAGAACATCGACAAGAACGTGCAGGTCATCAAGGAAGAGCTGGCTTACAAGGGGCTGTCGGTCGTCATCCCGGTCCGCGAATGCCTGGAAGAAGCCAAGAAAAAGAAGAGGAGCTAGCCATGGCCCAAGCAAGCACAGCCGCCGTCAAGCAGGATATCATCCTTGCGGGCGTGGGCGGCCAGGGCATTCTGTCCATCGCCTTTGTCATCGATTCGGCCGCCCTGGAAGACGGGTTGTACCTGAAGCAGGCCGAGGTCCACGGCATGGCCCAGCGGGGCGGCGCGGTGACGTCGCACCTGCGGCTCTCCCGCCAGCCCATCTTCAGCGACCTCGTGCCCAAAGGCCGGGCGGACCTGATCCTCAGCGTGGAACCGCTCGAGGCCCTCCGCTACATCGATTACCTCGCTCCCCAGGGCAGGGTCATCACCAGCTCCGCACCGTATGTGAACATCCCTGACTACCCGGAGATGGGAACGGTGCTGGACGGGATCAAGAAGATCCCCGGCAGTATCGTGATCGAATCCGAGAAACTGGCCAAGGAAGCGGGTTCGAGCCGGGCCCAGAACATCGTCATGCTGGGCGCGGCCTCGCCTTTCCTGATGCTGAAGGACACGAGCCTCCGCCGGTTCGTCGAGGTCCTGTTCAAGCCGCGCGGAGAGAACATGGTCCAGGTCAACCTCAAGGCCTTCGAGCTGGGCCGGAAAGCCGCTTCGGCCTGACGCCGTCCGCGCTTTGGAGAACCACCATCGGGGGGACACAATGAACTTCTTGAAGATGACCGGGATTCTTGAGCGCGCCGAAAAGGACGGCCGGGGTTTTCTCCTGGAGCATGAGGTCTATGCCCTTCTGCGCGAAGCCGGCATCGCCTCGCCTCGGGGCTTTTTCCGGCCCAGGGACGAGAAGGTCAAGAGGTCCGCGCTCCAAAAACTCCCCGGCGACTCCGTGGTCCTGAAGATCGTCTCGCCCCTGATCGCCCACAAGACCGACGTGGGAGGCGTCCGATTCGTGAAGAAGACACCCGCGGCGGTCGATGAGGCCTGCCGCCGGATGATGGCCGAGGTCCCGGCTCGCTACAGGACCTGGGTGAAAAAGCACCAGGCGCACGGCACTGCCGCGGCGCCCTCCCGGAAGCAGGTGGCCGATTCCCTTCGCGGCGTCCTGGTCCTGGAAAAAGTAGCCTTCGAGCAGGCCGGCTTCGGTTCCGAATTGCTCCTGGGGCTCCGACAGACCCGGGAGTTCGGCCCCGTGGTCACCCTGGGCGCGGGAGGCGTCGAAGTCGAGTACATGAACGAAAGGTTGAAAGAGCGGGGAGCGCTGGCCATCGGCTCGGCGACGCTGCTGGCCGAGGATGAAGTCCTTCCCGTTATCCGGCGGCTGGCCGTCTTTGAAAAACTGACCGCGGATTTCCGGGGCCGCAAAGCCTTGGTTCCCGAGGGCGAAATGGCCAGGCTTTTTGCCGCTTTCCAGAAGATCGGGGCGCATTTTTCTAGGGTCAACCCCGGCTCTCGGTATGTCATCGAAGAAGCCGAGGTCAACCCGTTCGTCATCCGCAGCAAGAAACTCGTCCCGCTGGACGGCCTGTGCCGTTTTTCCCGGGCCTTGGCTGCTCCGGAGTCGCGTCCCGTCGGCGGGCTGAAATCGCTCTTGCGGCCGGCGAGTATCGCCGTGATCGGTGTCTCCGAGAAGATGAACATGGGCCACATCATCCTCAACAACGTCCTGAAGAACGGCTTTCCCAGGGAACGGACGTACGTGGTCAAGCCGGGAGTCAAGGAGATCGAGGGCTGCCGCTGCGTGGAGCGGCCGGCCGACCTTCCGGAAACCGTGGACCTTTTCGTCCTAACCCTTGGCGCGGAGCAGAGCCTGGACGTGATCCGCGAGCTCATCGAACACGGCAAGGCCCGCTCGGTGATCATCATCGCCGGCGGCCTCGGCGAAAAAAAAGGCACGCAGGGGCTTGAGGACGAGATCCGGGCGCTGATCAGGAAGGGGAGGAAAGAGGGGAAGCTCGTGCCCGTGGTCAACGGCGGCAATTGCCTGGGCATCTATTCCAAACCGGGCCGTTACGACACGACCTTCATCCCCGACTACAAGCTCTCCTGGCCCAAAGCTCGCCGCGCCGACCTGGTCTTCATCAGCCAGAGCGGAGCGTTCATGATCTGCCGGCTGAGCAAGGCCCTGGGCATCGAGCCCCTGTACGCGGTTTCGCTCGGCAACCAGATCGACCTGACCGCCTCGGACTACTTGAACTTCCTCAAGGACGACCCCGACGCCCGGGTTTTCGGGCTGTACATCGAGGGTTTCCGGCCGAACGATGGATTGGCCCTGGCCGCCGCGGCCAAGCAGGCCCTCCAAGCCGGTAAACAGGTCGTCGTTTACAAGGCGGGTCGCTCGCCCGAAGGCCGGCAGGCGACGTCCAGCCACACGGCGTCGGTCGCCGGCGACTACACTGTTTGCCGCGCCATCCTGGAGGAAGCGGGCGTGTTCGTGGCCGAGAGCATCTTTGAATTTGAAAGCGCGCTTGCCGGACTCTCGTTCCTTTCGGATAAGGTCGTTCGCGGCAACAAGGTGGGCTTGATCAGCAACGCCGGATTCGAGTGCGTCATCATGTCCGACAGCCTGAAGAACGACGAAAAGCTCGACCTGGCCCCCCTGTCCGCGGCGACGCAAGCGCGCGTGACCGAAGCCCTGGCCGGGCTGGGGATCGATAAGCTCCAGGATGTCCACAACCCCATGGACGTGACGCCCACGGCCGACGACGCCGTCTTTTGCGAGAGCGCCCGGGCCATGCTCGAGGATGAGAACGTGGACGCCCTGGTCATCTCGCCCGTGCCCATGACCCCGGCCATGCAGACCCTGCCCCCCGGCGAGGGGCATCGGGAGGACCTGCTGCGTGAGGGCGCGACCGTGCCCCGCCTCATCGAGATGTTCCGCGCATCGGACAAACCCCTGGTGGTCAACATCGACGCGGGGGGCCGCTACGACCCCATGGCCGACGAGCTGGCCAAGGCCGGAGTGCCCGTCTTCCGCCGGTGCGACGATGCCCTCAGGTTCCTGCGTAAATTCGTCGCCAACCGGCTGGGGAACGTCTCTCGGTAGTGGCCCGGCACTGGAACCTCAAGCGGATCGTGGCCCAGACCACGGCCGAGAACCGGCCCATGATCGCCGTCTTCGAGAAGTTCCGGTTCAGCATCAAGCGCAACCCCGTTGATTCCACAATCAACGGGGTCAAGGACTTGACCTGAGCGGCGACCGCTGCGGCTCGACCGGCCGCCTCGAATTTGCTAAGATATCGTTTGATGAACAACGCAGGTCGGGCTGGGCTCGCGCTGTGTCTCCTGGGCGTCGTCATTCAGGCCCGGGCGGGGGATGATTCCATGGACAAGACCAAAGCGGCTCTGGCCGGGCTTCTTCCGGCCGAGGTCCAGGGCTGGAAAGCGGCGGGTGAGGACCGGTTCTTCGACCCCCAGACCATCTTCGACTACCTCGACGGCGGCGGCGAGGTCTATCGCTCCTACAATTTCCAGCTTCTTCTCTCGCGGCGCTATGAGAAGCCGGACCGGCCGGCGCTCATCGCCGATGTCTTCGACATGGGCACGCCCGCGGATGCCTTCGGCGTTTTCACTCACGACCTCGACGGCGAACCGGCGGGCATCGGGCAGGGCTCGCTCTACAAAGCCGGGCTCCTGTCGTTCTGGAAAGGCCGCACCTTCGTCGCCCTGACCGCCGGCGAGGAAACCGAGGAATCGCGCCGGGCCGTGCTGGAGATCGGAAGGCGCGCGGCCGAAGCCATCAAAGAGGCGGGCTCCGAACCCTCTCTTCTCAAGCTCGTCCCTGAAGCGTGGGCATTGCCCCAGCGGGTCCATTATTTCCATACGCACCCGATCCTCAACTACCATTATTTTGTGGCGGCGGATAACGTCCTCGACCTCAATGAAAAGACCGAGGCCGTGCTGGCCGTGGCCGGGGTCAAGGGCGCGAAGTCGTACCTTCTGATCGTCAAGTACCCCGACGACGGTTCGACTTCCGCGGCCTTCCGTCACTTTGCCGGGGCGATCATCCCGGGCGCCTCAGGGGACGGATCGAAACAGATGACCGATAAGACCTGGACGGCCGGCCGCCGTCAAGGCTCGCATGTGATCATCGTCTTCAAGTCCGTCTCCAGGGAATCCGCCCTTGCGTCCCTCGGCGATGTGGAGCGCCTGCTGGAGATCAAACGCAAATAACTCCGGAAATCCGGAATCAGGAGGAGTGATGAAAAAGAGAACATTGACCCGAAGAGATTTCTTGAAGACCGCGGCCGTGACGCCGCTGGCCGGTTCGCTGGCGTTGTCCGGCTTCAAGGCGGCGGGCCCCGCGGCCGCGGCCCCCGGCAAGTCCCGCGTCATCCTGATCCGGCGCCTGGATGTCATCGGCGCCGATAAGAAGCAGAAACCCGAGGTCGTCCAGCAGATGCTCGATGAGGCGATGGCGGCCTTGTTCGGCGAGAAGAACCCGGCCGACGCCTGGAAGCGGATCGTTAAGCCGGCGGATACCGTGGGCATCAAGACCAACGTTTGGAACTACCTTCCCACGGGCCCGGCCGTCGAGGCGGCGCTCAAGGCCCGCGTCCTGGGCGCCGGCGTGCCCGAGGAGCGGATCGGCCTGGCCGACCGCGGCGTGCTCAGCAACCCGCTCTTCACCAAGGCCACCGTCCTGCTCAACGCCCGTCCGGCGCGGACCCACGCCTGGTCCGGCATGGGCAGCTGCATCAAGAACATGATCCAGTTCGTGCCCCAGCCCTCGGCCTACCACGGCGATACCTGCGCCGACCTGGCCGCGATCTGGTCCCTGCCCGCGGTCAAGGACAGGGTCAAACTCAACGTCCAGGTCATGATGACCCCGCTCTTCCACAGCATCGGGCCGCAAAATTTCTCGGAACAGTACACCTGGCCTTACAAGGGCCTGATCGTGGGCCAGGACCCCGTGGCCGTGGATGCCGTCGCTCTGCGCATCCTGGAGGCCAAGCGCCGGGAGTTCTTCGGCGAGGACAAACCGCTCCAGCCTCCGGCCCATCATATCGCCTATGCCGACACCCGCCATCACCTGGGACACAGCGACCCGGCCATGATCGAGCTCCTCAAGTTGGGGGATTCTGACGGAATCCTGATCTGAGGGACACCCCGTGCCCATCTATGAATACCGCTGTCTCGATTGCGGAAAGACCTCGACGTTCCTCACCCTCGGCATCAAGGTCGCCCTGGACCTCAAATGCTGCAACTGCGGGAGCCGGAACCTGCGCAAGCTCGTCTCGCGCGTGGCGGTCCTCCGCTCGGAGGGAAGCCGTCTGGACGGCTTGGATGATGTCGGCGACAATGAGCCGGGCAGTGAAGACCGGATGGTCGGGGAGATGGCAGAAGACTCGGGCGAAGGCTTCGATTCGGACTCGGGATCGCTTCCGGGAGGGGGCGGCGGGCCTGAGGATGATTCCTTGGGCGACGGCGGCGAACTCGAATGATGGCACCGGGCGGCGCCGAAAACCGCTAAGCCTGCGGCGGGTCAACGACCCGCGGCCGGCCGCATCTTTTTTTTAATCCTGAGCGGGGTTTCTTGTGCTCAAGACCGCGGGCCAAAGATCCGGGTCCCGAGCCTGATGAGGTTCGCCCCTTCTTCGACGGCCACCCGATAGGAGCTCGTCATTCCCATGGAAAGAGAAGTCATCCGGACGCCCGCCAGGCCCAGCTTGGCCAACTCATCGAACCAGCGTTTCGTTTCGCGAAAATAAGGACGCGCTTCCAGCGGATCGTCGGACTCGGGCCCCATGGTCATCAAGCCTTCCACCTTGAGGTTCTTGAGCTCAGCCAGACCGCGGACCAACGCGGGCAGTTCCTCGGGGATGACCCCGAATTTTTGAGGTTCCCGGCCGCTGTTGACCTCGATCAGCACCGGCATGACTTTTCCCAGAGCGGCGCATCTTCGGTCGATCTCCGCGGCCAGCTCGGCCGAGTCCACGGTCTCGATCAGGTCGAAAACCTCCACCGCCTTTTTTACTTTGTTCTTTTGGAGGTGCCCGATGAAATGCCACCGGCAGCGCCGGCCCACGACGGCCTCGGCCTCGACGGCTTCCTGGACGTAATTCTCGCCGATGATGGTCACTCCGGCCTCAACGGCCTCCAGGACCTCGGCTGGGGCCCGCGACTTGGCCGCGGCCACCAGCGTCACGCCGGCCGGCAGCTCGGCCCGGATCTGTTCGATGTTGCGGCGAATTGTGCTCGCGGTGTCGCTCATGGGATACCCTCTCCTTTCCAACATAATCGAGCTGGGGAATATTTTCAAGCCGGAGAGGCGCCGTCGGTCGGAACGCATCCTGCCCGGGTCTCTGTCTTTGTGGTATAATTTTTGAAGCTGCCTCCGAACCATGAAGATTCGCGAAACACTGGAAGAGATCGAAAGAACCACGCTTTCACCCAAGGCCTGCCTGAGCGCCGAATCCAAGGGCCGCCGGCGGCCGGAGACGTCCCATGATTTCCGGACCGCCTTCCAGCGCGACCGGGACCGCATCATCCACACCAAATCCTTCCGGCGGCTGAAACACAAGACCCAAGTCTTCCTGTCGCCGTTCGGCGACCACTACCGCACCCGGCTGACGCACACGCTGGAGGTGTCGCAGATCGCCCGCACCCTGGCCCGGGCCCTGAGGCTCAACGAGGACCTGACCGAGGCCATCGCCCTCGGCCACGATTTGGGCCACACGCCGTTCGGCCATTCCGGCGAAGCCACCCTGGCCAAGCTTGTGCCCGGCGGGTTCAGCCATTACGAGCAGAGCCTGCGGGTCGTGGACCTGCTCGAGTACGAGGGCAAGGGGCTGAACTTGAGCTTCGAAGTCCGGGACGGGATCGTCCGCCACTCCAAGGGCAGGGGCGAGATCCTGGGCGGGCGAAAAGCCGACCTGCCGGCCACCCTCGAGGGACAGCTGGTCCGGGTTTCCGACGTCATTGCCTACGTCAACCACGACATCGACGACGCCACGCGGGCGGGCATGATCAAGGACAGCGACATCCCCGCTCACCTGGTCAAGTACCTGGGCAAGTACCATGCCCAGCGGATCGATAAGATGGTGGAGGACGTGCTCATCGAGAGCCTGCGGGTGGAGCTCGACCGGATCGCCCTGAGCAAGGAAATGACGGCCGCGGTCATCGAGCTGCGCGATTTCCTCTACGACCGTGTTTACATGAGCGATTTCGCCCGGCGGGAATTCGAAAAGGCGCGCAAGCTCCTGACCGACCTCTACCGCTACGTTCTGGTCAACCCCGGCGAGTACATCAAGGACTACCCCAAGGGCGATTCGCTGGAAAAGCGGGCCGGCGATTTCATCGCCAGCATGAGCGACCGCTATGCCATCGCCCTGTACGAAAAGACCTTCTTTCCCTCGGCCTCGTTCCTGTGATGTGTGGTCAGACCTACACATTACACAATCCGCATTCCCTCCAATCAAGCAATGATGTCAAATGTGGTGGTCTGACCCCCTAGTGACCCCCTAACGCACGGCAGTCCTGACGCGTGGCCGTTCCGGCGGGCCGGCCTTCCTTGACGAGCGGTTGACATGCCCCGTAGTAGTATGCCCTGTGGCATACTACTGCGGGGAACCGCTCGTAGAGGGATCCAAGGGGGAGTCGCCCCCTTGGTCGCACACCGATTAAGAAATCGGTGGGGAAGGGGAGGAGCGAGCCGCGGTTTTTTGTGGCGAGCGTGGGAAGGGGGAAACGCGAAGCGGGTTCCCCCTCCCAGTTGACTTGATGCGGGAGTGCTGGTAGAAGTCTCGAACGAAGGGACAATTCGCGGAGGTCCGGGACATGATCACAAAAATCTCACGACAGACGTTCGCCGTCGCGGCTGTTCTCTTTTTTCTGTCTGCCGCCGCAGGGCCCCTCCAGGCCCAGGAGCAGGTCAAGGCCTGGAAGGACACCCTGACCGTCCCCACGTACCTCACGGGCCGGCCCGAGCGAAATCCTTTTTTCTATTTCGGCCGCGCCTACCAGGGCGCCAAAGGTCCGGTCTATCCCTATCCCATGCTCGACACCCTGACCGATATCCGTCGGGATCAGGCCTACACCGCGCTCTTCCTGGAGAACAGCTATGTCCAGTATTGCGTCCTGCCCGAGATCGGCGGCCGGATCTTTTACGCGGTCGACAAGTCCAACGGCTATGATTTTATCTACCGCCAGCACGTTATCAAGCCGGCCCTGATCGGCATGCTGGGCGCCTGGATCTCGGGCGGCGCGGAATGGAACATCCCCCATCATCATCGGGCCTCGACCTTCAGGCCCGTGGACGCCGTCATCACCGACAACCCCGACGGGAGCAAGACCGTTTGGGTCGGGGAACTCGAGCTCAGGCACAGGATGCGATGGGAGGTCGGCATGACCCTGTTCCCGAACAAGAGCGTCTTGCAGGTGACTTTCAGGATCTCCAACCGCACACCGCTGGCCCATTCGATCCTGTGCTGGGCCAACGTGGCGGCCCACGCCACCCCCGATTACCAGGTCATCTTCCCGCCCGGCACGGATGTCGCCACTTTTCATGCCAAGAACCAGTTCAGCCGCTGGCCTGTTTCGGGGGAAGTCTACAACGGCGTCGATTACCGTCCGGCTGCGGACGTCAGCTGGTGGAAGAACAACCCCTCGCCCACGTCTTTTTTTGCCTGGGATTCGAAGGAGGATTTTCTGGCCGGCTATGATCATGGCCGGGACTCCGGCGTCGTGTTCGTCGCGGACCACAACCTCGTCCCCGGCAAGAAGTTTTGGACGTGGGGGACTGGGTCCGAAGGCTCGGCCTGGGAGAAGATCCTGACGGACAGCGACGGGCCGTACCTCGAGCTCATGTTTGGCGCGTTTTCCGATAACCAGCCTGACTACAGCTGGTGCCGGCCTTACGAAGTCAAAACCGTCAAGGAATACTGGTACCCTATCCATCGGATGGCCGGGGTCAAGGCGGCCAACGAGCGGGCGGCGCTGAACCTGGAGATTGAACCGTCCGGCCGAGCCCGGATCAGCTTGAACGTCACCGAGCCTTTGAAAGGCGCCCGGATCGTGATTGAGAATTCCGGGCGGGTCCTTTTTGAAGACCGGGCGGACCTTTTCCCGGAACGGTTCTATCAGAAAGAGGTCGCCCTCCCCGAGGCCGCATCCGCCGGCCTCAGGCTTCGTCTGTGTGATGCGGCCGGCGTCGAGGTGGCGGCATACACGTCCGCTGAAAAAAAGGATCAGCCGCTTCCGAAGCCCGTCGCCCCGCCTCCGGCGCCGGCGGACATCAAAACGATCGAAGAGCTCTACCTTACCGGACAGCGTCTCGAGCAATTCTACAACCCGGCCCTCGAACCCTATCCATATTACCAGGAGGCCTTGAAGCGGGACCCGGATGAATCGAGGGTCAACACGGCCCTCGGCCGCCTGGCCCTGAAACGCGGCCTGTACGGAGAAGCGGAAGCCTGCTTCAAGCGTGCCGTTTCCAGGATCTCGAAGGACTACACCCGTCCTCGGCAGAACGAACCTCTGTATGACCTGGGGTTGACGCTTCGAGCCCGGGGCAGAACGGCTGAAGCCGCGGACGCTTTCAACCGGGCGGCCTGGGACGCCGCCTGGGAGGCGCCCTCCCTCTATCAGCTCGCCGAGCTGGAATGCGGTCAGGGCGATTTCAGCCGAGCCCTTGAGCATATCGGGCGGTCGCTCGCCGGCAATGGGCTGAACAGCCGGGCGCTTATGCTCAAAGCCGTGCTTCTGCAAAAGCTGGGACGGTCCGCCGAAGCGGAGAAAACGACCAGGGGGCTGATCGAGTCCGATCCCCTCGACCCCGGCCCGCGCTACTTTCTCCGCGTCCTGCGTGCCGGTTCTTCGGCCAAAGACGCGGCAACACTCCTGGGTGATTTTCGCCTGATCATGAGAGACGATGTCCAGAACTATCTGGAACTCGCCTCGGATTACGCGAGCTGGGGATTGTGGCGAGAGGCGGGCGATGTCCTGCTGTCATACCTTGAGACACGCGGACAGAAATCGCCGGTTGACCCCCTGGTCTATTATTCGCTGGGGTTCTACTCCGGCAAGCTGGAACAGCCCGGCGAGGAACGCCGTTGGGATGATCTGGCCGCCGCCCAGCCCCCGGACTATTGTTTCCCTTTCCGCCTGGAGGATGTGGAAGTTCTTCGCCGGGCCGAGGCGGTCAACCCCGGCGACAGCCGCGCGCCCTATTATCTCGGCAACCTGCTCTTTGACCTTCAGCCCGAGGCCGCGACAGCCGAATGGGCCAAGTCGGCCGCCCTGAACGGTACGTTTGCCACGGTCCACAGAAACCTCGGCTTGGCCCAGGCCCGCCTCCAGAACGACCTCCCCGCCGCGGTCCGGTCCCTGGAAAAGGCCGTCGCTTGCGATAAAACCGATGCCAGACTCTTCTATGAACTCGACCTCTATTCTCAGGCGGCCGGCATCCCGCCGGAAAAGAGGCTTGCGGTTCTCCAAAAGAACCACCCTGTCGTCGCCCAGCGGGATGATGCCCTGGCCCGGGAAGTCTCGCTCCTGGTCGAGTTGGGGCATGCGGCCCAGGCCCTTGACCTGCTTCGGGGCCATCATTTCCATGTCTGGGAGGGCGGCGGGGAGATCCACGGCCTTTTCGTCGAAGCCTGCCTGGAGCGGGGACAGGACCACTTCCGGTCCGGCCGCTTCAAGTCTGCGCTGTCTGATTTTGAAGCCGCGCTCGAATACCCTCAGAACCTGGAAGCGGCCAGGCCCAGCCGCGGGGGCGACTATTCCCGCGTTTTCTATTTTATCGGGACGGCGCTCGAGGCGCTGGGAGAAAAGGCCAAGGCCGCCGATCACTATGCGAAGGCTTCAGCGCCCGAGCGTCCTTTCTCCGACGTAACCTATTACCAGGCGCTCGCCTGGCAAAAACTGGGCCGGGCCGACAAGGCCGCGAGTTTGTTCGCGGGCCTCGAAAAGAACGCGAGGGACCGCCTGGCGTCGTCGGAAGGCCTGGAATTTTTCGCCAAGTTCGGCGATCGTCGATCGCGGGCGAGCGTCGAAGCCCAGGCCCAGTATATTCTGGGGCTGGCGCTTCTGGGACAGGGCAGGGAGGCCGAGGCCCAGGCCGCCTTCAAAAAAGCCCTGGACCTCGACCCCGAACTGTTCCAGGTCAGAAAATTCCTGAAGGGATAAACGACCACAGGCCGGGCCGCCGAGCCTGATTGA
>Ga0315281_10003323_pt1 | contig 23620 bp, 22 predicted proteins | sample YL17G07_0_MG_FD_204540 | JGI IMG/M metagenome (GOLD analysis project Ga0315281, IMG submission 204540) | Sediment microbial communities from Yellowstone Lake, YNP, Wyoming, USA - YL17G07_0 | ecosystem: Environmental > Aquatic > Freshwater > Lake > Sediment | place: USA: Wyoming | collected... | reverse complement strand
TGAACCCCCGCTGAACCTCCCTGTCCAGCTGCAGTCTACAAGTGAAAAGACGAGAAAGGCAGCGAGGGCGGCTGCGAGCCCCTGTATCATCATGTGCCGGGCAGGATCACGTTCGTCCCTCTTGCGAGCGCGAATGGTGCGGCACAGGGCGACCAGAACCCACACACATGCGCACAGCCCTCCCACTCCGGCCTCTGCCCCCACCTGCAAAAACAGATTGTGCGCGTGGTCCCTGTATATCAGTCTCTCCCGCGGGGCGCGCGCCGCATTTCTTGTATCCGCCGCATCTTCAAACCGGGAGCAGGCCCTTCGAAACTCGCCTGGGCCCACGCCGATGAGGGGGCGCGCGCTGATCATCCGCAGCGCATCTTTCCACACCACCAGTCGCCTCGCCACATTGCGGTCGCGCATCTGTCCTATGGAGAGGAAGCGGTTGAGTGCCCTCCGGTGGGGGAGGACTGGGAGCACGAGGATGGCGGCAACCAGCAGCGCGACCAGCCTCCAGGAACGAAACAGGGAGAACAGAAGGGCAGCGCCGACCATTGCGATCCAGGCGCCGCGAGAGTAGCTGTAGACCGCGCAGAGGAATATCACAAAGAGGCCGGGAGCGAATGCCGCGGTGCGCCAGCCGCAGCGATGTCCCCCCGCGCCGCACGCCGTCTCCGGTCGCGCGATCAGGGCGGTGCTCAGGGATAGCGTCAGCACCATAAAAAGGCCGAGCGCGTTTTTACCGTCCCAGAATGGATAGCCCCGGTCGATCATCTTCCACATCCCCTGCCGGTAGTGGTAGGCGATATTGACCGAGGCGACCGCCACCGCAACGGTGAAGAGCAGGAGGATCACCCTGCGGCTGTCCACCGCCGTCCTCAGGAGATAGAGGCTCGCGTAGAAGAAGGTTGCGTAGAAGACGATCTCAAGAATCGCGTCCGCTCTCTCTGCGGGGGTTCCAAAGGGCGAGAGGAGCGCAGAGGCACAGTTTGCGGCGAGGAAGAGCAGGAGCGGGTATTCGATGGTGCCGCTGGTGAAGTAGCGGCGCGGATGAATGAGGAACGCCAGGAGCCACAGGGAGCAGAGGAGTGACACGATGCTCTGAGCACTGGTGATGCTCACGTGACCGAACGGCGTGGTGAACTTCAACCATGAGGGCCTCAGGAAGATGAGCGCCAGCGCGGGATAGAAGACGCACAATAATAACCGGTCTATGGCCAGGAGAAGTCGGTTGTTCATCGTCATAGGCTCATCATTCCCACACGCTCACCAGAAACTTGATGAGATCGCGTTTGATAAATGCGCAGTACGCGCGGAGTCGCGCCTCCTTTTCCGCCATTGTGTTGCTGCGGTGTGGCCTCAGCCTGTAGAGGGATGTCCTGAGCGCCGCGCGCCCCGCGTCAAAACAGATCCCGAAGACGAAGAGGGGTCTGAAGAGCAGTTCGAACAGGGAGCTCCTGAACGCGCCCTCGTGCGTGCGAAAGTAGCGCAGCATGCCCTGGAGCCCCGGCAGAATAGTCTGCGCCCTGTTCTGGCGCCGGCTGCGCCCCCCGTAGTGCGTGATCTGCGCCCCGGGGAAGAAGTAGATCCGGTAGCCGGCGTCCCTGATCCGGCGGCAGAGGTCAACCTCTTCGAAGAATATGAAGTAGCGTTCATCGAGGAGCCCGACCTCCGCCAGTACGCTGCGCCGGAGGAAGAGCGCCGCGCCTGAGGGTTGATCGACCTCCATCGTGGCATCGAAGCGCACGCCGCGCATTTTCACAAAATCGTAACTCCTCCTGAACAGTCCCATGCGGCCGAGGATGGTCTTGGCGCCGAGCGCGAACGCGAACGTCGGAAACCGCCTCACCGCGTGCTGCACGCTCCCATCCTCGTTGAGCAGCAGGCAGCCGCACGCCGCCGCTTCGGGGTGGCGGTCCATAAAGCCGACCACCGCTTCGAGCGCCTGCGGGTGCACGCTCGTATCGGGGTTGAGGAGGAGCGCATAGCGCCCGCTCGAGATGAGCAATGCCTGATTATTGGCGGCGGCGAACCCCCTGTTCTCGCTGTTCGGGATCAGGTGGGCCCAGGGGAACTTTTTTCCGACGAGATCCGCAGAGCCGTCCCGGGAGGCGTTATCCACCACGAATGCCTCGAATGAGAGCGATCCGGCGCCCGCGGCAAGTGAGGAGAGACACTCGCCGAGATAATCTTTTGAGTTCCAGCTCACGATGACAATGGAGATATCGATCATTGCACGTCAGTGTATCCGCAGAGGCTGCGGAAAATTCGGAGGAGCCGCGGCGCGTGCGTCGCCAGGGAATAGCGCGACACGACGAGCGCCCTCGCGTTCTCCGCGATATGCTGCCTGAGCATGGCATCGCTCAGCAGGCGTTCGATTTTCAGACACCACTCTTCATCAGATGCCGCGAGGAAACCGGTCTCGCCATCGGTGATGATTGTGGTCACCGTACCCACGGATGAGCAGACTGCCGGCACCCCGCACGCCATGTAGAGCAGGGCCTTGAGGGCGCATTTCCCGCAGGCCCACTCGTTGTCGGGGAGGGGCATGAGACCTATGTCGAAGGCCCGGAGATCGCGGAGCTCCATGGCACTGTCCCAGGCGGAAAACTCGGCGCGCAGCGCGCGGCACGCGTCGAGCTCGATCCCCTCCCGGGTATCGCTCAGGATGCGCAGGGTGAAGGGGTATCGCTGCGCGAGGCGGTCGAGCGCCGGCAGCACGGTAGAGAGGTAATGGTTCGTGCCGGAGCTGCCGCTCCAGCCGATCACGAGCGGCTCATGCCGTGCGCGCGGCCCCGGGGTATAGAGCTCCGTATCGACAACCGTAGGAAAACAGGCGGCGCGCGTGGTATAGTTGGCCGCCCAGCGGCAGAGGAAGTCATTTCCCGCCAGTACCGCGTCGCTCATCCGCACCATGGCGCGGAAACGCCTCCTCCTCGCCACGGAGACGCGGGGGCGCGAGCCACACTCTCTGTACATGATCGCGTCATCCACATCGTAGACGAGGCGGCGGGCGCCCGCGCGGAGGATGCGGCGGTCGCACCAGTGGAGCGTTTTCTTTTGAAGGAAGACGACATCATAGCGCTTCAACCCCAGGAACAGGCGCCAGCGCCGCGCGAGCGCTGCGGGGAGGGTGAAGCTCTCACAGGTGATCCCGTGCGCCCGGAGGTAAGGCAGAAACTGCTGCACCCGAAAACGGAAGCTCGGTTTTTCAAACCGCGTGGTGAGAAACGCAATTTTCATGTATCCGACATTCCCTTGAATGACGCAGCGGTCACACTGTGAGAAGCCCGGTGGCTAGCCCGATCGATTCACCAACTTCTACTCTCAATGTCTTCATCCACGGATTGACACGGATTAGCACAGATTAAAAAACTTCAACAAATGTGTTTCGATAAAATCCGTGTAAATCAGTGGAATCCGTGGATTCAGTCGTTTCTCTTAAAAAATCCGCTCCATTGGCTAAATCCGTTATTGAGTATTCTGGTTTGAACAATCCAGACTACTGTTCCTTCAGCGCGACGAGCAGGATTGATTTTGCGAAATCAACAGAGAAATACTTGTGGAGGGGGGCGGCAACCCAGATCCTGAACAATCTGCGGAAAAATGCGTCATTGTATATCCTGAAGATGCGCTTCACCCTGAAGCCGAGAGAGATGAGAATACCGCCGATCTCATCGTAGCGGTAGCTGACCTTATGGGAGTATTCCCAGTACCGGTTGGGATGGAATGCGTTGGGGGTGGTCAGAATCAGCTTTCCGCCCGGCAGCAGTATATCATGGATTCCGCTCAGGAGATGCACACCGTCTTCAAACGTGAGGTGCTCGATCACCTCGAAGAGGAAGACCACGTTGAACTTTTCGTTGATCTCATCGAGGGAGTAGTAATCCTGCTTTGTCTCCCGGTCTATGTCCATGCTTTTATAGGATATCGCGCGGCCGCAGAGATCAATGAGGCAGCGCCGCAATTCTCGAGTGGAGGAGCCTATGTCCAGGATCTTGTCGCCATCCTCCACCTCTTCCAGAATCACCTCCAGATGTTTCTTCCGTACCGTCAGGTCCCAGAAATTAGGAAAGTTCCTCTGAATCTCCCGCCTGGTTCTATAGAGCGTGCTCCAGCTTGTCTTGAGTGTTTCCAGCGTATTCTTCATGGTAGGGACACCTCGGGCGCGCTATCGGAGAAGGGGTGAACGAGCCCGCTCCTGCGCCTTCTTGAGATCGTGTCTCCTGATCCTTCCCGTTTTGCGATTGATTCTCCTCAGGAACGCTTTTCCCCTCGCATCCAGCTTCGCGGCATCGAGGTAGCGGTGGAGGAAACGCATTCGGTCAGCGCGGCTCACCGCGGATGACGGTGAAGAGTAGTTCAGCGCCGCGAGGTCTTTCACCACCCACCGGTTCGATTCCCGGGCTTTCTGCTGAACCCTCTGAAGGTCAATCAGTGCCGGCCTGATGCCCTGTTCTGATGTGTGCAGGAAGACGTGGCTCAGATAGAGGTCTCGGTGATTCAGTCCGGCCCGGTGCATCCTGCGCACACAGTCAGCCAGCGCTGCTATTATACCTCTCTTTTCCCGGAATTTTCCGCATAAAAATTTCACGTAGTCCTCGAGGCGCCTGCCCTCGATTTCGGCGGTCACGATAAAGGAGGGACTGCGCCAGGGGAACCATCTCCTCTCTCCGAATGCCAGGGCGGTCATTGTCTCAATCCCCGCGGCGCGCAATTTTAAAATCGCCTCCCACTCATGCGCCGCTGCGGAGGAGGGCCATCTCCCGCTCAGCAGTTCATTCACGGCCTCCCGGAGAGAGCCGCGGGTGTGCCGCTTCAGGTAGAGCGTCACCGGATGCTCACCGCCAAGGGTAACGCGCTCGATTGTACGGATTCCCTTGTCCCGCACGAGCTCGCCGCCGGAGAAACCCATGAACGCCGTGAACGAGCCGAGGCCGAGAGCCTTGAACCTGTCACGGTAGCAGTCATCAACGACGACCTTTCCCCACCGGTCAAAGAGAATGGCCATGCCGTTCCTCCTGGATTGTTCGGTACACCGCCAGTGTTTCCTCCGCATTGCGCTCAACCGTGAAGCCGATCGATTTCTTTCTCGCGGCGGCGGAGAGGGGGGCCCGGGTTCCCTCGTCGGAGAGCGTGGCAATGCGATGGGCGAGCGTGTGTGCGTCACCCGGGTCGGCGAGGATGAATCCATCAGCGCCTTCATCTATGATCTCGGCGGCTCCGTTGTCGCGACTGGTAATGACGGGGAGTCCGCAGGCCATCGCTTCCAGGCACACGTTTGCAAACGGGTCATATCGAGTGGGGAGGACCAGGAAATCCGAGGCGCCGTAGTAAGGCCTCACGTCAGCGACCCGCCCCAGGAACCGGATCCGCGCGGCGAGACCCAGGCGGTGGGCCAGGGCGATGTACCGGGCTGTCCGCCCGCCTCCCGCAACCAGCAGTAAGGGCGTTGCACCGCTCACGAGCGCGAGGGCGCGAATGACGGTATCCAACCCCTTGCGCTTCAGGTTATTTGAAGCGAAGATCGCCACCGGCTTGTCGAGCGGAAGACCGAGGCGGTTCAGGACGGCAACACGGTGTTCGTCTCGAAGACGGGGATGAAAGCAGTCGTGATCGACGCCATTGTAGACGACGGTCACGCGTTCGGCGGGATATCGGTAGAGGCTCAGGAGCTGGCGACGGCAGAGCTGCGAGTTGGCGATGATGCGGCGGCAGTGCGCCGGATCGAAGATGCTGCGTTCCAGGGAGAGGGCGAGCCAGTTGAACGGTCGTACGTATGAAATCCACCGCGCCGGGGCGCGATCCGCCTTTCGCTGCATCCATACCTTGTGCACGCCGCTCCCCATGCGGTAGGCATCGAGGGGATAAAACCGCATCATGCCGCTCACGACATCAAACCGCTCACGCGCGAGCAGCCTGCGGGCCTCCCGGAGAAAGGAGAGGGTTTTGAGCGAGGGGCTCCACCCCGAGATCGAGACCCTGTGGAACGTGATCCGTGGGCTGAGTCCCGCCTCGCACCGCGTGGCGAAGACGTGTATCTCGTGACCGCGCGTGAGCAGTGCGCCGACGAGGCGTGAAAGATACCGCTCCTGACCGCCCCGTGAAGGCGAGTAATCCCATATGAGGAACGCAATCTTCATAAATCCCAAGCTCCAAATCCAAAATCCCAAAGGTTAGATAATAGCGAAAGTTGTGGCTAGTTTATACTCTTCAAGTTTGGGATTTGGGATTTGGGATTTGGGATTTTTTCAGCAGCTGCTCAGTTGCCCGATACACTTCTTCCGCCGAGAGTTCGGTCATGCACCGGTGATCGGTCGGGCATTGCCGTTTGAAACACGGGCTGCACTCGACTGCATTCCGGACGATCAGGTGAGTTCCGAGCGGTCCTGTTGCTCCGGGATCGGTCGGCCCGATGACGGCGACCACCGGCGTTCCCACGGCGCAGGCGAGGTGCATCGGCCCGGTATCATTGCTCACCAACAATGCGCAGCGCCCCATGAGGGCGGCGAGCTGCATGACGGTTGTTTCCCCCGCCATGTTGAGCACGTCGCCTCCGAGACCGTGGCAGAGCGAATCAGCGAGTGCGCGCTCCCGCTCGCTCCCCACAATAAGGAGATGAGCCTTCAGCCGCTCACGCACTAACTGGATGAGGCCGGCGAACTTCTCCCGGGGCCAGCATTTTGCCGGCCCGTACGTCGACCCGGGGTTGATACCCAGGAGAAGATCCCCTTCTGCAATCCCTTTTTTCTGGAGTAGGTCCCGCGCCCAGCCGCGCAGCCACTCGGGAATGCTGATTGAGGGGCGCGGCTCGGAGTGTACGGGCCCCAGGGCGCGAACGAGGTTCAGGTAGCGGTGTACCTGATGGCCGTCGCCGACCGGCTGAACCTTCCAGTTGAGCACTATTCCCCTCCCGCAGGTCGCGTAGCCGAGGCGCCGTCGCACGCCCGACAGTAAAAACCAGAGGGCCGATTCAAAGGAGTTCGGGAAGAGCACCCCGAGGTCGTAGCGGCCTGAGCGCACGATGCGGATCGCGTTCAGTTTGTCCCGCAGGCCGGCCGGCTGCGCCACGGGAATCACCTGATCAACGGAGGGCTCGTTTTCCCAGATACCGGCCAGGTTCGCCGGCGCGACCATGCTGATCGTAGATGAGGGGAAGAGCTGTCTCACCGCCCTGACGGCCGGGATGGTGATCACGGAGTCGCCAAGCCAGTTCGTTCCCCTGATGACGATCTTTTTGAATTCCTTCATGGCTCGTCCGACCTTTTTTTTCTTCTCCAGCGCCTGTGCATCCAGAGCCATTGATCCGGATACCGGCGCACCCAGTCCTCAATGACGCGGTTGAAGCGGGCGCAGTTCTCCCGTATGTCGGCTTCCCTGTCGCCGGTCGCGACGATATCCACGGGGTCGCACACGTAAATGTGGTGATAGCCATACCGCTCCCGCACGTCAAAAACCGGCAAAACGACCGCGCCTGTTTTCATGGCGAGCAGCGCCGCGGACGGCGTCGTTGATACGGGGCGCCCGAAAAAAGGAACAAAAGGGGCATGGCGTCCTGCGTACTGGTCCACGAGCAATGCCACGCACCAGTTGCTCTCGAGCCTTTCTATGATCTCCCTGGCAATCCACTTCTTCTTGAGCATGACCGCCCCGTTGAAGCAGCGCAGCCTTTCAATCTCCCTGTAGATGAGGGGGTTTTTCAGCGGCCTTCCCACCGAGGCGAGCTTGTGGCCGAGCGCCACACATGCGTGGGCCATGATCTCCCAGTTTCCGAAGTGGCTGACGAGGAATATCACCCCGCGCTTCTTTTGCAGCGCGCGCGCGATCTCCTCGGGATTTCGCACTTCTGCATGGCGGCTCAAATCTCTCATACTGCGGGGGATGAGAATCAGCTCTGCGATAGTGCGGAAGAGGCTCCTGAATGCCCCACGGGCGATCCGCCGCTTTTCAGCTTTTGTCGTGCTGTCGCCAAAAGCGAGGTCGAGGTTGCTGAGGGCGATCCTCCTGTGGCGGGCGTCGATCATATAGGTAATCCTGGAGGCAGCCGCGGCGGCATGCCAGACGAGTCCCTCCGGGAGCAATCTGATGCAACCGCCCACCCCCTTGAGGAGAAAATAGGAGGGGTAGTGTCTCCATAAGATCCGCTCTTCTTCCATAACCCGTTCCGGTTGAGCTGGATAAAAATATAGCAGACCACGCTGGTCTGCTCTTCAGTGACCTTCGGTCTGACGCTAGTCTCTCAATTCTGTTCTCGACTGTCAAGGGACATCGCCGGATGCCCTACAGGAGATCAGGATTGAGAATGGCTGGGCGGAGTTCTGCGCGGAACAAGGCATCTCACCACCAGCAGCATGAGGAGCAGCATGATCCAGCCGAACACACCGGTGACCACACGGCCGTCGCCGAAAAACCAGGGGGCGACCGAGTTTATCCTGTCCAGGAAGAGGGTCTCTGCCTTGATGCCGAACACCCAGCCGGCGTGGAGTCCGATGGATAGATAGAGCGAGCCTGTCCGCAGGTAGGCGTACGCCAGCACGATGCTGACGAGGAACAGGCCGATGAAGCCGGGGATCAGCTCCGAGGGGGAGAGGAGAGGCTGGAAAAAGTAGACGAGTGCCTTAAAGCCGAGGAGGGGATGGAAGCCGTGCGCAGGAGGCATATCCGAGGCGTTAAAGAAATGGACTATCGCGAAGAAGAGGCTCATGGCCACGACGGATGTTGACCGGCGCATGTCTTTGAACAGGCTCTGGAGGATGAATCCTCTGAAGAAAGGCTCTTCGATGAACCCTACCACCGCTCCGGAGAGGGAAGCAATGACGAGCTGACGGGTGAGGTCCCATGACCCTGAGAATGAGGTCTCCGGGCGGCGGGAGCCGAAGAGCAGCATGATCACAAGCATAAGGGCGAGTGAACAGGTCCCGAGAATCCAACCGCGGCAAAGGAGTGATCGCCATCCCGGCTCGCGCCTCATCCCGATCGAGGCCAGCGACATGATCTCCAGCTTTGCGCGTTCTCTGTAAAAAAGGAGAATGGTCACCACGAGGACCACACGCCTCATTACCCGGTCAAATGGGAAATCGAGCGCGTGGTGCATGCCGGGCGATAATCCCCTGAGAAACTGAATTAGGACGTAAATAACGGGCGAGATGAGGCAGCTCAGCAGGAGCGAGGCAAGGATGATCAATCCAAGGCGCTGGTAGGCCTTCATGATTTATATTCCATTTATTGCACCTGATTGCACTGATTCAACTGGTTGTTTTGACGCTCGGGTTCGATGAATCGAACCCCTACAGGTTAGGCAGAGTAATCGGAAAAATCAGGTGCTTCAAATTACTGCACCTGATTGCACTGGTTCAACTGATTGTTTTAGCGTCCCGGTTAGTCAGAGTACTCAGGGAAATCAGGTGCTTTAAGCTATTGCACCTGATTGCACCGATTCAACTGATTGTTTTAGCGCCCCGGTTAGTCAGAGTAATCGGAGAAATCAGGTGCCCAGAATGGAGCAGTTAAAAATCTGTCCCGCGTGTTTCAGCCCACTCCGCATAGCGGCAGACCCCTCGTTTGGATGCCCTCACGAAATCGACGAACTGCCGTACCTCCGGGGTCATCGCTCCCTTTTCGATCTCTTCAAGGGCTCGAGAGGCGTTGAGGCCGGAGGTGTAGAATATTTTGAAGGCATCCTTGAGCTTGAGTCTCGCCTCCGGTGAAACCCCGGCCCTGCGGAGGCCGACGAGATTCAAGTGAGTTGCCGCAGCCGGGCGGCCGCCCGCGATTACAAAAGGCGGTATATCCCGGTTGACCGCCGAGAGGCCGCTGATCATTGCCAGGCGCCCGATGCGGCTGAACTGGTGGATGACCACCGCTCCGGAGATGACGACATTGTCTTCGATCGTGGCATGCCCGGCGATGAGGGCGCAGTTCGTGATGATAATGTTGTTGCCTATGGCGCACTCGTGACCCGCGTGGGAGAGCACCATGAAATAGTTCCCGTTCCCGATGGTTGTTTCCCCGTTTTCAGCCGTCGCCCTGTGTATGGTGACGTGCTCCCTGAAGGTGTTTCCCGATCCGATTCTGAGATAGCTCCGGGTGCCTTTGAAGTGAATATCTTGTGGAAGGTCCCCGAGCACCACGCCATGGTGGATCGTGTTGTGCTCTCCGATGAGGGTGTACTGCCTGATGCAGGCGCTGCCGTGGATCTCGGTGCCCCGGCCGATCGTCACGTCGTCCTCTATGACCACATAGGGTCCCACCACCACGTCATCCGCGAGTTCAGCCCTGGGGCTGACGATTGCGGTCGGATGTATCTTTTTCATAGGAGGTCTATGTACGCACCTGATTGCTCTGAACAATAATGTATTGTGTAGGGGTTCGATTTATCGAACCCGGGCGCGATAGATCGCGCCCCGATAATAAAATCAGGTACATCAGGTGCAAAATATTATTTCTGACGAATAAGATTAAGCACCGATTCTATCAATTTATCTTCTCCGCCGCCAATCCTCATTTCAATATCCAGGTAGGAGAACGGGATGGGGGAGCTCAGCGTGGCGGGGAGGCGGACGGCGTCTTTCGCGGTGGTGACGATCGCCTCGGCGCGGCAGCGGGAAGCTCCCGCAATGATCTCTTCGATCTCTCTCCGATCAAAGAAGTGGTGATCGGGAAATGCGCGTCTGAAGGCGAGGATCGCCCCCAGGCCTGAGAGGCTCTTTTCGAAATCGTCGGGCCTGGCAATCGCCGAAAACGCGGCGATCTTCCTGCCGCTCAGGGAGCCGGGATCGCGCGTGGCCCCTGAATTGATCTCCACCAGTCGCGCTGCTTCGTACCTCGCGCTGAAGATTGCGGCGCGCGGGTTCACCGTCCTGAGCCTGTAAAGTATCTCCCGCGCCGGCGCGGATTCACAGCGCGTCATGATAAGGAGGTGGGCGCGCGCGACATTTTTCCACGGTTCCCGCAGATGACCTGCGGGCAGCACCCTTCCATTGCCGAAGGGCCGGTCGCAATCGAGCAGGACGATGTCCAGATCCCGCCTCAGCCTCCGGTGCTGAAAGCCGTCATCGAGAATAACGCAGTCCACAGTGAACTCGCTCCCCGCCGCCATGCCGGCCCTCAGGCGGTTGGGGTCGGCAATAACGATTGCGCTACCGAGGCTCTTCGCCAGCATGACCGTCTCATCGCCGGCCTCCAGGGGGGTGTGCAGTATTCGTGCGCCATCGGACACGATGAGCGGGGGGCGGTGCGGCCTGCGGACAGCGCCGTAACCCCTGCTGAGGACGGCCACCCGCATGCCGCGTTTCTGGAGCTCGGTCGCGAGGAACCGGACGAATGGCGTTTTTCCGGCGCCGCCCGCGACGATATTGCCCACGCTGATCACCGGATGTGGCAGTCGTCGGCTGCGCAGGATGCCGAGGTCGTAGGCCGTATTTCTCGCGTACACGGCGAGCCGGTAAAATAGGGAGAGGAATATCAGGACGGCCCTGAGAAAGAGGGCGGTGAATCCTTTCCGCCGGCCCTCCACACATTCGCTCCAGAAGCCTGTGTTCAGATCATCCCCCTTCACGGTATGAGTGTAATCATATTGAACCGCGGATTGAACGGATGCAGCGGATTGATTTCGCTCACAGGGTTAAGCATATGAAATTGTGATTGGATCTTATAATGAATAATCCGCTCAATCAGCGGATTGCATCAGCAGTTTCTTAATAATTTCCAGATTCCGGCGCGTCGCTCCGCTGCTGAGGGCCATGGCCTCTGCCGCGCGCCGCCCCATGCGCTCGCGCGAGTCCCTATCCCGGAGGAGGAACGCGAGCGCCTCGTGCAGCTCACGCGCATTGCTGACCTGGAGGGCTCCCTTATTTTTCAGGAGCAGCTCCGCCGCCTCGCGGAAGTTGTGCATGGAGGGGCCGAAGATCACCGGCTTCCCCACGCTCGCCGGTTCGATGATATTCTGCCCCCCGCTTCCCACGAGGCTCTTCCCCACAAAAACGACCGTGGCGGCGCGGTATATGTCCACGAGCTCGCCTATCGTATCCACAATGAGCACCGTACGGTGAGGGAGTGCTTCCCCGCGCGCCATGCGGGATCTGAGGACGCAGTGCTCCCCCCTCGCCTCCGCGAGGGCCTTCACCTCAGTGGCCCTTTCCGGATGCCGAGGGGCGATGACCAGCGCGGGTTCGAGCCCCGCGCCCCTGACCGCCCGGTACACGTCGAGCACGATCTCCTCTTCACCCCTGTGCGTGCTGCCGGCGACAATCACCTCCCGCGAGGGTGCCAGACCGAGCGAGGCGGCGGCAGCCTCCCGCTGATCCTCGCGCATGGGGGCAAGGCCACAGTCAAACTTCATATTCCCGCCAACCGTCACCCTCTCGGGGGGCGCGCCGAGCGCGATGATCCTCTTCGCATCGAGTTCGGTTTGCATGCTGAAAACATTGATCATATCTAGGAACCGTTTCAGGAAAAACCTGCCGAGATGATAGCGGGGGTAGGAGCGATCCGAGATCCGCCCGTTGATGATGGCGACCGGCACACGGCGGTTGGCGGCAAAACTCAAAAAGTTCGGCCATATCTCGGTTTCCACGAGAATAATTAAGTGGGGGGAAACGAGACGCATGGCGCGCCACACCGCAAAGGCCATGTCTAGTGGAAAGTAGATTACGATGACTTCATCCCCTATCTTCTCATTGGCCACCTTATGCCCCGTGAGGGTCACGGTGGAGAGCACGATCTGCCACCCGACAAGCTCCTTCACCATTAGCTTCAGAAGGGGCATCACGGCGACGATCTCTCCCACGGAGACTGCGTGGATCCACAGGCACCGCTTCCCCGCAAGCGCCCGGCGGACCGAATCGGGATACAATCCTAGGCGCTGGAGCAGCCCGGCCCGGTATTTCTCTTTCCTCACCATCTGCACTGCGTAGTACGGCAGGGTGAGGATGAAATAGAGCGTGATGAGTATATTGTACAAGAGCATCATGTCACTTCTGATCCTCCGCGCACATTATTTCATTCTTCATCATTGAATTGGGATTTGGGGTTTGGGATTTGGGATTTATATATCCTCTCAGGCCCGCGGGTGAGCCTTTTCGTATACGTGCTTCATCCGCTCCGCGGTCACGTGTGTGTACACCTGAGTTGTTGAGAGGCTCGCGTGCCCGAGGAGCTCCTGCACCGACCGGAGGTCTGCGCCCGCGTCCAGCAGGTGCGTGGCGAAGCTGTGCCTCAAGGTGTGGGGTGACACCCTCTCGGAAAGGGCGAGCTTCTTGACGTATTTCCGGATGAGGACGCGGACTGACGTGGCCGTGAGCCTGCCCCCCCTCTTGTTGATGAATGCGACTCCACCGGTGGTGCCGCCCGATCTCAGCGGATTGATGCCGCGTGCGCGAAAGTATCTGCTCAGCGCCTGGACCGCATGTTTCCCCAGCGGCGCCAGCCGCTCCTTTTTCCCTTTCCCCCTGACCCGAACCACCTCGCCGAGCAGGTCTATGGCCGCGCAGTCGAGCGAGGTGAGCTCACTCACCCGCATCCCCGTGCTGTAGAGCGCCTCGAGGATTGCGCGGTCTCGCAGCGAGATGAGATCCTGCCCGTCCGCGGCCTCCATCAACCGGCGGGTGGCCTCCACGTCAAGAAACCTGGGCAGCGGTTTCTTCCGCTTGGGGGTGAGGATGCCCATGAACGGATTTGACGTGATGAGCCCCTCCCGGCACAGGAACCGGTAGAAGGAGCGCAGTGCCGCAAGGGCCCTCGCGATGCTCGACTTGGCCAGTGCGACGCGGTTGAGCTCGGCAAGGTACTGTCGGATATGCGAACGGTCTGCTCCTCGCCAGAGCGCGTCCGGGGTGCCCCGTTCCTTTGAGGCAAGGAATCTGCCGAACCGCCTGATGTCCCGGCGGTAGTTATCCAGTGTGTGAGGAGACGCGTTTTTCTCCACGCGGAGGTAGTTAAAGTAGTGATCAGAGAAGGTATCCATCGTGTGCGAGCGATTGGACAATGAGGTTATCAGGTGCTCTCGACCCTCGTCTCCGTGCTCTCCCCTGGCTGGCTCTCCCCTGGCTGGCTCTCCCCTGGCTGGCTCTCCCCCGGCTGCGGGTCTTTCGCGCTGATTTCCTCGAGGTCCTTTGCGCTGTAACGGCATTTCGGGTAATTGCTGCAGCCGTAGAACCTTGCCCCCCCCCGTCCCCTCCGATGAACGAGGTGCCCCCCGCAGCCTGGCTGCGGGCAACTGACGCCGGTGGATTTCGGCTTGATGTACCTGCACGTGGGGTAGCCGGTGCAGCCGATAAATTTGCCGAAACGGCCGTGCCGTTCCATGAGCGCGCTGCCGCACTGCGGGCATTTTTCCTCGAGGGCAACCGCTTCCTCGATCGCGAAGCTGCCATCCTGATGTATGGTGATCGGTTTGATGTTACGGCAGCGCGGGTAGGCCGAGCAGGCGAGGAACTGCCCCTTGAGCGTGTAGCGTATGACCATCGTATGCCCGCACTTTTCGCACGTGGCAGAGGTCGGTTCAGCGGCTTTCTTCAGGCTCTTCATCGAGCTCATGGCCTTTGTCAGTGAGTTCATGAACGGCTCATAGAATTCCCTGAGCACCTGGACCCGTTCCATTTTCCCTTCTTCGATTGCGTCGAGTTCGTCTTCCATATGGGCGGTGAATTCGACATTGATCAGTTCGGGGAAGCCATCGACGAGGAGGCCGTTGACGAGCTCGCCGAGATGCGTGGGCTGAAAGCGTCCCTGCTCCTTGCTCACGTAGCCCCTCTTGCGGATCGTGGAGATGATCGGCAAATAGGTGCTCGGCCTGCCGATTCCATTATCCTCCATTTCCTTCACGAGGGTGGCCTCGGTGTAGCGGGGAGGAGGGGCGGTGAAGTGCTGTAACGGCTGGATGGAGATGAACGTGAGCTGCTCGCCGTTCTTCAGCGGCGGGAGCGTGGTTTCATCTTCTTCCCTCACCTTCTCCCCGGCGACCTTCAGGTACCCCTCGAACACCACTCTCGTATCAGTCGCCCTGAAGAGATAAGGCCCCGCGGCGATTTCAACACTCACCTTTTTCAGCACCGCGGGAGCCATCTGGCTCGCCACGAACCGTTCCCATATCAGCCGGTAGAGGGCGAACTGCTCCTTGGTCAGGTAGGGTTTCAGGGTATGAGGCTCGTGGCTGACGGAGGTCGGCCGGATCGCCTCATGGGCTTCCTGCGCTCCCTTCCGCGAGCGATAGACGTTCGGTCTGGGGGGGGCGAATGCGTCTCCATACCGTTGCCTGATAAACTTCAGCGCCTCGTTATGCGCAGTGGAGGAGATCCGGAACGAGTCGGTCCTCATGTAGGTGATGAGCCCCACCATCCCCCCGGTGCCTATCTCAAGCCCCTCGTAAAGTTCCTGAGCAACCTTCATGGTTTTTGCGATGGGCCAGCGGAGACGGTTGACTCCCGCCTGCTGGAGGGTGCTGGTGATGTACGGCGGGTAGGGTTTCTGGCGGCGCTCCTTCTCCTCGACGGAGTGGACGCGGTACTGCTGTGCGGAGGCATCGTTGGCTATTTCCTCGGCTCGTGCCCCATTCGGTATCTGAACCTTTTCGCCGTTGACCCTGGCGAGTTTCGCCTTGAGGCGTTCGAGGGGAGGCTCTTTCTTTTCGAGCTCGACCTCGATGGACCAGTACTCCTCCGCCTTGAAGTTCCTGATTTCGACCTCGCGGTCGCAGATGATTTTGACCGCCACCGACTGGACTCTCCCCGCGCTCAACCCTCTTGCGACTTTCTCCCAGAGGAGCGGGCTCAGCTTGTAGCCGACGATCCTGTCCAGGATGCGGCGGGCCTGCTGCGATTCCACCTTGAGGAAATCAACCTGCGCGGGTGCGGCGAACGCATCCTTCACTGCCTGATTGGTGATCTCGTTGAATGCGACCCGGAAGAACGGTTTGCCTGTGGCGTTGAGCACCTCCTGGAGGTGCCAGGCGATCGCCTCACCCTCGCGGTCGGGGTCGGGGGCAAGGTATATTTTTTGAGCCTCGGCGGCCGCGCGTTTCAACTGGGTGATGATCTTTCTGCTCTTGAGAGGGATGACATAGCTGGGAGAGAAGTTGGCTTCGGTATCCACCCCCATCTTGCTCTTGGGGAGATCGCGGACGTGCCCCATGGAGGCCATGACCGTGTAGCTCTTCCCAAGGATCTTGTTGATCGTCTTGGCCTTCGCGGGCGATTCAACGATGACGAGTGACGTGGCCATATGTATTTTCTACCACGAAGCGCACGAAGAACACGAAGAGATTTAATCTGAATAAGAAAAGGCAACTTGTTTTATCACATTGACTTTGTGACCTTCGTGTCCTTCGTGGTAAAAAGTTGCTTATGTTGAGAGTCCTCAATGTGCGGCGATTATACACGGCGTGCCGTGGCAAATAAAAGAATAATATGCACGGTAATTTATATCGCCTTTCGGAACAGTTTGCCAGGCAACTGGTTAACAAGATGCTTGAGCTCCAGGGAGAGGAGCGCGGCTGAGACAGCCGATGCCGGCATGTTGCACGCCGCGATGATCTCGTCAATAGCGTGCTCTTGAGAAGAAACATGGCTGAAAACAGTTTCCTCCTCTGGCGTCAGTCGCGGCCTGGGGAGCGCCTCTCGGTCTCTGGATTCTCCAGGCGCGGTGGTGTTCGGAAAAAGATAGGGGAACTCCTCGCAGATGTCCTCGACCGACTCCACCAGCTTTGCGCCGTCCTTGATCAATTGGTGCGTACCCCGGGAGGCATAGGAATCTATCCTGCCGGGAACCGCGAACACAACCCTCCCCTGATCGAGCGCCTGGGCCGCCGTGATGAGGGAACCGCTCTTGCGGGCGGCTTCGACGACGACCACGCCGAGCGAAAGGCCGCTGATGAGCCTGTTCCGGAGTGGGAAATTCGTCTTTTGGGGACCCATGCTCAATGGAAACTCTGAGATCACCGCCCCCGAGGCCGCAATCTCCTCGGCGAGCCTCGTATTCTCCGCAGGGTAGATACGGCTGAGGCCGCTCCCGAGGACGGCGATCGTTCTCCCGCCCGCTTTCAGTGCGCCCCTGTGCGCGGAGGTGTCGATGCCGCGCGCCATGCCGCTCACGACGGTGAGTCCGACGCCGGCGATCTGCGCCGCGAGCCGCTCGGAGGTCATCGTGCCGTAGTGGGAGCATCTCCGTGCGCCCACCACGGCGATGGCGTAGCGGTCCTCTCCCTTCAATTCGCCCTTGACGTAGAGGAGCGGAGGGGGATCGTAAATCTGTTTCAAGGGCTCCGGATAGGCGGGATCGCTCAGCGTGATGACCGTGAAGCGGCCCTTTTCGATTGCGGCGATCTCTTTGGAAACGTCCACCTCACGCAGCGCCTGGCTCACGCGCGCCGCTTTTTCCTGGCCGATACCCTCTATCCGGCGGAGATGCTCGCGGTCCGCGCGGAGCGCCTTTTCGGCTGAGCCGAAGAAATCGATGAGCCTCCTGATGGTGATCGGTCCCAGGCCCTCGACCATGTTGAGCGCGATCAGGTTTTCCAGTTCGGACATGCGCACCATCGTTGAAAGTTTAAAGTTAAAGTTTTAAAGAATAACGTCTACACCAGAGCACGGGATACAGGATTATTTCTCGTCCCGGTGCCCCTCGATTGCCGTGCGCACCATATCTTCCCTTATCTCATTGCTGATGAAGACTTCACCAATGCGCGGCGGCAACGACACCTCCGCTTGCGCGGATGTTCGCATTCCGTTCCCCCTCCTCTTCTTTGCATATGCTATCCCACGTCACAGTAGCCTGACAAGAATAAAACTTATAGAAACGTGATCCCTCAGTTAGGGGGGGTAGTAATTCACTTCACGCACTGTTTTCATCCGCGGATTGACACGGATAACCTGTTTAAAAAATAGTAAAGTGCGTCGCCAGGAGGGGGCAGAGATGAGTGGAGAAGAGAGACATGACGAGGGCGTTGATGAGGCAATCGATATACGTGACAACGGCAGCATATGCCGCATGGGTCTACGATCTAAGAATGGTTGGGTGACATTCTCCGGCGAACGACATGATGTGTGGGGCGGATGGTGTTACAAATGGAATATTTTCACACCATCTGACCATTATTCCTCGCTAATAAGAATCTTCTTCATTGCCGGAGCGCTCTCTCCATGCATCTCCGGTCACCATCCACGCTATTCCTTCTCTCTTCTCCCTAATCCCTTATCTCTTATCCCTGCAGTTCTGGCGGAGAGGGTGGGATTCGAACCCACGGTACCCTTTTGGGGTACACACGCTCTCCAGGCGTGCCGATTAAACCGCTCTCGCACCTCTCCGCCAAAGTACTCTTTTGAGGTACATCCGGCAGCTCCGCTGACGGACCGATTAAACCGCTCTCGCCCCTCTCCGCGACACTACAGGGATAAGGGAGCAGGGATTAGGGAGAAGATTTCTCTCGTCTCTGGATGCGGAAAAATTTTTGCAGCAGAGCGCGACACTCCTCTTCCTGAATGCCCCCGACAACCTCAACTCTGTGGTTGAGGCAACCGTCCTGAAGTATATTCATCCTTGAACCCGCAGCGCCTGCGTTCTCATCCCTCGCGCCGAAGATCACCCGTCCCACTCTCGAGAGCACAATCGCGCCGGCGCACATGGGACATGGTTCTTTCGTCACGTAGAGTTCAGTGCCCTCCAGACGCCAATCTCCCAGCGCAGATGAGGCCTGGGTGAGGGCGATCATTTCGGCATGCGCCGTTGCGTCGTTAAGCTGCTGAACCTGGTTGTGCGCGCGGCCGATGATACGCTCATGATGCACGATCACTGCTCCTACCGGGACCTCTTCTTTTTCGAACGCTTTTTCGGCTTCTTTGATCGCCTCACGCATATACTGCGCGATTCTCTCTCTGGATGGTTCCATTGTAAGTAAGATGCCGCCACCGGCCACGCGCCGGCTTATTACGTGCAGTGCTTCTTTAAGCTTTCGGCCTTACACTTTGTGCTGTAGTACTGGCGCGCCCGGAGGGAGTCGAACCCCCAGCCTTTTGGTCCGTAGCCAAACGCTCTGTCCAATTGAGCTACGGGCGCGCTATTTCTCGATCTCCGCTCTTACCCCTCCGCATATGCTTGAAAAAATGTTATACACCAGCGCGAAAAGAGCTCCGCCAACACCGCCTGTTATTCCCATGAGCAAGGCGTACGCGATGGACCTCGGCACCGGGTGCAAGCTATCTATCCTGCTCCGCATCTGATCCAGGACCGCAAGAGAGAGCCGCGGCATCAATCGCAGATTTACCGCGAGGAAATAGATCAGGGCGATGATGAAGCACGCGCTGAAAAACAGCGCAAACACGGAAGCCGGGTCAATAGTTTTTATCTCTGAATTCTTCATACCATCTTATCCCGTCACTGCAGTGAAAAGTGAATAGTGAAGAGTGGAGAGTGAACGATAGTTCTTACCTAGCGATAATTCACTTTTCACTTTCCACTCTTCACTCTTCACTGCTTTTCTGGCGGAGAGGGTGGGATTCGAACCCACGAGACCCGAAGGGTCTACACGATTTCGAGTCGTGCGCGATCAACCGGACTCTGCCACCTCTCCGTGACTACAGTGACAAGTGAATAGTGAAGAGTGTTTAGGCAAAACTATTATGCAGCTATCTTTCGGCTTTACACTTTCAACTTTTGGCCGTGGTTCAGATCTCCCCCGCCTGAGCTTCTCCCACCTTTCCAATTTTGTTTTGTCGAGGGCTTTCAAAAGAAAATAATTGGCTTCTTCGAGCCAGCGCAACTTGTGGGCCGGTGGCACGTCTATCCATTTGCGAACGGCATCATCATCAGCATCGCAATAGTATCTACCGCCTTCCCCCCTCATCTCAAAATAAATGCCATTCATTCGCCACCTGCTCTTAAAGTCGATTTAGAATGTCTTTCGCCCGCTCCAGATTGACATCCAGTACAAGAATCTCGCCGTAATGCTTCCCCAGCCACGCCTCTTCCAGGCCATCGAGGGGTGGGGAATGAGGGACACGCCATATTGCCTCAATGCCTTCCGCGTAGAGCATCCCGATAATCTCGTCCGCTCTCAGTCGGTCTGAAACACGAGCGAGGGGGACGAGCCGATTTTCTTCCAGGCCTGTTTTGATACACTTCATTGGATTTTTAGCTTATCCCTTCTCCCTTATCTCTTATCCCTTACCCCTGCTTTTCTGGCGGAGAGGGAGGGATTCGAACCCTCGGTACCGGTGTTATACCAGTACAACGGATTAGCAATCCGTCGCATTCGTCCACTCTGCCACCTCTCCGCGCCATTGATCTGTTGTACTACAAACGGGCTGTTGTTATGATCGTTTTACGACGAGATATTTTAAAAGGGCCGAATACTTTTTGTATATCCTGCAAAAATTGTATATAGCTATCGAGCGAGCGAGCTTTTCTACTCCTCTCAAGCCTCATGCTTTCAAACTTCCCCGTTCTGAAATGCCGACGGCGTGATATACTCGCACCATCCTCACGCATTTCTCTTTTTTCCCGCGGAGCTAACATGATTTGTCCTTTTCAATATCCTTGTACTTCTTGTACCCCCCGCTGCATGCAAACCGAAACCGCCAATCAACGCATAATCTATCTTCTCGCGGTTGAAAGTACCGGCTAACCACCTTAATACAAGCGGGAAATTCATCGCAGGGCTTAACCCGGTTTATGTTATCCGGCGAGATTATAGCACGTCGCCGGAAGAAAGAAGATTGAAATAAGCGGCATCCGGCAAGACCTCAGTTATGGGAGGTACGTATAAAAAAATCCACGGATTTCACGGATTGTATTGGAAGGAATAAATGCAACTTGCAGACGTTTTACGTAACATTCCAGTAGCCTGGATGATACATCCAAAATACGGCGTCGAGCAAATTTTCTATATACTGCCTGCAAAGCAAGCAATCATGTAATACGTCTGCGATGCTTCTTTGATCTTACCCCGGCCCACAAGACTGGATACGAGATTCGAGCAGATTCCCACAACTGACGACGCGGACGATCAAACCACCGCATGACCGTTTGTACGGCGCGTGCACGCCAGGTGAAACCACATAGTTGACGCCCTTAGGGTATGCAGCCCGAAAGACAAGCAGTGAATCAGCCTCGAAATGATCGGGACTGATTTTGCGTTCGATAGTGTCCACCTGCCGCCCCCTTGATATAGCGAAGTCGATTTCCCGTCCCGATTTGTCGCGCCAGTAGCAGAGGCTATCCCCTCCGGTAGCGGCCCGGAGCACGTCGAGCACGAGATGCTCCCAGAGTAGCCCGCGGTCCTCGTCGCGTATCTCCCGCCAGCCGCGGGCGAAGGCAACAAAGCCTGTGTCGAAGGCATATACCTTGGGCTGCCTGACCAGCTCCCGCCGTCCGCCGCCGTGAAACGGCCGCAGCGGAAAAAGTGCGCACGCCACGGTCATGGCCTCCAGGTGCGCTTTCACCGTTGGCCGGCTCAGATCACATTCCCGCGACAAAGCCGAGTAATCCACAAGGCCACCGCTCTGACGGAGCATCAATCGAAGCAAGTTCAGGAAACCCGTGCGCTCACGAATACCAAAGAGCTCTTGAATGTCGCGTGCATAGAAGCTATCGAACCATTCGGCGTAGAATGCATTGTCCGGCTTGGCGGCCAGCATCGGTTCGGGGAGTCCGCCTCGCAGTAGACGCTTGTCCAAGTCGCGCATCGAAAACTCGGTCTCACACTCAGGCCAGAGGACGGGCGTGAGGTTTAAGACAAACTTCCTTCCGGTGAGCGAGTCCCTAAATTTGCGGGTCGCTGCAAGGGTCGAGGAGCCTGTAGCCAGAACGCGAAGACGTGGGAAGGCGTCGGAAGAGATCTTCAGCACACGGGTAGGGTCAACCAGTCTGTGGACCTCATCAAGCACAACGACCGCATCGCGCGGCAACGAATGTAAAAAGAGTTCTGGATCTTACATACGGCGCACGGCCGATGGCAGATCGCAGTTGAGAAAAACCACATCGCCCAGCATGTGAGCCAGCGTGGTCTTCCCGACCCGCCTGACGCCTGCAAGCCAAACGATGGGGTGTTTCCGCCAGCATGCGTTAATGAAGTTCAGCCAGAACGGTCTTTTTATCATGTAACTATAATTACCAAATGGCCGTCCAGATGTAAAGTTTATGGGCATTATTTACGGGCATGTCAAACCTCTTAAAATTGACTAGTATTTCCTTTACAACATATTTTCTATATACCTTCCTGCAAAGCAAGCAATTATGTAATACGTCTGCGATGCTTCCTAATGCCGGCCTGAGGGGAAAGCTCCCCCCTGGTAGGGGCCTGCCGTCATTATGTTTCATCCTTGTGTTAGTGTTAGACGTAAATATTTTCGTCTGGTCATTATCTATAGTCTGCCCTTCTATCTCACCTATACGCCCCGATCTTTTCTCTGAATCTTCTGCATCACCAGTAAAATCAGATGTTTTGAGCCTATCGCATCCAAAACGGCTTTACCAATTCGCCTATGGCGCAACTTATCGAGGGGGCTAGGTCTCTGATACTCAGCTAATGGGCCGCCGCAGGCGGACTCTGCGTGGCGCCGTGCCCGAGAAGGAGTTCCACAACATCCGTGCGGGCCCGCCCCCCCAAACCCATCTCCGCCTTGCGCATCGGCGTGTGGCCGTGATTATCCATCGCGTTGACGTTGGCGCCCTTCGCAATAAGCAGCGCCGCAATGTCTTTGCGCCCAAAGATCGCCGCCTCGTGCAGCGGCGTGTCGCCGTGTTTATCCGCCGCGTTGACGTTGGCGCCCTTCGCAATGAGCAGCGCCGCAACATCGTCATTGCGCCCGAAGGCCGCCGCGATGTGCAGCGGCGTCCAGCCGTCCTTATGCGCCGCGTTGACGTTGGCGCCCTTCGCAATGAGCAGCGCCGCCACGTCCTTGCACCCAAGGGGCGCCGCGATGTGCAGCGGCGTCCAGCCATCCTTATCCACCGCGTTGATATTGGCGCCCTTCTTCAACCATTCCTTGACGCCCTGGAGGTTGCCAGAGGCTAGCAACTCTTTGTCAGCCGGACTCAATTGGGGCTTCCCACACCCCCCTTGCAGAAACATTGTCGTCAGCAAACAGCAAAGAAATGACAGAACCTTCCTTTCCATTTCGCACCTCCTCTTCAGTCGATCAGATCCTCAAGCCCAAGCTGAACTATGGATTAGATTGTTTCCGCATGAGAACCTTTAGGCGGCGGTACTGTCCGCATAAGAACCCTCGCCGTTACGAAGAAGCCATCAGGGTCAGACCTTTACTATACACTAACAAGTTTGCTGTGAATCTGATCCACATGTTATGCAAATTTTCGACCTTCCAACATTTGCTTCTGAATACGCATATGATTATTTGCTACCGCAGCTCCGCTTCCTGTCCTTGTCGTCCCGGGATATCTCCCCCCGCTCGTTCCCACGGCTTGTGACGTGGTACCATGCACCAGGATATTCAACCCTCAATGGTCTTGCCATGCTCGCACTATATCAACTATGCTCCTCTCAGTGTATAGTAAAGGTCTGATTATATGTTAGGCAACTACCTCCCTGATGCGATAGCATCGAACTGAGATCGCCCAGTAAGTGGTCTCAGAAAGGAGGTAGCTGTCATGTACTCGGTCGGCATCGATCTCCATAAGGAGA
>Ga0315281_10003321_pt1 | contig 23634 bp, 20 predicted proteins | sample YL17G07_0_MG_FD_204540 | JGI IMG/M metagenome (GOLD analysis project Ga0315281, IMG submission 204540) | Sediment microbial communities from Yellowstone Lake, YNP, Wyoming, USA - YL17G07_0 | ecosystem: Environmental > Aquatic > Freshwater > Lake > Sediment | place: USA: Wyoming | collected... | reverse complement strand
CTTGCCTTCCCGGGAAGAATTGGACCTCGTTAAACAAAAAGGTTATACCGTCGCCATCGTCGACCTCAATGGCCTTCCGCCCTCTTTGAAAAATGACAAGGACGTCCTCCTTCTCAAAGAAAAATGATTTGTGCATCGTTTGACAACCCAAAGTCACTAGTGTAATCTGCCCCTGAAAAGGCATGAACGCGCCGAATGTCTGGACAGCGGTGAGGATCGCCCTGGTTCCGGTCCTCATCATCGCCCTGGTTTCATCCTTTAAAAACCACGAGTTTGTCGCTTTAGGAATTTTTCTGCTGGCCACTTTCACGGATACGATGGACGGATTCCTGGCGCGGCGAAAAAAAAAGATCACGACGCTCGGCCAGCTCCTCGACCCCATCGCGGACAAGCTCCTGATGACCTCGGCCTTCATCTGTCTGGTCGAGTCCGGCGCGGTTGCATCCTGGATGGCGATCATCATCATCGGCCGGGAGATCGCCATCACAGGCCTCCGGGCCATCGCCGCCTCACAGGGCGTCAGCATCCGGGCCTCCTGGCCGGGAAAAATCAAAATGATCTTGCAGACCATCACCGTGCCTTTCCTGATCCTGGGAGAAAAAATCCTGGGGAAATTCGCCCTAGTCGGCCGGATCGGCCTGTGGCTGGTCATGGCGACCGCCGTCTATTCGGCGGCCGAATACATCATCAAGTTCGGTCCGCGGCTGCTTCTCCAACGCTCAGACGACTGACGTTTTCGCTTTTTCCAGAGACTCCCTATCCTCGGCATAAAATTGAAGAAGGATAAACCTCATAGATAAAAACGTGGATTTTTCTTCAAGAGCAGGCTCGGTTGTCTGTTTTATTTCCTTCCTTCCGAGAGAATTTTCTTCCGAGGGTGTCTATTTTTTTCGATTTTTAAGCTGTTGACAGCGATTCTTGTCGAGTGATATCCTTTGTTCGTGACGTCAGCCTGTGCCGTCCGCGATAAAAGATGAAAAACTTAAAATTTAAAACTTTCTTTTCCTATTTTTTAATTTTCGTCGCCTTAATATTTAGCTCTGTTTTTGCGCAATACCCGCAGCAACAGCCGCAGAGCATCGAGCAGATGCTGTTATGGCAGGACCAGCAGATTATGCAGCAGTTTGCTTCCAAATTTGTGCCCGACTACCGTTATTACGGCTTCATTGACGGGATAATGAAAAAAATGAACCCGTACCTCCCGTCAATTTACGGCAATAAACCTTATATATGGCTTAACGGCGCCTGTTTCGCGTCGATGATGGGTTTTAACGCGATAACCGGCTATAGAATAATTATTTTCGATTCGCTTCTTCTTGACGGTCTGAAAAGATTAGCTGACGCGGTAGCCGTTTACGGCAATTTAAATAATGATTATTCCCGGGGGCTCGCGCAGGCCATAGTAACTTTAATGAAGGCGCATTCGCAGGGTTATATACGACCTAATACTTCAAATTTGAATAATCCTTTTAATCTGCCCACTCTCACAAATCTTACGCCCGAACAGAAACCAAAAAGCGAAAAGCTTTTTACCAATATGGTAGCGTCATGGGTCGCGCATGAAGCAAGCCACGGCTTTCTGGAACACATCAAAGAAAAAATGCAGATACAGCAGACAATGCAGGCCTACTATCAGAGACGGTATCCTCCGGAACAGGCGCAGCAACAAATACAATATTACTTAAACTATACTTTAAGCCCGCTGAAAGAATTTGAAGCCGACACAATGGCTACACGGCTTCTCATAAAAAGCGGCTATGATGTAGACGGTTTTATCTGGTGGCTGAGATTCGCCGATACGCTTGAGGCCTTGCTCGGCACAAATACATCATATATGAGGACACATCCCAAGAGCGAACAAAGAGTAGAAAACATAATGAAAACTCTCCGGGATAAAGCCCGGGATTTCAGGCCATGAGGATGACCTAAGCAGAATAAATACATCATCAAGTTCGGTCCGCAGCTGCTTCTCCAACGTTCAGACGACTGACGCCTTCGCTTTTTCTAGAGACTCCCTATCCTCGATATTCCAAATCGCAAAAGGATGCGACCAGGAACGGCCGATTCTTTTGACCAATCCCGTTAGCACTTTTCCCGGGCCCAGCTCGATAAAGGCGTCGATATTCTCCCCTGATAAAAGCTCCATGGACTTGCACCAGAGCACGGGCCGGCTAACTTGCCTTTTTAGGGCATCGCGGGCTTCGCTGCCTGCGCGAATGATTCTGGCGTCGACGTTGGTCACGATGGGAAATCTCAGGTCTTTAAATTCCACCCGGTCCAAGTCGAGGGCGAGTTTCTCTTCGGCGCTTTTCATCAGGGCGGAGTGGAAAGGAGCGCTGACCGGAAGCCACACCGAGCGGGACGGCTTGGCGATCAGCAAAGCTTCCTCCACGGCCTCCTTGTGGCCGGCGATGACAATCTGATCGCGGCTGTTCCAATTGGCGATTTGAACGACACCGGACCGGACCTGGGCCAGGGCCCGGCTCAGGTCCTCGTAGCTCATGCCCAGGATGGCGGCCATGGCCCCCTGCCCGACCGGCACGGCCTGCTGCATGTATTTCCCCCGTTTATGGACAAGACTCAGGGCGTCTTCAAAGCGAAGAGATCCCGCGGCGACCAGCGCCGAATATTCGCCCAGGCTGTGGCCGGCGGCGATGACCGGCTCTTTCTCAAAAAGCGTAAAGGCGATATAACTCACAACGAGCAGAGCGGGCTGGGTGTTCTGAGTCAGCTTCAGCGCGTCTTCCGGGCCCTCAAAGCACAGGCGGGAAATTTCATATCCCAAAATCTCATCCGCCCGGCCGAAGATCTTGCGCGCCCGCTCGGAGTGATCATGGAAGCTTTTTCCCATGCCGACGGCCTGCGATCCCTGTCCCGGGAATAGAAACGCTTGGCGGCTCATATCGCTCCTTAATTTTTTAGGCAGTCCGGCCGGACCTCGATCTCCGCCTGCTGTCGCAGATTTTTGATCCAGAGCGCAACCTGGGTCTCGATTTTCTCTTTTTTGATCTCGGCTTCGATGACATCCAGAACTTCGATCATCGGCTTGGGCTCCCGTCCGAGCTTTTTTTGCGCGGGCGCGTATTTCCCGGCGTAATAAGCCTCGATCTCTTTGAGAGAGACGCCGGAGCTCCGGCCGAACCGGTTGGCGATGATCGTCTCGCAGCGAATTTTTTCCTCAAGATACGCTTTGAGATCATCGGCACTGATGCCGAATTCGTCCAGCCGCAGCCGCAAATCGTCCGGCCCGAAACGGGCGACGAGTGTTTTCCACTCGCCTTCGACCCGCTCCTTTTCGACCGGCCTTTTCTCATGTGCCAGGTCGACGACAACCTTCTGGTCGATGAATTTGTCGAGAATCCGGCGGCGGCGTTCTTGGACATCCAAAAGGGAGGGCAAGGGGAAAAGCTCGAAAGCATCGCTGATCTTGAGGTCGGCGAGGGTGATCGCCTGGCTGTTCACGACGGCGACGATGCAATCGACGACCTCGGCCGCCGGCCCTTTGAAGGCGGAATCGTTCCATGCAGCCGGCGGCAAGGGAGACACGCAGATCGCCAGGAACGTCACGGCCAGGGCCAGCACTTTGTAAGGCGTGAAAAACCCGGAGCAGGAGCGCGGTTGTCTCCCGAGCTTTGCCTTCATAAGAGTTCCCCATACAAAATGGAAAATAACCTCAATTTAAAACACATTTCCGATCGTCACAAAAATAATGGGCTTCTTCCGGCCTGAAGAAGGGTCAAGGTTCCAGCCAAGGTCGATCCGCAGCGGTCCGAGAGGCGTCCGGTAGCGGAGGCCTAAGCCGACGGCATCCTCGAGGTCGGCGAAGCTCGCGTCCTTCCTCTGAGCGAAGACATTGCCCTTATCATAGAAGACGGCACCCGAGAGATTCGGGATCGCCGAGAACAGCGGAAACCGAAGCTCGAAATTGAAGAGAAACACCGCCTTTCCGCCGACGGGCTTCTGAGAATCGGGATCTTTGGGACCGAGTTGGTCAAAAGGTTCGCCGCGGAATGAATTGCCGCCGCCGCCGAAAAACCGCTCATGGATGGGCATGCGTCCCGTGCCCAGCCCGCCCCGGGCGGTCAGGCTGAAATTCAGGCTCGAAAAAAGCGGGATGAAGCGCTGATATTTGACGAAGGCCTTCAGGTAGTCCGACTCGACTTTAAACAACGGATAGGCCCATTCCACGACGGCGCTGAAGAACGAACCCTTCTCGGGATTGAACGCGTCGTCGCGGCGGTCCCGGATGAGGCTTTGGGAAATCGACGTTGTGGAAAACGGATAGTGCTGCCGGTCGACTTTGGACACGGCGACATCCAGAAAATAGAGCGTCGTGCTCGCCCAGCGAAGCGTCGTCAGCGCGACCCAGTCCTTGGCCATGGGCACAATGTCGGAGAGGCTGACTCCCCGTTGGTCATAGCCGTAGCTGACGCGCTCTTCCCGCTCCAGCCAGGCATTGAGATAGGTTTGAACGTGGAGTCCGAAAAAATACGGCTCTTCCCAGGAGATAACGCCCCGTTTTTCCATGAGGCTGAACTGAGTGACCAGGCTCAGCTGCGACGCCCGGCCGAAAATATTGGTCCGAATGAACTCCGCCGTCCCTCGTGGCCGGATGACGTTGTCCATGAGATTGACGCCGAGGAGCTCGTTTTTGGTCTCGAGCCCGATCCCGAGACTGATGTAATTCCGCTCGCCCTCCTGAACGCCGACGACTAGATTTTCCAGGCCTTCGCCGGCCGGGACTTCCTCGATCTTGACCTCGGAAAAAATGCCGAGCTTCTCCAGGTTTCTTTTCGTCTCGAAAATCCGATCGGTCCGGGCCCGGTCTCCCTCTTTGAGCTTGAGCTCGCGCTCGATCGTGCCGCGCTTGGTGACGGCGTTTCCGGTGATGATGATTTTGTCGATTTTGACCAAGCGGCCTTCCGCGATGTCGAAGACGACGTCAAAGAGACTGCCGCCGATTTTTTCCGCGGAGGCCATGACGGCCGTTCCCCTCACTCCCTGGTTGAGATAGAAGGTCTCCAGACGTTCCGCGTCCTTTTGGATATCCGGCTGGAAGAATGGGCCGCCCTCGGAGCTCGCGAGCTCGGCCCGGAGTTTCTGCTCGGCCACAAGCGACGCTCCTCTAAGCCGTATGCGGCCGATCTTCCGCTGCGGGCCTTCCTGGACAAAGAACACGGCCCGTATATCGTTTTGCTCCGACCGGAAGTTCAAATTTACCTCCGTTTCGGCGAACCCTTTCGTCTCGTACAGCCTCTTCAGCCGCTGCGGCATGTCGAACAGCTTGTCGGCCTCGATTCTGCCTAAAAGAGGAATTTTTGGACCGATCTCCATTTGTCGTTTGAGCTCGGCGGCTGAAAAATAATGCAGGCCTTCGAAGTCCACCTCCGTGAGCTTATATTTCAGGCCGGGACTAACCTCATGGATGATGTGCAGTTCCTGGAGCTTTTTTTCAATGGACGACGTCACCGTGGCAAAAACATATCCTTTGCTCCGCAAGTGGGACAAAATGCGCGCTTCGGATTGAAGGATCCCCCACTCCTCGAAGATCCGCTCTTCCCAAATAGGTTTGAGCAGGTTGTCCGGGACATCGGCGCCCTGGACGGAGATGCGGATGCGCTCATTGGGGATCAGCCGGAAGAATAAAGCTACGGCGCCCTCCTGTTCTTGAAAGATGGGGTCTTCGACGGCAATGTCCGCCCGGGCAAATCCCAGGGCATAAAAATATTTTTTGAGCCGGCTGACATCTTCCTCCACGACCAAGGGCACATAGGGCTCGCCTTCGCGGCTTCGGATTTTTTTCTTCAAATCCGAAGAGGGAATCCCGGGATCGCCGCTGAAGTCGATACTTTTGATCGTCAACTGCCGGCCCGGTTTGATCTCAAATGTCACATCGACAAAAGGTTTGGCGGAGTCTTTCCTGGACCTGGCCTGAATCTCGGAGTTTAAATAGCCCTCTTTTTTCAGCGCCTCTTTCAGCTCTTCGGCCGCCCGCCGGAGCTTATCCTCCGAGTACTCGCCGTCCGGCCTCAGCGCAGACAAACCCTCGCTCAACTTTTTTCGGGAAAGGCCTTTGTCGCCCGTGAAAGAAATATTCCGCGTCCTGAGCTTCCGCGTCAGGAGAAAGGTCAATTGGATTTCGGATCGGCCTTCCTTGAGAACCTGGATATCGGAAAAAAGTTCCGTCTTGAAAATCTGCCGGATCGTGGAGTCGATTTTCCTTAAGGAATAGGGTTCGCCGGGCGCTATGGAGATGAGACCCTCGATATTCGCGGTTTTTTCGCCGCCGTCCACTTTGATGGAAACGCCGGAGATCGTCGGCCCGACGACATTCGGACGGCCATCGCGATCCGAAGCGCGGACAGAGAGCAGCGATGCGACCGCAAGCAGCGCGGCGACGAGAAGAATTCTAAAATCTTTTCCAGATTTTCGCATCAAAGCTTACCCGCCCCCGCTCGTCCCGCATGCCGACAAGCGAAAAATTATCGCCGAATTCCCACTCCAACCGGACGATCTCTTCCCGCTGCGAAGTCAGATTGGTCGAATACAGCAGGATGATATTTCTGGAGATTTTTTTGCCCACGGTCAGCCGGGCGGTCATCTCGGTCGAGGCGCCCAGGACGAACGGATCGATCCGGAATCGGTCCAGACTGAACAGCTTCTCGGCGCGCTTCTTGGCCTCTTCCGCCAGCGGAAAAGACAGCAGCGAGCCCGTGCCGAGCTGCGAGCTCGTATCATAGGAATAGGTGCGCTTGAAAGACTCGCCCAGAGCGAGAAGCGCCAGGACATCTTCGGGCGGAAGAGGCGGAGAGGAGACGAATTCCGGCCGCAGATGGTCCATGAGACCGCTCAAGGAAAAAGTGACCCGATAGTCTTTGAGATACGTCTCGCCCTGGAAATCCAGATAGGGATCGATGGCTATGGGATTGAAAAAGCTCAGCCGGGCCTTCAGCAGACGAAAGCGGCGGTCCTGGAAGTAAACGTCCCCGCGCAAGCCTTCGATATCGCCCAGGATGATGGGCGAATTTACGTTCCCGCCAACCGCTAGATCGAACCGGCCCTGGATTTTGCCCAGCGTGTTCTCAATGACGACATTGTCATCCGCTCGCAGGCGGATGTCCAGCTTCAAGTCGTCAAAAAAGCCTGGCTCCTTTTTTTCTTGGTAATAAGAGTTGGAGGAAAAAATGAACTTTTCCGAAAGTTCCCGGCGCCAGGAAAGTTCCTTGATCAAAAAATCTCCGGATAGGACGAAGCGGCTTTCATCCTTGAGCAGCCGCAGGGACCCATCGGACAGGACCCGGGTTCGTTCCAAGAGCGCCAAGACCATGCCCCGGCCGTCGGCGCGGAGGTCGATGTATTCCACTCCGGCTTTTCCGAAACGGATCTCACCCGAGCCGAAGACGTCGCCGCCGCCGAGCTTGGCCTGCACAGATCGGATCGAAGCCTTGTTGTTTTGGATGAAGACCAGGCCGCTGTAGTCCGTCACGGCGTGGGGGAATTTGGGAAACGGAAATAGCGACCCTTTGAAATCGACCACGCCGCTGAGCTGCGGCGACGGGCCGTTGCCCTTGATTTCAGCGAGGAAGTTTGCCTCGCCGCGAGCCCCTTTCCAAGGGAGAACGAGATCCAGATTGTTAAGACTTCCTTTGAGATTCACTAGATAAGAGTCATCAGGTTGAGGATAGCTGAAGGTCATTGAAAAAATATTGCGTCCCGGATCGAGCTCGCCGGCCAGCTTTATGTTGAGCTTGCCGTCTAAATAATTGAGCTCGAGGTCCCCGGCGGCTTCCGCCGGTCCGATGCCCGCAGCGCGCAGATTCATTAATCTAAATTTCCCGGTCGCCGAGTCCCTGCCCAGAGAGCCCTTTCCTCGAAGATCGAAGCTCAGCAGCCCTTCAACTTTGGGAAAGAGCGAAGACAAACTCATCTTCGCCGCTTCCAGGTTGACATCAAATTCACGACTCTTTAGGCCGACGACGGCCGAGCCCTTGACGTGTCCCCCATAAAAGTCGGCTTCGAGGGCGGGAAACGAAAGCCTCTGATTTCCGACCGTCCACTCCAAACGGCCTTTGATGTTTTTAAAAGACTGCCGGGCAAGATCGAGTGCGGGACTACTGAAATCCCCTTTGACCCGGAGGCCCAGGCCGCCGGCGGCTATTTCAAAATCGCCGGCCGCCCGGCCGCGAAGCGGAAGCCGCAGATCGAGGCCGGGCAGAATTTTTTCGAGGCTTCCCTCGGCGGCGTAAATCTGGACATCGGTCCAGCCGCTTTTCGAAAGCAAGCGGATTTCGCCTTTCATCTCCGGATCATCGACTTTAAAGACTCCCGTGACTTCGCCCCGGGTGATTTCGACCAGTCCGCCGACCGCTGCGGCGTCGAATTTGGCGAATCCGCCGGGCGTCGCGAAAAAGTCGATCTTGACCTGGGGCGCACGATAATCGCCGAGGATTTTAATCTCGGAACGGCCCTGGCCCCGGATTTCAGGAAACTTCAGGTTCGACCTTAATATTAAAGACGCAAACTCGCGGCCCTGACGGACATCGCTCACATCGCCGCGAATCGCCACCCGGACATCGCGGCCGATGCCGAGGGCTCCTTCGACATCCAGAACGCCGAAGCTCGATTCCAGCTTCCGCGAGGAAAATGTGATTTCCTTTTTCCCGTCCCAGCTAAAATCGACTGGACCCCGGAAAGGAAATTTGTCCAAAGTTGGGACGAGCAGGTCTTCTTTAAATTCCGCCCGGACACTCAATATTTTTTTGGCGAGGGAGAAATTTCCCCAAACTGCTGACCGGACGGGCCAGGGTACCCTGACATAAGAAAGGATGGGGTCGAGATGGACCCCTCGGGCCGTCCCTTCCACTTTTCCCCCGCCGAAGGCGATGTCCATGAACTCCGCGGGATACGGCTTCTTCCTCATGGCCAGCTCCACGTGGCCGCGTCCTTCGCCGCCGACGGCGACCCGGCCATCGACTTCGCCGAGGGAAACGGAATTCAAAATCAGGCTTTCGCAGAAAAAGTCGGTGTTAAAAAAAGCGCGGCCGCTGGTTCCGGTTAAGCGCCCCCGGCCCTCCATCGTTCCCTCCCAGCGAAACGGAAGGTCGAAAATATCCGTGATCAAGCTCGCCGGCGCGCGGAGCTCGGCCTGAAATTCAAAACGAGGATCATCCGCGTTGGACAACATCCCTTCGGCCTTGATCTTAAAGTCGGGCCCGCGGAGGACCATCTGGCGGAGCCGCAGGTCATTTTCTTTTCCGTCGAGGATGATCCGGCCCGTTCCCGTCAGCGGAAAATTCAACGATTCGAGCAACAGGCTGTTGTCTTCGCACTCCGCCCGAATCATGAAGGCGTCTTTTTTCTGCCGGAAAAAGGCCTTGATCCCTTTGGCGGCATAGCCGATTTTTTTCCCCCAAAAATAGAACTCTCCGTTGCGGATAACTCCGTTTTCGATCGAGAACGCCAGGGGGAAACCGAGCTTGAATTTTGCTTTTTTGGCCGGCCTCGAGCCTTCATAGACCCGCAAAACCGGCTGGTCGATAAAAACCCGAAGCGGCTTGTTCCGGTTCAGGAGGAAAAGATAGGGAACCTGGATGACGACTTTCCGGGCGGAGAAAAAAGGCGAAACTGAAACCGTCCGGACATCTTCCAGAATGATGGCCGGCGGAATGACCGAGAGACGCAGTTTGGCATAGTGAAGAGACGCCTCGATTCTGATCTTAACCTGGTGAAGAAGAAAATTTTTAAGGAGGAGGCCTGTGCTGAGCAGGAGCAGCATGAGGATCGAAAAAGTGATAAGGGAACGAAGTCTTTTATTTTTTTTCATCGCAAAATAGCAATAAACCTCCTTCTAAACTATAGCATGATTCGACCGAAAATTTAAGGTAGGCCGGGATAGCATTTCCGTTTCCACGATGATTTAAATTGTTATTTCATGGGTCCTGTCGCCGAACAGCCCCGTTCAGCGCCACCCATTTCATAATTTAACATTATCACAGAAACGGAGATTCTTCCGTGAGCAGGGTTTCACCGCGACCAGATTCGAATGAACCGGTAATGATGAAGATGAAAATAAATTCTGAGAAGAGAAAAAATGATCAAGACCGCGGATAAAACCAGGGGCAGCCATTTTTCGCGGTCGGCGATGAACTGGACCAGTCTCGGCTTCAGCCGAAGAAGCATGAAAACTCCCAGCACGACCAGAAAGACATAAACCGAAAAGATATAGCGATCGGCCTTCCGCTCGAAGAGGGAAAAAAACAAGGTGATGACGAGAGAGCCGAAAAATAGAAATTTCATGAGGGGAATATCGAAGACATGCAGTTTCTTGGCCTTTAATCGGATCCCGCCGTAAACGGCCATCAAGGCCCAGGGAAAAGAAAACCACAGCGACCGCGCGGCGTACCACACAAAGCTATAGATGAAGCGGAAGGGATTAAACATTTCCTTCAGAGTTTGTCCCTTTTGAAACAAGAAGTAGCTCGGCCAAAAATTTGTCCGGGTGATCTGCCAAAACCAGAATTCAAAAATGACGGCCGCGGCCAGGGCCAGCCCATAGGAAAAGACCAGGAATCGGAACGTGGTTCTTTTTCTGGAAATAATAATCCAATAGACGATCCCCAAGAAAAATAAAGTCAAGGCGCCGATTCCTTTTATGAAAACGGCGAAAACAAGTGCCAAGACATAGAGTCCCTTATAGCGCCATGACTCCCCAGAGCGGGAAAGACCATAGGCGCCGGCGAGAACCGCCAGATTGAGAGGATGCTCCTGATTGGCCCGGATCAAATATTGAAGAAAAATGGGTGTTACGACAAGGCCGAAAACCGCCCCCCAGCCGAACGCCGCGTTCGTCCAGTGGCTGGTCAGCTTGAACAGAAAAAACAAGCCCAGCAGAAGATAAATATAATTCGCGCACAGGGCGGCGATGTTTCCCTTCACGCCCAGCCTGACCATCAAAGCGGGCAGCCAAAAAATTCCGGGCGGGTGATCCCTAAATAATCCGTGATTTCCGCCATGACCCCACCACTGCGGCGCGCACCACTCACCGAGCGGCCTCGATGCGAGTTTTTGCGAGATGCTGCTGTAACAGGAAGAATCCGAGTCAAAATATTCATAGGGAAAAATGGTGACGATGGCGCAAAGAACGACAAGAGCCAAAGCATAGATCGCCGCCGGCCTGACGAGGGCGTTTAGGCGCAAAGTCTTCTCCTTTCACGGAATAGCCTGACAACTGGATTCAAGCTTCGCCCTATTATAGTGACTCCCCGGTCGATTTTAAAGAAAAATTACTCGACGGCGAAGAGAAGAGCGCCGGCTTCGACATGATCTCCCGGCTCGAGACGAAGGCGCGTGATACGGCCCGGCCGGGGCGATTTGATCTCATTCTGCATTTTCATCGCTTCAAGAACGACGACGGCCTGGCCTTCCCGGACGTCGTCGCCCTCACGGGCGAGCAGGCGGACGATGCGGCCGGGCATGGTCGTTTTCACTTCCCGCTTTCGCGATTTGCCGGCCCCGCCGTCCGGATTCAGAAAGGCCGATTTTTTTTCGATCATGAAAAATCGCTCGCTGACGAACACCGAATGGGACCGGGCGTCGGAATGGATGATGATGTTGAACACCCGGCCGTCGACATTCAACAGCAGCTCTTCGGTATTCAAGAATTCCACCCGTACGGCGTGCGCTCGGCCGCCGAGGACGGCTTGAAAGATATTCCCGGCTTTTTCCTCAAGGGAGAGCCGGACTTCCTTGCCGTCATGCCAGAAGACTAGGTTCATGTCACTTTCCGCCCCTGAGATTTTCCATCCGACCGACCGTCTTCCAGGGATTCGTCTTCTCCCGGCCGCCAAGCCTTGAAGCGCCACTTTTCGCGTCCCGATAGCTTTTAATGCCGGCGGCGATGAACGCCGCCATCCTGATATCGGCATCTTCGGCCTCCGGCTCTTTTTCCAGGTCGGCGATGAAATGCGTCGTGTAGTTGCCCGCCTGGAATTTGGGATGAAGAAGAATTCGCCGGAAAAATGGAATGGTCGTCATGATGCCGAAGACCTGGTATTCCGCGAGCGCCCGCAGCATGCGGCGGATGGCTTCATCCCTCGTCATCCCCCAGGTGATAAGCTTGGAGAGCAGCGGATCATACTCGATCGGAACCGTGAAACCTTCATAGACGCCCGAATCGCGGCGGACACCGAGGCCGCCCGACGGCGCATGGAGATGGACGATCTTTCCGGGCGCCGGAAGAAAATCATTGTCTGGATCTTCGGCGTAAATCCGGCATTCGAGCGCCGCGCCGCGCGGCCGAACATCTTTTTGCCGGAAGCCCAGCGGCAGGCCGGCCGCGATTTCGATCTGGCATTTGACGATGTCGATCCCCGTGACCATCTCCGTGATCGGGTGCTCAACCTGAAGCCGGGTGTTCATTTCCAGAAAGAAGAAATTCTGGTTTTGGTCGACGATGAACTCGATCGTCCCGGCGTTCCTGTAGCCGATGCTGGCCGCGGCTTTAACTGCGACTGCGCTCATTTTTTTCCTGGTTTCGGACGCCAGAAACGGCGACGGCGTTTCTTCGATGACTTTCTGATAGCGGCGCTGGATGGAGCATTCGCGCTCGCCCAGAGAAATCACGCTTCCGAAATGGTCGGCCAGAATTTGAATTTCGATGTGGTGGGGCTCTTCGATGTATTTTTCAATATACACGGCCGAATCGGCGAAGCTCGAGAGCGCCTCGGACCGGGCCAGGGCGAATGCCGAATGGAGTTCAGCTTTGGATTTCACGAGTCTCAGTCCCTTGCCGCCGCCGCCAGCCGCCGCCTTCAATAAAACGGGAAAACCGATGTCCTCGGCGGTCCGGACAAGCTCGGCTTCATCTTTGATGGGCTCGACCGTGCCGGGGATGATGGGAATGCCGGCCTCCGCCATTTTCTTTCGCGAAGTCGTCTTTGTCCCCATGACGTCCATGGGGGCCGACGGCGGGCCGATAAAAATAATCCCTTCCTCTTCGCATTTCTGGACGAGCTTGGCGTTTTCCGCCAAAAATCCGTACCCGGGATGGAGGGCCTCAGCCCGGCACTGCTTGGCCGCAGCGATGATTTTATCAATGGCGAGATAGCTCTCAGACGGCGGGGAGCCGCCGATGTAATAGGCTTCCTCGGCGAGCTTTACGTGGAGGGCGCTGCGGTCGGCGTCTGAATAGACGGCTACGGGAATAATCCCCATCTCCCGGCAGGCGCGGATGACGCGGACTGCGATCTCGCCGCGGTTGGCGATCAGAATTTTTTTAAACATTACAGAGGAATATTCCCGTGCTTCTTGGGCGGGTTTTTATCGCGCTTGTTGTCGAGCATCCGCAGGGCGGCGATGAGCTTGGGCCGCGTCAGCCTCGGCTCGATGACTTCGTCGAGGTAGCCCTTTTCGCAGGCGATATAGGGGTTGGCGAATTTTTCCCGGAATTCCCGGATTTTCTCGTCCCGCATCTTGTCCGATTCACGGTGACTCTCGAGCTCGCGCTTATAGACGATTTTGACGGCGCCCTCGGGCCCCATCACGGCGATTTCGGCCGCAGGGTAGGCGAAATTGATATCGGCCCGGATATGCTTCGAGGCCATGACGCAGTAAGCGCCGCCGTATGACTTCCGGGTGATGAGCGTGATCTTCGGCACCGTGGCTTCGGCGAAAGCGTAGAGGAGCTTGGCGCCGTGGCGGATGATGCCGCCGTGTTCCTGGGCGACGCCGGGAAGAAATCCGGGCACGTCTTCAAAGGTGATGAGCGGAATATTGAATGCGTCGCAGAATCGGACGAACCGCGCCCCTTTGTCCGAGGCGTTGATATCCAGAGCGCCGGCTAGATGGTCGGGCTGGTTGGCGACGACTCCCACGGATTTTCCGGCGAGGCGGCCGAAGCCGACGATGATGTTTTTTGCGTATTCGGCCTGAACCTCAAAGAAATAGCGATCGTCGAGGGCTTCTCGGACGATTTTCCTGATGTCATAAGGCTGGTCGGGCTCCTCGGGGACGATGAAATTGAGCTCGTCGCTCGCCCGCTCTTCGGGATCGTTCGTCGCCTTTTCCGGCGGGTCCTCCATGTTGTTGTCGGGCATGAACGACAGGAGCTCCCGGATGAGGGCCAGGGCGCGCTCCTCGTTTTCGGCGGCGAAATGGGCAACGCCGCTCAGCGTGTTGTGCGCTTCGGCGCCGCCGAGCTCCTCCATGGAGACGTCTTCATGGGTCACGGCCTTAATGACGTCGGGGCCGGTGATGAACATGTGGCTCGCGTCCTTGATCATGATGATGAAATCCGTGATCGCCGGCGAATAGACGGCGCCTCCCGCGCACGGCCCCATGACGGCCGAAATCTGGGGAACGACGCCCGAGGCCAGGACATTCCGCAGAAAAATATCGGCGTAGCCGGCGAGGCTGGCCACGCCTTCCTGGATGCGGGCCCCGCCCGAATCATTGAGCCCGATGATCGGCGCGCCCATCTTCATGGCCAGGTCCATGATCTTGACGATCTTAGCCGCGTTCGACGCGCTCAGCGATCCGCCGAAGACGGTGAAGTCCTGGGCGAAGACGAACACCGTCCGGCCGTCGATGCGGCCGTGTCCGGAGACGACGCCGTCGCCCAGGATCCGTTTTCTCTCCATGCCGAAGTCATGGCTGTCATGGACGACAAGCTGGTCCATTTCCTGGAAGGTCCCTTCGTCCAGGAGAAGGTTGATGCGCTCCCGCGCCGTGAGTTTTCCGGCTTGGTGCAGTTTGTCGATCCGGTCCTGCCCGCCGCCGAGCTCGGCCGATTGGATTTTTTGCCCGAGGTCTTTTATCTTTTTCTCAATGGTCATCGACCCGCGGCCTCCATCGTTGGATTTTATTTTTTGACTTTTCCCCAGTCCCTCAGGAATTTTTCGATCCCGATATCCGTCAGCGGATGACTGACGAGCTTGTCCATGACGGAGAAAGGGATCGTGCAGATATCCGCCCCGATGAGCGCCGCGTCCACGACATGGCGCGGATGGCGGATGCTGGCCACGATGACTTCGGTTTCGATATGATAATTTTCGTAGATGGCGACGATCTGCTCGATAACGTCCATCCCCTCCTGCGAAATATCGTCCAGCCGGCCGATGAACGGGCTGACGAATTTCGCTCCGGCTTTGGCTGCGAGGATCGCCTGGCTTGGCGAGAAGATGAGCGTTGTGTTGACCTTGATCCCTTCCCCTGAAAGGACTTTGATCGCTCTCAGGCCTTCAATGGTAATCGGGATTTTGACGGCGATGTTCCCGGCCAGCTTGGCCAACTGACGTGCTTCCTTGATGATGTCCGCCGATTTATCGGAAACGCACTCGACATTTACCGGGCCGGCACAAATTTTCGAGATTTCTCTGATCAGCTCATCGAACTTCAGGCTCTCCTTGGCCACCAAGGAGGGGTTGGTCGTGACCCCGTCCAAGATGCCCCAGCTCGCGACCTCGCGGATTTCGTTGAGATTCGCCGTATCCAGGAAAAATTTCATCGGTTCTCTCCTTTATATCGGGGATCCATTTCGCCGAATTTCAAAATTTGGTTCGACAGGGTCCCGATGCCCTCGATCTGGACATCGACGCGGTCGCCGGCCTGCATCGGGCCGCTCCCGGCCGGAGTGCCCGTGGTGATGATATCCCCGGGCAGGAGCGTCATAATGTTGGAAATGAACCGGACAAGGTCCGGAACCGGGAAAATCAAATTTTTGGTATTGGACGACTGCCGCAGCTTGCCGTTGAGGAAGGTTTTAATCTGAAGGCGCGACGGGTCCAAGCCCGTCACGATGCACGGGCCGACCGCAGCGAACGTGTCGAACGATTTGGCCCGGGTGAATTGCTTGTCCTTGTCCTGGAGGTCGCGGGCCGTGACGTCGTTAAAACACGTGCAGCCGAGAATGTAGTTCTCCACGGGTTCCTGCTCGGCGATCAGAGAAGCCTTTATCTTGATGATGACCGCGAGTTCCCCTTCATAATCCACGCGCTTGGACATTTGAGGATAGATAATCGAATCATCGTGGCCGATGACGGCCGTGGACGGCTTGATGAAGAGCAGCGGCTCTTCCGGAAGCGGCCTCCCCCGCTCGACGGCATGGTCTTTGTAATTCAGGCCGACGGCTACGATCTTCGTCGGCTCGACCGGCGGCAAAATTCGAACGTCGGCGATGGGAATCGGCGTTTCCTCGATCGTGAATTCCTCAAAAATCGAGCCGGCGATAGGATAGAGGTTTTCTTCCTTCAGAACGCCGTATAAAATCCGCCGCCCGTGCTTAAATCGGTAAATTTTCATGGATTTAGATCCTTAATGATTTCCGAAACCGAAGCCGACCTGGGACTTTCATTTCCGCTGCTGTCGACGGCGGTAATAGCATATTCATAACGCTTGTTCTTTTCAACCGCCGTATCGGTATACGTTTCTTGGAGGATGAGCTGGGCGGTTAAGAGAACAAAAGCGTTTTCTCCCTCAAGCTTCCGCCAGATTTTATAGCCGGAAAGATCTTTTTCCTTATTCGCCTCCCAGATCAGGGTGATGAGGTTCAACCCTTTCATCGCGGCCAATCCGGACGGCGCGCTGGGAGGGAAGACGTCCTTGGGGCGGACTTCAAAAGCCGCGGAATCTCCACTCTCAAGGGGAGGGGTTGCATCCGAGGCTGCGGCCCGGACAAGGTAGCGATAAGTCCGCCCGAAAAGAAAATCCTTATCCTCAAAGAGGATGTCCATAATGAGGGCCGTATTCCGGCGCTCGAATCCGGCTTGGCCTTCGCTTCGATAAATATTGTAGCCTTTGATTCGGGCCGGCGCAGAATGATCAAAATTTCGAGAAGGCGCCTGCCAGCGGACGGCGATCCGGTCCTCAAACACGTCGGCCCGAACGTTCGAGGGGGGCACGGGCAGCGGCTGGGGCGTCACTGCCGCCAGGTTGGAAAATTGCGAAAGCCGGCCCTTTGCTTCCTCTTTCACTCTTAAGCCGAAAATAAGCGTCGTCCCCTTCAACTCCTTTTCGGATAAGGAATATGAATAGCGAAGCACTTTCGCCGCCGGCTCTTTTTTCTTCGCCGCCGGACTTGTCTTCTTCTTTGGCTTGGCTTTGGTCGGGACGGAAGTCCCCTCCTGCGTAAGAAGCGCAAGCCGGCGCGCTTTGGATTCAAACGCTTCGGCCGTGAGCGCCTGGACGTCGACCTTGGAATCGCCGCTCGCTTCGTAAATCCAAATTTCAACCTCGGACACGGCCTCGAGTGGGCTTCCGTCGATATAAGAGACGGGATTGGTCCATTCGAGAACGACCGCATCGGCCCGCTGAACGGCCTTGAGGGCCTCGATTTTTTGGGGGACAAGAACGAGCGGCGGCTGGATCGCTCCTTTTTTCCCACAGGCCAGGACGCAGAGGAAGGACAACCCAAGAGCGACGGGCCTGACGATGTTCTTCATCAAAGAATGAAGCGCCTCAAGTCTTGATCCTCGATGATCTCCTTGAGCTGATTTTGGACGTATTGGCGGTCGATAGGGATATGTTTCTGCTTGATATTCGGCGCTTTGAACGAAATTTCTTCCATGACTTTTTCCATGATCGTATGAAGCCGCCGCGCCCCGATATCCTCGGAATCGCGGTTGACTTCCTCGGCGATTTGGGCGATTTCGTCGATCGCGTCCTCCGAAAATTCCACACGGACGCTTTCGGTTTCAAGCAGCGCGGTATATTGCTTGATGAGGGCGTTGGCCGGCTCGGTCAGGATCCGGACAAAATCCTCTTTGTTCAACGAAGTGAGTTCCACCCGGATCGGAAACCGGCCTTGCAGCTCGGGGATGAGGTCCGCGGGCTTGGCGACGTTGAACGCGCCGGCCCCGATAAAGAGAACGTGGTCGGTCTTGACCAGGCCGTAGCGCGTGTTGACAGTCGTGCCTTCGACGATAGGCAACAGATCGCGCTGCACGCCCTCGCGACTGACCTCGGGTCCGTGGCCCGATTCGCGGCCGGCGATTTTGTCCAGCTCGTCCAGGAAGACGATGCCCGAGTGTTCGACGCGCTCGATAGCCAGGCGCGCGACCTGGTCCATGTCGACCAGCCGCCGCTGCTCTTCGTCGAGCAGGTATTCCCTGGCCTCGGGGACTTTGACTTTTCTCTTCTTGGACTTGCCGCCTAACAAGCCGGGCATAAGCTCCTGAATCTGGATTCCGATCTCCTCGACGCCGGTCGAAGAAAAGATCTCAAAGGGCGGAGTCATTTTTTCCTTGACTTCGATCTCGACCGTTCGGTCTTCGAGAATACCGTCGCGGAGCTGCTTCCGGAATTTCTCCCGCGTCTCATAAAACCGCTGGTAGTCGTCTTCGTTGACATTATTGTCCCGCCGGCGCGGTGCCGGAACGAACAGGTCGAGCAGTTTCTCTTCGACGTTTGTTTCAGCCTTTTCCCGGACCTCGTCGATCTTTTCCTGGCGGACCATGTCCACGGACATCCGGACGAGATCACGGATAATGGATTCGACGTCGCGGCCGACGTAGCCGACTTCGGTGAACTTGCTGGCCTCGATCTTCAGGAAGGGCGAGGACGTGAGCTTGGCCAGCCGGCGGGAAATCTCGGTCTTCCCCACTCCGGTTGGGCCGATCATCAAAATATTTTTGGGGGCGATTTCGTCGGCCAGCTCGGGGGGAACCCGGCGCCGGCGATAACGGTTGCGAAGGGCGATGGCCACCGCTTTTTTGGCCGCTTTCTGGCCGATGATGTATTTATCGAGCTCGGCCACGATTTCCTGAGGCGTGAGTTCGTTGTCTTTATCCCAGGCTTTTTCGTCGGGTCTTTCAAAGCTTTTGGGAAGTTGAATGGGCATTTACAGCTCCTCGATGACGACCTGGTCGTTGGTGTAAACGCAGATGCCAGCGCTGATCTTCATCGCTTCCTTGGCGATTTCCTTGGCGGAAAGATCTGTGTGCTGGATCAAGGCCCGGGCCGCCGCTAAAGCAAAGGAGCCGCCGGTGCCGATGGCGATAATTCCGTCGTCCGGCTCGACGACGTCCCCGGTCCCGGAGATGAGGAATGAGTTCTCCTTGTCCGCGACGATCATCAGCGCCTGGAGCTGGCGGAGGGCCTTGTCCAGACGCCAATCCTTGGCCAGCTCGATCGCCGCCCGCGACAAGTTGCCTTTATATTCATCGAGCTTGCCTTCGAAGCGCGCGAACAGGGCGAAAGCGTCGGACGTGGCGCCGGCAAAACCGGCCAGCACCTGGCCCTTATACAGGCGGCGGATTTTATTCGCCGTCTGCTTCAGAATGGTCTCGTTCATCGTCACCTGACCGTCGCCGGCGATGGCGAGCCGGCCCTTATGGCGGACACAAATAATAGTCGTCGCATGTGTAGTCATGGCATCTCCAATCAAGCAATATAATCATAAAGGAAGGGCCGGCACATGTAAAGAGAGGGATGGCTTGTTCGGAAAAATTTACCATTAGACAACATCTTTTTCCCCGGTTTTTGGAATATTTTGCGCCCAGAATCGTCTTTACTAATAAATGGAAACCATCCATGATGCTCTTGAGGAAAGAAAAGCGGTCATGACGCCTGCCTCCCGGCAAAAATCGGATAAATCCGCGGCCAAGGAAAGCCGGCAAAAACTCATATCTTTCGAAGAATTGCTGGCCCACCGGGAGAGCGTTTTTCGCATCTGCCTCGGATTCTCGCGGAATTACGCCGAAGCCGAAGACCTGGCGCAATCGGCGAGAAATTCGTCGAAAGATTTTTAGCGCTCTATTCCAAAAAATTTAAGGAGGTTTGAGATGATTCGGAAAATCATGTGTGTTGCAGCTTTATGCCTGATGGCCCTACCAATTATGGCTGATGATTCCGCCGGCGCGCCGCTGCCGGTGGACAAAAAAGTCGGCTATGCCCTTCTGGATGGCATCAGTCAGACCTTTCACGAGATGGCCGTGGCTACAAGTTCTAAAGAGGAGAGCGTTAAGAGAATCGAGGAATTCTTGGGAAAAACAATGACCGAGGCCAAAAAAGCCAGAGATCAGAAACAGATCGACCCTGTCTTTTTTGCCCGCTACGCCCGGCTTCTGGCTATCATAAAACTCGTCTTGCAGCCAGATCCTTACGGAATTCTTGGTCTTATCATCGACCGCGAGCTCCAGCGCTTTGTCTGGGAAGTCCTCGGCGAAAACTGGAAGGGCTCAGGTCCGGGAGCCATCGGACAAGTCGCTAACGCTATCGCTGACGAGATCATCAACCTTCATCTCTATTTGGACAATGTGGAAACGAAAGAGAAGTTGAGAAAATCCTGGGATGAAAAAATTTCTGATGTCGACCTCAAAAAGAAAGAATCCGCCCCTCAGCCAGACGCCGATGCGGCGGTCAGCTCCCGAACGACCCCAACACCAAAATCATCGAGCTCGCCTATCCCGGAAAGGATGTCGTTTTCGAAGCGACCCTCCATCTGAAGAATCTCCGGGGAACGGGAGGGGCTGGCCAGGGACAGTTCGACCTCGTCTACCGCTCCGAACGATTGTCCCTTTATCCCTATTAGGACGGCCTCACCGGCGACTCTCGACCAGCCGAGGCGGTCGTAGCCGGGACGGCCGAACCAGCCGACTCGACAGGAATTTGCTATCTGGCTGCGCTGGCCCGCGGCCGCCATCCCCCGGTCCAAATTCCCCCCTGGGCGAGAGTGCCTGGGCGTTGGTGATACTCCCCCGCCCACAACTTGGACCACCACTCCACCCGGGCCGCCCAGTCGAAAAACGATTCGGTCGAGAGCGCAAACGCCAGGCCCTCGACTGCTTCGCCTGCCAATTTTATCGTCAGAACCCCCAAGACCGTTCCGTACAGATCCATCAGCGGTCCGCCCGAGTTCCCGCGATTGATGGCTGCGTCCGTCTGGATCCACACTTCGAGATCATCGTCCCCGATCCTCCCCTCCGTGCGCACTTGAGAGACCTTTCCAGTGCTCAACGACCATTTAAGGTCGAGCGGATGACCGACGGCGACGACTTCCGTTCCGACCTTCGGCCGGTGGAATTCGTCCGGGAAATTGAAATCCAGCACGGGAAACCTCTCCGAAGCGTCGCTGTCGATTCGGAACGCGGCGAGGTCGTGCTTCTTGTGAACGTAGAAAGGACGGCGGGCGTTGAAGGTCCGGTTGTCGCTGAGGGTGATCGTCACCTGAGTGACCGTGCTCTCCTCCTCTCCATAAAGCACGTGGCGGTTCGTCACGATGACTCCCTGCGGCTCGACGAAGAATCCAGTGCCCACGCTCCGAAACGCCCCGTCGGCGTTCTCGAATTTGGACTCGATCCGCACCACAGCGGGCTTGACGACCGCGTAGAGCTCCTCGGCCGTGAGCGGCGCGTTGAGCCTCCGCAGCGAAGCGCGGGCGGCGTCCCGCACGGGGCCGGCACGATCCGAAAGGAGCTTCGTCAAGGCCTTGAGATGCCCCCTCGCATTCAACGAGCCCGTCGCCGTGGCCGCAGCGGCACGGACCGACGGGTCCGCGTCGTCGAGAAGTACGCCAATCGCATCGGCGTATTCCTTGGCGTCGAGGGTCCCGAGGGTTGAAACGGACGCGGCCCGGGGCCGGGCGTCGTTGTCGGCGAGGAGCGCCCCGATTTCCTTGATGTACTTCCTTCCCTCCGAAGGGAAACCGGCGAAGACCTTGGCGCAACTCGCCCGCACGCTCTCATCGGAATCCTTGAGGCCTTTGGCGAACGCCGCGAGGCTCCCGCGGCAGACGGCTTCAAGCGCGAAGACCGCCCTGAGCCGGACTTCGGCAACCGGGTCGTTCAGCAGCAGACGCTCCGCGTCGTCGGCGCAGGCGTAGAGGTGATAGGCCGCGACTTCCCACAGCGCCTGGCCGCGGACCTCCGGATCGGCGCTCCCGAAGGCCCGCTTGCACGCTTCGGCCTTCGTCGCGTTGTCATCGCCTTCATCTCCCATCGCGCCGAGGGCGGAGGCGGCGGACATCTGGATTAAAAGGTTCTCATCGCCGTCGCGAAGCCTCCTCAGCTCGGGAATGTACTCCCGCGCCTTGAGCCATCCCAGACAGTCGATGGCGCGGCAGCGGACGCTGATATCCGGATCTTTCATCAGGGCGGCGACTCGTCTGGCGACGCCCCTCGGATTCATGTTCCGGTTCATTTTCCAGATCGCGACGCAAGCCTTCGCGCGCACGCCCGCATCCGCATCGGCGAGAAGCCCGGCCGCACTTTCCGTCCACGCGGGGTCCTCGAACTGGCCCAGTGTTTCGAGCGCCTCGACGCGTACCAGCGCCTCGCCGTCCTTCAGGAGCGCGACGACTTTCTCGCCCTCGTCCTTCGCTCCGAGCTGGGCGAGGTCGCGAAGCGCGCGAATCCGAGTCGCGGTATCGGCGTCCTTGAGCTCGCGGATCGCCTTGCTGACACGGACCGTCCTCGCGATCTGGTCCTCCTCTTGCGCGACAAGCGAAAGGCACGGCATTAAAAGCAGGAACAACAGGCGGCGATGGATTTTCATTCCGAGGCTCCTCTCAAAGCCGATATAGGAAATCACTTATCCCCTCCGCCCGGTAGCGGAGCCGATTTTGCATTGCGATTCCTTCTACAGCGAACAAGGATAAATCCCGGCTCGGATGTTGTCAAGTCCAACGAAGCTTCCCGCCAGGCCGGCCGTCGTGATAGGCTGTTCGGGTGACCAGCCGGGAAGTCTTGACCGCGATCTTCAGGGAAAAAACCTGCCCCGAGCGGATAGGCGTTTTCGAATGGTTCTGGCAGGACACCCAAAAGGAGTGGGAAGGGCAGGGCCTTCCCCCGGGGGTGAACCTCCACGAATATTTCAACCTCGACGTCCGGGAGATCAAGGAATCCATGTTTCGGACGACGGGCGAGCCCGTCGACGATACGATCGTCGACGAGGACGCGGAGACCGTGGTCAAGCTCAACGGCTGGGGCGCCCGGCATCGGGAGTGGAAAGCCAAACCCGGCGTCCCCGAGCATCTCGGGTTTGAGCTTTCGAGCGAAGAGGTCTGGCGCGCCAAGTTCCGCGACCGGCTCCTCGGAGGGATAGGACTTTCCTTTTTTCGGCGAAGCATTTTCCTTCCCATTGTGCTTGGAACCGCAACCGCCCATCATGAAAAAATGATAAATCCAGTCGCGGATCGATGTCAAGAAAAAGGAAACTGCCGCGAAGCAGGCCCGCCGGCCGCCTCAGCGTCCCAGACGACCCGAAAACTTCCCGAAAAACGATAGACCTATGTGCCCATCAAAACCAAACGTCCTTAAAAATACTCCGTCCTCTCTTCGGCCGCCATCAAGGCAACCTGCTCGAAGACGCGCGACGGCGGCGGCTTTTCGGCAATGAACTTCAGCTTCAGGTGGTTGATGATGCGGTCGATAGCCTGATAAATGGCCTCCGGCTTCGTCTTCGTTCTCACCCGGCTGTGGGCCGAAAACCCTGTATGCCGCCAGGAGAGAATCCGCTCGGCCCACTCCGAGCTGAGAAGCTCCCGGCCGACAAGAAAGGCCAACACCTCGCGGCTAAAGACTTCGACGAGCCGCGAGTCGTCGATCCGCGGGATCCTATGGAAGACCCCCGCCTCGTCCACTCCTCCCTCGGTCACCAGAAGATGGAGATGGGGATGAAGATTCATCCGATCGCCGAATGTCT
>Ga0315281_10003320_pt1 | contig 23635 bp, 22 predicted proteins | sample YL17G07_0_MG_FD_204540 | JGI IMG/M metagenome (GOLD analysis project Ga0315281, IMG submission 204540) | Sediment microbial communities from Yellowstone Lake, YNP, Wyoming, USA - YL17G07_0 | ecosystem: Environmental > Aquatic > Freshwater > Lake > Sediment | place: USA: Wyoming | collected... | reverse complement strand
AAGAATGGCTTCTAGAGCGACTCTTGTGACTTTTTGAGCGACTTAAAGAATGAGATCGTGAACGACTTTTGTGACTTTTCGATCGACTCAAGGAATGGCTCTTGGACCGACTCTTGTGACTCTTGGACCGACTCAAAGAATGGCTCTTGGATCGACTCTTGTGACTCTTCGACCGACTCAAAGAATGGCTTCTAGAGCGACTCTTGTGACTCGTTGAGCGACTTCTTGAAGCACTGAGTGTGTTTGTTTGTCTGATGGACGTGCACGGCAGAAGCACATCCTTTGTTGCAGTTGTGCTTATGTTCAAGCTATTGATGCTGACTGAATATGTGCCCGCATTTCCAGTTATGGCTGTCTGCGCAAAAATCATGTAGAATATGATGTTTGGTTGAATACTTGGTGGTGCCGGTAGAACGCAATGAATCGTTCGCGACAGACTACTGACCGATGAGAAGGTGTAACTCATATTGCACCATATGGCGTTTTTTCCAATGTAGTAAACCAATGGATCAATTTCGTAGTTCATCAATCGCTGAGAAGTCATTACCACTGATGCATCAAAATTGTAGAACGCACCTGAGGGCATACCATTTATTATGTAACCCGCATTCGGCAACGTGAAGGATATCCCTGTGTAAAAACTCACGCCTGCATTGCCGCCAATGTACGAACCTGAAAACGTCAACGCACTGTTGACCACACCCAATAGTTGGAATGTGTAGTTTGTCCAAGGACCAGTTCCTATTGCTGTACGAGCCTTGACGGTGGTGTTGAATCCGTATGTGTCGTTGCAGAAAAGATTTCGCACAAACTGGGTTTGAGCGGGTGAAAATGACTCAGTTGGTGGCCCACCACCAACTATGATTGGAATTTGACTTTGCGTCAATGGGTTTTGAGACTGTGAATTCGATCCAGTGATCGGTTCACCTGATTCCTCGGCTTCCAATTGACCGGAGATTATGAGCAAAGAAGCTCCAAACAAAAGATACACAAACAACACAATTCCCACAACAACAAAATATGGACACTTATCACGATTGTCGACAGGAGTGGCCCTATCATCATCAACATCTCTTCTTGACCCACGTGATTTTTTCGTTTTCATGGGATGAACATTCGATTTTTGTTTTTTCTCTTTTTTTTAATTTGGTGATGTGTGTGTAAACACATATTTGTGTAAAAAATTTAAATTTTTTATTGAATGATCTACAAAAGCAAGTCCAGCAGCGTCAATTTGCGCCTTATTGCATCTGCCCGTTCGTTGAAAAGCAGCCAACGAGCCTCGGACATCAGATTCTGCCAACGGCCGTGAATCAGGTGCAGCATGATGAGCTTGTCAAAGGTGGTGCCAAGGAAGGTGCGGTGCGGCCACAGGATGTATTTGTTCGTGTTTGGTGTCGGCCCGTTCGTGCCCATCAATTGCGGAATGCTGCGCCCGAACTGCATGTAGTCCGCGAAGAACACCTTTTCCTTGTGCACATCGTTGGACAAGAAGTGGATCTCGAAGGCGTCGCCGAGCACGTTCTGTGCACGCAAATCCATGTGATATTTGAAGACAAACTGGTGCAATTGACAGAATTCTGCGTAGTCGAGATGCAGGTACATCTCAAACAACTCGAGTGCTTCGGGGTCGTTTACCATGTTTGCAGAATTGCTGACGAATGTGGCGGGGTATGTGTAGAACCGCTGCTGCAGATACGTCTCGTAATGCTGGCGGAAGGCTTCGTCGTCGTAGAAGAGCCGTTCCAGCTGAAACATCTTCATGGTTCCTTGGTTACAATGCACAACGCGTCGGTGACTCGATATCCGTGCGTCAATCAAAGCAATGGCCTGCTGAGTCTCCTCGCATTTTTTGCGTTGTTGCTGCAGTGTATTGGAGGCTATCTTATAGCTCTTTTCCAGCTCGTTGATGTAGGTTGTGTGGGCGAGGTTGTCGAATTCGATGCGGTCCATGCAGTTTTTTATATTCTCTTCTATTTCGATTGCGCGTTTGCGCTTATTTGCGTTTTGGTCCTCTGCCATATGCAATGCTTGTTGTGTGATTTATTTTGATAAAAAAAACTTCAATAATAAAAAAAATAAAAAAAAATTTTTTTTTTTTGAAAAAACAAAAATTCTAAGTCGAAAAAAAAATTTGAGTGTTTATTCACGATTTTATTTTTTTTTTTTTCAAACCACAGGTTGTGGACAGAAAAATTTTGCACCATCCACCCCGTCAATGATGTTGAAATTCAAGCTGGTGACTGCAACGTACGCTTTCTTGCGCACTGCAACATCCTGCTTCCAACTCTTCCACGTGACCAGACACAATTTGCGTTTGCAGAGTGCAAGGGCCTGCGCCAGATCGACGTCGGAGATCTGCTCCCCGTCAACAACAAGCACGACAATGTCGGCGGGACAGAATCGCTGGCCGCAAAGGGGGCTGGCGCGGAAGGCCTTGAGCGGATTGCGCTTGATGTTCTTGAGGTGCTGGATCTTGTCCTTGGGAAAGCTGCTGGAGCGGTGCTGGATGTTCACGTTGGGCTGCTGCATGTTGAGCGGGACGGCCACGCTGCGCAGCTGATGCTTTTGCGCGTACAAGAGGTCGCAAGCGAGAATGTAGCGCACAAAGGTCGGCGGGAAGACGCAGGTTGTGTCGATCTCCGCGTCGAAGAAGAAGCGCTCCGAGTTGCAGAAGCGGTGCAGATGGGCAAGCGTGCTCTGGCTGCCGTCCTCGCCCACCACAACCATGTCCTTCTTCAGCAGAGCCAGCGAGCGGTTGCCGTCCTTGTCGTTCTGCGACAGGATGCCCCTGCACATGTCCTTGTTGGTGAAGAGGATGATGATGTCCTTCTCGCCGTCCTTGATGCTGGTGTTCGAGTGCAGATCGCGGACGTGGTTCTTTTGCGTCAGAACCGTGCGGTCGATGATCTTCTCGCACGCGTGGTAGTAGCTCGCCAGGGGTTCCGTGCCGCCCCGCTGCGGCAGCTCGGCGTAGGTGATGAGCTGGATGTTGTCGGTGCCCTCGAGCGCGATGCGGTGGGCTGTCAGGGCCTTCGTGATCTCCTCGTCGGTGATGGTGTGGGCGTATTTGACGACGGTGTTCTTCCAGAAGCTCGAGAAGAGCAGGTGCTGGAAGAGAAAGCAGCGGCCCCACGCGGCGTCGAACTGGACGGTGGCCCGACTGCCGCAGACGTAGCAGACATAGGCGGACCGAGTGTCCAAGCGCGGGGTCGCCGTGAGCAGCACGAGCGCATCGGCCAGCTTGAGGATGTCGCAGTTGTGGGCGTCGCCGAAGATGAACACGGCCACGCTGTCGACCAGGGTGCCCAGCTTGTCGCCGTCATCGCGCAATTTGATCAGATCGTCGATCGCGAGGCACGAACAGCCCGTGGCAATCGACATCTGCACCGCCGCGGCGACGGTGGAACCCACGACAATGTACTTGTTGATGTTTGCGTCGGCAAAGCAGGGGAGCGGCTTCAGCACCGCCGTGAAGTGGTGGATGGCGTCGTTGCTGGTGCCCTCCACGATGTTGAACCCGTAGACACCGGCCACCTTCTTGTTCTGCTCCTTGAAGCGCGAGGCACACTCAAAGGCCGCGTTCTTGAACCGGCGGCACTGCATCATGATGTGCTCGGGCACCCAGCCCATGACCTCCCCCGTGTGCTCCTTGTTCTTGTAGAGCTCGCACACCATGTGTGCCACGACCATGTACTCGACGGTGTCCTTCGTCTGCGAGAGGTTTTTGGCGCTGGCCCGCGCGCTGAGCACGAGACTGCGCTTCTCAAAATCGTAGCACTCGTCGGGCCCCAGAAAGTAGTCGTGGGTGGCGTCCCAGCGGAACCGCAATGCCGCAAAGACGCCGCTCGCCAGCTTGGCCTGCGCCAGCATCGTGTCCTCGGGCAGCTTCAGGAGGCGCTGGAATTTTGCGTACGTCGTCGCCACGTCCATCACAAAGGGCAGGTTGATCTGGAAGAAGCTTTCGTTCAGCGGCGTCGTGGTCACCAGCTCCACAAGCCAGTCGCAGAAGTCGTCGTCGTTCAGATACCGGCGCCACGTGCTGCAGTCGCTCCGGGGAAGGCAGCTGCGGAGCACGCCAAATTGCGGGGTGCGGAACATACACGGGAAGATGTGCTTGATCCAGTTCACGATGCGCACGCAGCTGAATATCTTCAAGTCCTCGATGCAGGTGAAGTTCTTGGAGGTGTCGAAGGAGTGGTCCAGATGCAGATCGCCGCCCGCCAGCTCGTGTCGGTCGAGTTTGCGATCAAAGGCCCGCAAAATGCGGCACGCCCGACTGTAGTCCAGATGGATGTTCTTCTTCTCCACGTGGAAGACGTTTTCATACACGTCGACCACCAGCCAGTGCAGATTCAGCAGCGGAAGGCTGACCTCCACGTTGCCCAGCACTCGGCAGTGGTAGCGGGCGTAGGGCGACTTGTCAAACAGGTCGATGTAGTTGTTCGTTCCGTCCTTGTCGGCCTTGAGGTTGATTTCGTACAGCAGGTGGCCGAACCCGCCCGACTTCTCGTGCTGGGTGCGCATCCGGTCCATGATGTCGTAGATGCTGTTGCCTCTGGTCTTGACGACACCCTCGTTCTTGTCGTCAGCATCGTCGTCATTGCTTGTTTTTGCGCTCTTCTTTGCCTTCTTCCTGTCAACCACAATGTCTGACTCGGCATCGGAGTTGGCTTTGTCATCGTCGTCTTCGTTCTCGTTCTCATTGTCCTCATCCTCGCTGGTTTTGCGCTTTTTTGGGTTTGCGCTTTTGTTGTTGTTGTTGCTGGGTGGGTTTTCGGGGTCTATTTTTTTGGGAAAGAGTATTTTGATTATCAATTCACCAGGATCCTCCCTGCTCATTTGCTTCACGCTGATGGTGCATTTTGACACTCCATAATCTGCAAACCGCATTTTCTTTTTTGTTTGTTTATCTTTTCACTGAAATGTGTTTATTCAAAACAAAAGAAAGCAATATGCTTATTTGACTTGAAAAAAAAATAAATTTTTTTGCATTTTTGACTTGAAAAAAAAATAATTTTTTTTTGCATTTTTGACTTGAAAAAAAAATTATTATTTTTTTTTTCAAATTTGGTCATTTTTTTTTGTGTGAAAAAAAATTTTGTTTGCCGAAAAAAAATTTTGTTGGTCAACTTTTTGTTTTCTTTTTATTTTTTTTTTGTTTTTTGTTTTTTTTTTATTTTTATTTTTAATTTGACGCAATTTTAATTTTTGACGCAAAACAAACAAACGCTTTTGACAACAAGAAAAACAAAACAAAAAAATGCTTTCCAGCCAATTCCCTGAATTCTCCTTCAGCCAAGACCTGAAATCCTGCAACAACATGCTAATCTTTGCGCAAAACACACAACCCCAATCCAATTTTGACGAGCAGCTCCAAACAGTAAACAAACGTCTAACCTCCATTTTTGATGAATCAACCCCATTTGAAGACGACACTTTCAACGGTTCTGAATTTTCATCCAATCCAAGCAATACCTCTGCCAAGAAAAGACACATTGAATTCTCAAGCATTGCCGCCGATGAATATGAATATGAAGATGCTGCTGATGATGATGATGATGATTACTCAAACATGGAAAATGATATTGATAGGTTCTTCGCCACTGAAAACAACATCATCACCACCAGCAAGCCCATTGCTTCTAAATCACTCGATCTGAACATCGTCAAGGATGCAAACAAACTGGCATTTGAGCAACTTTGCAACACAGACATGTACAAAGCAACGGAGCAAGAGGAGCAAGACGCGGTTTTTGCAGCAGCAGCTGAACAGGTGAAGGACGAACACAAACACGAAATAAACCACATCAAACAGCAGCTGGTCGAGGGCTATATGCGTCACAAGGCTGAAAATGGCACCCAAACCGTGAGAAATCTTGCTGGCCCTGGCACAACCGACATTTCGTTCTTTCTTGTCGCCAATCGCCTCAAGGGATGTGACGAGACGCTGATTTGCGCAAACAACTATGTCTCGCTGGGTATGAGAATGACCTCTGGCCGCTGTGATTTGCAAAAGACACACGGGATCAGCCCCTTCACATTCGATATTCAGTGCCTTGACGAACATGTGGTCATCAGATTTGAGCCCTCCATCACAGTGGAAGACATCTGCAAATTGATAATGGCCATCCCCGAGGCGTGAAAACAAAAATTTTTATTTTGCTTATTTATGTGTTCATAGAATAAAATATGTATTTACATCATTATTGCTTTTGTTTATTTATTTATTTTGTTATTTATTTGCGTCAATTTTGGAAAGCATAATCATTTGCCGCAATAGTGAGGATGAGCAACTCATGGGCATCGTCGTCAGGAAGGTGGGAATGCACCGTCTTCTCGCGTTTAAGCGGACCAATGATGGTCTCCTTGAAAAGACGCATGGCAGCAGCGTGCTCTTTCCCCAACGGGATTCTGTCCAACCCCCTGATGTACGAATCGATCTCAATTCCGCCCCGAAGCCACTTTCCAGTGCGCGAATACAGAATGGGCCGTCGTCCATTGGGCACAAGAATTGAGTCGATGCATTTCACATCCATGCCAACGTTATTGGTCACCAGCACAATGTCTGTGTGCTCCGGGAAGCTGGCCTCCATCTGACACAGAAACAGCTCGATGTCCTGCGCAACTGCCGCAGCTGAATCTCTCAAAAAATGGCTGTCATTATTCTTATGCAGCTCGTTGAGAATGCCAATGTTCTTGCTCCAGAACTCGTCAAAACACTGCATGTCAAACTTCCATCGCAGCCACATGTCTTTCCATTCCAGCAAGCTGGCATCTCGCGGTTTGCCATTGTCATAGGTTGCGGCCAAGGGCAATCTCACAGTGAAGCGTTTGCGCACAATTGGGTGTTTCTTGTCTTTGTAATACAGGCTGTATGCCAACCCCACCGAGAAGGTCTCGTCGCAGGGGCCATCCCCAGTGCGTTCGGTGTCGATTGCCAGAATTATAAAGTTGTCCATCACCTGTTGCTTTTGTCTTTTTGTTTTGTTTTGTTTTATTTTTTTTTTTTTCAAAAAGAAAACTTTACTGTTCTTGTTTTTCTATTTCAGATTTACAGGTATTGTGTATTTCTCTCAGCACGAAAGGTTGAGGAGGTACACCGCAAATTATTTGACAGATGTTTTTCTCAAAAATTGCCTCCTGTTTATTTTTTTTTTTAAAAAAAAAACGCAAAATCGACTTTGAATTAAAATTTGATTTTGCATATGCAATTTTTTTTTATTAATTTCAAAGTCGCATTGTGACAAACCATTCAATTTCAAAATTATATAAGCTTGATTTTTTTTTTCTTTTTTTTTCATTGTGTTTGGCAAACGACGCAAAAAATGAACAAAAAGGCTGAAAACAAAAAGCAGAAAATGAACGACCCTGAACGCAAAAATAAACCTATTTTCTCAAAGCCTCGTGCATTCGAGAATACGAAAGTGATTTTCGATGGTTTAAATGGTTTTTTGTCTATTGCCATTTCCAAAAATGATAAAATGATTGCCATTGGGGATTGGGACACTGGTGATGGAAAAGTGAGAACGTTTTCAATGAATGAAGAAATTGACAATGATGGCAATGACAACAACAACAAATGGAATCTTAAATTTGAAAAAGAAGAAAAAATGAGTTCTTATCCCATCAGGTTGCTGGTGTTTTCAGATGATGGTAAATATCTGCTTTCTTGTTCTCATGATGAACCTGTTATTTTAAGTGATGCTAAAACTCTTAAAAAGATCAAAACATTTGATGGACACACTGGTTCTGTTTATTCTGTTTTATTCAAATCTGAAAATGAAATTGTGTCCTGTAGTGATGATAAAAAAATCATTGTGTGGGATATCAATTCAGGAAATAAAATTGCTTCTGTTGATACTGGAAACTCTTGTTATTCTCTTGCGTTGAGTCCAAATAAAGATATGATTCTTGTTGGTCAAAGTGATGGAAACATAATAGCTTTTGGAGCGACAGTTGTTGACAATACCTTGAAAAAGATAACAAAACTACCCAAAAAACATTCTGCTTCAATAAATTCTCTTTGTTACACTCCCAATGGAAAAATGATAGTTTCTTTCTCAGAAGATTATAGCATCAATGTTTATGAAGTACTCTCAAATAAATCGTTTAATCATCTTCGAACTTTGACTGGTCACACCAATGCAATTTATGGTGGTGCAATATCACCTGATGGAGAAATAATTGCATCTGGCAGTGTTGACAATACAATCAAGCTGTGGAATATCAACACTGGTAATTGCGTTAAAATCATTAAAAGTCATACTTCAGCTGTAGGCCAACTTGCATTTTCTCATTCAGGAAGTTTTCTTGCCAGTGTCAGTGATGATTGCACAATTCGAATTACAACGAATGAAAGTGTCGCCCGATTCAGAAATGAAAAAGTGCATGTGATGTTGTCGCTTGCAAAGTCGGCGGTCTTCATTCCATTTGACATCTGTCAGGACTATTTAGTGTTTGTGAATGCTATGCAACTCAAACATTGCATTTATTGACCACTGTTGGTGCGGCCAACAACAAAAAAAATCAATAAAAATTGTTAACATATATTTTGCGTGATATTTGTTTTTTTTATACTTATTTTTATTTTTATATTGTGCGTGTGCTCATTCGTCCATCAGACCACCTCTTCTTGCAAAATCTTCTCCTTGGCCTCGTGCAGCTCGTGCTCTTCGCAAATGTCGAAAAACTCGACCCGCTTGTACGACTCCTTGTCCGACGCAAACGGGTTCCGGTCGAACACGGCGGTCAGGTCAATGACCACGACAGAGCGCCGGACGTTGTTCCAGTAGGTCTCCATTTGTGGCAGAATATCCATGCTGCGGTAATAGTAGATCTGCCCCAGCATGACGCAATTCAGAAGGGCGACCGACACAAAGGTGAAGAGCATCCGCCGATCGCCGTCGTTCTCGAGGAAGGTTGTTGCAATCCGGACGACATTTCCCACGACCGACATCGCCACCATGAAGACGTCCAGATTGCCCGTCGAGTGCGCAGCGTAGCTGGCATATATCTGCGGCAGCCGACTCGCAATGTTGAGGCCGCCCTCGAAAAACTTGACGTTCTCGGACAGCTGCAGCCACGGCTGGAAGATGAAGCCGAAGACAAAGACGACGCATGTGCCGCACGTCGCGTAGTAGAGGGGCTTGCCGTCGAAGTACAGGAAGAGCGCCACGATTGCAAAGGTCTCGATCAGCAGCGTGATGTTCTCGGCATACGTGCCGAGGGGATAGCCCTTGCGGTAGCCGTACCACGTCGCGATCGTGTAGCAGACTATCTCCAGATAGAACATCCAGTAGCTGAGCGACTGCACGCTGCGGGTTGTCCATATCCGGTGTATCTGCGGGAGTTTCAGAAAGCAACTGAAAAATATGATTACATAGTCGAGCGCAATTCCGTTGTTTGTCATTTTACTTTGTCTGTGTGTGAATATTATCTTTCTTCTCTTTCACACACACACACACATTAGCTGCATTTTCCAAAAATGCTTTTTCTTTTCCTTTCTTTCTGTTTGAAAAAAAAGACGGAAAAATGACAAGCAATCGTCAGGCCGCGAATCCAGCTCAAAAAGACGATTTTCCCGAGCTGATTATCTCTGATTACGACACGGAAACCACGAGCAACAACAACAACAGCAGCAACAACAAGCCGGCCAAGACTGACGACACAATGGTGTCGTCGCAACTTTTGCGCAATTTTCTGCTGATAATTTTGGTGTCAGGCATTCTCATGAAGGTGTTGTCGATGTTCGTCGAATTTAAGTGAAATAAAAATAAAAATAATAATAATAACAATAACATATTTTTGCGCGATATCTATCTTTTATTTTTGTTTTTTTTTTTCATCTTTGTGCCTGTGCTGTCTTGAGACCGCGAAAAAAATTGAGTACTACCTCGTCCCTCACTGCATTGACAATGGGCACGGTGGTGTATTGCATAAACAAGGAATTAAAAAGATTGCGCAGGGAGTCGTGGAACACGGTGTTCGGCATCAGCTCCTTCAGAATGTTGTTGTTGTCAGCTGGCGAGTCGCTCAACACCCTGAGAGTTGGTTCTAGGTGGGTGGTGAGCGGCAGCGCACACTGGAAGGTCCGTTTTTTCGTCATGAGCTTCTTGATGTAGTCGAAATTGACACTGTATCGTTCAAGCAGGGGTTTTGGGAGATAGGTGATGTGCGCAAATCGACAGATGAAGGGCAGATTGCGCACATCGCGCTCGCCAATCCCGTTCGGCTTCTTCCTCCGTATTGCATATATCAGACGTGCATCGAAAATCAGCAGGCTGTTGGCTTTCAAGGCGATGCTCGCCGTGTGGACATTCATACCGCTGTTCGTTATTTGCTGAATCACGCGTGCGGGGACGGTCTGACTTAAATAGTTGAACGAGCTGCTCGGTGATTTCGGGTTCAGCATCTCAAGAATCTTCCCGTGCGTCTGCTCAAGGTGCGAATTTTTGAGATATTGGAACTCCATGTCGACCGTCGAAGCGTCGTCAAACACAAAAATGCACTTGTACACGACATCGTCGGGCTTCGGCTCTCTGGACACCCATGTCTCAAACATCCGCTTGAAGGATGGGTTTTCGTCCCGGATCCGGAATGGCTGCGCCAACTCAAACGATCGGTCTTCGTCCTCCTGCGGCCCCCACACGTTGGTGAGGTAATTCAGCTGCTCGGGCATGCAGAACAATTCCCCTATTGGCAGCTTGTAGAAGTGTTTGTTCACATCGAGGATTCTGTTGTTCAACCGCAGCATCCAAGCCGCGTTTGCAAATGCGGTGTCGGGCTGGCCTGTCGCCACCAGGGCCTCGGGAACGGTGTTCTTGTAGCCGCAGAAATTGCGTTTGAATCGCGTTGGAAGATTCAGCGTCTCGTGTGGATCGTAGGCGGCGCTGTGGCAGCCGAATTTGGCAAACGATCTTTTGACTGAAAAATTCTGATCCCCCGTGTCCACACGCGCCATCTTGTCGAGAAAATCGTCCATTTCCCCGTCAACCGCGCTCAAAAACTGCGGCGTCAGGATGTTGTCGATCCGCACAACGCCGTCCATTTTCAGCGTTGTTGCGTTTGGCAACGTGGTCTGCATTTTTTTTTTATTTATTTATTTATTTATTTATTTATTTCTTCTTATTATTGTTTTCACTTTTTGTTTTTCATCGGTTGTGTCATATATGTAAAAAAAAAAATCAAACACAAAATAAAACAGCGCGAAAACCCATCAGCAAGACATGGAAACGGACGCGTTCAAAAACACTCAAACCAAGACAGAAACCCTCAAATCGCGCACAAAGACCCTGCACACGGAACTGACCCTCGTGGGTCAACACGAGATCGATGCCATCCACACGCACATCGCTGAGCTTGTGCGCGCCACGGAGACCCCGGCCATGCTGGAGGTGGTCCGCGCAACGCACAGCGCAAATTCGCAGCGCAGCGGGCTCGGCAAGCGGATCGACATGGCCCTCACGGAGTTCATGCAGCAGACGCGACAGAATGAGGACTGCTGTCTGCAGAACATCCGCCTGAACCGTCGACTCGCTGCGGCCGATGGGGGCCCGCTCCCCATTGTCTTTGCCGAGTACATCGACCTCGATTTTGAGCAGCTTGCCCACGAGATACGGGAGAGCACCCGCGGCATCCGCAAAAACACGAACCCCAGCAGCGTTGCAAAGATCGCGACACCGGAGGACGCCCAGAGCGCGGCCAGGGAGATGCTCGAGGCCTACCACGCACGAGCTGCAGCGCTGCAACGACTGCTGCAGGACATGCAGGTGCTGACCCAGAATCTGTGCCACGTCTGCGACTTGTTCATCGCCGAGCACTCCACCGTCCATCACATCAACAAGTTCACGTGTGCGAAATAAGAGATAGATAGAAAAATCAATAAAAATACATGTTTATTATTTACGCAATTTTTTTTTTTGCGTCACGTCTCGAGCTTCTCGTACATGAAAAAAAACGAGCGCCACGTGGTGTTGCTGTTGCCCCGCAGCTCGTGGCGAAACTGGTAGCGCAAAATGAGCAGGTCGCCGACCACAATCAGCAGCACCGCGAGCCAGAAAAGCGCCGCGCTCACGGGGGGCAGGTTGAAGAGCATCGAGCACTTGGCAACGGGCGACGCAATCAGCAGCACCCGCTGGCCCTTGTAGTTCTTGAAGGTCTCGAGCGAGGTCAGCAGCGCCCACAGCACCAACGACAGGTAGAGGCGGGTCTGGCGGCCCTCGAGCGCCGCAAAGGCCGAGTTTTCGAACGGATGCAGCACGAGGACCATGTGGAAGACGTTGCAGTAGTGCTGGTAGTACGTCCGCAGCACAATGTCGCTGCACATGGTGTCGGTTTGCGCCACCGCGTTGCCCGTGCTCGCGGGGGTGTCGCCAAGCTCGTGACGGAACGCAAAAAACTCGAACGCGCCGATGGACAGATAGTGCAGGTAGATGACGTACACCAACGTGTAGTCGATCTCGGCGACGGGCACCAGCAGCTTGATGAAGAAGTGCTTCATGAAAAGCAGCGCAATGTTGACGATGTTGAGGCAGAAGCTGTTGCTGAAGAAGGCGTAGCCCACAAAGCCAGCCTCCGCAAGAAAGAGGCACAGGATGTAGGTGATGAGGCGATGCCGATCAAACAGGGCCACCGACGCACACAACAGCGTCAGCGTCAGCAGCAGAATTGCGCCAGAGATCTCGGCGTGGTGACGTTTTTGCGTCTGTCGTTCCTTTTCCATCCTTGCTCTTTTTGTTTTGTTTTTTTGTTTTTCCTGCAGTGTTTGAAGAAAAAAAAAAATTGACAAAGACAGTTTTTCTTTTTGTTTTTGCATTTTTCAGTCGCAAAACAAACAGAAAAGAACATGCAGAAAATCATCGAGACCATAAAGCTGGACCAATTGATAATCACCACGGTGATTGTTGCCATCGTCTACATGTTTGCCAGCGTGGTGCTGCGCAAGATTTTTCTTGTGCTGATAGAAGCGATTTGGCGCAATAAAGGCGTGATTTTTGCATGTTTGTTCGTCATGGTCGCCAACGTCGCCATCTCGGGCTGGTGCCAGCTGAACCGCGAGGTGTGCGTTGCAGTTTTCACGACGCTGGTTGAATGGAGCGGCAGCATGCAGGTGCTGCAATACGTCAACGCAAAATACGCCGATTGGCAATGGTTGGGTGTCGACAAACAAAAATAAAATAAAATAAAATAAAAAAAAAAAACAAGAAAGCAATTTGCGTTAATATATACATATTTATTTGCGCTTGAAAACGATCTCTCTCTCTCCAAAAATCAAAACTTGTGGCACTTGAACTTGAACATGTTGCAGACCTCGATGGCGCGCTTGATCTTGCTCTCGTAGGTGCGGGCCTTCTTGAGATGGCGCAAAAGCACCTTGACATTGGACTTCTTGACGGAAAAGACCTTTGGGATGAAGATGACAAACGCCAACGCCCAGTTGGGAGCCCCGTGGCGCGTGCGATGATTCTTGTATTCGGCAAGCAGGTTGTTGTGGACATCTCTGAGGCGCTTTTCAGGCGGGCGGCGGGAGCAGCCCACATACACCCTGATGGCGGCCTTTGCTCTCGCACTCTCATGGGGCGGCACCGTCGTCAGCCGCATGATGTATATCTTGTAGATGCCCCGCACCTCCAACTTGGCGGCCTTGTCCTCCTCATCCACCACCTTTGCGTAGCTGCCCATGTCGCTGTACGACCGACAGCCCACATAGGCCTTCGGATAGATTGCGCCAGTCCGCGCCCACCGCTGCTGCAGCACCAGCAGTTCGTTCGGGGGGAATGTCGCCGGTTTACCACGGATCACCGGGGGGCGGTTTGTCTTTTTCACCCCAGCTGCCTCCTCCTCACCATCGTCGTTCTCTTCTCCCTCCTCCTCTTCCTCCTCCTCCTCCTCCTCCTCGCTCGACTTTTGCGTCGGTTGATATGACACCGACGAGGATTCGTAATCGTCAGGCATTTGGGCCCACATCAATCCTTTTTTTTTTGTGGAATAAACCAAGTTTGTTTTGTTTCGACTTGAAAAAAAAAAGTTTGAAAATAAAAAAAAAATATAAAAAAAAAATAAGCAAATAAAAATTATAAAAAAAAAAAAAAAAAATAAGCCAACATGGTTGACACAGAAAAAACACTCAAACAGCGATTCCCACCACTGACAATAAAAAGAGGGGACATGATAAGCAAAATGGTGCTGGAGTCATGGTCACCAAGTTTGATGCCGAAAAGTAGTCGATCCTCACCAATTCCTCAAGATTCTGATTTGTACAACCGCTTCTTGATCCCCGAGCTGCAAAACGCAAAAATCGACGGCAAGACAATATGTTTCACGTCGGTGATGTTGCCACCATTCGAGGTGAACATTGAAAAGAACAAACTCCAGTCCGAAAATAACACTCTTCTCATCCGCCTGTGCGGAGTCGTAAACGATGCCACAGACCACCTGTCGTTGATCACATACCGAAAAATACTGCTTGAAAAAATCGGTGCAATCTACGCAAATTACAAGAAAAACGAAGCCCTCGTGATTCTACCAAACAACACCACACACACACAAAACACAAAATACTTCGTCTACATCATCCAAACCCCAAAGGGTGAAACATTGATATCACAAAAGTTCGTCATCACAAGCTGGAAATTTGCCACCAAGGAGCAAAAATCACCGCACACAAAAAAGGAACACCCGCTGATATTCGGAATCATTCCAGTGACCCATATCATCAACCGAATTATGGCTTATCATCGCAACCGTGACGCAATGAATGCCATTGAGACTTTTCTTGATAAATACGAACACGACTGCAATAACATGGTTGCAAGCAAGAGGGTGAAAATCACTCAAACCGACGAGGATCAAGACAAAGACGAGAAGACTGGCGCCGAGGAGCTGGAATATTAAATTTTAATTTTTTTTTTTTGGTTTCGACTTGACTCAAAATTTTTTAATTTCTTTTATTTTTTTTTCACGACTTGAAAAAAAAAACCATTTTTTGCATATTTTTTTTTGCATACTTTTTTTTTTCACTCAAAATAAAATTTCATTTTTTTTATAAAAGGTTTGCAGAACAAACAATGAGCAGCAAAAACAATACAGCAAAGAGGGATATTGCCAAAGCAGCAGAGGTTGAGGATACAACGAAAAAGAGAAAGGCAACGCAAATTGAAATCAATGCATACACTATAACAATAGATGATGTTCTTGATACCACCACCACCGAACTCCCAGTGGTGCAGAAGCGGATGGTTGAATTAGGCAGCTACTTCACAAGCACCGTCTCTATCAAAAAGGTGAAGCTCGATCTGAACATGACCAATGTGAATGTGGCCAACAACGTCAATGAAGTTGATGTCAAAGGGGTTTTGGGAACCGCAAAAAAATCTGATGTCGACTCTGCTTACCGAGCTCATTGTGAGAAGGAGTTCAAAGACTGGGAGAAAATGCTCGCCAAACGCATTCAAAAAATCAAGTCATGGGATGTTCCAAATGACTATAAATTCGACGACCCTGAATTTGGAGCTGCCTATTATTGTGACAAATTTATGGAGCCTATCGAAACAACGACGCTTCCACAAGCTGAGAGAGAGTTTGCCGCTCGCATATCACAATATATCTCACCAGAACGGGTCCTAACCGTAGTTTCTGAATTTGACAGTGCATATCGAGTCAAAAACGGTATTAGAACACCAGGTTACAACTTTTTTTTTGTGTTCCCTAGAGGTTCATTGATTCCAATAAGTGGATTCCACATCACACCAACAGGAGTGTACTTCAAAGATGTGTCACCAAGAATGTGAAAAAAAAAAATTAATAATAATAATAATAATAATAAAAATAATCATTTAATTACATAATATTCAGTCATGTTATTTCTTCATATTTTTTGCGCTTGCCGAGAATATCTTGTCAATGTCTGAGTGGGTCAGCTCCATGTCGAGAATCTCGCCCGCATTTGCGACGTTGTTGTAGATGTTTTTGATGTCGAGGGTGAGCTTCGTGAAGTTCTTGATCCGCAGCAGCGACTTGCGGACGATGGCGTAGTTCAGCAGCCGCTTCACGTCGGGGAGGTGGTAGAGCAGCTCGATCTTTGGAATCACGGTCACCTTGTCGCGGATGATGTGGTTGTGGGGGATCGTGAGCCCCTCCCGCAGCAGATAGATGATGGGCACGATGTAGCGCTTGAAGGCCAGACACGAGGGGATGTTGCGGTCCCGCACGGCCGCCGACATGGTTTTGCGCTTCAAGCGGCCGAAGATCAGCACAATCAGCACCGAGATCACGTAGATGTTGCAGAGCAGCTCGTCCGTGGTGTCCTTGAGGTCGCGCTCGCCCTCGCTCTTGTAGCCCGTGATCTCCTCCATCAGCGCGGTGTACAGCGTGTAGATGTTGACGTTGTCGGCCTCGTCGGCGGGACCGTCGTCGGGGCTGCGGGTCTTGTAGATGCCGCGGATGCTGTTGACGTTCAGCCGACTCTTGAACTGCGGCCGCTTGTATTTGGGGCCGCCGCCGCCGCCGCCCTTGGTGCGACGGTTCTTCTCGATCATGTGGCGCCCGTGGGAGATGTTGCTGTTCTCGAAGCGCTTCGTGAAGTGGCGCTCGTAGTGATGCATCTCGCGCCCGAACTTGACCAGCTCCGTGTCGATGTGTTCGGTGACGGGCGGCGCGAGGGGGAACACCGCAAAATACTCGTTGCGGGCCAGCAGTCCGTAGACGGCCCCGATGCACTGCTGCACGCACACGGGCTCGAATTCCTCTGCCGCCTCCTCCTCATGGGCAGCGGCAGCAGCAGCAGTGGTGGTGCCGCCGCCGCGTTTGCGCTGTCGCATCGCGAGTTTCGTCTGGCGGCCGAAGAACTTGCGCATGCTCTTGAAGGCGACCGTGAAGCTCGTGCGGTAGCCCTCGAAGACGGCATCCGCCTCCTCCATCTGCCGCTGCTCGGACAGCAGCAGCACGTAGAGCACATTCTGCGCGTAGATGATGTTGTGGCGATTCATATCCGAAATGGCGTCGAGACTGAAGTGCACGTCGCCGCGCAGGAACTCCTCGTCCGAGGCGTTCGAGTCGTCGTCGTCGTCGGCCTCGTCGTGCTCCGAGCCGCTGGGGGCGTCGGCCATCTCCTTGCCGAAGACCCGGTCGTCCCCCAGACTCTGCTTCACGCGGTCGCTGATCACGTGGAAGGTGCTTCCGTACAGGCCGTCGTCGACCACCGCGGGGCTCAGGAGTTTCAGCCGTTTGCGGCGGTTGCACATGTCGTGGTAGATGGGGTTCGTCAGCTTCCACTCGTCGGCATGCACCAGCCGGGCGCCCAGCACCACACCCGTCAGTGGACAGATGCGCATCCCGCCAACCTCGCCACCGCGCTCGCGCAGGAGACACATGTCGCCGCACAGGTGCACCGTGGCCATGAGCTCGCACACATAGACGTTGTGCAGCACGCGGATCTCGCCCGCCAGCGTCTCGGCCGGCACAATGGCGTTGCCGTGCTTGTCGCGCTCGCCGCTCTGCACAAAGAGGACCGTGTAGTCGGACGCCTCGTCCAGCCCGAAGTTCTGCATCCGCCGCACCATCCCCGTCCGGCAGACGGTGGTCTCGACGTTGCGGATCGCACACTGAGCGCGGTCGCAAATGTGGTAAGGGTCGTTGACGTAGAAGACCGCCTGCCGTTTGTAGGCGTTCTGCACCAGCATCAGCAGCTTGGCGTTGTTGTTCCAGATGGCCTCGTCGTGCACAGCAGTTTCGTACTTGTGCAGCACGTCCAGCAGCTGATTATCACTCAAATTGAGTCCTCTTGCCGGTTGCTCCATCTCTTTCTTCACCAAGTTGCTGTGGATGTAGATGATAAAGAAACAAGAAAAGAAAGGAAAAGAAAATAATAATAATAAAAAAAAAAATAATAGAATATCATATTTAAATAAATAAAAAAAAAAAAATGCAAAAAGAATTAAATTCAGTTTTTGCGTTTATTGGAATCACTGATGCCCAGTTTGGCTTGCAGCAAATCTCCAATCTCATCGATTTGTTTTTTAGGCGCCGCTTGATCAGGCACATCTTCACCGCTGACCAAGTAATAATGATCTTTCACAAGCGCAACCTTGGCGTTGAACGCTCTGAGGTCCCGCTCACTGCCAAGCCTTTCGACTGAAAAATGCAAGGTGCTGAGGATGTGTTTGATTGCAACAAAAGAATACGTCACTTTGAAGCCCATCATTAAAAGAAGGCATGAGATCACGCCAAACAAAATTGTTGAAGCAAATGGAGCCCTCTCGAAATACAAATACCACCCAAATAGAGTGAAAAAAAACACGCAAATGGTGAATAATGAATCACCAACTAATGTTTGTCTGCGAAGTTCCATGTTCTTCACAAATGGTATGAGAAGTTGCACCGCATCTCTCATGTCCATTTCTATGTTATCTGCACCGGTTACTTCTGTTTGCACACCCCCCATTTCCGTTCAAACACTTTTTTTAAAAAAAAAGAAAAGAAAAGAAAAGAAAAGAAATAATAAAAAATAAAATAATAATTTTTTTTTTTGAAACAGGTGTGAAAATATTAACAGTGTAAATACATATTTTGTTTATTTATTTTGCGTTGATGTACATATTCCTTCATTTTTTTTTTGTTTTTTGAGTCATTCATTTATCGCGTTCACCTTCTTCAACATAATGCTCGGACTTGATGTGGTGATACACCGCATCTCGGTAGCCATGCAAAAGCACATACTTTTTGACAATTTCAACAAACGCTTGATTCTCATCGCTGTCAGAATCACCGCTCAATTCAGGAGTGTTGGATTTGCCGTTCTCAAATTCCACAAGCGCAAATTTTTGGGCAACATCTTCAATCTTGGGATTGCCCAGGTAAGTTCGCACAATGTTCTCCTCCTTCACCTTGCCATTTAATCTGGGACAATCTATGAAAAGGTTGCCACGCACAAGACGAAAATCAATCTCATGGTCCATCCCATCAAAGCTGACCTCGTAGAAGAACATGGCATTGTCATGATCGGCAACCTTGGTTCTGACAAAGGAAAAATCCTCTGCCATGTGAGTCTGGTGAATAAACCAATTCCGTATGGAATCCCAAGCCTCTGCTGGCATAATTGAAGCGGGTGGAAGAGGCACACGATCAATCCATTGTTTCAAAAAATCCACAGCGTCTGCATTTATTTCTTCTCTCAGTTCATTTACTCTTTTTGCGTCAACAAGTGTTTTGCAATGTCCAAAAAGGATGTCAAAAATTTGTTGTGCATCGGGACGTTGCTCTATGTCTGCTATCAGTTTGTACGCAAATGTTGCTGCTTCACTCTTTTTTTGTGTCTTTTGTTCTTCTGCCATTTTTGTTTCTTTCTTGCTTTCTTCTTTCCTTTTGTTTTTTGTTTTTGGTTTTTTTTAATTGAAAAGTTTGAAAACAAAAAAAAAATTTTTTTTTTGGAAATTTTTTTTTCAAGATAAGCATTGCATGTTCAACCCCTCAAATTTATATTTTTTGCGTCAAATTTTTAAGTCGAAAACAAAAAAAAAAAAAAATAAAAAAAAAAAAAAAATAAAAAATAAATATTATTACGCAAATATACATCTAATTTTGTTTATTGTTTTTGTTGTCCGCCGCATCGGCAGCGTTTATCCCATGCTATATTTGAAATGCACAGCATTCACAAACTCTAAATACTCCTGACAAATGTCCGCTGGAATGAAGATCGTCGACTTTGCAAGCGACAATATCACGCAAACCTTCTCATTTCTGAGTTTTGCGACATCTTCGTTGACGGTGATTCGAAGCGTGCAGTCGTGACCAACACTGGCAAGAAAACTTCCTGAATGCGAAAATGCAACTTGTACAACTGCATCAGTGTGACTTCTAATGGTTTGAACACAATCACCAGTGTTGATATCCCATAGTTTGATTGTTTTGTCATAACTACTTGACGCAATGATTTCTCCATTGGGTGAAATTGCTCCACCATAAACCCAACTGGTGTGTCCTTTCAAAGTTCGAAGATGATTGAACTTTTTATTTGAGAGTACTTCATAAACATTGATTGTTCCATCGCTCGAGAAAGCAGCTAATTTTTTTCCATTGGGAGTGAAACAAAGCGTCCATGTTATCATTGAATGTTTTTTTGGCAGATCTGTGATCTTTCTCAGCGCATGGTTAAAAATTTCCTTAAAAATTGTTGATTCATATGCCATGATATTTCCTCCACGTTGACCAACAACAATCATTTCTTTATTTGGACTCAACGCAAGAGAAAGACAACTATTTCCAGTGTTGACAAAACCAATTGGATTTCCTGAATTGATATCCCACACAATGATATTGTCGTCCCAACTGCATGATACAATTTCGTTTTCAGATTTAAAAAAAACAGAATTAACATCATCGATGTGCCCCAAAAATGTTTTGATCTTTTGAAGAGTATTTGCATCACTCAAAACAATAGTTTCATCGTCGGAACAAGAAAGCAGATGTCTATCATCGTCTGAAAATACTAAACATTGGATGGTGGCAGAATGCAACTTTTCTTCTTTTTCCAATTTAAATTTGAGTTCAGTGTTGCTTTCACCATTTACTGAAAATATTCTCACTTTTCCTTCACTTGAGTTATCTCCAGTGGCAATCATTTTATCATTTTTGGAAATAGCAACAGACCAGAGACCATTTGGAGCAGTGATAATTGTGTCCATCACCTTGAATCCACTCGTCTTTTCCAAAACCTTTTTTATTTCGGGTTCAGGACCGTTCAATTTTTGTCTTTTATTTTCAATGTCTTTGCTCATTTTTGCGCTTATTATGAAGACAACACAAAAAAATAAATTGAGTTAAAATGAAAAGAATGACAATGAATTGTTTTTTTTTAATTTGTATAATTATATATATTTATACCTCAACAACGTCTTTCTATTTTGCCTCAAAAAATTAATTTGACTCAAAATTTGAAAAAAATTTAATTTGACTCAAATAAAAAAATAAAAAAAAACAAAATTTGAAAAAATTTTTTTTTGAGAAAAAAAATTTTGTTTGCCGAAAAAAAATTTTGTTTGCCAATTTTTATTTTGCTTTTTTTATTTTTTTTTTTGTTTTTTTTTTAATTTTTTTTTATTTTTTTTTATTTTTGACGCAAATTCATTTTTTGACACAAAACAAAAGAACGAGAATCACTCTTATCATTAAAGCATTCATCATGAGCCAAACAGCAGAAAAATTAAACGAGATCAACGGGTTAATTTCTTTTTCTTTTTTTTTTAAAAAAAATTTAAATTCTCAAAAGAACGCAATTTTTTTTTAAAAAACAATAGCAACAAAAACGAAAACAACAAACGACCCATTGTCGAAGAAAGCGATGCAGAAAGCGATGCAGAAAGTGAAGAAGAACACCATTCACAAAAAAAGATGTCGAAGACAAAACACCCATTGATCCCAGTGCTGGTCCAAGAAAGTCAAATCCGTGCAGAGGAACCAAGTCAAGTGCCAAAAACCGTCATTTATCAGGTCGACTCGCAGGTGATAAATCAAGATTGTTTGGTTTTTGACAAAAGACCCAGCGATAAAATGCTCTTTATGTTGAAAAGATTTCAACATGATATAGTCAAAAACACGCTTGCAGACTCAGTCTTTTACATGGCAGCCAATAATCTGTACCATGCTTTGGATATGACCAACACAATCATTGATAGAGAGACAGCGATAAGGGACTTTATGTCTGCAGCAAAAGAACACAAAATAGATCGCAAAGACGCCATGCAAGAAGAAGATTTTGTTCCCTGTGATCGCATCATCAAACTTGCAAACATGCACAAGTTGACCGAAAAACATCATTGTGTCGTCTACATGTTGTTTTCATTGGATTATTGAGTCAATTGGCAAAGAAAAAAAAAAAGAAAAAAATCACTCAAATTTAATATATATAAATAAAAACTATGCATATCATCATCAATTTATTGTTATTATTATTGTTGTTGTTGTTGTTGTCATTATCCATTTCAATTGTCATGATCTCCAAAATACAACACACCGTTGTTGCCTCGATCACTCCTTTTGGAAACACAATCCGTCACAATACTCTGAAGTTTTGCGTGATCGCTTTCGGGTTTCAATTCATCAACCACGGCATTGTACCATGAATTCATCGATCTCTGAACTGATAGGGCCCTATCGCAATCGATGTCTGAACACACCACATTCACCAAGCTCTCGTGGATTGGCATGTATCTGCTTTCCCACAGTTCGTAATCAACGTCAGCCCTGTTTTCAGCTAGCCGTTTGCTGAAGTCGGTGTACAGTGTGTCAAAATCGGTCTTGCATCGTTCAATGACCTTTAATCGTTTGCTGTTTTCTGATTCGATGTACTCCTTCTGCTGTTTTGCCAAGAAAAGTCCCAATGGCGGTGAAACCCATCTCACAAACGGAAAGACACATCCCGCCGCAGAGATCACTGCAATGGAAAATGTCCCGCTTCCAAAATACCAAGGGCTTTTGTCTTGCTTGATTTTCTCCAATTTGAGCAAATACTCGCATTTCGCCGACGCCAGCTTCATCTCGATCATGTATGGAAACAACCGTCTGTATGTCTCTCTCTTTCTCTCGGTGTCATTTATCGAACTCATTTTTTTGCGTTCCAAAATAAAAATGGTTTTTTTATTGTGTGGTTGAAAAGAAAAATATTTTATAAAAAAAAAAAAAGAAAATCAATATTGTCATTGTTGTTGTTGTTGTCATTTTAATTTTAAGTTATCATTTTTTCAACCTTCTCCCAACTTTTGAGTGAAATGAGATCCTTGTATTTGCCCTCCATCAATTGGTCCAGAACCTTTGTCATGTGCTTGCCCCCATCAAGATAGAACGATCTTCTAAAACTAATGTAATAATTCTTTTGCGAGCCAACGCTACCTCCATCCAGACATTGAATTAGTGGATGTTTTGTTCGAAACTTCTTCCTGTTTGCTTCGAATGTGTTTATCACGTCGTGTGTTTTGGTGGATACATCGATGGTTAGATGAACATTGTCAGCCATTTTTTTGCTTTGGTTGTATTTTATCAACATTGCATTGTCGTAGGCAAACTCGAGAATTGCGGCAAGTTCGGATTCGTCGTAATGGGTGTAATGTTTGAGCACCTCTACGTCGAATTTGTCTCCACCTGGAAAACCCGTTTCCTCAAATGCCTGTGAGTTGTAAAGGTCAACAAACTCGGTCCATTTTGCGGACTTATTCCTCATCTCATTGACAAGCGCCACCAGTTTCAAACGAGCATCTAAATATGCTGTCTCGTATGCCATTCCGTTCATTTTATCGATGGACAGTGCCAATGCTTGTTTTTTATTTGCGATATTGCGTTCCATTTCGTGTATATCAGCCTCAATTTTTTCGATGCTGAGAGCTGCCATCTCACAAGTGTCGCTGATCTCATCCCTTGTACGTTTCAATCCACAAATCTCATCCGTCAATGATGGTATGGGTTCTTGCTTGCTTTCCATTTTTATTTTTATTTTTTGTTTTGTTTATTTTGAGCTCAATTTTTTTTGCTTTGCTTTGCTTATTCGACTTGTATTATTTTGAAAAAAAAAAATAAAAAAAAAAATAAATATTTACAACTTTTTTTAAAAAAATGGCTTGAAAAAAAATTTTTTTTTCAAATTTTT
>Ga0315281_10003319_pt1 | contig 23641 bp, 18 predicted proteins | sample YL17G07_0_MG_FD_204540 | JGI IMG/M metagenome (GOLD analysis project Ga0315281, IMG submission 204540) | Sediment microbial communities from Yellowstone Lake, YNP, Wyoming, USA - YL17G07_0 | ecosystem: Environmental > Aquatic > Freshwater > Lake > Sediment | place: USA: Wyoming | collected... | reverse complement strand
GAAATCGGCGGGCCGGTGGGCGACGCCGGTGTCACTGGCCGCAAGATCATTGTCGACACCTACGGCGGCATGGCGCGTCACGGTGGCGGCGCGTTCTCGGGCAAGGACCCGTCCAAGGTCGATCGTTCGGCGGCCTACGCCGGGCGTTACGTCGCAAAAAATATCGTCGCCGCCGGACTCGCGGCCCGCTGCGAAATCCAGATCGCCTACGCCATCGGCATCGCCAAGCCGGTGTCCGTGCATATCGACACCTTCGGCACCGGCGTGATTCCGGATACCAAAATCGCCGCCATCGTGCGCGAGGTGTTCGATCTGCGCCCGAAGGGCATTGTGCAGATGCTCGACCTGCTGAAACCCATCTATCAACAGACCGCCGCCTACGGCCATTTCGGCCGTACCGAGAAAAGCTTCACCTGGGAGCGCACCGACAAGGCGGCCGCGTTGCGCGCTGCTGCCGGCCCCAAGGCGCGCGCGAAATAATAAATGTAGGGTGGGTGGAGCGAAGCGAAACCCGCCGGACAATATAATTTTGTTGGGTTCGCCGCTGCGCGGCTTAACCCAACCTACATGAGAGGCATTTTAATATTTGTTTGTCGCCGCACCCGCGGCGAGGCGTTGCTCTTCGAGGAGCGTTGCGACAGGGGCCACCCTGCCAGGCTCGGAGAGACGTCAGTTAAATCAACGGCGCTCGATCAAACGAAGTGCGCGTGCAACGCGCAACGGCTCGCCTCCCTCTCCCGCATCAGCGGGAGAGGGAATGAGGGTGAGGGCTTCCTTTTCCCGTAGCCCTCACCCCTACCCTCTCCCAAAGGGAGAGGGTGAGCCGGTGGCAATCATTAATTAACCTTGATCGAGGAGCACCGTTATGTCCGCCGCCGTCAACCCGAAGTTCACCGACTATAAAGTCGCCGATATCAACCTGGCCGACTGGGGCCGCAAGGAAATCCTGATCGCCGAGACCGAAATGCCCGGTCTCATGGCGCTGCGCGAGGAGTTCGGCGCCCAGCAGCCGCTCAAGGGCGCGCGCATCTCCGGCTCGCTGCACATGACCATCCAGACCGCGGTGCTGATCGAGACGCTCGTGAAGCTCGGCGCGCAGGTGCGCTGGGCCTCGTGCAACATCTACTCCACCCAGGATCACGCCGCCTCCGCCATTGCCGCGGTGGGCGTGCCGGTGTTCGCCTGGAAGGGTGAGTCGCTGGAAGAATACTGGTGGTGCACCGAGCAGGCGCTGACCTGGCCGGATGGCAAGGGCCCGAACATGATTCTGGATGACGGCGGCGACGCCACCATGCTCATCCACAAGGGCACGGAATATGAGAAGGCCGGCAAAGTGCCGGTGGCGGAAGCCAACGCCAACGAGGAATGGAAGGTGTTCCTGGAGCTGGTGCGCAAAAGCATGGCCGCCAATCCGAAGAAGTGGACCGACATGGGCAAGGGCATCCGCGGCGTGACCGAGGAGACCACCACCGGCGTGCATCGCCTGTACCAGATGCAGGAGCGCGGCGAACTGCTGTGGCCGGCGATGAACGTCAACGACTCGGTCACCAAGTCGAAGTTCGACAACCTGTACGGCTGCCGCGAGTCGCTGATCGACGGCATCAAGCGCGCTACCGACGTGATGATCGCCGGCAAGATCTGCGTGGTGCTCGGCTACGGTGACGTCGGCAAGGGCTGTGCACAGGCGTTCCGCGGCATGGGCGCCACCACCCTGGTGACCGAAATCGATCCGATCTGCGCCCTGCAGGCGGCGATGGAAGGCTACCGCGTGGTGACCATGGACGAGGCCGCCGCGCTCGGCGACATTTTCGTCACCACCACCGGCAACGTGAGCGTGATCAACCACGGCCACATGCAGGCCATGAAGAACGAGGCCATCGTGTGCAACATCGGCCACTTCGACTCCGAGATCGATATCGCTTCGCTGGAAAAATACCAGTGGGAAGAAATCAAGCCGCAGGTCGACCATGTCATTTTCCCGGACGGCAAGAAGATCATCGTGCTCGCCAAGGGCCGCCTGGTGAACCTCGGTTGCGCCACCGGTCACCCGAGCTTCGTGATGTCGGCGTCATTCTCCAACCAGACCATTGCGCAGATGGAGCTCTTCCAGCACGCCGGTAAGTACGAGAAGAAAGTGTACGTGCTGCCGAAACTGCTGGATGAAAAAGTCGCGCGTGCGCACCTGATGAAGATCGGCGTGCATCTGACCAAGCTCACCCAGGAACAGGCCGACTACATCAGTGTGCCGATGGACGGGCCGTACAAGCCGAACCATTACCGGTACTAAAGCGCCCGGCTCGACGTGAAAAAAGCGAAGGGGTGTCCGTCTGGCGGCACCCCTTCTTTTCTCCCGCCCCGTTTCTCTTTACTCTGAAGCCATGGACTCCCGGAAAAAAACCACGCGCACCTACAGCTGCGAATTCTTCCCGCCGAAGACCGATCAAGGTCGTGCCAATCTCAGCACCACCATTGACGAACTCGGCCCGCTGAAGCCGGCGTATTTTTCCTGCACCTACGGTGCCGGCGGCAGCACCCAGGACGGCACCACCGACACGGTGAAGGAAATCCTGCGCAAGGGTTTCGCGGCCGCGCCACATATCACCTGCATCGGCTCGACGCCCGCGAAGATCAAGGCACTGCTCGACAGCTACATCGCGCTCGGCATCCAGCGCATTGTCGCGCTGCGCGGCGATTTGCCGCCCGGTCAGGACCAGGCTGGTCATTTTCTCTATGCCGACCAGCTGGTGGCGTTTATCCGCCAGCAGACCGGCGATCACTTTCACATCGAGATCGCCGCCTATCCGGAAAAACATCCACAGGCGGCTTCGATCCAGCAAGACCTGCTGCACTTCAAGAAGAAGGCCGACGCCGGCGCGAACGCCGCCATCACCCAGTATTTTTTCAACCCGGACGCCTATTTCCGTTTCGTCGATGACTGCGCAAGGCTTGGCGTCACGATTCCCATGGTGCCCGGCATCATGCCCATCACCAATTACAAGCAGCTCGCGCGCTTTTCCGAAGGCTGCGGCGCCGAGATCCCGCGCTGGATCGCAGCGCGCCTCGAAGGTTACGGCGAAGACCTCGACGCCATCCGTGCCTTCGGCCTGGATGTGACACTGCGGTTGTGCGAAACCTTGCTGGCACGCGGCGCACCGGGCCTGCATTTCTACACGCTGAATCGCTCCGAACCGACGCGCACCATCTGGAAACAGCTCGGGCTTTAAACCGCTCCACGCTGTGCTAGCCTATTGCGGCAATCAATCCAGGAACCGCATTCCATGAGCGACGCCAGCACTCTCTATCTCGGCGGTGGCAACGATGGCGACGTGGCCCTGCGCCTGCGCATGGCCAACCGCCACGGCCTGATCGCCGGCGCCACCGGTACCGGCAAGACCGTAACCTTGCAGGTGCTGGCCGAAAACTTCTCGCGCGCCGGCGTGCCGGTGTTCATGGCCGACGTGAAGGGCGACCTCGCCGGCCTGGCCAAGCCCGGCAACCCGAATGAGAAGGTCGAGAAACGCGTTCAGGAACTCAAGCTCAAGGACTACACGCCACGCCCCTGCCCGGTGGTGTTCTGGGATCTCTACGGCGAGAACGGCCACCCGATCCGTGCCACGGTATCGGAGATGGGGCCGCTGCTGCTCGCGAATCTTCTTGAACTCAACGATACCCAGGAAGGCGTGCTCTTCGCCTGCTTCAAGATTGCCGACGACCAGGGCCTGCTGCTGCTCGATCTCAAGGACCTGCGCGCGCTCCTGAGCCACGTGGCCGAGAACGCCAAGGACTTTCAGAAGGACTACGGCAACATCTCCGCGGCCAGTGCCGCCGCGATTCAGCGCGCGCTGCTGGTGCTGGAACAACAAGGCGCCGAACATTTCTTCGGCGAACCGGCGCTCAAGCTCGAGGATTTGATGCAGGTGGATTTCTCGGGCAACGGTGTCGTAAGCATTCTCGACGCCACCAAACTCCTGCCCAAGCCGCGCCTCTACGCCACGTTTCTCCTGTGGCTCTTGTCCGAACTCTTCGAAGAGCTGCCGGAAGTCGGCGACGTCGACAAACCGAAGCTGGTGTTCTTCTTCGACGAGGCGCATCTGCTGTTCGACAACGCGCCGAAAGCGCTGGTTGAAAAGATCGAACAGGTGGTGCGGCTCATCCGCTCGAAAGGTGTCGGCGTGTATTTCATCAGCCAGTCACCGCTCGATATTCCGGAAGACGTGCTCGGCCAGCTCGGCAACCGCGTGCAGCATGCCCTGCGTGCCTTCACGCCCAAGGATCAGAAGGCGGTCAAGGCCGCCGCGCAGACGTTCCGCGCCGGCAAGGGCTTCGATGTCGAGGTGGCGATCGGTGAGCTCGGCACGGGCGAAGCGCTGGTCTCGATGCTGGATGACAAGGGCAGCCCCACGCCGGTGGCGCGCATTCTCGTCCGCCCACCGGAGTCGCGCATCGGCGCGCTGACCGACGCCGAGCGCGCCGAACAGATAAAACGCTCGCCGCTCAAGGGCCGCTACGACCAGACTGTCGATCGCGAGTCGGCTTACGAGCTGCTGAACAAGCGCAGCGCCGAGAAGCTGGCCGCCGCAGAACAGCAAACCACCGCCAAGCCGGCGAAACGCGGCCGCGAACCGGAAAGCATCGCCATGACCCTCGCCAAGGGTGCCGCACGTGCCATCGGCAGCCAGGTGGGTCGCGAAATCGTGCGCGGCGTGCTCGGCTCGCTGCTCGGCAGCGGTTCACGTCGTCGTTAAGGACAAGCACATGAACGCCACGGAGCCTGCCAACAAACAAATGGAACTGGTTAAGCGCCTGCCAGAGCATCAGCCGGTTCCGGTGCGCGCCTTGAATCTCGGCGAACGCCTGCACCTGCGCGGCCTGTATGAAACCCCGCTCGAATATTCACCGCTGGTGCAGCCGGCCGGCGAACGCGGCCTGGCAATGCTGTTTCGCTATGGCGTGGCGGTGCTGTTCAACGTCACCGACACGGAACAGAAGGCCTACCTGAAAGAACTCAAGGAACGCATCGACAAACCATATCGCCGGCATGAAACCGAAGATGCGCAGGTTGTTGTCAGCGCGCAAACCGAGGGCCTCAGTGCCGAGGGCATCAACATCAGCGCCCTGACCCTGCCGCGTCTGCAGGTGATCGCCATCGCCCTGGCGCGCAGCGTGTCGCTCGCCTATTTCGAGATCGCCATGGCCGCAGCCTTCGACGCCGTCGAGCCGCTGGCACGCAAACTCGACCAGCCGCGCGCCTCCAGCGGTGCACTCAAAGAGCTGCTGCGTCACATCGGCAACACCCTGCTGGTGCAACAGAAAATGATCGGGCGCGTCGAGATCGAGGACAAGCCCGATATCCTCTGGGATCAACCCGAACTCGAACGTCTGTACGCGCGCCTTGAAGACGAGTATGAATTGCATGAGCGCTTGGCGACGCTTGAGCGCAAACTGGAACTCATCGAACGCACTGCCGAAACCACGCTGGATCTGGTGCAAAGCCGGCGCATGCTGCGGGTCGAATGGTATATCGTGGCATTGATTGTGTTCGAGGTGCTACTCACTCTGTATGAGCTGTGGGGACGCCACCTGCCGTGACTTTACAGTGCGCGGCCGCGCGCCTATCTTGTTGTCCCTGTTTCGATCTTACGTAAGGAGCCTTGCATGTTGAAATCCGCTTCGCCTGTTCTCCTCGCCCTGCTCGCCCTGCTCGCCCTGCTCGGGCTGCTCACGCTGAGCGGCTGCGGCATCAACAACATTCCGACCTATGACGAAGCCGCCAAGGCTTCCTGGAGCCAGGTCGAGAACCAGTACCAGCGGCGTGCCGATCTGATCCCGAACCTGGTCGAGACCGTGAAAGGTTATGCCAAGCAGGAAAAGGACGTGCTGGTGCAGGTGGTCGAGGCGCGCAGCAAGGTCGCGCAGATGCAGGTGCCGAAAGACATCATCAACAACCCGCAGGCCTTCAAACAGTTTCAGCAGAACCAGGACGGGTTATCGTCGGCGCTGTCGCGCCTGCTGGTTGTGGTGGAGAAATATCCGGACCTGAAATCCAACCAGAACTTCCTCGCCCTGCAATCGCAACTTGAAGGCACGGAGAACCGCATCAGTGTCGCGCGCCGCGATTACATCGAGGCGGTGCAGAAGTACAACACCGAACTGCGCACTATCCCCGGACGCTGGTGGGCCGCGCTGATGTATTCCGACGCCAAGGTGAAGGAGAACTTCACCGCGCCGCCCGAGACACAGAAAACACCGCAGGTGAAGTTCTAGCATGCGTTCCTTCTCCCTCAGGGAGAAGGACAGGATGGGGGGATGTAAAGCGTGTTTCTCGGTTTATGGTCCCCTCACCCCTACCCTCTCCCGGAGGGAGAGGGAGTGTCGATGTCCCGAAAAGCCGTGATCACGTTAGTGCGCGCCCTGGTTCTTGCGTTCACGTGGTTGATTGCCGGCTCCGCGTTAGCCGCGGCGCCAGATTTCCCGATGCTCACCGGCCGGGTGGTGGACGAGGCCGGGATTCTGTCGGCGCAGGCCGAAACCGAACTTAATGCGCAACTCGCGGCACAAGAGCTGACCACGTCCAATCAGGTTGTGGTCGTCACACTCAAGTCGCTGCGCGGTTTCGACATTTCCGATTACGGCTACCAGCTTGGCCGTCACTGGGGCATCGGCCAGAAGGGCAAAAACAACGGCGCGCTGCTGATCATCGCGCCAAACGAAAAGAAACTGCGCATCGAGGTCGGCTACGGACTCGAAGGTGTGCTCACCGATGCAATCAGCCGCGACATCATCGAGCGCTTTATCAAACCTTCTCTGCGCCAGCAGAATTTCGAGCAAGGTATTCGCGCCGGGGTCGGCGCCATCCTCACTGCGCTCAGCGGTGAATACCACCCGGCACCTCCGACCACATCGTCCACGCGCCACGATGATGTACCGGTCGGCGCCGTGCTCTTCGGCATACTTGCACTTCTTCACGTTATCACGCGGCTTGCACCGCGAGCTTCAAAGCAGGGCAAAGGCCGCTGGTTTGCGGCCGCCGGCGTCGGTGGCGTCATCGGTGTTGTGTTCTGGTTCCTCACCAGCATTTTGCTGCTGGCGCTCGCGCTTGCCGTCATCGGCTTTCTGCTCACGCTGTTACTCGATGGTCGTTCCGGGGGCGGTGGTTGGGGCGGCAGCTCTGGTGGCTCTGGATGGAGCGGCGGCGATGGCGGCTTCTCCGGTGGTGGCGGAGATTTTGGTGGCGGTGGCGCTTCGGGAGACTGGTGATGGGCATACTGAACGACGACGAGAAGCAACAGGTGAGCGACGCCATTCGCCGCGCCGAGGCCAAAACCCGCGGCGAGATCGTCACCGTGATCGCGCGCGCGAGTGGCAATTATTATTACTACCCGACACTCTGGGCGGCGGTGCTGGCGATCCTCTCTCCCGTGATCCTGCTCGCGTTGCCATGGGCTCCCGGCATGCCCGGAATCATCGAGCTGCAGCTCTTCGTATTTACGCTGCTGGCCGTCTTGCTGCGTTGGGCGCCCATCAAGCGCCGCTTCGTGCCACGCGACCAGCAGCGGCTTTACTGCGCACGCCGCGCGCGTGAACAGTTTCTGGCTCAAGGGCTGCATCGCACCAAAGATCGCGCCGGCGTATTGCTGTACGTCTCGCTCGACGAGCGCCACGTGGAATTGCTCGCCGATGCCGGCATTCACTCACATGTTTCCGAAGACGCCTGGAACACCGTCGTGCGCAACCTTACCGAACGTGTTAAAGAAGGCCGTGTCCGTGATGGTTTCGTTGAGGCTATTGACGCCGTTGGCACCGAACTGGCGCGGCATTTTCCGGCTGATGGCGTGAATCGCAACGAACTGCCTGATCACCTCATTGAGTTGTAGTCTCGGACAGCCGGTCCGTCGCCGTATTGGAGCAACTGACCTGCGACTCTGTATCGTCAGCCCGCTTCCTGGGATTCGTCAGGCACTTTCTGCTATATCCGGTTAATCCGGGCCTGTTTCGTGATAGCACGTGACCTTCCCCCTTGCATCCTGCTATAAGATGCCGTCTGCATCCGCAGGGACAGCCAGCGCCGATAGCCGGTACACAACACTATTTCAGGACTGGATGCAGACGCTTGGGACGAGTCACGCCCCCGCCACTAAATCATTTACAGAGGAGAAAGGTATGTACCTGTTTCGTCAGATTGCATTGATTGCCATTGTAACCATCAGCCTGCCGGTGCTCGCGGACGACAAGGACCTGTCGCCGTATGGCACTGCCAAGGTCAACATGCACACGTTCAAGCCGATTAATCGCGTGTATGACGTGAACTACACCAACCCACAGGATCTGAATAACCTGGCCGGCTTCATTACCAACGTGGACAAGGTAGTTAAGGGCAAGACCGTTGTAGTTCTGCATGGTCCGGAAATCCGCGTCTTTGCCAAGGAAAACTATGAAAAGTACCAGGGCCTGGTCGACAAAATGGCGGGGCTCGCCAAGAGCGGGGTTGATTTCCGCGTGTGCAACAACGCCATGCACGGCGCCGGCTTCGAGGCCAATGACCTTGTCGGGTTCGTGACCGTCGTGCCGGCCGGCTTCGCCGAGCTGATCGATCTTCAGTCCAAGGGCTATCAGCCGATCATTGCCACCGTCACGGCGGTGAAAGACTCCCGTTACATTGATCACCCGGAACTCAAACCGGCGGCAAAGTAAGTATCTTCTGCCAATAAAAAACGGGGCGCTTGGCGCCCCGTTTTTTTGTGCCAATCCCATTGGCAAAAATAACTTCTGCCCGTCTGGCCAGACTAACTGCCGCGCTGTGCCTCCAACATTTCCCAGCGGGCATTGGCTTCGCGCAGCGCGGTTTCAATTTCTTTCAGACGCGCGCTGAACTGTTTGGATGCCTCCGGGTCGCGTTTGTAGAGCCCGGAGTCGGCGAGCTTGGCGTGTAACACCTGCGTTTCCTGTTCGAGCGCCTCGATATGCGCCGGTAGCTGATCGAGCTCACGCTGATCTTTGTAGGAAAGTTTTTTGCTGGCAGCGTTTTTTTTGGCTTCGGTCTTGGGTGCCGGCATGGCAGCCTTCTCTGGCGCCGCTTCGCGTGCAGCCGGCCTCGACGAACGCTGACGCAGCCAGTCGCTGTAACCACCGATGTATTCTTTCACCCGGCCGTCGCCCTCAAAGGCCAGGCACGAGGTCACGACGTTGTCGAGAAACGCGCGGTCGTGGCTGACCAGAAACAATGTGCCTGGGTAATCGAGCAGCAGTTCTTCCAGCAGCTCCAGCGTTTCGATGTCGAGGTCATTGGTCGGCTCATCCATCACCAGAACGTTGGCCGGGCGCGAGAACAGTTGCGCCAGCAGCAGGCGCGCGCGCTCACCGCCGGAGAGACTCTTGACCGGCGAGCGCGCGCGCTCCGGCGGGAACAGAAAGTCTTGCAGGTAACCCATGACGTGTTTGGTTTGCGTGCCAATGGTCACGGTCTCCTTGCCTTCGCCGACGCAGTCGACCACACGCGCCTCCGGGTCGAGCTGCGCGCGCGTCTGGTCGAAATAGGCGATTTGCAGATTGGTTCCTTGGCGCAGCGTCCCGCTGTCCGGCTGCAGCTGGCCGAGCAGCAGTCGCAGCAGCGTGGTCTTGCCGACACCGTTCGGACCAATCAGGCCGATGCGATCGCCGCGCATGACGCGCAGATCGAGGTCGCGCACGATGGGCTTGCCCTCGTAAGAGAAGCTCAGGTTTTTGGCTTCGACCACCAGCTTGCCGGATTTCTCGCCGCTGTCGAGCGCCAGCCGTGCCTTGCCCTGTACGTTGCGGCGCGCGGCATGCTCATTGCGCAATGCATACAGCGCCCGCACCCGGCCTTCGTTGCGCGTGCGCCGCGCCTGGATGCCCTTGCGGATCCAGCGCTCTTCTTCCGCCAGGCGCTTGTCGAACAGCGCGTTGTGCGTGGCCTCGGTCGCGAGCTGCTCGGCCTTCTTGGTCTGGAAATTGGCGTAGTCGCCGGGGTATTCGCTGAGCCGGCCGCGATCGAGCTCGATAATGCGCGTGGCCAGGCGCGCCAGGAACTGGCGATCGTGGGTGACAAACAGCAGTGCGCCGCGGTATTCGGCCACCATGTCTTCGAGCCACTGGATGGCCTCGATGTCGAGATGGTTGGTCGGCTCGTCCAATAACAGTACGTCCGGGTCCATCACCAGCGCCCGGCCGAGCGCCACGCGGCGCTTCCAGCCGCCGGACAGCTGCGCCACCGGCACATCGGCCGGCAGGGCGAGACGGGTCAATACCTGCTCAACCCTTGTTTGCGCTTGCCAGCCGTGGCGGCGTTCGAGCTGTTCCTGCAGCTCGTGCATGCGGTCGAGATCGGCGTCGCCGGCGGTCTGCGGATCGTTCAGCAGCTGCACCAGTTTGTGATAATCCACAATCACCTGGCGCAGCTCGCCGAGGCCGCCAGCCACGTTCTCGTACACCGTTCCGGCTTCGTCGAGCTCCGGTTCCTGCGGCAAATAGGCGATGCGTGTACTAACTTCACGGCGCACCTCACCGGCATCCGGTATCACAATACCGGCCGCGATCTTGAGCAAAGTGGATTTCCCGCTGCCATTGCGGCCGATGAGGCAGACGCGCTCGCCGGCCTCGACACCGAAGCTCACCTGTTCCAGCAGGGGGTGGTGACCGAAAGCGGTGGTGACGTTGTGGAAACTGAGCAGCGGCATGGGGCTTGAATAGCGGAAGGCGCGGGAGCATATCACATGCCCGGACCGGCCGAAGGCTAAAGTTCTGAAATCAGACCGGATTTAGCCCGATTCATGTATAATGCGCGGCCTTTTTGCAGGTAATCCACAGGGTACCCTTTGTGATCCAGAAGCTCCGCAACATCGCCATCATCGCGCACGTCGACCACGGCAAGACCACGCTCGTCGACAAGCTCCTCCAGCAGTCCGGCACCTTCGCCGCCCACCAGCAGATGGGCACGCGCATCATGGACTCGAACGACCTGGAGAAGGAGCGCGGCATCACCATCACCGCCAAGAACACGGCGCTGCGCTGGCAGGATTACCGCATCAACATTATCGACACCCCGGGCCACGCCGACTTCGGCGGCGAAGTGGAGCGCGTGCTGTCCATGGTCGACTCGGTGCTGCTGCTGGTGGACGCGATGGACGGACCGATGCCGCAGACGCGCTTCGTGACGCGCAAGGCCTTCGCCCTCGGTTTGAAACCGATTGTCGTCATCAACAAGGTCGACCGCCCGGGCGCGCGCCCGAGCTGGGTGCTGGACCAGACCTTCGACCTGTTCGACAAACTCGGCGCGACCGAGGAACAACTCGACTTCCCGGTGGTGTACGCCTCGGCGCTCAACGGTTACGCCAGCCTCGATATGGATGTGCGCGAAGGCGACATGACGCCGCTGTTCGAAACCATTATCAAATTTGTGAAGGCACCGGACGTGGACCCCGAAGGCGCGTTCCAGATGCAGGTGTCGAGCCTCGACTATTCGAGCTACGTCGGCGCCATCGCCGTCGGCCGCATCAAGCGCGGGCGCGTGAAGCCCGGCCAGAACATCATCGTCGCGGACCCGGAAGGCAAGACCCGTCCCGGCAAGGTGCTGCAGGTGCTGGGCTTCATGGGCCTGGAGCGCACCGAGGTGCCGGAAGCCAATGCCGGCGACATCATTGCCATCACCGGCATCGAGGCGCCGCATATCTCCGATACCTTCTGCGATCCGGCCAATGTCGAGGCCATGCCGGCACTCAGCGTGGACGAGCCGACCGTGACCATGTCGTTCGAGGTGAACAACTCGCCGTTCGCCGGCCAGGATGGCAAGTACGTTACCAGCCGCCAGATCCGCGAGCGCCTCGACCGCGAGCTCATCACCAACGTCGCGCTGCGCGTGGAAGACACCGGCAGCCCGGACAAATTCCGCGTCTCCGGCCGCGGCGAACTGCACCTCGGCATTCTCATCGAGAACATGCGCCGCGAGGGTTACGAGCTCGGCGTGTCGCGCCCGCAGGTCATTATCAAGGAAATCAACGGCGAGAAGCAGGAGCCGTACGAGACCTTGACCGTGGACGTCGAGGCCCAGCACCAAGGCACGGTCATGGAAAAGCTCGGCTCGCGCAAGGGCGAACTGCTCAACATGGAACCGGACGGCAAGGGCCGGGTGCGCCTCGACTACATGATTCCGGCGCGCGGCCTGATCGGCTTCCAGACCGAGTTCCTCACCGCCACCGCCGGCTCGGGCCTGATCTACCACGTGTTCGATCACTACGGCCCGATGAAGGGCGGCGAACTCAAGGGCCGCCAGAACGGCGTGCTGATCTCGAACGGCGTCGGCACCAGCGTCGCCTACGCCCTGTGGAACCTGCAGGAACGCGGCCGCATGTTCCTCGCCCCGGGCGAGGACATGTACGAAGGCATGATCGTCGGCGTGCACAACCGCGACAACGATCTGGTGGTCAACGCCATGAAGGGCAAGCAGCTCACCAACATGCGTGCCTCCGGCTCGGACGAGGCGGTCATCCTCACCCCGCCCATCCAGCTCACCCTGGAACGCGCCCTCGAGTTCATCGAGGACGACGAACTGGTCGAGGTGACGCCGCACCACCTGCGCCTGCGCAAGCGCTATCTCAAAGAAAACGAGCGCAAGCGCGCGGATCGTGCCGCAGGTTAATTACCGGTTCTGGTTATTTTTTGAAGTACAAATTAAAACGGCCTCCCGAAGGAGGCCGTTTTGCGTGTGGCTACTGAAATCTAAACCTGTTCGCGCGTCGTGTTGAAAGTGACGTCTGGCCAGCGCTCCATGGTGAGCTGGAGGTTGACACGAGACGGCGCGAGGTAAGTCAGCTCGCCGGCACCGTCACGGGCGAGATTGTCGCGCAGCTTCTTTTCGAAGTCATTCAGCATTTTCTCGTCCTTGCAGGCGATCCAGCGCGCGGTGGCGACCTGCACCGGCTCGAACACCGCGTCCACGCCATACTCGTGCTGCAGGCGGTGCGCGACCACGTCGAACTGTAATATCCCAACCGCGCCGAGAATGAGTTCGTTGTTGGCGAGCGGGCGGAACAGCTGGGTGGCGCCCTCTTCGGTCAGCTGTTCCAAACCCTTTTGCAACGCCTTCATTTTCATCGGGTTCTTGATCTGGGTGCGGCGGAAAATTTCCGGCGCAAAGTTCGGGATACCGCCGAAGCGCAGCGGCTCCTTTTGGGTAAAGGTATCGCCGATACGCATGGTGCCGTGGTTGTGCAAGCCGATGATGTCGCCGGCGTACGCCTCCTCGACCATGGTGCGGTCGCGCGCCATGAAGGTGATGGCATTCGAAATCGTCACTTCGCGGCCGATGCGCACGTGGAACAGCTTCATGCCCGGCTTGTAGCAACCCGACACGATGCGCACGAAGGCAATACGGTCGCGGTGATTCGGGTCCATGTTCGCCTGGATCTTGAACACGAAACCGGTGAACGCCTCTTCGTCCGCCTGCACCATGCGCGTAGCGCTCTCGCGCGGGTGCGGGCCGGGGGCATGCTCCACGAAGCTGTCGAGCAGCTCCTGCACACCGAAGTTGTTCACCGCGCTGCCGAAGAACACCGGCGACAGTTTGCCAGCGAGGTAGGATTCTTTGTCGAATTTATGCGCGGCGCCCTTTACCAGTTCGACCTCGGTGCGCAGTTCCGCGGCCTGCTCACCCAGCACCTCGTCGAGGCGCGGATTGTTGAGCCCTTGGATCATTTCCCCCACGTTCATTTTGCCGCCGTGGTGCGCAGCATAAAGGTGCACACTGTCTTCATACAGGTGGTAGGCGCCGCGAAAGCGTTTACCCATACCGATCGGCCAGGTGATGGGGGCGCACTGGATTTTGAGCACGCGCTCGACCTCGTCCATGACCTCCATCGGGTCACGCCCTTCCCGATCCATCTTGTTGATGAAGGTGGTGATGGGGGTGGTGCGCAGCCGGCAGACATCCATGAGCTTGATGGTGCGGTCTTCCACGCCCTTGGCGATGTCGATCACCATGAGCGCCGAGTCCACGGCCGTGAGGGTGCGGTAGGTATCCTCGGAGAAGTCCTCGTGCCCGGGGGTGTCGAGCAGGTTGACGATCTTGTCCTTGTACGGGAACTGCATCACCGACGAGGTCACGGAAATACCGCGCTGTTTTTCCAGCTCCATCCAGTCGGAGGTCGCATGGCGCGCGGCCTTACGGCCCTTGATGCTGCCGGCGAGCTGGATTGCGCCGCCGAACAGCAGCAGCTTTTCGGTGAGCGTGGTCTTACCGGCATCCGGGTGGGAGATGATGGCGAAGGTGCGGCGCCGGACCGCTTCGCGTGTTATTTCGCTGGACATGTGGGGCACTGCGGAAAAGTGCGCAGAATACAGGGTCTGCCCCTCTGATGCCAGCCGTGCCGGTTGGTTCCCGGACATGCTTAAACCACGTGCTGGCGGCTATACTTTCGGCACTTAAACTTACGCTGGATCATTTTATGCGCCTCATCGTCTCTGCCGCCCTGCTCACCCTGGCTGTCTTGCTCAGCGCCTGCGACCGCAAGGCTCCGGCCATCCAGGCCGATTACCCGCTCACGAAACTGACCGAGCGGGTCTATGTCATCCACGGCCCGAACGAAATTCCAAACAAGGCCAACCAGGGCTTCATGAACAACCCCGGTTTTGTACTGACCCGCAAAGGCGTTGTCGTGATTGACCCAGGCTCCAGTATCCAGGTCGGCGATATGCTGCTCAAGAAACTTGCCTCCGTCACGAAAGACCCGGTGATCGCGGTATTCAACACCCACATTCACGGCGATCACTGGCTTGGCAACGACGCCATAAGCCACGCGTACCCCAAGGCTGTGATCTATGCCCACCCGAAGATGATGGAAAAGACCAAAGGTGAAGGCGCGAACTGGATCAAGCTTATGAATCAGTTGACGGATGACGGCATCAAAGGCACCAAGGCCGTGGCCCCTGGCCTCGGGGTTGAGAACGATGAAACCCTGGCGCTGGGCGGCCTGCATTTCCGCATTTATCACACCGGTGTTGCCCACACAGACGGCGATATCATGATTGAGGTGGTTGAGGACAAGGTGATGTTCATGGGTGACAATGCGGTGGTGGAACGCACCGCGCGCCTGGATGACGGCCACTTCCTCGGTAGTATCGAGGCCTGTGAGGTGGCGCTCCGCACCGGCGCCCAACACTTTGTGCCCGGCCACGGCAAGTCCAACGGGCGCGCCGTGGTGACGGCCTATCGTGACTGGCTCAAGGCGCTGTACGGATCGGTCAAAAAATATTACGCGAAAGGCATGAGCGATTTCGACATGAAGGATAAGGTGGTGGCCGATCTCAAGCCATATCGAAAGTGGGCCACCTTTGACAGCGAGATCGGCAAGCTCATCAGCCTCGCCTGGCTACAGGTCGAGCAGGCGTCGTTCTGACGCATGCATAAACTCTTTCCGCCGATCAAGGCGAATCGCAGCCTGATGCTGGCGGTCGATGCGCCGCATGAAATCTACGTCGAGGAGTCCGGCAATCCGCAAGGACTGCCGGTGCTGTTTGTGCATGGCGGTCCGGGTGCCGGCTGCGAAGAAAAACATCGCTCTTATTTCGATCCCAACCTGTATCGTATTGTGCTGTTCGACCAGCGCGGCGCCGGCCGTTCGCGACCGCACGCGGCCCTGGAACACAACACCACTCTGGATCTGGTGGCGGACATGGAGCGCATCCGCATCGAGCTTGGCATCAATAAGTGGGTGTTGTTCGGCGGCTCCTGGGGCTCGACCTTGAGCCTGGTATACGCCGAGACCCACCCGGAGCGAGTGCTCGGGCTGGTGCTGCGCGGCATATTTTTGTGCCGGCCGCAGGAAATTCACTGGTTCTATCAGGAAGGGGCGAACCGCCTGTTTCCGGATTACTGGCAGGACTTTATACACCCGATACCGGAGGCCGAACGCCACGATCTGCTGCATGCACACTACCGCCGCCTGACCGGCGATGATGAGGTGGCGCGCATGCGCTCGGCGGAAGCCTGGTCGATCTGGGAAGGTCGCACCGCAACACTTACACCAAAAAAGGAAGTGGTGGATTTCTTTTCCGACCCGCACGTCGCGTTGAGTCTTTCGCGCATCGAGGCGCACTACTTCGTGAACCACATTTTTCTGAAGCCAAACCAGATCTTGCGCGATGCCTACAAGCTCAAGAATATCCCGGGCGTCATTGTGCACGGGCGCTATGACGTGGTGTGCCCGATCGAAAACGCCTGGGACTTGCATCGTGCCTGGCCGGAGGCACAACTTGAAATTATTCCTGATGCTGGACACTCAGCGAGCGAGCCCGGGATCGTACACGCACTGATCCAGGCCACCATGGACATGCATCACCGTCTGCGCAATGTCTGATCCATGACAGTGTTCGCAATTGGCGATGTGCAGGGCTGCTGCGACTCGTTGCGCGCCCTGCTCGACAAGATCAAGTATGATCCCGGGTCGGATCGCCTCTGGTTTGCCGGAGATCTGGTAAATCGCGGCCCGCAATCACTGGCCGTGTTACGGCTCGTCATGTCCCTGCCCAATACAATCGCTGTGCTCGGCAACCACGACTTGCATTTGCTGGCCGTCGCTTCCGGTCAGGCACCGCGTAAAAAGCACGACACCTTCGATGATGTGCTCTCCGCACCGGACCGCGAGGAATTACTTGGCTGGCTGCGTTTCTGCCCGCTGCTACATCATGACGCAAAGCTTGACTGTGTCCTGGTTCACGCTGGCGTATTGCCGCAATGGGACATTTCGACAGCGCTAAGCCTCGCGGAGGAGGCGGGCGAGTTTATCCGCCGTTCCTGCCGAAACGAGTTGTTCACGCATATGTACGGCGACCTACCTGATCACTGGCAGGATACCCTTGGCGGCTGGGCGCGGCTTCGTCTCATCATAAATGCCTTTACACGCCTGCGTTATTGCGATGCATACGGTCGCATGGACCTGCGCCCCAAAGGTCGGCCCGGGAAGCAACGGTCAGATCTGCTGCCTTGGTTTCAGGTACCGGGGCGAATGACGCGTAACACGCGCATTGTATTTGGACACTGGTCTACGCTTGGCATATGGGATGCCGACGGCGTGATTTCTCTCGACAGCGGTTGTCTGTGGGGAGGAAAACTCACGGCTGTTCGTTTGGATTCAGAGGCACATCATTTTACCGATGTTCCCTGTCCGCAAATTCTCGGGCCTGCTCTGGGTGGGACACTGCCCGGTTAAATTGCAGGATTGCGAAATACGCAACCATGCTGGTACAAGGAAGATCGAAAAGTAGGCATAATGGCGGACAGAAACAGGCCTGACAATTTCATGAATTCAGAATTTAACAAACACCACATCGATATTCTGGTTCGGGCCGCATATGTCGATGCGCAATCCGCACCGGACGCCAAGCGCTACGTCTTTGCCTACACGGTCACCATCACCAACAGCGGTTCGGTGCCGGCGAAGTTACTCAATCGTCACTGGGTCATCACGGATGGCAATGAGCAGGTGCAGGAAGTGCGCGGCGTGGGTGTAGTCGGCGAACAGCCGCACCTTACCCCAGGCATGAGCTTTGAATATACGAGCGGCACCGTGCTGGAAACTCCGATCGGCACCATGCACGGTAGTTATCAGATGCTGGCAGACGACGGCACCCAGTTCGATGCCGATATCCCTCCGTTTTTGCTGACCACGCCCCGCCAGCTGCACTGACTCTGATTTCTATTAAATGTCGAGGTTGCTCACTGCAAGCGCGTTCTTCTCGATGAATTCGCGGCGTGGTTCAACCTGATCACCCATTAAAGTCGTGAAAACCTCGTCTGCGGCTACGCCATCTTCGATATTCACCTTGAGCAGACGCCGGGCGGTGATATCCATGGTGGTTTCCCACAGCTGTTCGGGATTCATTTCACCCAGACCCTTGTAGCGCTGAATGGTCTGGCCGCGGCGCGCTTCCTCCATGAGCCATTCGAAGGCCTCATCGAAGTTCGCCACCGCCTGGGACTTGTCGCCACGTTGCACGGTCGCGCCTTCCTGGATCAAGCCATGCAGCTTGCTTCCAAGGCTGCGCATGCTGCGGTATTCGCCGGAACTGATAAATTCGGCGTCGATTCGGCTGGTGGTAATGGCGCCGTGAACCGCGCGCGTAATAAGGATCTCATTGGCTCCAGAAACTGCGCTGGTTCCCAGGGACACTTCGTAACGGGCGCCATTGGCGTGGCCCGCCAGCCGTCCCTGAAGCTCGCTTACGATACCTTCGAGTTGCTTCGCATCCTTCAGTGTATCGGCACTCAAGGTTGGCAGATGCACCATGATTTTGAGCAGACGCGAGTCGTAACGGCGAGCTAAGCGCTTAATAGTGTTTTCGACGGTGAGATTATCCTGGCAAAGCTGGCCCAGCGCGTTGCCGGTGATCGGCGCCTGGTTGGGCGTGCCGCTGAGCGCGGCCCCATCAAGAGCGGCTTCCAACAGGTAGGCATTGAGCTCGCTGTCATCCTTCAGGTAGCGCTCGCTTTTCCCGCGCTTCACTTTGTAGAGCGGCGGCTGTGCGATATAGATATAGCCACGATTGATCAACTCCCGCATCTGCCGGAAGAAAAATGTCAGCAATAAGGTACGGATATGCGAACCGTCAACATCGGCGTCCGTCATGATGATAATCCGGTGATATCTTAACTTATTGATATCAAAGTCATCTTTACCTATCCCGGTGCCAAGTGCGGTGATCAGGGTAGCGACTTCCGTGGACGTGAGCATTTTGTCGTAGCGCGCGCGCTCGACATTCAGAATTTTGCCTTTGAGTGGCAGTATTGCTTGAAATTTGCGATCACGTGCCTGCTTTGCGGATCCGCCGGCCGAGTCGCCCTCAACCAGATATAACTCGCATTTTGCTGGGTCGCGTTCCTGGCAATCGGCGAGCTTTCCGGGGAGTCCGGCCATGTCGAGCGCGCCCTTGCGGCGCGTCATCTCACGCGCCTTGCGTGCCGCCTCGCGGGCGCGTGCAGCATCGATAATTTTGAGCGCTATGATTTTTGAATCCTGTGGGTTCTCCTGCAAGAACTCACCGAGTTTTTCATTAACAATTGACTCGACAACACCCTTCACTTCCGAGGAGACCAGCTTGTCTTTGGTTTGCGAGGAGAATTTTGGGTCGGGAACCTTGACTGACAACACAGCGGTAAGGCCTTCGCGGGCATCATCACCACTTATGTCGACCTTTTCTTTTTTGGCCAAACCAGTTGAATCAATGTAGTGATTGAGTGTGCGTGTCATGGCAGCACGCAGGCCGGCGAGGTGGGTACCGCCGTCTTTCTGCGGAATGTTGTTGGTATAGCAGAAAATATTTTCCTGGTACGAGTCGTTCCACTGAATGGCGAGCTCGACACTGGTACGGTCACGTTCGGCTGTCATGTAGATGACTTTGGGATGCAGTGGCGTTTTATTGCGATTGAGGTGTTGCACAAACGCGCCGATACCGCCTTGATACTCGAAGATGTCTTCTTTGGCATCGCGATCGTCGCGTAAAACAATGCGCACGCCGGAATTGAGAAACGAAAGCTCGCGCAAACGCTTGGCGAGCAGATCGTAGTGCATGAGTGTGTCCGTGAATATTTCCGGGCTGGGGCGGAAATGAACGCTGGTGCCGGTCTCGGAGGTATCACCGATGATTTTGAGTGGAGCAACTGGATCACCTAAGTGAAACTCCTGGTGGTGGATCTTTCCACCGCGTCGTACCGTGACCTCAAGAAATTCAGACAAGGCATTAACCACGGATATGCCGACACCGTGCAGGCCGCCCGATACTTTGTAAGAATTCTGATCAAACTTGCCGCCGGCATGCAGGACCGTCATGACCACTTCAACCGCCGATTTACCCTCCTCCGGGATCATGTCGGTCGGAATACCGCGGCCGTTATCCGTTACGGTAATCGAGTTGTCTGTATGGATGAAAACCTGGATTTCGTTGCAGTGGCCCGCCAGAGCCTCGTCAATGGAGTTGTCCACCGCCTCGAAGACCATGTGATGCAAGCCGGTGCCATCATCTGTGTCGCCGATGTACATGCCAGGACGCTTTCGAACAGCGTCCAGACCCTTCAGAACCTGAATGCTATTGGAATCATAGGTGGTTTTCTTCTCCATCACGCACTCCTGGCGACTGCTATTAAGTTTTTGGATTTTAACATCTTTTATGCGCTGTTGCCGGACATTTCTGGGTTAAAGCAACTCAATTGCTGTCCCATGTTTCACGTGAAACGTTTTATGGGTTGACCAGGAATCACGATTGATCAGTGAAGTTTCCGTAGTGGTGATGAATACCTGGACAGGTAGAGTCGACAGGAAATTCGTCAAACGAGCACGGTGTTCATGATCAAGCTCTGCAGCCAAGTCATCAATCAACAAACAACAGCTTTTGCTTCTGGAACCAAGAAAATATCTTATTTGCGCCAACCGCAAGGCGATGACCAGTATCTTTAGTTGGCCATGTGACGCGATGTGTCCACTTGCTTGCTTATTCAGGGTGATTCGCAGGTCGGCACGTTGTGGGCCGCTGTGGGTAAACCCACGGGCAAGGTCACGACTACGGTCGTCGTACAAACACGCACCAAGATCTTTCTTGCTATCCCAGCCGGGCTCCAGAACCAGGTCAACGCCATGACTTTCGCCGAGTAGCTCCTGACAGCAGGTTTGATAATGGGGTAGTAGCTGTGTGAGTTGGTTTGCCCTTGCTGATTGGAGTTTTTCACCCGCTTCTACCAACTCGGCATCCCATGTATGACGAGTTTTTGTCTGTGGGTCACGCTTTAGTGTGGCATTTCGCTGCTGGAGAATTCTCTGACAGCGTATCCAAAGCCCACGAAATTCTGGTTCCACGTGAAACAGACCCCAATCAAGAACGCCTCGTCTGTGCTTGGCGCTTTGTTGAAATTCATAGTGGGTATCAGGGGAAATGACTTGCAAAGGAAGGTGCAGCGCCAAGCTTGAAACTTGTTTTTGTTCAAGCTTATTTATGCTTGCTCTTCTGCCTTCGGCGTTTTGCACAAACCCAAGTCGTGTGGTTTCGCCACCATCGCTGCGCAGCGTCCCTATAACTCTGAGGCTGGTGGACCCGTTTTTTCTGAGCTGCTCTGTTTGTGTTGTTCGAAAAGACCTTCCGGTACCAAGCAGGTATATTGCTTCTAACAGCGTTGTTTTGCCGCTCGCGTTTGAGCCGGATATCAGGTTTAAGTGTGGGCTTGGCTCAATTTTGGTATCTTCGTATGACCGAATGTTGTGAAGTTCTAGGGAAACCAGCGGCATTTCATGAACCATCAACTGTGGCTATAGCCGCATTGGCATAACGACATACAGGTGCCTGGTATTTCCTGAGACGCGCAACAGACAACTGCTGTTTGGGTCATTGAGGCAAAATTCAATCTCGTCGTTATCCAGCGCCCCAACCGCCTCACTAATGTAGTTGACGTTAAACCCGATCTCCATATTCTCACCGCTGTAGTCGATGGCAACCTCTTCTTGCGCTTCTTCCTGTTCAGGGTTGTGCGCTGTGATCGTCATTAAACCGGCCCCCAGGCCAAATCGTACGCCACGATATTTTTCATTCGAGAGGATAGCTGCGCGGTTCAGGGTTTCGCGAAACGATCCACGCTGCACTTTGAGTTTCTTGCTCTGTGTGGAAGGAATAACCCGGTTGTAATCAGGAAAGCGTCCGTCAATCAATTTTGAGGTAAATGTCAGGCCTTTCATGGTGACGCGCAGGTGGTTGGCGCCGATCTGCAACTGCACCTCTGTATCGGAGTCCTCCAGGAAACGGATCATTTCCTGAACCCCTTTGCGCGGTAAAATTACGTGCTTTTCCTCATTTATTGAATTACTTATGTCTACTTCAGCTAGCGAAAGCCTGTGCCCATCGGTGGCAACGGCACGAAGTTGATGACCACTTACTTCGAACAATAGTCCATTCAGATAGTAGCGCACGTCCTGCTGTGCCATGCAGAACATGGTCTTTTCGAGCAGCCAGCGCAATTTATTTTGTGGGAGTGTGAATTTTGTGTCCCATTGGGCGGTTTCAATGGCCGGAAACTCCGAAGCTGGCATAGTCAGCAAACGGAAACGGCTTTTACCTGACTTGATAAGTGCTTTTTCTTTCTCAAGACTGATATCTATCAGTGCATCGTTGGGCAGCGCACGGCATATGTCGTGCAGTTTCCTTGCGGGCACTGTCATTTCGCCATTGTCACCACCTTTGCAGACAATTTGCGTGCTGATTTCGACCTCCAGGTCAGTCCCAGTAAGTGCGAGCTCTTTGCCGTTGTAGCGCAGCATGATGTTGGAAAGTATTGGCAGCGTCTGCCGACGTTCAACGACACCCGCGACTATCCCCAGCGGTTTGAGAAGATCTTCACGCTTTACGGTGATGTGCATATTGGTTTCGTGCCTGCTGTTAGTTTTTTAAATACAGAACTTGTTGTTGTAATGTATTGGGTCACGCACAGACTGTGTGTAACAACATTCTACCATTATGAATCAGCTTCATAGTTGATTCAAAAGCCTGTGGACATGTATATGTGTGATCCGGTAGCTGCTGTGCGTAACCGCCTGGACTATCTCGAAAAAGGCCCCTTCTCACAACCCCGGGAAAGTTATTCAAGAACTCAAGAGACGCAACAGGTTGGAGTAATCTTCTTTGATGCGAACGTCAGATTGGTTGAGTTCCACAATTTTGCGACATGCATGTAGCACAGTAGTGTGATCGCGTCCGCCGAACGCGTCACCAATTTCAGGCAGACTGTGTGTTGTAAGTTCCTTTGCCAGTGCCATGGCAACTTGTCTTGGTCGCGCCACAATCCTCGAGCGATCTTTAGAGTGCAAGTCAGAAACTCGAATTTTGTAGTACTCGGCAACAGTTTTCTGAATATTTTGAATGGTAACCAAGCGCTCATGAAAAGCGAGCAAATCCTTAAGGCTTTCAACAGCAAGCGTCATATCTATTTCCCGGCCTGTAAATGCCGAACTCGCCATCACTCTGCGTAGTGCCCCCTCAAGCTCGCGCACATTGGAGCGCACACGTTTGGCAATGAAGAATGCAACATCTTCTGGCAACTCGATGTTTTCGTGCTGCGCCTTTTTCATGAGAATCGCAACCCGCGTCTCAAGTTCTGGTGGTTCCAGCGAAACCGTCAAGCCACTACCGAAGCGTGATATCAGGCGCTCCTCGAGGCCAACCAGTTCTTTTGGAAACTTGTCAGCAGTAATAATGACTTGGCGCTGGCCTTCCAGTAAGTCATTGAATGTATGAAAGAACTCTTCCTGGGATCGTTCTTTTCCGACAAAAAACTGTATGTCATCAATCAGCAGCGCATCAACACCACGATAGTAACGCTTAAAGTCATTAATGGTTCCGTGGCGCAACGCCTTGACCATGTCTGCCACAAACCTCTCTGAGTGAGCATAAATAACCCGCGATCCAGGATTTTTTTCGGCGATTATGTGTCCAGCAGCTTGCATTAAATGAGTTTTGCCGAGACCCACGCCACCATAGATAAATAGCGGGTTGTACGACCCACCGGGGTTTTCACCAACCTGGCGCGCCGCCGCGCGCGCCAGTTGATTAGATTTACCCTCAACGTGACTGTCAAATGTGAAGTCTGGATTAAGCCGAC
>Ga0315281_10003318_pt1 | contig 23642 bp, 19 predicted proteins | sample YL17G07_0_MG_FD_204540 | JGI IMG/M metagenome (GOLD analysis project Ga0315281, IMG submission 204540) | Sediment microbial communities from Yellowstone Lake, YNP, Wyoming, USA - YL17G07_0 | ecosystem: Environmental > Aquatic > Freshwater > Lake > Sediment | place: USA: Wyoming | collected... | reverse complement strand
CCTCTTCCCCGCGGAGTCCCACCAGAGATGATCCCCCGTAAAGAGGAACCTGTTCTTGTAGAGAAGGGCCATGCTGCCCGCCGTGTGGCCCGGCACAGGAATGATCCGAAACTGCGGCATGAGTTGTAGGCTGTCGGCCTCCTCAATGATCCATTCCGCATCCGGAGCTGCTTCGATGTCCGCCCGATGAATCATCCGTTTCGCGCCGAAGTGTGCGGCATACTTCTCTGCATCGGCCACATCGTCTTTATGCGTGAGAAAAATGTATGCGATGCCGCCCTTGCGTTCGAAGGCTTCGACGAGATGTTTGAGATAACGCGGTGAATCGACGAGCCAGTTGCCGTCCTGATGTTCGACGAAGAAGCTATTCGCGCCGAAGGACTTCTCCGAATTAAAGCCACAGTAAGACACCTCGTCTTCGAGTTGGAGCGGGAAGCTTGCCATGGCTTCTTTCATCCGCGACTGATCGCTATGCTCGGCGCCGATCGAGCCGACCGGGCAGGCGAGGAGCGCTTGATAGGCCTGCTGAACATGTCCATCATCAGTCGGCTGTTTAGTGACTGCTGAAAAATTACCGACTTCTTCGAAACTCGTCGGCGCCAACTGCCTGCAGGTATCGCAGTTGATGCAGGTCGCATCGACAAAAAAGTTGCCTGCGACATTGGAATCAAGTCGTTTTTTCTCATCGGCCATGGCGCAACCTTTATGCCTTGATACCTGAAGCCTTCTTGGCTACTTTTGCTTGATCGGCCGCACGCCAGAGGTACCAAGCTGCGGCAGTGCGATAGGGCTTCCAACGTTCCCCGAATCGCAGCAGATCTCCCGGCTTCGGCATCGAACGCCTTCCATAGGCGATACGGAATCCGTTGCGCACGCCGAAGTCGTCGACCGGCAGAACGTCCGGCCGTCCCAGTTGGAAGATCAGCAGCATTTCGACCGTCCAACGACCAATCCCACGGACCGCAATGAGCCGCTCGATAATCGCTTCGTCATCGAGCTTTCGAACGATGGCGCCGGTCGGCACGGTGCCATCGAGCGTCTTGGCAGCCAGATCGCGAAGGGACGCAACCTTGGCTTGTGAAAACCCTGCGCCACGAATCGCCTGCTCGTCCACCGCGAGCAGATCGTCTGGTTGAGGGAACCGCTTTGTCGGAAACAAGGCCACGAACCGGCGCAAAATACTCTCCGCCGCTTTCTCGTGCAGTTGTTGATAGGCGATCGCTCGTGCCAACGATTCAAACGGCGACCGGCGCGCTCGGGGCGTCAACGTGAAGAGCCCTACCTCACGGATCAGCCGGCACATGACCGGATCCACCTTGGCCAGATGCCTGATTTCCGGTGCCTGTCGGCCCATCGGGATCCCTCGCGCCTACCCTTATGATTTTACCTGGGTCAGGATGGCATCGGCCTCGATCTCGACCAACATATCAGGATCGATCAACCGCTTCACCTCCACCATCGTCGTCGCCGGACGAATAGCCCCGAACACTTCGCCATGGGCCCGACCGACGTCCTGCCATTGATCGATGTTCACCAGGTACATGCGCGTTCGGACCACATCGGCGAGCGAGCCGCCGGCCTGCTGGAGCGCCGCTTCAATCGTCTTGAACGTCTGAATCGTCTGAGCATAGGGATCTCCCTTGCCGACCAGGCCAGAAGGCGTCATGGCCGTCGAGCCGGAAACGGATATCGAGGCCCCGACTCGTACGGCTCGCGAGTACCCTAGCTTGCTCTCCCACGGACCACCGGTGGAAATATTCTGCCGCCCCATTTGTTCCCTCCTACCTGGCTTCGGAAAAACTCGGTTTAGACACAATATACAATTGGAATCTTCCGTGTTGGCGCCGATGGCAACAAAGCCGCAGGATGCTCAAAAAGGCCAGGCTTCTCACCTGCCCAACCCTGGCGCGCCGAGACGCGCCTTGTCCCAAGCAAGGTCGCGGCGAGCAACTAACGATAGCTCTTCCAGGCTTGCTCGTTGCTGTTTCCCCAGGATGGCCCGGATGAGTCCTCCACTGCGCGCGTCCAACGAGGGTCTTCTGAGACCGCGCGTTGCGCGAGCACAGAGGGCTCATCGGGTCATCCCTCTCCTGCTGGCGGACTTTTTCAGCATCCTGCTACATGACAATGCCGCCACCGGCATGAATATTCTGGCCCGTCAACCACCGCGCCTCCTCACTGACGATGAACGCCACCACATCGGCGATGTCCTTGGGAAGACCAAGCCGCTTCAACGGCGACATCTGAATGCCGATCTGGCGAAACTGATCTGTCATCATGCCCGTCTCGGTAAAACCCGGCGAGACCGTATTGACGGTAATCCCTCGTGGAGCGAGTTCTTGCGCTATTCCTTTCGTGTACTGTTCCAGCGCGCCTTTACTGCCAAGATAGGCCGTCGCACCAGGAAAGCTCAAATGGGTTCCATCGGTTGAAATATTCACGATACGGCCACCCTCTTTGAGTACCTTGGCCGCTTCCTGCATCGCGAAGTACGGGCCTTTGGTGTTCAACGCAATGATCTGTTCGAAGTCAGCTTCGGTCGTGTCGAGAAGCGCCTTGGGCATAAATCGCCCGGCATTGTTGACAAGAATGTCGAGCCGGTTGAATTGCTTCACTGTCTCGATCACCAGGCGGCGCGCCTCTGCGACCTGGCTCATGTCGGATTGGACGGCGACGGCCTTCCCACCCTTGGCCTGAATGCCCACAACTACTTGATGCGCCTTCTCCGCACTGGTGCAATAATTCACCACGACGATCGCTCCATCTTCTGCCAATCGCTCTGCGATCCCTCGTCCGATCCCGCTGGAAGCCCCGGTGACAATCGCGACTTTTCCACTGAGTGACGCCATAATGTGTCCTTTGCCTTTCCTTTGTGTAACTGATGTCCATCTTTCGCATCGCCGTCGAAGCGTAATCGATGCTACCTTCGGAGTGCGCCGCAAAATATTGTTTACCGGAGAAGGGGCGACGGTTGCTCCCAAGTTGCTGCGTAGACAAATTCTGTCAAGGGTTTGCGGACTCTCGGTTGAGCTTCCCGTGCACGCAAGTGCTCCGACAGCAAGGCAGGATCGCCTGAATAACCGACCGCCATCATGGCCACCGGCTCATAGCCCTCTGGGATCTGACAGTCCGCCCGTGCTTGATCGACTCGAAAGCCCGCCATCTGATGAACAACAAGCCCGAGCGCTGCAGCCTGAACGGCGAGATTTTCTGCCGCCATGCCTGTGTCATGGAGCGCGTGGCGATTCGGCGAGCCATCCTCGAACTGCAATTTCGCAACGGAGAGCAGCAGCACCGGTGCACGATAGGCCCATTTCTGATTACCTTCGACCAGGCAATTGAACAGCCGATCGTACTCCGCCTTATGCTCTTTTGTAGCGACAAGAAATCTCCAGGGCTGTCCGTTGTTCGATGAGGGCGCCCACCGTGCCGCTTCGAAGAGACTCCGCAACTTCTCCTGTTCGACAGGCCGATCGTCAAATGCGCGTGGACTCCAACGCCGGCGCAACAAGTCATGGATCGGGTACTGCGTGTCAGCCGGTTTTTCCATGGCCTCCACTATCCTTTGCTGTTGACCTTGGATCGGTCCATTTCGGGAGACCAGCCACCGCCGAGGGCCTTGTAGAGTTGCACAACTGAAACCAAATGCAGGCGGCGTGAACTGGTCATGGCCAATTCGGCTTCGAACAGATTGCGCCGAGACACGAGCACGTCGAGATAATTTGCCAGGCCGCCTTTGTAGCGCAATTCGGCGAGGTGCAGCGCAGATTGCAACGCCGTGACTTGTTGTTGTTGCGCTTCGTTCTGCATCCGCGCCGTGCGGACGGCTACAAGCGAATCCTCGATCTCGCGGAAGGCGACGAGGATGCTCTGCTCATACTGCGCAAGCGCCTGCTTGGCCTGCGCTTCAGCCGCTTCCTGCTGAAATCCAAGCATCTGACTGTTCAAGAGCGGACCGATGAATCCGGCTCCCCCCACGCCGTAGAAGGCGGGATCGGAAAAGAATTTCCCCAACTGCGGGCTGGCCGAACCGAGCAGGCCTGTGAGCGTGATTTTGGGAAAGCGATCGGCCTTCGCCGCTCCGATGCGCGCCGTGGCAGCCGCAAGCTGTTGCTCAGCCACGAGAATGTCGGGTCGTCGCTGTAGAAGTTCCGAGGGCAACCCAGCCGGAACATTCGGAGGCATGACCTGCTCATGCAAGGACCGGCCGCGCGTAATGGCAAAGGGTTTACGGCCAAGCAGGACGCTCAACTGGTTCTCAGCTTGAACCATGTATCGTTCGAGTTCAGCCGCACGGGCCGCAGCACCGGCCCTCTCCGCCTCGAACTGGTCCATATCCAGACGTGAACTCATTCCCTGTTTCAGGCGAGCCTGAGAAATACGGACCGATTCTTCCCAGGATTGCAGCGTCCGCTTCGCAATATCGAGCTGCGCATCGAATTGGAGGAGATTGAAGTAGGCTTCACCGACCGCGCTCACCAGTTGAATCGTCGCCGCACGGCGATTCTCTTCTTTCGAGAGGAGATCGGCACGAGTCGCTTCGTTCGATCGACGAATGCGTCCCCAAATGTCGAGTTCCCAGGACAGATTGCCTTGGAGGTAGTAGTTGAACGGATTGGCGAACCCCGGAACGAGGAAGACTGTCTTGCGTCCGAACACCGGGGCATTGCCCGAAGCCGTGACGCCGGGCATGAAATCGGACCTCGCAATGAAGGCGCGGGACTGAAACTCCTCGACCGTCGCGACGGCTTTCCTGAGATCTCTGTTCTCCTCCAGTGCGATCTTGATCAAGACCTGCAACTGCTCATCGCGCAGCAGATCCCACCAGGGGAGATTAGCCAGGGAGGGGATATCGGACGATCCTTCCGCCATCCTGAACGAGGCGGCTTCCTCCGTCTTCGGCCGTTGATAGTCAGGCCCCATCGAACAGGACAGCAGGAGGCACGACAGCCCAATGGCCAGTACGGTACGCACGTTACGTTTCGTCCTCCAACGATAACCGTGGGACGGCTGGTGGGCTAGGCTCCGCGACCGGCAGCGGCCTGCTTTGGGTCAACTTGCGGATGAACACGTAGAACAGCGGCACGAAGAAGATCGCGAGGAACGTGGCCGCAAGCATCCCGCCCATGACACCGGTCCCGATAGACTGGCGGCTTGCGGCCCCCGCGCCCGTCGCCACGACCAGCGGAACCATGCCGAAGATAAAGGCCATGGAGGTCATGATGATCGGCCGGAACCGCAGCCGAGCCGCATCCAGCGCGGCCTCAATCAGAGGGCGTCCCGCTTCATAGCGCGTGTTGGCAAACTCGACGATCAAAATCGCGTTCTTCGCTGAAAGACCGATCAAGGTAACCAGGCCGATCTGGAAATAGATATCGTTCTCGAATCCCCGCATCCAGACCGCAGTGAGCGAACCGAAAATCGCAAAGGGCACGGCCAGAATCACCGCGAAGGGAACGACCCAGCTCTCGAACTGCGCCGCCAGCACCAAAAACACCATCAAGAGGCCGATCCCGAATACATAGCCGGATTGGCCGCCTACTCGCCGCTCCTGAAACGAAATGTTGCTGTAGTCGATCGCGTAGCCTTGCGGAACGAGCACCTCCTTGCCCACACGATCGAGCGCTTCGAGCGCCTGGCCAGAACTGTAGCCGGGAGCTGCCGCGCCCAACACCAGCGCGGTATTGTACCCATTGAAGTGGTTCACCGGATCTGGTCCGCTCTGATACTCCGCCGTCACAACGGTATCGACGGGGATCATGTTCGTACCCTGGGCGGTCTGAGCCCGCACATAGATCTTCGAAATATCCTGAGGGGTGGCCCGGAATTCCGCGTCGGCCTCCGTCTGGACGTGATAGACGCGGCCGAATTTCACAAAGTCGTTGATATAGAAATTGCCGAAGTAGGCCTGCAACGTATCGAAAATTTCTGAAATCGGTATCCCCAGGGCTTTCGCCCGCTCCCGGTTTACATGGGCAAAGAGCCGTGGCGAGGAGACACGGAAATTCGTCCCTATCCGGCCGATCGCCGGTTCCTTCTGCGCCCGTGCGACGAATTGTTGGGCGACGGCCGAGAACTTCTTGAAATCTCCGCCACTGGGATCTTGCAATTGCGCGGAAAAGCCCCCGGCTGCGCCCACACCCTCGATGGCCGGCGCATTGAATGCCAGCAGCAGCGCTTCCGGAATCTTCGCGAACTCGCCATAGGCTGCGCCGACCATCGCCTGTGCCTGGTACTGCGGTTCGCTACGCTCGTCCCAGGGAATCAACGGTACGAACATGGTCGCGGAGTTCGGCCCTCTGGTGCCAAAGACGAAGTTTTGGCCGGTAAGGGAATCGGTTGAACGGACCGCCGGATTCGCCTGAAAATACCGTTCAATCCGTTCGAGGACCGCGTCGGTGCGCTGCTTCGACGCTCCGTCCGGCAACTGTGCTACCACGATGAAATAGCCTTGATCTTCCTCCGGCAAGAAACTCTTGGGGAGTTTTTGGAACAGGCCCAGCGACACCACAAGAAGACCGCCGAAGGCCAGCAGCACCAACACCGGCCTAGCCACAAGCCTGCTGACCGAGCCTGTGTAGCCGCGCTGTGTCAGGCCGAACGTCCGGTCGAAGATGGCCCAGAACCTGCCACGCACTGCATGCTGCGGGGTGAGCACCAAGGCACAGAGCGCCGGGCTCAGCGTCAACGCCACAAACCCCGACACGATCACCGAGATGGCGATCGTCGCGGCAAACTGCTTGTAGAGCGCTCCGGTGATCCCGCCGATAAAACCGACGGGAACGAAGACGGACACCAGCACCAGCACAATCGCGATGATCGGGGCCGTCACTTCGCTCATCGCCCGTTTGGCCGCGTCTTTGGCCGATAGACGATCTTCTCGCATGTGGCGCTCGACATTTTCCACGACCACGATGGCGTCGTCCACGACAATCCCGATCGCGAGGACCATCCCGAACAGAGTAATCGTATTGATCGAGAATCCCAATGCGTACAGTCCGGTGAAGGTGCCGATCAGCGAGACCGGCACGGCGACCAAGGGAATGATGGTGGCGCGCCAACTTTGGAGAAACAGATACACTACGAGAACAACCAGAACCATGGCTTCTGCTAACGTCTTGATCACTTCTTTGATTGAGACTTCGATGAAACGCGTGGTGTCGTAGGACAATTCGTAGGACACACCCGGCGGAAAGTCCTTCGCAAGCTCGTCCATCTGCGCGCGCGTGCGGCGAGCCATATCGAGCGCATTGGCCCCGGGGGAAAGGAAGGTCAAAATGAAGGTGGTGGGCTTGCTGTTCAAGCGCCCCTCAAGGGCATAGGACTGGGCGCCTAATTCAATGCGCGCGACGTCTTTGAGCCGAACAGTGGAACCGTCCGGTAAAGCACGAACGATCAACTCCTCGAAGTCCTTCACATCGGTCAGCCGGCCCTTCGTGATGATCGGGATGGTCAGTTCGGTACCCTTCGGCGCCGGCTCTCGCCCGATGGTCCCAGCCGGGTAATCCCGGTTCTGCTCTCGAATGATGGCCGCGACGTCGCTCGGGATAAGCCCCAGCTTCGCCATGTGCAAGGGATTGAGAATGATCCGCATGCTGTAGTTTTGTTGACCGAACACCACCGCATCCCCGACGCCTTTGACCCGCTTCAGGTCGTCGACGAGCCGGAGCGTCGCGTAGTTCGAGAGATAGATGGCGTCGTGCCGGGGGTCGGTCGACTTCAAGACAATCACCTGGACCAGACTTGGGGATACTTTCTTCACGGACACACCCTGCCGTATCACTTCCGTCGGTAACAACGGCTCCGCAAGCTTTTCACGGTTCTGGGTTTGGACTTGGGCAATGTCGGGGTTGGTGCCGATTTCGAACGTCAGCTTGATGGTCACATGCCCATCGTTACTGCTAGTCGACTCGAAATACAGTAGGTTGTCGATGCCGGGGAGGGTCACTTCAATCGGTCTGGCCACAGCCTCGGCCGCCACCTCGGCGCTGGCGCCGGGATAATCCGCGTCGATCTGCACCACCGGCGGAGTGATTTCCGGAAACTGCGCGATCGGCAGGAATTGCATGGCCAGCAGCCCCATCACGACGATCACGATGGACACGACCGAGGCCAGGATCGGCCGCTCGATGAAGACATGCAATGTCACAAATGATCCTTATTAGCCCGCATTATTCATGACGGTTCGTCGCAAAATTATTGAGCCGCGTCGCGAGACCGGCGCGCGGAGCCGGGAGGACCCGATGCGTACTCGTGCAGTACGGTGAGGGGCCGAGGGGCGAGCCCGCTGGCCGAAGGCTCGTCGTAGCAGCGGATCGGCAATTGTAGTAGAAGCGCTCATGGATAATACGGGTTAGGGCCTGGGGGGGACTGAATCCGTAGCCGTTGCACCGGCTGGATTCCATGGAACAGCCTTCACCGGCGCACCGGGACCGATCTTCATGAGGCCATTGACGACGACGCGATCTCCTGGTTTCAACCCCCCATCGATCAGCCACTGGTCCCCTTTCCAATCGGACGCAGCCACGTCTCGAATGTCGATCTTCTCGTCCTGGTTGACTACATAGACGAAGGGACCCTGGGGACCTTGCAACACGGCGCGCTGAGGAATGAGGATCGCGTCCGTATTTGTATCGCCGGTGAATCGCACCTTCACAAATTGCCCGGGCAGGAGAGTACGCTTGGGATTGGGGAACGTGATTCTTGTTTGGCGTGAACCGGTCTCCGTTCGCAGACCAGGCTCCAGAAGATCGAGGACACCCTCATAGGGATAGACCGTGTCATCCATGAGCGTGAGCCGGCCTCGTAACTGGTAGACCCCTGGGTGCGTAATTTTCTTCGATTCGATATCTCGCCGCCGCTTGAGAATGAAGGTCTCCGGCACACTCACCACCACATACATGGGATCGACGCGATGGACGACCGTCAACAGATCCGTTTGCGCTGAGACCAGACGCCCTTCGTAGTAACGGCTCCGTTCGCTCAGCCCGTCGATGGGAGCGGTAATGAGGGTATTGTCAAGATCGAACTGCGCCTTGGTGAGTTCTGCTTTGGCCCCTTGCAGAAGGGCTTTGGCGGTCAGATCGCCGGCCACGGCATCGTCCACATCCTTCTGGCTGACCGCCTGCTCCGCCAACAGCGGTTTCACGCGGGCGAGGTCTTGTTGCGCTTGCACGACACGCGCTTCAGCCTCGGCAATCTTGGCTTTGGCGATTGCCGCGGCAGCTTGGAAAGGAACAGGATCGATCTGATAGAGACGGTCGCCCTTCTTGACGTCACGCCCTTCTGGATACAACACCGCCTTTAACAATCCAGTCACTTGCGAGCGGATCTCCACCGGCCGGGAAGCCTCTGCCTGCCCAATGAACTCAGGTTCATCAGGGATCGTCTGCGTCGTGACGGTGACAACCTCGACCTGCGGTACTTGCTGCGCCGGCGCTGAGCCAGCTTCCTGTTTGCAACCAGCCAGCCCGACTATCGCGGCCAATACGAGCAGCGTAGCGGCATATCCGAACGGTTGAGTACCCGAAGAAACCATGGCGATCTACTCCTTACCTTCGTCGAACCTTTACGTGGCACATCGAACAAGGCATTCTACCGGGGGGCACGAGACGGCAGCAAGCCCATGGACGGAAAGGTCAAATATAACATCGGCTCTTGTGCGCGAAGCGACAGTACCGTAATGCTCAGTGTTTAATGTGCAATGTGCAATCGAACATTGAGAATTGCACATGGCACATTCCTTGGAAATACGAGATACGCTTTACGAATCGATTCGGCCAGCCCCTGTGATCTCCTCGACGACACACCTGGTCAAGCAGCCTAACGCCCGGAGTTCTGCGCCTTGTTGCCACAATTTGGTCAACAGCGCCTTGCCGTCGGCATCGATGAACGTCACACCGGTCAAGTCGATCATCGTGCCACTCTGTTGCTTCACAGACAGCTGACGCCCACCTTCGTAACATGCTCAATCAAATCGACGTGTGGGCACTTCAGGCAATCGAGCATGTAGTTCCAAAGGAGCCGCCGCTTGTCTATGCACAATCATCAGCTGGAGCCTAACCTTTCGTTCCACCGGACTGCCTCGGCAGCCGATAAAAGGAAACAGAGGCGTCGGGAATCTTTTTTTGTGATCGTGCGCACAGAAGACTTAGGCGGACCTTCCAGTTTTCTTGGCGCGTGAGTCGAGCCGCTGCCCGCAACTATTCAGAATGCCCCGTTTATTTTCCTAGACATCCCACGCTATGTTATACGGACGGAAAACTTGAACTCCGCATCGTATGCGGATCAGTCTATTTATCGTGAGTTGCCTTCACACGCTCGCGCAGGATTCATAGGCACATGAACGAATACGGTAATGATATGAACCCCTATCGTGCAGCTGGAGAACTTGCAGGGATCACGAGTCTGGTCGATGCGTTTTACTCAAACATGGATACCTTTCCGGAAGCCCGTGTTATTAGGAACATGCATCCCGAGGATTTAACCGCGTCGCGGAAAAAACTCACGTACTTTCTGTGCGGAGTGCTAGGCGGTCCTAGCCTTATATCGAGCATTACGGCGGGGTCAACCTCCCTGATTTTCATAGGCAATTCCCAATTGGAACGGACGAGCGAGACGCGTGGATGCTCTGCATGCAGCACGCCATTGCTGTTCAGTCATATGAGGCGTCATTTAAAGAGTATTTATTGGCTCGATTGTGGATTCCAGCGGAAAGAATCAGACTGTTCAATGCGACATAAACTTAACAATTGCCCGAAGAGGGACGCATGTTCCGCAACGCCTTTCTGGCCTCACTCCAAATGAAGGAAACAATGGGGGCGGGAATTTTTTGTAACTGTGTGCGCAGAAAACTTAAGCGGACTTTCCGGTTTTCTTGACGCGTGAGTCGAGCAGCCGCCCGCAATAATTCAGAATGTCCACGTTTCTGTTCGCAAGAGCAGAACACTCACGCAGGATGCTCAAAATGGCAAGACTTCCCACCTGCCCAACCCTGCTGAGGTCGAGGTTACGGTTGAGCGAGGATCAGCTTTTCTCTATCTCGACCTTAGCCTGAGCCTCAACCTTCTCCGCACTGGCGGACTTATCCAGCACCCTGCTAGAGCGTCTCGTGCGTCCCGTCGCAATATGGCGGAGTCCTGGTCTGCTTGCACATGCACAGGGCAACTTCTTTCGTTTCATCTACTGTAAACTCGACCGGCTCGATCCCGGTTCCTTGGTGGGATCCGTCACAGAACGGTTGGTCACGCGAGCGACCACATAGACACCAATAGTAGGTTCCCTGTTCCAACGTCAGTACTTCAGGCTGCTTGGCTGCAATGCGCGGTTTCTCCATGAACAGGCCTCCTTTTTAGGTTACAACTGTAACGGCTTGATCGGCGCGAGGCTGATAGTTGGATTATTTTCCCACACTGACTCGTCTGCATCTACTGGATAGTATCGTGAAACGATTCAGATAGTTAGTTCTGGTTCACCCCTTGCGCCTCACGTTTCAAGGCTTTTTGCTGTTGAATGTAATCCCGGCTTTCTGAACTTCTTGATAAGGGAGGAGCCAGACCAGCGATTCATCGCTGAGATCGCCGACCTGAATACGATTCCCCCAGGGATCGCGAAAATCGCAACGGAAGTTCGGCTGCAGTTGTAGTTTGTACTTCTTGGTGAGCTTCTTCCGCACTTCCTTGATCTGTTGCGCGTCCCGGACCATCAAGCCAAAATGCTTTACGCGATCCGGTTGCAGTGTGTCCACTTCAAAAATCGCCATGAATTGATGCTCGCCCAGCTTGCACCAGGCAGCGCCTTCGCCGCCGCGGAGCATCTTCAGGCCGAACACATCCGAGTAGAACTTCACCGCTTTCTTGGCGTCGGTGACCTCAATGACGATGTGGTTACAGCCGTAGACTTGGACTGACATTATGCCCCTTCATTTTGCTTCCCGACCGTTTCCCTTGCCTGTTGAATCGCAGACACAAATATATCAGGAGGCTGCGCGCCGGAGATTGCGATGCCGCTATTGAGGACGAAATAGGGGACTCCACGAATGCCGAGTCGGCGACCGACCGCTTCTTCGGCCTTGACCTCTGCGGCCCCATCATCACTGTGGAGAAATGATTCGACAGCCGCAACATCAAGGCCGGCACGGCCCGCCAGTTGACCGAGGACCGGTATTGAGCCGATATCAGCCCCTTCCGTGAAGTATCCCCGGAACAGCGATTCTACTGCGGCGTCCTGTTTCCCCTGCTGTGTTGCATACCAGACCAACCGATGAGCCGCAAATGTGTTTGGTGTCCGCTGAATCTTCTCAAAAGCAAAGGGAATCTGTTCATCCATGCCGGCAGCGAGAAGTTGTTCTTCCATCTGACCAAAGGCCTCCAAGCTCCCAAACTTGGCTTTCAGATAAACGATCCGATCCATCCCATCGAGCGGCATCGTCGGATTTAATTGGAACGGGCGCCACGTGACCTCGACCTTCACCATATCTTTCAATTCACTCAACGCCCGTTCCAGTCGTCGTTTCCCCACGTAGCACCAGGGACAGATGACGTCGGAGTAGATATCGATATACATTATGAATTCCTTCTGCCCAAGGCTATTCATTAGCCTGTACGTCTAGGACAAACAGAGAACGGCGCGCAGGATGCTCAAAAAGGCCGACCAGCAAGGCCGCAGCGAGCGACCAGAGATGATCCTTCCAAGCTTGCTCGTATATGTTGCCCCCAGGATGGCGAGCTTTTTCAGCCTCCTGCCAAGTGTCCCATCTTGCCGGCCTGATAATCGTTCACAGCCTGAACCAGTTCCGCTTTGGTATTCATAACGAATGGGCCATGGCGTGCGATCGGCTCTTCGATCGGTTCCCCTGCCATGATCAAGAGCCGGCTGTCTTTGAGAGCGCCGACTGTCACTTGCGAGCCGTTCCTCGTGCAGACAATCAGTTCCGCCTCCTCAGCCTCTTGCCCCCCGTTGACGGAGGCGCGGCCTTGCAAGACAAAAACTGACGCGTTCTGTCCATCGGGGAATGTCAGTGTGATGCTCTCTCCGGCCTTCAGTTCGAGATCGTAGAGTTCAACCAACGTGAAAGTTCGTGCCGGACCTTTCCGTCCCTGGAACGATCCGGCGATCACTCTCAATCGACCGGCTCCGCCGTCGAGATCGATTGCCGGGATCTCCGCGTTGAGAATCGTTTGATAACCGGGCGAAGACATTTTCGACGCCTTCGGAAGATTGACCCACAGTTGAATGGCATGGAGTGTCCCACCCTGCTTCGCAAATTCCTTCTCATGCAATTCTTCATGAACGATGCCGGACGCCGCAGTCATCCATTGAACATCGCCTGGGCCGATCACCCCGGCGTTTCCAGCCGAGTCACGATGGGCCACAACGCCTTCATAGACAATAGTGACCGTCTCAAAGCCGCGATGTGGATGTTCTCCCACGCCACGGGGATGATCCGTCGGCTCGAAATACTGCGGCCCTGCATAGTCCAGCATGAGAAACGGACTGACTTCGCGATCGAGGTCGTTGCTGGGAAAGAGATTCCGCACAGGAAATCCGTCACCGACCATATGCTGCGAGCCCGGCCGGTACAGGCCGATCAATCCCTTCATCGTTGGCGTTTCTGCAGCCATGACGGGCCTCCTTTCGCCTTCCATGCCGCGTCTTTATCCGCCGAGCGGACAACGACCCGCACCGGTTGTCTCAGACTCAGCAACGTATCTGCGACCGTTGGTCCTATATTCCCTGTCGCACCAAGGACAATATACACGATGACGCCTCCTTGATAAGGAAACCTGTGGCAGGAATAGGAGCGCGGTGCGGGCAACGATGCTTGTCCCAGGCGATCGAGGCGATCTGTTAACCCAGGCTATTGGGAGAATGAAACGTGACAAACCCGGAACTTCGCCGGAAGTATTCGTGCTGTGGGTCGAGCGGGCTCAAGATTAACCCGCCCATTCCAAAATAATCCGGATCTTTTTCAATCCCTATACTCTCATGGCCCATCGATTCAGCAGGAGAAAGTGCTGACCCTGTAAATATTATCGGGCAAGGATTGCCCTTGACCCTCCTTCCAAGTACGCAACCATACTGTCCTTTACTGCGCGCATTGAGCGAGCACATTTCGATCGTGCGCGCGCTCCAGGAGCACGGGGTGATCCTAGGCTGCCTCACTGCTCACTTTCTCTCTTTCATCGCCCGTTCCACTTCGCGGCTGGCTTCGCGCGTTTTGATGGCCTCCCGGCGGTCATGCTGCTTCTTACCTTTGGCCAAGCCGAGTTCGACCTTGGCAAAGCCCCGTTTGGAAAAATAGATGCGGAGCGGGATGATCGTGAGTCCTTGTTGCTGCGTCTTGCCGAGAAGCTTATTGATCTCCTTGCGGTGGAGGAGCAGTTTCCGAGTGCGGAGAGGCTCGTGGTTCATGATATTGCCGTGGCTGTAGGGACTGATGTGGCAGTGGTGAAGAAACGCCTCGCCGCCTTTCACGCTCGCATAACTATCTTGCAGGTTCACGCGTCCCTCTCTCAGGGATTTGACCTCCGTACCCTGAAGCATGATGCCAGCCTCGAACTTCTCTTCAATAAAATAGTCGTGGTAGGCCTTGCGGTTCGTGGCCACCGCTTTTTCAAAACTGTCTTTCTCTTTCCCCATTAGGTGTCAGACTTTCATGGTCAGAGGCGGGGCGCCGTCAGGCTTCACTTGAAACACTCGACGGTCCTGCGTTTCACTTTTCACGTCTTACCTCTCACGGTTTCCAGCTGCTGATTGCCACAGCAATTTTTGCTATGATGCTGCCATGCGTGGACTCGGTTCTATCGATTCTCTCTCCAGCATCCTTGAAGGGGTGGCTCGTCGCCTGGGTCTCGAATCCAAGTTGCTCGAAAGCCGCTTGCGCCGAGACTGGGTCTCCATCGTCGGGGAACCGATTGCATCGAATACCTGGCCCGACCAGATTCGCTACAAGAAACTCTACCTCCTGGTCCACAACAGTGTCTGGCTGCACCAACTCACGTTCCTCAAGCCGACACTCCTACACAAGCTCAACGCGGTCGCCGGAGGGGAGCTCATCGCAGAGATTGTGTTGCGAGTGGGTGAGATCCCCCTACGTACAACAGCTTCTGCACCGACGCCTCACCTCGATGGCGACGTCACAGTCTCCGAGGTCGCACTGGCTGAAGTGTCGTCCCATGTCTCAGGTATACGAGATCCGGAACTTCGCCTGCGGTTTACATCGGTGATATCGAGAAATCTTCGAACTCCAACTCCGCCGGGACGGGGTCCGTCACACGTCCCTTGAACAAAATGCTCGTGGCATCTGAGGCCTGCTCGGCCTTGGGGATGGGGCCAAGGCCTCCTTCTTCTTCCTGATCCTGCAACCGATAGTACCCCCGCATCGCCTTCTCATATTTCCTGACCACCTCGGCGTCTCCGTCCAGATATTTATTGAGCATCTCGGGCTCAGCCCACCCGTCATCGTCGAACACATACACCACGACCTTCCTGTACCAACCGTTCGGATCGCCCGGCGTCGTCGGTTGAATCTTCATCTTTGCAAAATGGTGCGTCTGGCGACCGACCTTGCGAAGCCGCTTCACCAAGGTTTCAATTCCTTGGTCGGTCGTGTCGTGAGGCACATGCATCGCGACGATGTGGCCGACTTGAGAGCCGACACTATAGGGGGGGATCGTTCGATCGGGACGGCTCAGGTACATACCCCCCCAGATCATGGTGAAGGACATGACGAGCACGCCGAGGGCCAATTTGACGACTGTGTCCAGGCGCTTCTTCGGCTTGGATTTGGGAAGGAGAGTTGGAGAAGAATCCTGCTCTTGCATGGAAGGCTTGCAATCAACGGACAAGACGTAGGAGATTGCGTGTATCCGTTACCCGCCGCCTTCCTCGGGGAGTACCTCGGCGTTTTCCGCCAAACGCGCGACGGCCACAACCCGGTCGCCCGCTCCCTCGAGATCGAGGATCCGAACCCCCTGGGTGTTCCGACCGATCTCACGGAACTCATCCACCTTGCACCGAAGCACCTTGCCTTGAGCGGCCATCAGCATGATCTCATCGCCGTCCCGGACTTGAAGAAACCCGACGGCGAGTCCGTTGCGCTCATTGGTTTTCACACTGATGATGCCCCTCCCTCCGCGTCCCTGGACACGATACTCGCTCACCGGCGTGCGCTTTCCGTAGCCGCCCTCGGTGACCGTGAGGATTTGGGTAGTGGAGTCTGGGGTCATGGTTTCCATGCCAATGACTTCGTTGCCTTCCTCGAGCGCAATGCCGCGCACCCCGTGGGCCGTGCGTCCCATCGGGCGGACCTCCTCTTCCTTGAAGAGGATCGTGATACCCTTTTTCGTGCCCAACAGGATTTCCCGCTGGCCGTCGGTCACTTGCACGCCAATGAGGCGATCCCCCTTATCCAACGACAGCGCGATGATGCCGCCCTGGCGGGGATTGCCGTAGGCCGAGAGTTCGGTCTTCTTAATGATGCCCTGCGCAGTCGCCATCACGACGAACCGGTCTTCGCGGAACTCTTTGACCGGCACGGTCGCGGTAACCTTCTCCTCCCCGGACAGCGCCAACAGATTCACGAGCGCTTTGCCCTTGGCAGCTCGGCCGGCGTCCGGAATTTCATGAACCTTCAGCCAATAGACCTTTCCGGCGTCCGTGAAGAATAGGAGCGACTCGTGCGTGGATGCGGTGAACAGGGTCACGACAAAATCCTCTTCCTTGACCCCCATCCCGATTTTGCCCTTGCCGCCCCGCCGCTGCGCCCGGTACAGGGTGACCGGATTGCGCTTGATATATCCGGCGTGCGAGATCGTGACGACCACTTCTTCGTTCGCGATCATGTCTTCCAGGGTGATCTCCGCCTCTTCTTTCACGATCTGCGTACGGCGATCGTCCTTGTAGGCCTCGCGCACCTCGATCAGCTCTTGCTTGACGATCGCACGAACCAGCGCTTCGCTGCTCAGGATCGACTTGAGACGCTCGATCTGTTTCAAGACCTCTGTATATTCTTCGATGAGTTTGTTGCGCTCCAATTGCGTGAGCCGCTGGAGCCGCATCTCCAAAATCGCATTCGCCTGGATTTCGCTCAGTGCAAATTCCCGCATCAGGCCGACACGGGCTTCATCGGGCGATTGCGCCCGCCGGATCAAGGCAATCACCGCATCCAGGTTATCCAGTGCGATCTTGAGGCCTTCGAGGATATGGGCGCGTTCTTCCGCCTTGCGCAGCTCGAAGGCAGTACGACGGACGATGACCTCGCGCCGGTGCTCGATGAAATGATGCAGAATCTGCTTGAGGTTCAACACTTCCGGCCGGTTGTTCACCAGCGCGAGCATGATGACCCCGAAGGTCGTCTGGAGTTGCGTGAGCTTGTACAGATTGTTCAGGGTGATCAGCGGAATTTCGCCTCGCTTGAGCTCGATGACGACGCGGATACCTTCCCGATCGGACTCGTCTCGCAGATCGGAAATCCCTTTGATCCGTTCGTCCCGGATCAACTCGGCGATCTTTTCGATCAGCTTTGACTTATTGACCTGATAGGGCAGCTCCGTGACGATCAACCGTTCGCGATCCGTGCGTTCATCCGACTCGACTTTCACTTTCGCGCGCACCGTGAGAAGGCCCCGTCCGCTCTCGTAGGCGTCCTTGATGCCGGCCGTTCCATAGATGAATCCGGCCGTCGGAAAATCGGGGCCTGGAATCTTTTTCATCAGCTGGGCAATCGTGATATCCGGGTTGTCCAAGAAGAGGAGGAGCCCCTCAATCACTTCGCCGATATTGTGGGTCGGGATGTTGGTCGCATAGCCCACCGCGATGCCGCCGGCGCCGTTGACGAGGAGATTCGGAATTTTCGACGGAAGCACCAGCGGTTCGACCAGCGACTCGTCGTAGTTCGGCCCGAAATCGACCGTTTCCTTGTCGATATCGGCGAGCATGTCCTCGGCAACCTTGGTCAGACGGGCTTCGGTATAGCGCATAGCCGCTGGCGGATCGCCGTCGACCGATCCATAATTGCCCTGACCATCCACGAGCATATAACGCATGTTGAAGGGTTGCGCCATCCGAACGAGCGTGTCGTAGATCGCGCTGTCCCCGTGGGGATGGTAGTTCCCCATGATCTCGCCGACAATCTTGGCGGACTTGCGGTAGGCCCGGTTCGAGGCCAAGCCCATTTCGTTCATGCCGTGGAGAATACGGCGATGGACCGGCTTAAGGCCGTCACGCACGTCGGGGAGCGCCCGGCCCACGATGACGCTCATCGCATAACTCAGGTACGACGAGCGCATCTCGTCTTCGATGGCGATATGTCCTAATCTTTCATCAGGCGGCATCTAGCTCCCTTTGTCGTTAACCGTTAATCGCCATCAACAGCGACGTCTTAACTGATTTCTCTTCAACGGTTAACCATTAACGCTTATACGTCTAAGTTGCGCACTTCCAACGCGTGGGCTTGGATGAAGTTTCGTCGGGGCTCGACCTCGTCGCCCATCAGAATCGTGAAGATCTCGTCGACGCCTGGCACGTCTTCCAGTTTGACTTTCAACAAGGTCCGGACTTCCGGATTCATCGTCGTTTCCCAGAGCTGATTTGGGTTCATTTCACCGAGACCTTTGTAGCGCTGGATGCTGAGCCCATGCTTGCCTTTTTCGAGGATCGCCTTGACCAACTCCACCGTCGCGGGCTGAAGCTGTTCCTGTCCGTCGGTTTTGATTTTGTACGGCGCCCGGCCCAAGCCGATCGCCGACGGTGAGAGCTTCTGCAGCTCGCGGAACTCGGCGGAGCCGACCAGCTCGTGGGTGACGTCAAAGCCATGGGTGACCCCGTTGGCATGCAGGCGACATGCGATTTTGTTCGATCGATGCTCTTCGTCCTCGACGATGTCCAACGTCGGTGCGAGCTTCGGATAGACCACCGCGAGGGTGTTCTTCACATTGGCCACGACCGTCCTGAGTGCCTCCCCATTCTTGAGGAGCTCGCGATCGAGCCCCGGCTCATTCACAAACGCCCGCACCATGCTGGCCTCGTGCGGTTTCTTATTGAGCCGCCCGAGCAGCGTCTCGAAGGCAATCAGCTTCTTGAGAATGGGCAGGAGCCGGCGTCCGGTGACATACCCTTGTACCCCTTCCACATACACTTCTACATCCTCAACGGCGATATCGGCCAGATGCTCGTTCAATGCCATTTCATCTTTGAGGTACCGTTCCGTCTTTCCCTTCTTCACTTTGAAGAGCGGTGGCTGCGCAATATAGATGTAGCCTCGTTCGAGCAACTCCGGCATTTGCCGGAAGAAAAAGGTGAGGAGCAGGGTCCGGATATGGCTGCCGTCCACATCGGCGTCCGTCATGAGGATGATCTTATGGTATCGAGCCTTGCTGATGTCGAACGAGTCCTTGTCGGCCTTTTCGCTCTCTTCACGCTTGCGGCCGATGCCGGTGCCGAGCGCCATGATCAAGGTTCGGATCTCATCGCTGGAGAGCATTTTGTCGAATCGCGCCTTCTCGACGTTGAGAATCTTGCCCTTGAGCGGCAGGATCGCCTGAAACTTGCGGTCTCGTCCCTGCTTGGCGGAGCCGCCGGCCGAATCGCCCTCGACGATGTACAGTTCGCTCAAGGCCGGGTCTTTCTCCGCACAGTCGGCCAGCTTGCCGGGAAGCGAGCCTCCATCGAGCGCGCTCTTGCGTCGGATGAGCTCTTTCGCTTTTCGCGCCGCTTCACGAGCACGAGCCGCGTCGATCGCTTTCCCGATGACCTTTCGGGCCACCGTTGGGTTCTCTTCGAAATAAGTCCCGAGCGCTTCGTTGACCGCGGACTCGACGATGCCCTTCACCTCACTATTGCCTAGCTTGGCTTTCGTCTGTCCTTCGAACTGAGGATTCCGGACCTTGACACTGACAACGGCGGTGAGCCCTTCACGGACATCGTCACCGGTGAGCGATTCGGTGTCTTTCTTCAGCAGGTCGTTGGCGTTCGCGTACGTGTTGATCGTACGGGTCAGCGCGGCCTTGAAACCCACCAAGTGCGTGCCGCCCTCCTTCGTGTTGATGTTGTTCGCAAAGGAAAACAGGTTCTCGGCGTAGCTATCGTTGTATTGAAGCGCGACCTCGAGCAGCATGTCCGGTTTCTCAACCTGCACGTAAATCGGCTTGTGCAGCGGCACCTTGGCTTCGTTCAGATGCTCGACGAACGACACGATCCCGCCCTTGTACTTAAATACCTGCTCCTTGACCGGTTCTTTCCGTTCGTCCTTGAGCGTGATCTCGAGTCCCTTGTTCAAAAAGGCGAGCTCGCGCAGACGCTGCGCGAGCACGTCGAAACTGAAGTCGAGTGTCTCGAAGATCTGGCCATCGGACTTGAACGTGACCATGGTGCCACGGCGCTTGGTTTTCCCCGTTACTTTGAGCGGGGCAGTTGCCTTGCCGCGCTCATAGCGCTGCTCGAACACTTGGCCGTCCTGCCAAATCTCCAACTCGAGCCATTCAGAAAGGGCGTTGACCACCGAGATCCCGACGCCATGGAGTCCGCCGGACATCGTATAAGCGCCCTGCTCGAACTTGCCGCCGGCGTGCAAGACCGTCAGCGCCACTTCGGCGGCAGATTTCTTTTGCGTAGAATGCATCCCGGTAGGAATGCCGCGGCCGTTGTCCACGACCGTGACGCTGTTGTCGATGTGGATCGTCACCTCGATGGTCTCACCGAATCCCGCCATATGCTCATCGACACTGTTGTCGACAACTTCATAGACGAGGTGATGGAGGCCGTCCACACCGGTGCTGCCGATGTACATCGCCGGACGCTTCCGTACGGCGTCCAGGCCTTCCAATACTTTGATCTGATCCGCACCGTAACTGTCGGATTTCGGTGTGGTTTCGGTGTCGTTACTGGCCATCAGTCTCCCGTGTAAATACAGCCATCGTCTCTCTGCGATCAGCCCTCGGCAACCTACCTAACGGCTGACCACTGAACTCAACTAGATTTTTATCGGCATGACCACGCACTTGAACCCGGGGCTGTCTGGCTCCTGGATCAAGCAGGGACTCAGCGGATTATCCATTTGCAGAGAGATCGTCTCTCCGTCCATCACGCCGAGGACATCCAACAAGTAACGGGCATTGAATCCGGTGTTCAAGGCTTCCCCCTCGTACCGCGCCGCAAGCTCTTCGGTCGCTTCTCCAAAATCAGGGTTGCTGGAGAACAGCGTCATCTGCCCGGAGACAAACGACACCTTCACCGCGCTCGCCTTATCGCGGGACAGCACGGAGACGCGACGAAGCGCGCTCTCAAGCTCGCTACGATTGACCCCGATTTTCGCGCCGCTCTCTTTCGGAATCACTTGCTGATAATTCGGGTAGTTCCCTTCCATGAGCCGTGAAGTCAGCAACAGTCCGCTCTTCCTGAATATCATGAGATTTTTGGTGAACCCGATCAAGGGCTCGCCCTCGCCGCCTTCTTCCAATAGACGCTGCATCTCATGCGCCGCTTTTTTCGGAATGATGGCCTTGATCTCTTGCGGAGCGCCTTTGACGCCGGCACTTCCGACTTCCTGCTCGGCAACCGCCAACCGATGTCCATCGGTGCCGACCAGCCGCAAAATCGTTTTCTTCTCCGACGTGATGAGGGTCACCAGCAAACCGTTGAGGATATAGCGCGCGTCATTGTCTCCAGCCGCGAAGAGGGTCTTCCGAATCAGCTCCAGGAAGCCGGCCCCGGCGAGGGGAATGAGCCCTTCCCGTTCGATCGTGGGCAACGCGGGATAGTCGGTGCTGGGGAGGCCGACAATCTTAAACTGGCTCTTGCCCGCGTGAATCGTCGTCCAATTATTGTCACTAGAGGTGATTTCGATTTCACCGACCGCCAGTTCCTTGATGATCTCATACAGTTTCCGGGCCGAGACCGTGATCCCTCCAGGCTTCTCCACGGTCGCCTTGTAGAGTCCGCGCATGCCGATTTCAAGGTCGGTGGCGACGATTTCCACCCCCTCCTGCTTCGCCTCAATCAAGATATTCGAGAGGATCGGCATCGTGTTGCGCTTCTCGACGACACCTTGGACCCGCTGAAGACCCGTCAAGAGTTCCACTCGTCCCATACGCAGTTTCATGATCTCTTCCCCTTCAGCGATACCCCCTCACGCTCGGAGGATCTGTTCCTTCAAGCTGTCCAATGTGGCACTCAATGTGCTGTCGCTGTCTTTCGCTTTGATGACCTGCTTGCAGGCATGGATAATCGTCGTGTGGTCTTTGCCTCCGAACTGCCGCCCAATCTCGGGATACGAGGAGTCCGTGAGCTCCCGACAGAGATACATGGCGATCTGACGTGGGTGCACCAGCGTCTTGCTCCGGCGACGGGATTTCAGGTCGGCGATCTTCACATGGAAGCGCGCGCCCACCGTTTCCTGAATATCATCCATCGACACGATCTTTTTCTTGGTGCCGATCAGATCCCGGAGTACATTCTTCGCCATCTCCAGCGTGATCGTTTGGCCAGTGAGCGAAGCATAGGCCCCAAGTCGCACCAACGAACCCTCGAGCTCGCGGATATTGCTCTTCATCGTTGTGGCGAGAAACTGAATGACATCTTCAGGCAGCGTGACACCCTCGTCCTCGGATTTTTTCCGCAAGATGGCAATTCGTGTTTCAACGTCAGGAGGCTGGAGATCCGCGATCAGTCCCCATTCAAACCGTGACCGCAACCGTTCCTCGATATCGGGCATGTCTTTCGGAAAACGATCGCTCGAGAGGACGAGCTGCTTATGCGCTTCATAGAGGGCATTGAACGTGTGAAAGAATTCTTCCTGTGTGCGCTCCTTACCAGCCAAAAATTGAATGTCGTCGATCATCAACATGTCGATATGGCGATACCGCTTTCTGAGGTCCATCATTTTGTCGTAACGAATGGAGTTGATGACCTCGTTCGTAAACTGCTCGGTCGTCAAATAGGCAATACGTAGATCGGTCCGCTCGGCTACATAATTTCCAATGGCATTCAAGAGGTGAGTCTTCCCTAGCCCGGTATCTCCGTAGATAAAGAGTGGATTATAGGCTTTCGTCGGCTGTTCGGCGACCGCCATACAGGCGGCATGGGCAAATTGATTTCCTGCACCCACGACGAAATTCTTGAATGTATACTTTGGGTTGAGCTGTATACCACGTTTCGACCGTGGCCCTGTGTTCTGACGGCTGCTTGCAGCGGTACCCCCACTCGTCTCAGGCTGTCTGGTCGGCTGTTTATGAAAGATGACGAATGTGATCGCAGTTTCTTCCCCACCTCTAGCAGCAGAAACGGCCTCGGCCAGGAGTGGTCCATGGTGCTGACTTAACCAATCACCGAAGAACTTATTCGGAACACCCAATTGAGCAGTAGAGTCCTCAATCCGTTCGAGGTGAATGGGTGTAAACCATGTATCGTAAACCTGTTTTGGCACTTTCCCTTGGATATATGCCAAGGCATCATGCCATACGTTTGCAGTAGTCATAATCCCTGTATTATTCTTCATACACAGACTTATTCACACCTATTGATAACCTGGTTCTTCGTGCGGTTTCCACTTCGTAATAATGATTATTATCAGACCTTGCAAGGATTGCGACAACAACCTTTCTACGAATCACCACACGTTATAGACATTGCATGCAAGGGTTACT
>Ga0315281_10003317_pt1 | contig 23644 bp, 58 predicted proteins | sample YL17G07_0_MG_FD_204540 | JGI IMG/M metagenome (GOLD analysis project Ga0315281, IMG submission 204540) | Sediment microbial communities from Yellowstone Lake, YNP, Wyoming, USA - YL17G07_0 | ecosystem: Environmental > Aquatic > Freshwater > Lake > Sediment | place: USA: Wyoming | collected... | reverse complement strand
GAATTAGAGGGGAGGGCTTTAAAGAGACTCCCCTTAATTCCTGATTAAAAGGAGAGAAGATGGAGCAAGCAGTTTTACTTTTAAGTGGAGGGTTAGAGTCAGCGACGCTTCTTAAGCAGTTAGAAGGCGAGGGGAAGAAGGTTTTATGTCTTACCTTTGAGTATGGCCAGAAGAATATCCAGGAAGTAAGAGTAGCAAGAGAGCTGGCTATGCACTTAAGACATTTTATAGTGGAGATTGATTCAGGGGTTTTTTCTTCATCAGCACTTATAAGAAAGGATATTAAGGTTAAGAGGGGTAGAACGGATGAGGATAGAAAGGAAGTGGGGAATACTTATGTACCGGCCAGAAACTTATTATTTTTATCTTATGCTCTCTCTTTGGCTGAATCTGAAGGGATAGAGGAGATTGCTATAGGGATTAGCAGGCCGAGTAGTGTAGGGTATCCCGACTGCTATCCAGATTTTCTAAAAACTTTTGAGATAGTAGGCGGGCTGGCAACTAAAAGAGGTAGGGAGGGGAAGAGGATTAAGGTGAGTGCCCCTTTCCAGGATATGAGCAAGAGAGAAGTAATAGAGTTAGGGTTAGGGTTAGGAGTAGATTATGGAAAGACTTTTTCTTGTTTTGATCCGATAGAGTTTAAATCCTGTGGAAGTTGTGATACGTGCCAGGTAAGATTAGAAGCGTTTAAGAAAGTAGGAGTGAAGGATCCTCTGGAGTATTATGGAAAGTAAGAAGTTAAAGCGAAGAAGGGACTTGGCACGGCTTCCCATAGAGGAGAAGCTGAAGATTTTAGTAAGCATGCAAAAGTTAGCCAGAGAGATTTTTATAGCAACTGGTCGAAAGCCAGGGAGGGTCTGGGCGCGTGTTAAGTAAAGTTATTAAAACTTTTAATAAGTTAAAGCAGCAGGGAGTAATTAAGAATTATGCTATCGGAGGAGGGGTAGGGTATCTCTTTTATAGCGAGCCAACTTACACGGATGATTTAGATATTTTCATTGAGGGATATAATAAGCAAAGTGAGATTGCAGAAATTCGGGCAGTTGAAAAGGAAGCAAGGGGGCTGGGATTAAGGATGAAGGATGGGTATATAGGGATAGATAATATCCCTGTGCAAGTTACTATCCCTAAGACAGAATTAACCGAAGAGGCTTTAAGACATGCTACTTATAAGCAGGTAGGTAAGTTAGAAGTTAAGGTTTTCTCTCGAACACTTGATAGCAATTTCCCTGGAAACTTGGAGAAGTAAGGATAGGGAGAGGCTGGCAGCGGTAAAAGATTCGATTTCGATTAAAGAAGGTAGATTAATTCGGATATTAAATAAGTATGGGCTTACTGAGAAGTGGATAAACTTTATTTGAGAGTAGGAGAAATATGGCGGAGGATCTTGAAAAGGTAAGAGAGAAGATTGAGGAGTTAAAGAGGAGAAGGGCTTTAGATCCAAATTTCGGAAGGGTTAAGCATAGCCCTACTGGGAAAAGAGAAAAGATGACAGCAGAGGAAAAAGAGGCGTATAAGGACTTTAAGAGGAAGGTTAAGTCCGGGGAGATAGGGGTGGAATAATGGCTATAATAGGTGCTCTGCATAAGCAGTTAGCCGCAGCAAAGAAGAGGATTACGAAATTAGAAGGGGAACTTCACATGCTTAGAGCGGAGAATGGCTTGCTTGGTGAAAGAATAGCCTCTTGGGAGAAAGAGCTGGCTAAGACTCTTCCTCAAAGGGGTTAAGATGCTTACTTGGAAGCAACTTCTTCTTGAGATTGAAAAGTGGCCAGAACCGATTTATATAGTGAGTACAGCAAATCACTTCAAGAGGCCTTTGGGGGAGATGAGTAAGAGAGTTAGTACTTTAAGAAAGTGGGGATATGTTAGATTTTTTGACAGAAAGAAAAGGGGTTATGGCGGCTTTGCTATAACTGAGTGGGGTAGAGAGTGTTCTAAAAGATGGAGGGTAGGAAATGAGCCAGATAATGTACGAGAGGGCCCTGAGCCACGAGATGGCGCAGAATTGTGAGGATGCCAGAGGGGATGAGTGTAAGTGTAGGTGTTTAGGAAGATTGCATGGGGTTTCGCATAAGAAGTATATTGAGATGGAAGCAGCGGTGCTAGAAGAGCAGAAGGGGTTATCCTTAAAGGATGCTGAGGAGATAGTAGATTTTATCCTAAAGACGAGGTAGGTTATGCAGCCCACGGAATTACTTAGGTTACTAGAGCTAAAGGGTTATACCCAGTTTTTAGTTATAGGAGTGAAGCCAGAAGCAGAGGGCTATGAAACTACTTTTGCAACAACTCTTCTTTTAGAAAAGTTTAGACAGGAGCAGATTGATATATTAAGAGAGACAGCAAAGATGCTGGAGAAGCAGCAAGCCATGGCTAATTAGGAGGGCTTATGCCAGAAATTACTATAGAAGTGGAAGAGGGAGTTTTAAGAAGATTCCAAGATTGGGCGAAGTGTGCCGGGGTTACTCCAGAAATTCTTATGAAGATAGCGTTAGAGGATTATGTTCTCTCTTTAGATGAGCAGGATAAGCAAGCAGTAGTAATTCCTTCCAGAGATCAAGATGATGAAGGAATAGTGGCTTCTTTATAAGCAAGTTAAAACTTGGAGGTGACAGTGTTCACAAGTAGGAATTCTGAGAGAGAAATTTTTCTTGCTTGCAGGAAGAAATATCAGCTGAGCAGAAAGTGGGAATCAAGAATCAAGGATTATAACCTCGCCTTAGGAACAGTAGTTCACGCAGCCCTTCCAGTTTGGGATCTCACAAGAAGCCAAGATAAAACTTTAGAGGAGATAATTAGAGCCTCTGAAAGAGAGAATGTCGAAGAGAAGGAGGTTCTTCTTGAAGAGGCCACGAGTTTAGTTTTAGGGTATATTGAGAAGTGGCAGGGGAATTACTTGACTTTGATCTCTACAGAGGTTAAGTTTGAAGGGATAGAGTTGGCTAAGGGCATAGGAAATACTGGAACTCTTGATGGGCTTACTGAAAAAGGGGGGAGCTACTGGATAGTAGAGAGGAAGACAAGTGGAGGGGCTCTTGGCCAGTTTTTAAAGAAGTATGATTTGGACTCTCAGACAACGGGATATGCAGTCTTGGCTGAGAAAGAGTTTAAGTTAGTAATTAAAGGAGTATGTCTGGATGTGCTGTTAAAAGTAAATGGGAAGAGGCCAGATGCGGAGTTCCATAGGGAGTGGATAGAAATTTCAGAGCTTAAGAAAGAGGAGTGGCTTTTAACTACTTTAAGGATTTCTGCGGATATGCAGAGGGCGCAGCAAGAGGATGCTTACTACCCTAACTGGGGTGCGTGTTTTAATTATTACGGGACTTGTCCTTATTGGGATTACTGTAGGATGGAGAATAATGAGAAGGTGCTGGAGAGTACGCATAGGAGGAAAGTAAATGGCTGATTTAGAATTTAAGCGAGCAACGGTAGATACAGCCTTTCTAAAAGTTCTTTTCTACGGTGGCCCTGGATCAGGGAAGACATATACTGCGCTTCTCTGTGCAAGTAAGTTAGGAAAGGTTGCTTTAGTTGATACGGAAAGGGGTAGTGATTTCTATGCAAAAGATTTTGAGTTTGATATTTTTCATACGAGAAGTATCTGGGATGTAGTGGATTTACTGGAAAAAGCAGTTGAACAGAAGTATGATTGCTTAATAATTGATCAGATTACTCATCTTTGGGAGGGGGCGCAAGAAGAGTATCTTGCAGGAGAAAGAGAGAAAATGAGTAAAGCATGGCTTACTATGGAGAAGTCTGGGAATTTACCTTGGACTTCTTGGAGACATATTAAGAAGCCATATAAGAAGTTATTAAGTTTACTCCTTAGTGCCCCTATTCATGTTTTTATGATAGGAAGGGCTACTACGGAATATGAGCAGATGCCAGACGGCTCTCCAAAGAAGGTAGGAGAGAGAGTGGATGCGGAGAAGGGGACTCCGTATGAGCCGCATATACTGATTAAGATGGAAAGGGCGAGAACTGCTGATAAGTGGCTGGCGTGGGTTGAGAAGGATAGAAGTAATACTATTTCTGGGAAAGTGTTTACTAATCCTACTCATGAAATGCTTAGCCCAGTTTTAGCCAAGTTAGGGAGAATACAGGGAGGATTACCTGAAGCAAAGGAGGAGGTAGGGGAGGAATTAACCCAAGTGGAACAGGAGTTAATTGAAGCAGCAAACCTGGCGGATGCCAGCCAGATTAAGTTAATTAAAATGCTGGCGCAGAAGGGAGGGGTAGCAGATGAGATAGTGGAAGAGAAGGTAAGAAAGATAACAAGAGTTGAAGCAAGTTTGTTAATTAACCAGATGACCCTCCAGAAGTATGAGGGCTTAACCAAGTAGGAGGATGTTATGGCTATTGTCGATGTTGATATTGCGGGATTACCTGATAGTGATACAGCACCAAAGGGTCAGTATCGGCTGAGGATCGATCAGGTTTCTGAGGTAAAAGAGGATAAGAATGGGGATGAGTTTGTTAACCTCGGTCTCTCCATTATTAAGGGGGATTATGCTAATAAGCGAATCTCTGAGAATTATATTACTTTGCGAAAAGGGGCGAAGTTGAAGAGGATTCTTCGAGCAGCCCAGTTCGATAAGCCCAGACTGGCAAATCTGGAAGAGATGATTGGACTGGAGCTGGACGCCATCCTTACTGTTAAGGATAGCGAGGAATACGGGGAGCAGAATAAGATCAGTGTTTATATTGTCCCTGGTGAGCATGCTATGGCAGGGAAGAGGAGATAGTTATTAAAGGGTTAGGCGGTGGAAAACTGTGTCACCGACTCCTGCTCTACAAAATACTATAGTAGCGAGCATAGGAATACGCCATACAGTGTCCGTAGCTTTAGCTGGGCGAACCAGCCCTAACCCTTAATTTTTAGGAGATAAGATGGAAGAGTTTGAAGAGTTATTTAAGCATCTTGGTCTTAACTTTCCTATACAGAGCCCAGTAAGTAGTAATCCTAAGGATTACTCTATATCTGTTCCTATAGAGGAGGATAAGTTATTACTTGATATTGGGAGATTATTAGAATTTGAGCAGAGATTTAAGGTATTACAGGAAAGTGTAGTATTGCGCAGCAAGAGATGAATCTGGCTAATTCTAAGCTTTTCTCTGAGTTAAAAGAGAAGTATGGCCTTATTATTGAGGGGATTCCGTCTTATCAGGTAGGGATTAGGAAGTGAAAAGAAGTATGGTATTTTGTAGGATGGGAGGGGAGAAAATGAAGTATTATATAAACGAAATTTTCTCAAGCATCAAAGGTGAGGGGCTTTTTATAGGAACTCCTATTCATTTTATTAGGTTTGCCCACTGTTCAGTATCTTGCGATCATTGTGATACTAAGTATAATGTTCCTTCTGTAGAGATGACAGAAGTAGAAATACTGGAAAGGCTTCTTTCTTTTGGGTCTCCTATAAGTAAGGTTGTTATTACGGGCGGGGAGCCTACTGATCAGGATTTAGAGGCATTAGCAAAGTTACTTTACGAGCAGGGATATTCCTTACATCTTGAGACGAGTGGGATTAAAAGATTCACCAGGAGATACTTTGACTGGATCTGTGTAAGCCCAAAGTTAAAGTTTCAAAGGCCATTAGATTCGGTAATTAGTACAGCAAACGAAATTAAAATGTCTATTAGTACTTTAGAGGATATTGAAAGGGCGGAAGAGTACAGAAAGGGAGTGGGGAATATAGTCGGAGATTGGAATAATGAGGCGGCCGTCTGGTATCTCCATCCCTGGAATGATGAGTTTGAAATAGCAAAAGTTGGGAGTGTGATGGATGAAGAAGGGGCGAGGACTTTGAAGGGATTTAATTCAGAGGCGAATAGAATTTGTATTGAACATGCTAAGAGGGCTGGAAAGTGGAGAGTTAGTATTCAGGGGCATAAAGTGTGGGGAGTTAGATGAATAACCAGCCGATGCGAGTGGAGGTTAAAAATGGATAACGACGCTGTACCAGCATTTATTGCGGGTTGTGTTACCGCACTTATAGTGGCTATGTTAATTATTTGGATCAGCCATAAAGATATAAATACCATCAAGAAAATGTGTGACGAAGCCAACTACGCTGTGATTGGTGATAAGGCATATAAGTGTGTCCCGGTGGAGGGGAAGTGATGTTGTTGCTCATTATAATATATTTTCTTGTAGCAATGGGATTTTTGGATGAGGATTACTGACCTTGAACAAGAAGAAACGGTTGTTTTATTCTTCATCGCGCTATTTTGGCCGCATGCTGTCGGGGCATGGATAGCTGAGAAAATTCACAAAGAGCCACCGCCATGACCTACACTCCCGATCAGCTACGCGCTATGCCATTGCGGGAGCTAATTAGATATTACTGGAAAACTGATTGGGAGCGGCATTCTTTGATACATGTTGTAGAAGTCGAATCCATCCTGCGCCAGAGGATAGAAGGGATTGAGAAGCCGTGACTGACTTTTCTAATGGAGGAAAGTTATGAAAAGAGAATTGCTCATTACGGATGACGACAAAGAGTTTAGAATAGATCCAAGTTTTGGGTTATCCACAACTGAAGTCGTCGGAATGTTGCACCGAGCTATAAATAATGTTGAAACTAATCAAAGAATGCGTATGATTAAAGAGTGGAGCGTACCTGCGCCTAAGGGATCACAAAGCAAAAAGAGGAAATAAGGAGTTAGCCAATGGCAGATGAGGAGTGGGATGCCAATAAGGAAGCAGAACAACTGTGGGATCAAGACGGTGAATTCTCTGTTCATGATTTAGCACTCTTTCTCGCGGAAGCCTACGCCGCAGGGAAGGCGAGCGTTTTAGACGAACTTAATAAACTCCAATCGTGGCAACGAATAGACATGACTTATAAAGCCCCAGAACAACTTACCCCTGAATTAGTAGCGGGGTATCTGGAAATGATACATCTGAAATGTATCGAACTCCGCCGCCGTATAAAGGAGCGCCCCTAATGCCAATGTCAAAGGAAGATCGGGAATGGGTGGAGATATACAACAGAAACAATGAAGCATGTGTATTTCCAGACAAGGCTTCTCGCCGTCTCCTCCGCATCATCGACTCCTTGCAGAAGCAGGTGGAGGATATTCAAAGCGCAAGAAAGTTCATTGAATCTCAAGTTGATCTTGATGCAGAATCAAAAGAGGTTCTCTATAAAAACATGTGGGATCTTTATACCTGATTTCTGGAAGAGCGGAGGATCAAAATGACTAAGCTGGAACGAGCGGTTGATTCTTCGTAGGGATGTCGCTGAACAACTGGAAAAGGATTACTCCAAAGAGAACACCGCCCTCCGTGTTGAGATTAAGCAGTTGAGGAAACGGATTGAGGATGCGCTGCATAGTAGCTACTGCCTCCAGTATGGGATATTAGGTTATAAATCTGGGTATACATGCAACTGCTGGAAGAAGGAGGACGCGAAATGATCCCCCCAAGAATTATTAGCCTTAGACAGGCAATCGAAAGAATGGATGGGCCTACCTATGGAATTGCGATGCAGCTTACCGAGGAATTGATGGTAGACATGGCCCACCTCACCGCAGAAAATAAGCGGTTGGAATCGAAGCTGAACTTACAGGAGACAGCAACTTTTGATGCTGGTGCTTATGCGGATGGGGTTGAACAGGAGAACGCCGCCCTCCGCGAGCGCATCGCAGAGTTGGAGAAGGGGAAGCGATGAAATTGATTGTCTCTCTTGAACTTGTAAATGACGAAGGCAAGCGAGCGATTCCATACTATTCTCGTTCCTGGCCTGTTATTATGTTCGAGTGGAACAAGGTCATTCGCCTGATTGAAGAAACCGTTAGCGAAAATACGGGAAATAAGGAGTCAGCCAATGGCAGATGAGGAGTGGGCGGATAAACAGGAATGTTGCCATACGGAGGGAAGTCATGTCCATTGAAGCACACTGGATTATCGTCATACTTCTCGTGATTGTATTGATGAGACAATAAAAAGAAAGGTAAACACCATGCCAAAAGTAGTTCGCGTCGGGTTAGATAATCATGGCGTTCGTGTTGATCGTGGCACTGACTGGGGTAATCCATTTGTCATGCGTGGAGAACAGAATCGTGACCTTGTATGCGATCAATTTGAGCAGTATGCTTTATGGCGTTTATCCATTGAGCCTGCCTGGTTAGATCCACTTCGAGGTAAAAACCTAGCTTGTTGGTGTGCGCCGAAACGATGTCATGGGGATGCGCTTCTAAAATTAGCAAACAGTTTAGTGATCTGGAAAAGAGAATAGACTCCTTGCAGAAGCAGGTGGAGGATGGGCCGCATGATGAAACTTGTCGTAGAACATTCAAGTATGCTCATCTTGAAGCCGAACCTGAGATAGTAGTTCCTTGCGACTGCTGGAAGAAGGAGGATGCAAAATGATGTCATCATACGAGTACCGCCATCTTGCATCAGATCCCCTTGAGGTCACGCGATTGAAACGTGAACTAATACAGAGGGATGCGGATGAGATAGAGGTAAATGAGAGCGTTGGAAGAATGCTGGCTGCGTATGAGGCCGATCTGATCGCCCTCCGCCGCGAGAATGCGCGTCTTGTGAAAGAGGTTGCTGCATTACGATTAAGCCTAACAGGAGTTTCAGTAGACACTAAAACTGAACCGCTTGGCTGTCCTTGTCCTGGGGCGTGTTCAGCGTTAAAAGTTGTGGGGCGTAATGTGAAGTTGGAGGGGGTAAGGGAGGCAGCAATGGAGGTGTCTACGCGATACTTAGAAGGCAGATTAACCAAAGCTGAAATTGGAAAACTTGGTCGCGCAATACATGATTCCCTCGCCGCGTGTGAAACGGAGGAGAAGCCATGAGCAAGGTCAAGCGGATTAAGGCTGCAGTAGTAGTTACGACATTTACCGACGTGAAACATTTTCACGGTAGCCGAGAATTACGAGATGTTGTTCTCGCTTCAGACTACGACGCCCTGCTCGCCAAACTGGAGGCGCTGGTGAAGGAGTGGAATCGTCCTGGAATGGTTGTGTTTACGGAACTCCGGCGCATTATTGACGAGGAGAGAAAGGAGGCGTAGATGGTCCTCACCATAATAGTCGAGCAGAATGACATAACAGGCGAGCTATCAGCCTCTATATCACCAGAGGTTGGCGACTTACAAACGTTCAGGAAGCCCGACGGCAATCAGTGTCTCATTTGGGATCAGCCGGATCGCACCGGGAAGGATCGGTATACAGCAGCACTTAAAAAGCAGAAAGCCAGACCAAGATTGAGAGGCATATAATGAAACTTACTGCTTGGATTACTGTTTTAAGCCTAATCTTAGTTACTATTTTAGCTACTATAGATCATGTCTATCACTTATATTCTCATAACTTAGAAATGCAGAAACAGTTATGGAAAGATCAGATGAGTTATAATGATGATGTTCTGAAGTTACTCAGCGAGAGGATAATCACTGAGGAGAGCAGGTTAAAGTGTAGATTTATAGTTTGGTCTGGAAAGAAAAGTGTAGTTTGTGAGCTACCTAAATAGGAGGAGAAATAATGGAAAAAGCAGTTGAGGATATCCTAAAGTACCTTAAAGTAGATCTGAATGATCCTAATTTCGTAGACACTCCTGCTAGATTTAAGAAGGTACTGGAGGAAATTGCTCTTCCTAATGAAAAGGAGCCCCCTCAGTTAAAGACATTTCCTTTAGAGGGAGAGAAGGGGGATTTAATTTATACAGGTGGGCTAAGTGCAGCAAGCCTCTGCCCACATCACTTACTTCTCTATGTAATAGAAGCCAGCTTTGCATATATTCCTTCAGATAGGTTAGTTGGATTAAGTAAACCGGGGAGGTTGCTTAGATGGCTTTGCGGAAGGTTAATCCTACAGGAAGTTATAGGCCCTGCTTTTATTAAAGAGTTTGATAAGGTAGTAAACCCTTTGGGGAGCATTATTTTAATTAAGGGAGTTCATCTGTGTAATGTAGCAAGAGGAGCAAGACAGGAAAGTAGTTCAACTATTACGATTTCTTCTTCTGGATTTTTTAAGTCCGACAGTACCAAGAGGCAGGAATTCCTAACTTTAGTGGAGATGAAATAATGGCTATTACAAGACCAATGCTTGCAGGGAAGGTAGAGGATATAGAAGATTTAAACTATCCTCTTTTGGCCAGTACTAAACTGGACGGAATTCGGTGCTTAGTAATAAAAGGGAGGGCTCTTAGTAGGAGCTTTAAGCCAATAAGAAATTCCTTTACTCGAGAGTGGGTGGAGAATAACCTTCCTGATGGGATTGATGGGGAACTAATTATTAAAGGAAAATCCTTCAGTGATATTTCTAGTGGAATTATGAGCGAGGATGGGAGGCCAGATTTTAGATTTATGGCTTTCGATTTTGCGCCAGGGGAGGATACAGAACTTCCTTTTGAGGAGAGGATAAGAAATTTAAGTGCTTGTTTTACTAAAGCTACTTGGCCTTCAAGATTAGAAATCCTTGAGCAAGGAATAATAAAAACACCTAAGGATCTCTCTCTTTATGAGGAATTTTGCTTAAATGCCGGGTTTGAGGGGGTTATGCTCAGAGATCCTAAAGGGCCGTATAAGTCCGGGAGATCAACCTTGAGGGAAGGTTGGCTTTTGAAGTTGAAAAGATTTGAAGATAGCGAAGCGGAGATACTTGGCTTTGAGGAACTGATGAGCAATCAGAATGTTAAGGAAATGAATGAACTGGGGAGGATGAAGAGGTCATCGCATATTGAAGGGCAGGTACCAGCTGATACTCTTGGGAGGTTTATTGTAAGGGATATACATAGTGGAGTTGAGTTTAGGATAGGAACGGGACAGGGGCTGACCCATGAGTTGAGACAGGAGATTTGGGATCATCAGAAGGGGTATTTAGGAAAACTCGTGAAGTATAAGTTTCAGAGATATGGAACAAAGGATCTACCGAGGATGCCCATTTTTATGGGATTTAGAGATAGGGAGGATTTATGAAAACTTTGAGAAAAGAACCTACTTTAAAAGATTTTCGCTGGTTTCACGGAATTGCTGCCCTCTGTCCTTGCTGCCATGCTTTAGGAACGCTGGACTTACTTGATACAGAGATGGCAACTTTTGAAGATTCTATCTGGTGGAATAGCGAGTTAGGTTGCTGGGAGTGCGTTGAATGCTGGTTAAAGTAGGAGGGATTATGACTGAAGAAGATCTTGAGGGGATTCAGATTTTGCTTCATGAGAAGTTTGAATATCTAACTATTTGGGAGGAAAACTTCCTTAAGAATGTAGAGGAGCGGGGAGAGATGAGTAAGAAAGAGAAAGAGATATTTGATAGTATTTGGGTGGAGATTATGATTAAAGGAAGAAGAGATCAGGGAGGGTGTTATTAGTGGAGGATGTATCTGAACTGCCCAGTTCACTTTGTAGATTCTGCCCCCTTTATAGCAGGCTTGCTCATCATGTTAAAGCGAAGGGGCCTACAGATGCAGAAATGGTGCTGGTGGGGGAGACCCCTGATGAGAGAGAAGTAGTTAAACGAGAACCTTTTGTAGGCCCTGCAGGGGATATGCTTAATAGCCTACTTAAATCTGCTGGGATAGAAAGAAGCAAAGTTTTAGTGACAAATGTCCTTAAGTGTAGCCCAGTTGATAATACCCTTCCTGAGGGGGAGGATTTACAGCGAGCTATAAATTGCTGCTCAGAGATACTGGACAGGGAGATTAAAGATGCAAAGATAGTAGTTGGGCTTGGAAATATCCCTTTGCTTGCCCTTCCAGGGGAGTATAGCATTACAAAAAGAAGGGGTTCTGTTTATAAGCTAAAAGAAGGCCAGTATTTTGTAGGAACTCTTCATCCTTCTTTTGTTATGAGGAGTAGATTTGCTAAGAGGGATGAAGCATCGAAGATTATCCCCCCAGAGATAGTGGTGGCAGATTTAAAGAAAGCAAAGAGATTATTAAGTGGAGTGAATATCCCAGAGGAGAATTTTATTATTAACCCCTCTTCAGTGGAGACAGAAGAATTTTTAGCAAGAGTTAAGAACCCAGAGGAAGTAATGGGAGTGGATATAGAAACTACTCATGCAAGAATTAGGGAGGCAGTGCCCTTTATCATCTCCTTTGCTTTTGAGGATGTTGCTTATTGCTTTGAGTATGAGAAGGATTTAGAAGTGATTGCAGAGGCTTTGAAGAGCCCAGTGAAGAAGGTCTTCCAGAATGGGATCTTCGACGTTTCTATTAACACTAATATAGGGTTAGAAGTGAAGAATTGGGAGTTTGATACTTTATATGCCCATCATCTCCTTTATGCGGAGTTACCGCATGATCTTGGCTTTATTTTAAGTTTATATACTGATGGAAGTTATCACAAGCACATGAGAGATAATTTCGAGGAAGGGTTAGAAAAATAAAAGGGGGTTTCTATGCACTGGACTGAGCAAGAATTCATGAGTTTAGATTTTGAGACCACGGGAGTGGATACAAATACTGCGAGACCTGTAGAGGTTTCGCTGTTAAGGATTGGGAAAGATGAGAGTAAACTTGCTGGGTATGAGCATCTTAGTACGGTTATAGATATAAACGAGGAGATTCCTGAAGATGCTGCTAAAATTCATGGGATTACTACAGAGAGGATGAGGCTACATGGTAAGCCAGCCGCCAATATAATAATTAGTCTGGCTAGTTCTATCCAGGTTTGTATAGAAAATAAGACTCCTTTAGTAATTTTTAACGCCCCTTATGACTGGAATATCTTATTTAATGAAGCAAAAAGATATAATCTTACTCTTGTAGGGCTTCCTATGTTTCTCGATCCCCTCCTCTTGGATAGACACTTTGATAAGTATCGAAGGGGATCAAGACAATTGACAACTACTGCTAATCATTATAACGTTGCTTTAGATGGTAAGGCTCATTCTGCAGAGGCGGATGCTTTAGCAGCAGCTAAGATTATGAGGAGGATGATTAGAAAATATCCCTGGTTTGATACAGTGAGTTTAGAGGAGTTACAGGGGTTTCAGGCTAAGTGGTATGAAGAGTGGAAGGTGGGAATTGAAAAGTATTGGGCAAAGCAAGGAAAGTTAGATCAGAAGGTAACAACTGTTTGGCCGAAGAGGGAGGAATAAAATGTCCAAAGATAAAAAAGTTGCTAAGAAACGAGCCCGAAAGGTAGTTAGATTTAGTGCCTATGCTAAACTAACTAAAACTTCTCTACTCGATATCGGACTAACGCCAGAAGAGGTAATGAAACGGCAAGAAGAAAAAATTAAAGCCGCTGGTAATCAGGTAGCCTACATGACCTGCTGGTATCTTCCTGTAGAAGTGGTAGTTAGATTCTATTGAGAGGAGTTAAATGAAAAAGTGGACCTGCCCGCAGTGTAGTACTGGGCAATTTCTAATTGCTAACGGACAAAAAGCCCCTCACTTGGGCTGCCTATTTTTCTGTCTTGGCTGTAAAAAGTATTTTACCTTCGACCCAGATGGCTGGCCTATGCAGTTAGCAGATGATAAAATTTAAGGGGGATAGAATGGAATCAAGGATTTCCGTTGCATTTACAGAAGAGGAAGCAGAGGAAGTGGTTGCAGAGCTTAATCGCATATTTGTTATTGAACTAGCACCAGAAACGAACATTTTAGTTAAACTAAGGAATATACTTAGGAAGGAATTAGATTTACGCCATCCAGAAAGGATGCCTTTTTAATGGACTTTGCTGATGACTTCAAAATTTACTGCTGTAAGGATTCCTTTGGAACCCTTCTTGCTTCTAAAGAGTTAAGGAAGGAGCTGGAAGAGCTTCATCTAACAGAGTTTTATCATAAGATAGTAAATCCCCTTGCAGAGTTAATAGTGAGATTAAATTTAAGGGGGCTTCCAGTAGATGAACAAAAGATGGAGGCGGCAGTAAGTGGCTTAACTAAAGAAATAGCAGTTATACGAGAAGAGATTGCTTTTATGGCAGGGAAGCCTCTTGAGCCAGGGACAAAAGAGTTTAAGCAGTTTTTATATAATGATCTTGGTTTAAGTGAAGGAAAGAAGAGTAAGCAAGGTATAGGCAAGGCGGATAAAGCCACTTTGAAGAGGTTAAGAAATGAAAATCCAGAATTAGCCCCTTTCTTTAATAAGATTTTAGGACTTAGACAGAGAGAGAAGTTAGTCTCTACCTTCCTTGCTAAAGATCAAGTAGATCAAGAAACTTGGAGGTTATACCCTAACTTTAAGATAGGCCCAGCAACAGGTAGGCTTGCTTGTAAGAAACCAAACTTCCAAAATTATCCTGAGGGGTTAGTAAGAGATGTTTTTATGGCTAAAAAGGGCTGGAAGTTTGTTTATGCGGATTATTCCCAGTTAGAGGCGAGGATCTTTGCTGTACTTGCAGGGGCAACTCAATTACTTGAAGATTTTAGATTAGGGAGAGATATCCATGATGAGAATGCCCGAGCTCTGTTTAACATAAAACCTGAAGATAAGCCTAATGCCTTACATCGAGATCAAGCAAAAGTTTTCTTTTATATGTATATGTACGGAGGAGATCCTACAAACTTAGTGGGTAGGGGCTCAATACTAGGAGATGTCTCTGCAGAAAGTTTTAGACAGACATCTGGAGGTTTTATTAAAAGGCACCCCCAGATCCCGGCATTTAGAGAAAAGATCAAGAGCCAACTCTTTTCAAAGAGGAGGTTAGTAAATGCTTTTGGTAGGCCGAGAATCTTCTTTGGGAATCCTAAGGATGCTATTCACTCTGCTTATAACTTTCCTATGCAATCAGGGGCAAGTGATTTAATGAATACGAGGCTGATTGAGTTAGATTTCTTAATTCCAGATTCTCTAGTACTTCAGGTACATGATTCTGTTATGTTTGAAGTTAGGGATGAAGAAGTAGAAGATGTTAAGGGAGTAGTGAAAGAGGTTCTGGAAAGAGAGAGCCCAGAGTTTAATGGCTATAAATTTCCTGCGGAAGTAAAAGTTGGAGAATCTTGGGGGGAGATGTAAATGAACCAGAAGATTAGAGTTGCTTTTGAGTGCCCAGCAAGATATATACCAGTAGTTCAAGAGTACACAGAATTTGATTTTGCTATAGCACACTTTGTTTTAGAGAATGAGGAGTATGCCTACTGGCATAGAAACAGACCAGGGAGAAAGCCCCTTATACTTGATAATGGCGCCTTTGAGCTTAAGTATCCCTTACCTATGCACAAGATTATAGAAGCAGCAAAGTTAGTATACGCCGACTATATAATTCCTCCAGATTACTATAAAAGTTTTGAAGAAACTAAGAGATACTTTGAGGATTTTCTTTACTTAAATACAGGATATAAGCTTGCTCCAGTTGTTGCAGGGCAGGGGATGGCAGAGGTTATTAAGTGTTATCAGTACTACTCAACTTTTAAAGAAGTTAGTATGTACTGCTGGACGCGGGGGTCAAAGCGAGCAGAGGTATTAAAAGAGTTAGGAGGGGATATTGATAAGACAAGAAATCACCACCTCCTTGGTTTCTCAACCCTTAAAGAGTTAAAAAGCTGCTATGATATTATACAAATGCCTATTACTATAGATACTATGAAACCAGTAAGTGCCACTTTCTGTAAGGAAGTTATAGTAGATGGGGGTTCTGGAAGGTACAAGAGGCCAGAAATTACAGAAGAAGCACTAGATGAAGATTTACTGGGCTTAAATCTAAAAACTTTTACAGGTTGGATCAGTGAGTTGGCTTAATGTCATGGTTAGAGGATTATGTAACTTTTGCAAAGAATAATGAGGCACCTGCCCACTTCCACTGGTGGACAGGGATTACTACCCTAGGGGCTGCTTTAAGAAGGAATGTTTATTTTAGCAGGGGGTATTATACTGTCTTTCCCTGCATCTGGACTTTAATTATTAGCCCTTCTGGGACTAAGAAAACAACTGCAGTGAGTGTAGGGCATAATATACTATCAAAGATGGATAATGTGAGAATACTTGCGGATAAGAATAGCCCAGAGGGGTTAGCACTTAGTTTAGCAGAGGCTTGGGAGGGAGGGGAGGTTGAGAGCCAGGGCTTAATTTATGCCCCAGAGCTTGCAAATTTTCTGGATAAGAGACAGCATAATGAAGGGTTAGTATCTTTTCTATTAAGGCTTGCGGATGCTCCAGATACTTGGAGATATAGAACTAAAGGAGGAGGGATAGTAACTTTGAAGAATGTTGGGGTCACCTTCCTTGGAGCAACAGCAGATGATTTACTTTATGATTGTATCCCTCCACTTGCTTTAAAGAGTGGTTTCTTGGCAAGATTTATCTGTATTAGTGTTAATCAAAGTGCAGGAGTTGTTCCTTTTCCTTGGAAGGATGTAAGTTTAGAGGCGAATATACTTAACGGGCTATATGAACTCAGCCTACTAAAAGGGGAGATGAGATTACCTACTAAGGCCCAGGAGTGGTATATTGCTTGGTACTTTAGACATAAGGCAGAATCTAGTAAGTTAGTTGGTTCTAAGCTAAGGGCATATTATGAAAGGAAGCCAGATCACTTATTAAGATTAGCCATGCTTCTTTCTATTGCTAAGCATAAGAGGTTAGAATTTTCTATAGAGGCTTTTAAGGAGGCTTTAGAAAAGCTGGAGGAGTTAGAGCCAGGATTACTGAATATCTATAAAGAGATTGATATTACTCCTACTGGGAAGGATCAGATGTTAATCCTTAAGTTTATTGAAAGGGCTGGAGGGGAACTACTCCACTCAGATCTTATGGAAAAGATTCTGCACTTAATTGACTCTTCTAAGATTAAATCTCTTATCCAGGGCTTGGTGGAAGCAAAGTTTATAAGTGTTGAAAGGGCAAAGGGAGGGAAGGGGATAGTTTACATTAGCAAGGGAGGGTTAAAATGATTCACTGGGAGGATATAATAAAGGAAAGGGGGTATAAGTCTATTAAGGCTATGCTAGAAACCCTTTATATTCAAGAGGGGAAGTCTCTGGTTGAGATAGGAGTGCTGCTGGCTATATCCCCTCCAAGTGTGGGAAATCAGTTAAGAAAGTTAAAAATAACTTTAAAGAGTAGAGGAGGGGCAAACAATGTCAAAGTTAAAAAGTAAAGGGCGGTGTAAGCAGGTTAAGGTAGGAAAGGTGGCGATTAGTGAAAGTCGTCCTTTAGTTTTTACTTTTGTTCCAGGTGAAGTAGAAGTAAATAAGAAGGGAGGTAAGCAGAGTAACTTAGGTATGCGATTAGATTTAATTGATAGCAAAGCAATGTTTAGAATGGGGAAGGTGCTTCAACTTGGGGCAGAGAGATATAGTGAACAGAATTGGAGGAAGATAGGGGCGAGGGATCATATCAATCATGCCCTCTTCCATCTTTTGAAGTATACAGAAAGCCTGGACGGGGAAGAGGAGGGGCTGGCTGAAAGTGAGGATCATCTTGCTCACGCTATGTGTCGGGTGATGTTTGCAGTGGCCACTGATAAGTAAGCCTAACAGAAAAGGAGAAAGCCATGAAAGTTGAAATTCTTGAAGTGAAGCAAACTGAGGAGTTAGATGAGGCTGCGGATAGAGAAAGGCAAGAGTTACTTGCCACTCTGGGTTTCGAGCATAAGCAATCAGAGACAAACATTCCTTTCCCTGAACTTTCAAGTGCCCAGACAAAGGCTATTAAAATTCTCTATCCGAATAGGGTGGATGCCCTAAAGTACAGAAATTACATCCCAACCCCAGTTTTAAGAACTATTCAAACCTGGAGCCCTCATTTTAAGGTAATGAGCATCTGTTCAGACCATGATCAGGATCCTGTTCTTATTGGAGAAGAAGGAAATACTTCTTTTCTTCTTGCTCGATGGGGAGAGGTGTTGTATCCCTTCGATGGCTTACTCCGGAAAGCGCAGGATGCCTATAAGGCTGGGAGGAAGGTACTTCTACAAAGTGCCTTGAATAACATTGAAGGTAGCTGTAATGATTATTTTGCGGGTAGACACGTTGGCTATATCAGCCCCGAGGATTATTAGGAGAGAAAATGAGCCTAAAGTTATTTGAGGGAGATGAAATAGATCCAAAAGGGAAGATTCATTCTATCAGGAAGAAGTACTGTTCTACCTGTGGAGAGGTCTTTGAGCTCTTTCACTTTGACTGCTGCGGGTTTAACCAGAATGGTTTTACCTCTAATTCTTTTGAGTGCAAGTGTAAAAAGGCTAAGGAGGAATAGATGGGAATCCTAATTTCTAGAAAGTTAAGTTTCGATTCTGGCCATCGCCTTTTTGAACATGAAGGGAAGTGCCAGTACCTTCACGGCCATCGGTATACAGCTACTATCTTTGCAGAGAGCAATGCTGGGCTTGATTCTATAGGCAGGGTTGTTGACTTTGGGGTTATTAAAAAAGTGGTAGGGAGTTGGATTGATACTAACTGGGATCATAACCTCCTTCTCTCCACTAAGGATAGAGAGTGTGGGGAGGTAGTTAAGAAGTGGTGCAAAAATGGAGCCCCTTATTATATCCCAGGTAATCCGACAGCGGAGCTGCTGGCAAGTTACTTACTCCAGAAAGCAGCCTACTTGCTTCAGGAGTATCCGATTCGTGTGCTTAAAATAACTTTAGATGAAACTCCAAACTGCTCGGCGGAAGTGGAGGGAGAGGGGGCTTAATATGGGCATACCATATCAAGTACAATGGGGGGAAAATTCTTGTATATTTGGCCTATGGGCCTCTTTTATTGGGTGGGTGTCAAATTGTATTCCCAAAAAATTTTAATGCCTCTGTAGGCCAATTAAATGGGAATTTTTACTAAGGAAAACTAATGCTGTGCTCAAAGTGTAAAATAGAAAAAGAAAGCATATACTTTTCTCCAGGATCTTCCTGGTGTAAAGAATGCAGAAACTTGCTTATGGCAAAGAGGAAAGAAAAGAAGAAGGAATTAAAAGTTAAATACTTAAATCCAAAGAAGTCGAGACCCTTAGAAAAAGATAAACTTATGCTTTCAGAAGATTGGGAGAAACTTGTTAAAGTAGTAGATAAGAAAGAGGCTTTACTTCTTTTAGATTTAATACAAAATTGCGGATTAAGAGTCCACGAGGCACTTTTCTTAACTCCTGCCGATTTTGATTTTACTAAAGGGTTAATTCAAGTAAAAACTCTTAAGCAGAAGAACCAGCAAGGGGTTATTCACACTCTCTGTGTTAGACCAGATATACTTAGTATCCTGCAGAGGCTTAATTTTGGGCCAGCAACTTGTTACTTTAATTTTAAGTATAATAATCTTCTAAAGTATTTTAAGCGATGGCTAAAAGTGGCTGGGATAAATCCAAGATTAGGCATACACTCACTTCGCCATCTTTATAGCTCTCGCTTTAGACCTGCTGGGATTAAGGATATAGACGATCAGAGGAGATTATTAAGACATGCTGCTCCTGGTGTAACAGAATTATACCTTCATCACTCCTCTCTGGACTTAAAGGAGCTTGCGGAGAAAACCTGGTTAAGACAGCCTTGGTTATGGAAGGAACTGGACTAAAAAATTATGCCCATAACAAACTTTTTTTTGAAGCTTGTATATTATGTATTGGTTACTAAAATGTGGTATAAGATGTTAAATCATATTTAACATACTGGGTGCATTAGTAAGAATAAACTTAAACTAAAGGAGGAAGTAAATGAAAAAGGTAAAGAAGATTAGATATCGCTGTTCCGACTGTGGGAAGAGATTCTCCTCTTATGGAGAGGCTGCAGGTAAGTGCTCAGCACCAAGTAATATAGAAAATGGCTGGCCTCATACAGTTTCAAGTGAGGAGTATTTTGAGATGGTACAGGAAGGAGAGTATGATGGAAAGAGACCAGAGGAAAGATAATCATAAGGGAGGGAATTATGGAGTGGATTATTCCTATACTTTTCTTAGTCGGGTTTGTGTTAATAATAAGTACGCTAATCGATGAATAGAAATATCTGGCTTGACACAAGATGGGGATGTGGGCTTATTACTACTAATGAGAAAGGGATCATCTGTGATCCTGTAGCCCCTATCTTTAAGAAATTTTGCGAGCAGGTTTTTGTTGAAGTAGTAACAAGAGGAAGATATAAGTATGAAGTAATGATATGTGAGAAAATTAAAACTTAAACAAGGAGGAAGAAAAGATGGAACAGCAGAAAGAAAATAAGTTAATGCTCATCCTTTGGAATCAGAAAACTTTTGCAGGAAGGTATGCAAAAGAAGAATCTTCTAAAGAATTCTTGCTTAATGCAGTAGAGATGCTTAATCTTGTTAACCCGCAGAATGGTGGAGTAGCAGTACTTGGCTTAAGATTAGGAAATATGGAGATTCCAAAAGAAGGGATTATACGAGTTGAGATGGATAAGTTTAGTTTATACTGGGAGCCATATTTTAGAACTGTAAGTGGGCTAAAAGCAGTTTAATGGAAATTCCTAAACTTCCAGGTAATTTTGAGTTAAACTGTAATAAGCCTGGAGAGCCTGGGTGGCTGGCTGTAGTTTCTTATGCAGAGCATAAACCCTGTAAGCCCATTATTCGGTGTATGTGCGGAAACTTCGTTGGCTTAAAATTACACCATGTTCACACTGATGGTACAGTTACAGCCTCTTTCTATCATAAGAAAGGAGTTAACTTTGCTATAGGAGAAGATCCTAATGGCTGTGAGTGGCACGTTACTATTAAACTTAGGGATTACAGTGAAGGTGATTTCCCCCCAGTCCCTTAAAAGCAAGCCCCAAACCAAAGGCGCCATTAGTAAAAACCAAGAGCCCATTACTTCTTGGGAAGAGGAGTAAAATGAATCTAAACGAGTTCCAAGAGCAGGCGTATAAGACAGCTATATACTTTAATAAAGGTTCTAACTTAATCTACCCAACACTGGGGCTTGCAGGTGAAGTGGGGGAAGTTGTAGAGATTGTTAAGAAAGTATATCGGACGGAAGGGCCATTCGATCCTAAAATAAAGTTAGAGATAGTAAAAGAACTTGGCGATGTCCTCTGGTACTGTGCAATGCTGGCAAAGGAGGCTGGCTATACCCTGGAGGATGTGGCTATGCTGAATGTGCTGAAGTTAAAAGAAAGATATAAGTTATGAGGAAGAAAGTCTATTATGGCTTTTTGCGGGTATAAAAGAAATAAAGTAACCCCGCACTAAGTATAACTGCTATTCCAGTTGTCCAGTAGCCAAACTTATAAGTATTATAATGCTTAAGCACAGAGTTGACATAAGCCTGATTTATATACTTTCCAAAAGTAGTCCTATATGGCTTCCCCGCATTATAAGAGGCTATAGCATCATTTAAGTTTTGCTTATACTTATCTAAGAGATATCTTAAGTACTTTGCTCCTAACATTATATTAACTACAGGTTGAGAAAGTTGTGCAGCCGTAATTTCAGTGTTATCCCCTACCCACTTAGCCGTACCGTGAAGAACCTGCATTAGCCCATAAGATGTATCTTTTAACTTAGGCTCATATCTTGTCGCATCTGCCTTCCAGTTACTCTCTTGCTTAATAAAGGCCCGAATTAGATCCGGATCGAGCCTAAATTGCTTGCTGGCAGATTCTATAATATCTTCGTAGGCCATCCTAATTGTTCTTTCTTTTTCTATGGGCGCTTTTGCCTTTGGGGTTGATCTTACTTCTTCTGCATTAGATAGAATCCGATCCCACCTATAGCAATAACTCCAATAATAAGCATCATAGGGGATAGACCGAAAATAGCCCCGCTTTCTTGTGGGATGTTATAAGAGATTCCTTTAGGGGCTTTTTCCTTTCCTGTAATAATAGCATTTGCCATCTGCTCTGCCTTATCTGGAGGAATCCCCTTTGCAATGAGCTGTTTTTTAATTTGATCTCTTCCAGCTTCTTGATAGATAGTTTTAAACTTCGATTTAACTGTTGAAGGGATTTTTATAGCCACTTAAACTGCTCCTTTCTTCCCAAAGAAGAAGATTGCTGCTACTCCTGCAATAAGTGTAAAGGGAAGAACATATCCCATTTCTCCAAACATCCCCGCACTAATAGGCTGGACTTTGCCAATCTGCGGGGCAATATCTTGAGGGATAGGCATCTTCCCTGCTTGCATTTGCTGTTCCATTACAGCGGCTGTTATAGCTGGTATCCCCTTCTGAATTAGAGCATCCTGGATTACTCCCCCAGCAGGGGCCGCAACTGCTCCAACTACTTTAGATGCCCCTGCCCCTGCTATCTTTGCTCCTATCCCTGCAGCCGCTGGGGCTGCTGTTCCCCCAGATAGTATAACAGCTGCTGTGGCTCCAGCAACTACAGCAGTTATAGCTGCTACTTTTAAGAACCTTCTACGCCTCTTCCTACTTTTCTTTTTCTTGCTCTTACTCTTTCCTAAGCCCGCAAACATACTACCTCCGCTTTTTCTTCAGCATTGGAAGCAAGATGAGGGCTCCTAATGCAAGGCCTCCGCCAATTAATACTTTATTAGAGATACCAAAAACATCTCCGAACCCTGCTAACCCTTCAGCCTCTTGAATAAAATGAGACGCCCTTGTCTCAGCGATATTGGCCGGAATCCCCCGAGAAACTAGCCGAGTGACCATTTCTGTGTGGGCAGCATCCTTTCCCTTTGAGGCGATTAACGCCTTCAACTTTAGGAGTCTTTGGGCTTTGCCACGTTTGACACCTCCGCGGCCTCTTCCACCCCGACCCTTTCCAAAACCTTCTAAACCTTCTTCATCTTGATATACATTACTCCCTTCATCAGAATTAGCTGCTTCTTCTTCGATGGCTTCCTCTATAGGAGCCTCTTCTTCCATAGGAGCCTCTTCTTCGATTATCTCTTCTTCAACTAACTCCTCTTCTTCTACTGGAGGCTCCTCTTCAATCATTTCCTCTTCTGGTAGAAATCTCTCCCTAGAAGGGGCTGTTCTTGCTACTTGCTGCATTCTTGCTACTTGCTGCATTATTCCTATTGGCCTGGGTCTCCTTCTTATGATACGCCGCAAGGGGGCCTCTTCTTCTATAGGAGTCTCTTCGGGTATACTTGCTTGCATCAAAGGCTCATCTGCTGGAGTCATTTCTTCCACTTGCTGATTAAAAGCAGCGGCTGCTCTTGCTGTTCTTAGCTCCTTACTTTTAGCCTTCTTCTTGGCCTTCTGCTCCCTTTTCATTTTAATTAAAGTGGGGAGAGCATAAGGGGTAAATATGGTTCCAATTCTTAAAGCCCGGCGCAGAGGCTTAGGCAAGGCCTTCCTTAAACTTTTAAGAGGCTTTAACTTCAACTTCTTCCCAAGTCGAAATCTTTTTTTCTTCTTCTTTCCGAAATCAGCAAACATGCTATTCCCCCTTTCTAATTGTTTTATAATACTGGTTAATGTTATACCCTGCTACAATTATGCTTAGAATTGCCGCAGCAATCCCTACATAATTAAAATTCACCATCTCCTGTGCCCTTTTAAGGCTTACCTGCATTTCGCACCTTCTTCCAGCACCACCCCAGAAAGGGGAGGATATTTACTGAGATATAAACTCCTCTATCTAAAAGCCTACTAAGTAGCTTTTTCACTGGTTGTAAAGATTGGAGTTGTTGTAATGAAACGAAGAACAACTCCAATAACAGCCGTTGCTTCTGCAATATGCTTTGCACTAACATACTGCGTTAGTTGATCCCATCCTAATAGATAGGCGGTGAAACTAAGCCCAAACACAATGATCGTTTTATATCCAGCAATAAACTGCATAGCGCCTCCTTCTGTAAAGTGTTTAAGTGCCTGTGTTAGTAACCATAATTT
>Ga0315281_10003316_pt1 | contig 23645 bp, 18 predicted proteins | sample YL17G07_0_MG_FD_204540 | JGI IMG/M metagenome (GOLD analysis project Ga0315281, IMG submission 204540) | Sediment microbial communities from Yellowstone Lake, YNP, Wyoming, USA - YL17G07_0 | ecosystem: Environmental > Aquatic > Freshwater > Lake > Sediment | place: USA: Wyoming | collected... | reverse complement strand
GGGAAGCGCCGACCTGAAATGCCTCCCGGAAGCACAATCCGGCGCTGAACAGGCTGTCCCCGCCGCGGGGATGGCGGGGCACGTCGCGGTGGATCTGGCGGAAGGTCTCCGCCAACTTGCGCCATTCGCCGGCGGGGGGGGCCGTCTGGCTGTGCAATTGGTGGAAGGCGGCGACGGCCGCGTGGTAGCGCGCCTCCACATCCTGCCCGGCCGCCGGCGCCGGCAGCAGCAGGGCCAGCAAAGGCAGCACGGACAACAGGGCGGCAAGCAGGCGCGGGCGGCTCATGGCTCCTCCCCATCGCGCAGGCGGGACCGTGTTTTGTGCAGGTAATTGAGCGCATCCAGCGGGGTCATCGCTTCCACGTTGAGCTGCTTCAGATCGTCGAGGACCGGATGGGTCTCCGACAAGAAGGAAAGCTGCCTGCGCGCTTTCACCAGGGCCGCCGTACCGGCCTTGGCGCCCCGGCGTGCACCTTTGGCCGGGGGGGTCGCCACCACCGTGGGCGCGTCCCCGCCGGAGAGGCTGTCCATCACCTCATGCGCGCGGGCAACCACATCCGCCGGCAGACCCGCCAGCCGCGCCACCTGGATTCCGTAACTCTTGTCCGCTTCCCCGGCCGCCAACTTGCGCGTAAACACGAGCTTCTCCCCGTCTTCGCGAATCGCAACGCTGAAGTTCTTCACCCGGGGCAACTCCTTCGCCAACTGCGTGAGCTCATGGTAGTGGGTGGCGAAAAGGGTCAGCGCCCCCAATTCATGCAGGCATTCCACAATAGCCCATGCAATGCTGATGCCGTCGAAGGTACTGGTTCCACGGCCGATTTCGTCCAAGACGATCAAACTTTCCGGGGTGGCGTTGTTGAGGATATTGGCCGCCTCGTTCATCTCCAGCATGAAGGTGCTTTGCCCCCGGCTCAGGTTGTCCGAGGCGCCGACACGGGTGAACAAACGATCCACAACGGACAATTCCGCCTGCTCCGCGGGGACAAAACTGCCGGCCTGAGCCATCAACTGAATCAGGGCCACTTGCCGCATGACCGTGGACTTGCCCGCCATGTTGGGCCCGGTGATGACCAGAATCTGCTGGGAGGCGGCATCCAACTCCGTGTCGTTGGGGATGAACGGCTCGTCGAAGGCGATGCGCTCGATGACGGGATGGCGCCCGCCCCGGATGGACAAGCGGCGCGGCTGCTGCGGCCCCAGCAGCACCGGCCGGCGATAGTCGTTCTCCTGGGCCACACACGCCAATGCGCAGAGGACGTCCAAGGTGGCCACCTGCCGCGCCGAGACCTGCATGCGCCGGGAATAGCCCCCCAGGATTTCCCGCGCAGACTGGAACTCCGCCGTCTCCAGCTCCGCAATGCGCTGTTCGGCGCCTAGGATCTGCTCTTCCAACTCCTGCAACGCGGGCGTGGTGTAGCGTTCCGCATTGACCAGGGTCTGCTTGCGCAGGTAGTCGGCGGGCACTTTGTGCTGGTGGGTGCGGGAGATCTCCAGGTAGTAGCCGAAGACTTTGTTGTAGCGGATCTTGAGAGAGCCGATCCCGGTGCGCTCCCGCTCCTGGTTCTCCATCCTGGAGATCACCGCCCGGCGGTCACGGGAGAGTTCGCGCAACCGGTCCAACTCCGGCAACACGCCGGCCGCGATGTAGCCCCCTTCGGCGATCCGCAGGGAGGGCTCCGGCAAGAAGCGCTCGCGCAAGTAGCCGTAGATGTCGGCCATGGGGTCGAACGCCTGGGCAATCTCCCGCGCCGCCGCCGCGCTCAACTCGCCCAGCAGCGGAGGCAGGAACTGGGCGGCCCCCAGCGCGTCGCGCAAGGCCACGATGTCCGCCATGCCGGCCACCGGCAGGCTGACGCGGGCGACCGTGCGCTCCAGATCCCGCACCTGGGCAAACACCTCGCGCAGCGCGCCGCGCACGGCGCTGTTGCCCACGAGCTCCTCCACGGCGTCCAGCCGCGCCTCGATGGCGGCCCGATCCAGCAGCGGCCTTCCCAGCCAACTCCGCAACAGGCGCGCGCCCATGGCCGTGCGCGTCAGGTTCAGCACGGCAAAGAGGGTGTGGCGCTTGCCGCCCGGCGCCGGGTTGTCGAACACCTCCAAGTGGCTCAGGCTGGATTCGTCCAGGGCCAGCACCTGCTCCGCGCGGTGCTCGCGCAGTTGGGTCAAGTGCGCCAGACTGCTCTTCTGGGTATCTGACAGATAGGCCAACAGCGCCCCGGCGGCCCGCAGTGCCGCGTCCAGGTGCTCCACGCCGAAGCCCGCCAGGTTGGCCGTGCCGAAGTGCTCCGTCAGGCGCTTCCTGGCCTGCTCGGTATCGAAACCGGCGGCGGATACCCGCTCCAGATTGGGCGCCCCGCCGTCCTGGTCCTTAAGCCGCCCGGCCAGGGCCGCCTGGAAGGCCGCCAGCCGCTCCTCCTCGCGCGGATTGCGGGCCTCGGGCAGCAGCACCTCGCGGGGCTGTTCGCGCCGCAGAAACTCCAACACGCGCGCGTCCGCGCCGGAGGGGAACTCCAGCACCTCGAAGTAGCCGGTGGACAGGTCAACCAGCGCCACCCCCAGCGGACGATCCGCGCCGCGCGGATCTACCGCCGCCAGGAAGCGCTGCCGGTCGCCCTCCAGCAGGTGCGTGGACACGGTCGTGCCGGGGGTCACCACCCGCACCACCTCCCGCCGCACCAGGCCCTTGGCCAGCGCCGGGTCTTCCACCTGCTCGCAGATGGCCACTTTGAAGCCCGCCGCGGTCAGCCGGTTCAGGTACTGCTCATAGGCATGGTAGGGTACGCCGCACATCGGCACTTCGTTTTCGGAGTTCTTGTTGCGGGTGGTGAGGGCGATCTGCAGGGTGTCGCTGGCGCGGCGGGCGTCCTCCCCGAACATCTCGTAGAAGTCGCCGGCGCGAAAGAACAGGATGCAGTCCGGATACGCCTGCTTGAGCGCATTGAACTGCCGCATCATGGGGGTGTCAGCCTTGACCAAGCTCATGGTAGGCGTCCCTGGGATGCCATGGGGGCTAGGTTCCCGCAGTGCCCTGCCGCCGGGCCCTGACCTTGCGGAGGAGTGCGCACCGGCCAGCCCGAATCCCGGGCCAGCCCGCGAAGCCGTATCATAGATGAAGCGCGGGCGCTTGGCGATTGGGGCGGCGGCGCAGGGCGCACGACACGCGCGTTTCCTCCAGAGGGCGATTGCCTTCTTGTTCGGCTATCCGATCATCAGGCGGCTTTCAGTCAGCGGCGCCGTTGGCTGACCCTTTGGAGCTGCTGGATGCCGAGTGGGACCACACTTGTCCAAGGCTAAGCGGGAGGTGTTTGATCAGAAGAAATGCCGCGCCCTCGCCGACCGCGTGATTGAGGAGAGCGCGCAGAATCGCGACGTGCGGTCCGTCGAGCCGGCGGGCCAGCGGGAAGGAAACGGTGCGCGGCAAGAATTTCCGGTGTTGATCGGGGGGTGGCGCGCGGGGGGGCCACCTTGGGTCGGCCCACAGGCGCTTCCGCACGTGTCGGAGGCCGCGCCAGGGCGGAGCCGGTTCGGGCGGGGTCCGCTCCGCGGGGCCGCCCGCGCGGGCTTCAGTCCAAGGTAACGAAAATCGAATGCCTCAACTGCTTGTTCACCGCCCGGCTGATGTGCCCCTTGCCCGTGGTGTCCTCCACAAGAAAGACCTCCCCAGGCCCGATGCGGCGCACCTCGCCGTCGCTCACCGTGATTTCCACGGCTGCGTCCAGGTTGATGATGTATTGTTTGCGCGGCGCGTTGTGCCAGTCGTAGTCGTAGCTGGCCGGCGTTTCCCGGAAGATGATTCCGGTCGCGGGGAGGCGCTTGGACGTCCGGCCGCTGGCGTCGTCCCGCTCGTACGGGATTTCCACGTCCTCGAAATGCGTCTCGCCTTTGGCGTCAACGTAGAGCCGGGTGATCTTCATCGATATGCTGCCAGTTGGGGGTGACGTTAGAGGGAGAGGCCCAGGCTGTTCTGCCGCAGCCACGTCTTGCGCGCGCGGTAGTCGGGCATGACCGTGCCGACCAGGTCCCAGAATGCCGGGGAGTGGTTCAGCAACCGAAGGTGACACAGCTCATGCACGACCACATAGTCCAGGATCTCCGGCGGCGCCAGGATCAGCCGCCAGTTGAAGTTCAACATGCCGTCGGCGGAGCAGCTTCCCCAGCGCCGCTTCTGGTCTTTGACGCGCACGTTGCGGGCCCGCACGCCCATGGCTTCCTGGTAGTGGTGGACGCGGCCGAGCAGGACCCGCCGCGCCTGCTCCCGGTACCACCCCACGATTTCCTGGCGGATGCGGTCGGAGGTGACCGATCCCGGAAACTCAAGCGGCAGGTTGAGCACGAGGCTGCCGTTCTCCAACTGCACGCCCGCCGGCGCGGCGTCGTGCGCGACCTTGAGCGGATGCAGCGCCCCCCGGAAGGGCAGCGACTGCCCCGGCTCCCAGCGCAGTTCCGCGGCCTGCGCCCGGGCGTCCGCGGCCTCGCGGGTCTTGGACAGAATCCAGCGGGCCTTCTTCAGCAACACCTCCTCCAGCCAGCGGTGGCTCAGCCGCGCGGGGCTGTACACGACGAGCCCCTGCTCCGGATGGATGGAGATGGCCACGGTCCTGCGGCGGAAACTGCGCTTGAGAAGGTAGGGCAGAGTGGTTTCGCCAATTTGAATTTGGGCGTCCATTCCCAACTCCAAACGAGGACCTGCAATGGGCGCGCACGGCACTGCGCGTGCGGGGGCCGCCCGGCTCGACTTCCATGTCTTGCCCTGACTTCAACTCCGCGCCCCGTCCACTACATGAACGGTTTTGCCTCTGAAGGCAAGCGCGGAAACGGGGCGGGGAGCCGCCGCGGGCCCGGCGGAGCCTCCGCGGCCGCATCATCATCCGCGCCCCGCCGCGCGGTCGTGGCAATGGACCCTTGCCCAGGGCGGATTTGCGGGCCGCTGTCGCCACCCGCCGATTCGGGGTTCATCAATTGCCCGCCGTGCGGTATGGTCAAGCGATGTTTTGCCGCCAACGAACGACAGGAGGACCTTGAACATGATGTACGACGTCATCGGCATCGAAAACCCGCTCATTGACCTGATGGCGCAAGTTCCGGAGCAATTCCTGCGGCAGTGGAAGCTGGAAAAGAACCGCATGATGCTCATTGACCAGGCGCGCCACGGGGAGTTGCTGCAGGCGCTCGACGGCGTTCCCATCCATGCAGAGCCCGGCGGATCGTGCGCCAACACCATCCTGGGCGTCGCGCAACTGGGCGGGCGCACCGCGTACTGCGGGAAGGTTGGCGGAGACGAGTATGGCCGCGTTTACATGGACAAGCTGAAGCAGGCCGGCGTCGCCTCCTTCGTCCGGGCGGGCGACAAGCTCACCGGCAGCACGGTGATCCTGGTGACCCCGGACGCGCAGCGCACGATGAACACCTTCCTGGGGGCCTGCCAGGAGTTGTCCGCCAGCGACATTCCCTTGGACGCCCTGAAGCAGTCGCGGCGCCTGTATATCACCGGATACCTCTGGGATACCGACGGCCAGAAGGAAGCCGCGCTGCTCGCCCTGCGCACGGCCAAGGCCGAGGGCATCTCCGTGGCCATGAGCCTGTCAGACCCCTTCTGCGTCAACCGCCATCGCGGAGACTTCGAGAACATCCTGAAGACCTATGCCGACCTGGTGTTCGCCAATCGCGAGGAGGCGCTGGCGCAGACCGGCACCGACAGCACCCATGAGGCTCTGCGCGTGCTGCGGGGTTGGTGCCAGCGGGTTGTCATCACCCTGGGCGGCAGCGGGGCAATCATCGCCGACGGCGATCAGACCTGCTTTGTGGACCCCAACAGCGTCCCCGCGGTGGACACCACCGGCGCGGGAGACGCGTTTGCCGCGGGCTTCCTCTATGGTCTGGCGACCGACGCCGGCCTCTACCAATGCGGGCGGCTGGGCAACTATTTTGCCTCGCGGGTGATCCAGCAGATGGGGCCGCGGTTATCGGGAGATGTCCGGGCCCTGCTTGCGCCGATGCTCAGCGATCCCCGCAAGTAGCGCGCGGGAGTTTTCGCTTGCTCGACATGCCGTCCATCCCGTAAACTTCATGGTTTACCGGCAAGGAGCCGGTTCTTCACCGTCCGCCAAGGGAAAGCGAATTTCATGAACATGGGTTTGCGCACGCAGCGGTGTGGGGAGACCCGCACTGAGCATATCGGCAAGACCGTGGTGTTGATGGGCTGGGTGGCCACCCGGCGCGACCACGGGGGAGTCGTCTTTGCCGACCTGCGGGACCACACGGGCATCGTCCAAGTCGTCTTCAAGCCGGAGGCAAATCCCCAGGCCCATGCGGCCGCGGATGCCCTGCGCCACGAGTACGTCATCGCCGTGCGGGGCCGGGTGGAGCCGCGCGAGGCGGGCAACGTCAATCCCAAGCTGCCCACCGGCGAGGTGGAAGTGCTGGCCGAGGAACTGGAGGTGCTCAACCCCTCCAAGCCGCTGCCGTTCGACCTGGAGGACGAAGTCGAGGAGCGCCTGCGCCTGAAGTATCGCTACCTGGACCTGCGCCGCGCCCCGATGCAGCACAACCTGCGGCTCCGCTCCCAGGCCGCCCAGGTTGTGCGCAGCCATTTCCATGGCCTGGGGTTCGTGGAGGTGGAAACCCCGGTGCTCACCAAGGCCACCCCGGAAGGCGCACGGGACTACCTGGTGCCTTCCCGGGTGAACCCCGGCACCTTCTACGCCCTGCCGCAATCCCCGCAGCTTTACAAGCAGTTGCTTATCATCGGAGGGACCGACCGGTATTTCCAGATCGTCAAGTGCTTCCGGGACGAGGACCTGCGCGGCAACCGGCAGCCCGAGTTCACCCAGGTGGACCTGGAATTGGCCTTTACCCAGCCCGAGGAAATCTACGCGCTGATTGACGCGCTGCTGGCCCGGCTGTTCAAGGAGACGATTGGGGTAGACGTTCCGCTGCCCATCCCGCGCATGACCTACGCGCAGGCGATGGACGAGTACGGCAGCGACGCGCCCGACCTGCGCTTCGGCCTGAAGCTGGTGAACCTGACGGACCTGGTCGCGGGCAGCGATTTCAAGGTGTTCGCGGAGGCGGCCCAGGCCGGCGGAGCGGTCAAGGCCATCCGCGTCCCCGGCGGCGCCAGCCTCTCCCGCAAGGATCTGGACGAGTTGACCGAGTTCGTGAAGATCTATGGCGCCAAGGGCATGGCCTGGGTCAAGCTGCAAGCCGAAGGCTGGCAATCGCCGATCGCCAAGTTCATCGCGCCCGAGCGGCAGCGGGCCATCGAGCAGCGGCTCGGGCTGGCGGTGGGCGATTTGGCCGTGTTCTGCGCGGACACCCCCAAGATTGTGCATGACGCGCTGGGCAACTTGCGCAAGGAGATCGCCCGGCGCCAAGGGCTGCTGAACGACAAGGAATTCCGCTTCACCTGGGTCACCGAATTCCCCATGTTCGAGTACGACGCGGAAGGCAAGCGCCTGGCGGCGATGCACCATCCGTTCACGTCCCCGGTAATCGAGGACCTGGAGCGGTACGCCGCGAGCGAACCGCTGCGCATCCGGGCCCAGGCGTACGACATTGTGCTCAACGGGGTCGAGTTGGGGGGCGGAAGCATCCGCAGCCACCGGACGGACTTGCAGCGCAAGGTATTCGACCTGCTGGGACTGACCCCGGAGCAGAGCGCCGAGAAGTTCGGGTTTCTGCTGGAGGCCCTCGGGTACGGGGCGCCGCCGCATGGGGGCATCGCGCTGGGCTTCGATCGCATCATCATGTTCCTGATCGGCACCCAATCCATCCGCGACGTCATCGCGTTCCCCAAGACCCAGCGGGCAGCCGATCTTATGATGGACGCCCCGGCCCCGGTGGAAGAAGCGCAGTTGCGGGAACTGGGCATCCGGCTGCGGCACGGGTAGACTCGCTCCATCCGGGCCGGCCGCGGCGGTCTTTGCGGGCCGGGGGCGGCGCGGGCGTGGCGCAGGGGATCGAAGATATACCGTGCGGGCGCAACGCACCCCGCGCGCCTGCTTAGGGGGAGCCATGGAACTGAACCTCGCGAACAAGCCCGCGGCGGTCATGATGCGCGCGCTGCGGGCGCTGCTGCCTCCCATGCGGGACCACTACGGCAACGCGGCGGCGTTTCGCGCGGCGGCGCTTCCCGTGCTGGAGAAAGAGGCGGCGGCGGCGCTGGCCGATCCGCGGGAAGCGGCGGCGCTGGCCGATCAGGCCTTCCGGATGATCACCCGCCTGCGCTCCACGTACTTCCGCATGGTGCGTGACCCTGTGCGCCTGGAGACCGTCTACAAGGAACTGGACGGCCGGCCCCAGCAACCGCTGCTTCAGCAGGGCTGCCTCTGGCCGGCCTACCGCCTCCAGCAATTGGCGTCGTCCTACCTGGATTCCGGGGACGGCTCCGCCGCCTTCGCCCGCGCCCTTGAGGCCCTGGTGAACCGGCGCGATGCGCTTGCCAAGCTTGCCGAGGGCGACGTCCCGCCGACGCTGGAGCGCCTGGAGGCGGCGTTGGCGGCCATGGTGCTGGCCGCGCTGGGCGGCGCTGCCGGCAACTTCCACGCCTATGCGATTGCCGGGCACCTGCTGGAGCGGGCGCGGGCGCTTGCCCGCAAGCCTCCGGAACTCGCCACTTCCGATGAGAAATTCAGCGAGCCCAGCAAGGAGGAGCGCGTGCTGACGGCGCTTGGCGCGGCGGCGTTGCAGGGGGAACTCAACGAGGCCCGGGCGCGATTCGCCAAGTTTTCCCCCGATGAAACCAACCGCCGCTTCGAGGCCTTCAAGCAGGTATTGTTGCGGCGCGTCGGCGAGGTAGCGCCTTATGGCGCCCTCGGCTACGAGCCGCTCTGCGTCGTCCTGGAGGCCGGGATGTTCCCCTATCCCCGCCCCTTGGAGTGGATCCGCTCCTTCGTCAAGCCGGTCTACACCAACGCCGCGCAGAGCACGACCTTCGACGATTGCCAGACGGTGCAGAGCGTGCACCAGCGGTACCAGTACATTCGCCGGGCCAAGCAGGGAAATCCGGTGATCGTGGAATTGGCCTACGCCATTGCCGTGGCGAAGAATCGCACCCAGGCGGTGAAGCAGCGTCAGTCGTTCATCCAGGGGCTGGACGTGGCCAAGGAGTTCAACTGGCCCACGACGCTTGAGGACCTCGAGGCGCGGTGGGCCAAGGCCCGGTCCTAGCCGCCTGCTGGGCGCTTTGAGCCCCGATGCGGTATGATGAGGCCATGCAGTGACCGTCGGCAAGGGCTGGCCGCGCCATGGGGTGCGCGGTGGCCCGGCGCCGGCCCAGGCCGGAGGGTAATGCGATGATCAAGAGAATCCTGGTGGCGCTGGACGGTTCGGCCGCGTCGCTGGCGGCCCTGCTCCAGTCCGTGTCTTGGGCCGTCAGTTTGGAGGCGCAACTGCGCGCCGTATTCGTCGAGGACCAGCAGCGCTTCCTCTACTATCCGGCCGCGGCCTCCTTCGAGGGCGGCATGGTCCTGCCCGTCCCGCTGCCGGGGGACAAGTTGCAGGCGGAGGAAGCCAAGGTCAAGGAGGAAGGCCGCGCCATCCGCGCCGCATTCGACAAGGCCATCCAGGGCCAGCGGGTCCAGCCGGACTTCCTGATCGAGCGGGGCGACGTCAACGCCATTCTGGTGCGGGAGGCGCGGGCGGCCGACCTGGTCGTGATGGGCAAACGGGGGCAGTTCGAGCCGCCCGAATCTCGGTCCGCCGGGCCCACGACGGAGGCCCTGATCCACGACGCCCTGCGCCCCGTGTTGGTCGTGCCGGAGGGCGCGCGCACCGAGGGGCCGCTGCTCGTCGCCTACGACGACAGCAAGGGCGTGCAGCGCATCCTGCCGACCGCCGTCCTGCTGGCGGCCAAGCGCTCCCTGGCGGTTACGGTGCTCACGGTGGAGGACAAGCCCGAGCGCGCCAAGGCGATCCAGGATCCGCTGCGGCCGTACTTCCAGGCGCACGGCCTGACCGCCCGCTTCGTCGTGGAGCGGGGCAAGCCCGCCGGGGCCATCGTCAAGGCCGCGCAGTCGCAATCCGCCGGGCTGATCGCCATGGGCGCGTTCAACCGCAACCCGGTCTATGAGCTGTTCTTCGGCAGCACCACGCTCAATGTGCTGGAACGGGCGCCGTGCCCGGTCCTGCTGACGGCGTAACGCCCGCCGTGCGCCACCGGAACCCACGCATGCGATTCATGCTTGCCGCGTCACCGGGGGAGGCCCTCCACGGCGCCCCTGGAATCCACTGGGGGCCTTGACCGGTGCCCCTGCCCCCGTTCTCGCCCGCGCAGGCGCCGGCCCCGGCCGCAGCGGAGGCGCTGCCGGCCGAGGCGCGCATTCTCGTTGTCCGCTTCAGTTCCCTGGGCGATGTGGTGAAATGCACCGCGCTGCCGCGCCTCATCAAGCGCGCCTATCCGCGGGCGCACCTGACCTTCGTCACCGCGGCGGATTACCTGGAGCTGATCCGCGACAATCCGCACATTGACCGCCCGCTGGGCTTCCCGCGCCGCGAGGGCCTGGGCGGCTTGCTGCGCTTGTCCCACGAGCTCAAGCGCGGCGGCGTGGACCTGGTCGTGGACGTGCACCGCAGCCTTCGCAGCCGGATGCTGACCGCCCTGCTGCCGGCGCCGCGCGTGCCGTACAGCAAGCGCACGCTGCAACGCTGGCTGCTGATCCAGTTTCGCGTCAACACCTACCGCCGCGCCGTGGGCAAGGAGGAGGACTTTCTGGCCGGTCTGCGCCGCTACGGTGTGGACCCGGATGGCCGGGGCACGGAAGTGTTCCTGGCCCGCACCCTGGCCGACGAGGCGATGCGCCGGCGGCTGGCTCCGGAGTGGGAGCGGTACAACGCCTGGCGCGCCGGCGGCCTGCCCGTGCTGGGGGTGGCCCCGGTCGCGGCGTGGGAACTCAAGCGCTGGCCCACGGAATCCTTCCGGGCGCTGATGGCGGGCTTCATCCGCGCGACCGGGGGCGGGGTGCTGGTCTTCGGCGGCCCCAAGGATTCCGATGCCCAGCGGCTGGCGGGCGACTTTGGGGGCCAGGCGGTCTCGCTGGTGGGGAAGACCAGTCACCTGGAGTCGGCGTGCTTCGCCTCCCTGGCGGACCTGGTGGTCTCCAACGACACGGCCATGACCCACCTGACGGAGGCCGCGGGGCGGGACGTGCTCACGATCTACGGCCCGACCAGCCGCGAGCTGGGCTACTACCCCACCCGCCCCGGCTCCATCGTCGTGGAGCGCGACCTGCCGTGCCGCCCCTGCACGCGCATGGGCGAGGGGCGCTGCACGCATCCCCTCCAGCGGGCGTGCCTGGTGGGCATCACGCCAGACCAGGTGCTGGCCCGGGTGCTGGCCAAGCTGGAGCAGCAGCGGCCGGGCGCGATGTGACGGCGCGGCGCCGCCCGCGCCCGCCCGGATGCCACGGAGGCCGCGCCGGGAAAGGCCCGCCAGCGGCCCGCGCCCGCCGCCCGTGCAGGCGGGCCACGGAATTGACACGCGGCGGGGGACCCGCTAGCCTGCCCCATGACCCGGGCGGGAATTTCTCCACCCCTCACCGCAATGGCTCGCCCGCAATGAGTGTTCTCGCCCGCCCGATCTGGCGAACCGTCTACGCTTTCATCCTCTTCCCTCTGCTGCTCGGCGCGGCGGGATTGCTCAGCCTGGGGAGCCGCAAGCTGCGCGGCAGCCTGCGGGGGCGGCGCGGCTTGTGGCGCCGGATGGGTGAGCAACTGGCGGCGCGCGACCCAGCCCGGCCGCTGGTGTGGTTCCACGTCGCCAGCGCGGGAGAATTCCTGCAGGCGTTGCCGGTGCTGGAGCGCCTGGCGGCGGCGGGCGCCCAATGCGCGCTGACGGTGACCTCGATTTCGGGGTATGATTGGATTCAGCGCCGCCGGACGGCGCTGCCGGGCGTTGTGGTCGCGGACTACCTGCCGCTGGATTCCCGGCGCAACATGCGCCGCTTGCTGGCCCTGTTGCGCCCACGCGTGCTGGTGCATGTGAAGTTCGATCTGTGGCCCAACCTGATTTGGGAGGCCCAGCGGGCGGGCGTTCCGCAGGTCCTGATCTCCGCGACGCTGCAACCGCGGTCGCGCCGGCTGCGTTGGCCCCTGGCGCGCTCCCTCTACCGCGATCTCTATGGAGCGCTGGACGCCATCCTGGCGGTGACCGAGGAGGACCGCCTGCGGTTCCTGGAGACCGGTCCCACGCATCCCAACGTGCGGGTGGTGGGGGACACGCGGTACGACAGCGTGCTGGACCGCAAGCGCGCGCTCAAGCCGGCGGCGTTGCCACCCGGCATGCGCACCGATACCGTGCTGGTGGTCGGCAGCTGCTGGCCGCCGGACGAGGAGCGGCTCTTCCCCGTGATCCGGGAGGCGCTCCAGGCGCTTCCGGCGCTGCGGGTGATCCTGGCCCCGCACGAGATTGCCGAGCCCCACCTGCGCGGGGTGGAGCGGTACTTCGCGGAGGTTCCCATGGCGCGGCTGTCGGGCCTGGACGCAACCTCGCCGGCGCCGCTGCGCCTGGTGCTGGTGGATTCCGTGGGGCTGCTGGCGGGGTTGTACGCATATGCCACGCTGGCCTACGTGGGCGGGGGGTTCACCACCGGAGTGCACAATGTGATGGAACCTGCGGCCATGGGTGCTCCGGCCGTGTTCGGCCCCATCCACCATAACTCGCCGGAGGCGGTGGAGCTGGCCCGGCGGGGCAAGGCCTTCGCGTTCCGGACGCGCGAGGAGCTGGAACCCTTGCTGCTGGGTCTGCTGCAGGACCCGGAGCGGTGCAAGCGCCTTGGCCACGATGCGTCGGCTTTCATCGAAGCGCGGGCCGGCGCCGCGCGGGCTTGTTTCGAGATCATTCAGGAGCGATTGCCATGAGCGGATTCCAACCCAAGCCGCGGCGCACGGTGTATGCGAAGCAGCCGGCGATCGTCGAGATCGAGACCACCATCGTCTGCAACGCCCACTGCTGGTTCTGTCCCCAGAACAACACGCTGCGGCAGCCCTCCTACATGGAAGACTGGGTCTGGCGCAAGATCGTTGATGAGACCCGCGGGCTGGGGGTCATTTACCGCCCCTTCCTGCTCAACGAGCCGTTCATGGACCGGCGCATGCCGGCCATCTCCCGCTACATCAAGGAGGACAAGACCGCCCGCCTCGAGTTCAACACCAACGGCGAAGCCTTGACGCCCAAGGTGGCCGACCAAATGATCGAGCTGGGCGTGGACATGATGCGCTTCAGCATTGACGGGATCCGGAAGGAGACCTTCAACGAGGCGCGCGGGATCAGCTACGACAAGGTCTATCGCAACGTGGAGTACTTCCTCAACGCGGCGAAGAAGGCGCGCCACCCCATTGATACCGAGGTGCGCATGATCCGGTTCCCGGGCACCGAGGCGGAGCAGGCCGAGTTCAATGCCTATTGGGAGGCCCGGGAGCCCACCCGGATCGTCTTCACCGAACTCTACCGCTACCCGTGGGAGGGCCAGACCGAGGCGGTGAATCTGCCCTGCCTGAAGATCGCGGACGAGTTGTTCTTCTACGTGAGCGGCGAGGCTACGCTATGCTGTTGGGACAGCAAGGGCCGCGCGATCATCGGCGACGTGAAGCGGGAGAGCGTGCTGGAGATCTGGAACGGCGAAGTGCTGCGCCACCATCGGCAGTTGTTGGATGCTGGGCAGCGCGATCAAATCGAGCTGTGCTCCCGCTGCGACGCCTACCAGGGCGTGGACTGGAGCGAGTGGTCCCGCCCATCCGCGGCCGCGGGCGCGCCGTTCCGGGAAGCCCCCCCGCGATGAACCAGACAACGATCCCGGGCCGCTGCGCCGCGCCCCGGGAGCCCACCCCATGAGTGCCCGGCTGACCGGAGCGGCCCTGCGCGACTTCTGGGTGCTGACGTTCGCCCAGGCCCTGCTCTTCTGCGGCTTCTTCGCCTTCTTCCAGTTCCCCGTCTTCATCCAGCATGTTGGAGGCCAGGAGCGGGAGATCGGGATCATCATGGGCGCGGGGGCGTTTGCCTCCACGCTGCTCATCCCGTGGATCGCCGAATTCGTCAACCGGGGCGACCGCAAGCGGCTGATGCTGGGCGGGATGGGCCTGCTCGCCGCGGCCACGCTGGCCTGCCTGGGGCTGACCGCCCCGGACGGCTGGATGGCGTTGCTCTCCGTGCTGCGGGGGCTGGGCTTTGCCGTCTATGTCAACGCCTCCGGGGCGTATGTGACCGGCATCTTGCCGGCGGAGGAGCGGTCACGCTGGATCGGGATCAACTTCGGCTTCAACCAGATCGCGGTGGCGATCGGGCCGGCCGTGGCGGAATGGGTGATTCTCCAGCTGGGCTATGTGGCGTTCTTCCTGGAGTCCACCGGCTTCGTGCTGGCCGGGATGGCGCTGATCGCCAGGATTACCCGCCGGGTGCCTGAGGGCGGGCGCCGTCCGTTCCGGCTGGGCCAGATCGGGCGGGAGTTCTTCCGCGACCTGGGCCGGCCCGACAACCGCTACCTGTACCTCACGCTGTTAATGATGGCCTGCGGGCTGGGCGCGGTGTTCAACTTCACCGCCACCTTCCTGCGCGACCTGGGGTTGTCCAGCGGATTGTTCTTTCTGATCTACGCGCTGATCAACGCGGCCACCCGCATCGGGGGCGGCGGGGTATCCGACAAGTACGGCCGCTCCGCCGTGATCCTGCCCACGCTGGGGGTGTTCGCGCTGGGGTTGCTGCTCTACGGCACTACGGAGGGACTGCCCATGCTGATCGCAGCGGCGCTGGCCATTGGCCTGGGCTTCGGGATGTCGAATCCGGCCATGCTGGCGCAATTGCTGGACCGCTCTCCCAGCAGCACACACGGTCGGGTGGTCGGGTCGTTCCACTTCGCCTACCAGTTGGGGGCGCTCTGCTCCACGCCGCTTTTCGGCGTCATCGCGCAGTCCCAGGGTTACCGTCCGATGTGGCGGGTGGCCGGGGCGTTTGCCGTGGCGGCCGCGGCGGTCTATGCGCTGGGCATGTGGAGGGGAGGGCGCGGCACGGCCCCCGCCCGCGCGGAGGCCCGGGCCTGACCGGTGGCCTAAAGGTGGATGGCGCGCTTGTCCACGGCCAGGGCCGCCTCCTTCACGGCCTCGGCCAGCGTGGGGTGGGCATGGACGGAGCGTGCGAGGTCCTCCGCGCTGCCGCCGAACTCGAACGCCACGGCCGCCTCGGCAATCAGGTCGCCCGCCCGCGGCCCGACGATGAACACCCCCAGCAAGCGGTCCGTCTTCGCGTCCGCGATAATCTTCACCATACCGTCGGTATCCGCCAGGGTCTTGGCGCGCGGATTGGCGGTGAAGGGGTAGGTACCGACGCGGTACCCGACCCCCGCGGCCTTGAGTTGCTCCTCGCCTTGGCCCACCCAGGCGACCTCCGGATGGGTGTAGACGATCGAGGGGATGGCCTCGTAGTTGACGTGCCCGCTCTGGCCCGCCAGGTGCTCCGCCAGCGCGATGCCCTCCTCCGATGCCTTGTGGGCCAGCATCGCCCCCGCCACCACGTCGCCAATGGCGTAGATCGAGGGCACGGAGGTCTGGAAGTGGCTGTTGATCTGGATCCGGCCGCGGTCGTCCAGCGCGACGCCGGCCTCCTTGGCCCCCAGCCCCTCGGTGAAAGGGCGCCGCCCGATGGACACCAGCACGGCATCGCCGGACAGCTCCAGCTTCTTACCCGCGGCGTCCTGACAGGTCACCGCGACGCCGTGGCCGCCGGACTTCACGCCCGTGACCTTGGTCTCCAGGTGAATGGCGAAGCCTTGCTTGGCGTAGATCTTGTGAGCGGCCTTGGCGATCTGTCCGTCCACGGCGCCCAGCAGGCCCGGGAGCATCTCGACGACGGTCACCTTGGCACCCAGGCGCAGCCAGACCGAGCCCAGCTCCATCCCGATCACCCCGCCGCCGATCACGATCAGGTGCTGGGGTACCTTGGCCAGGGACAGCGCCTCCGTGGAGCCGATGACGCGCTTGCCGTCGAAGGGCGCGCCGGGCAGGGGAATGGGCTCACTCCCGGTGGCGATCACGATGTGCTCGCCCTGGATGCGCTCGGTCTTGCCGGCGCCGGTCACCTCCACCTCATGAGGCGACACAATCCGCCCGGCGCCGGTGAGCCGGACGACGCGATTCTTCTTGAACAGGCCCTCGACCCCGCGCGTCAACTCGCCCACCACTTTCTCCTTGCGGGCCAGCATGGCGGCCAAGTCCAGCTTGACGCTGCCCACGGTCACGCCGTGGGCGGCCAGGCCGTCCCGGGTGAAGTGGTAGAGTTCGCTGGACTCCAGCAGAGCCTTGCTGGGGATGCAGCCCACGTTGAGGCAGGTGCCGCCCAGGGTCGGCGACTTCTCGACGCAGGCCACCTTGAGGCCGAGCTGCGCCGCGCGGATGGCCGCGACGTACCCGCCCGGACCGGCGCCGATGATGACCACGTCGAACCGGGTCGCTTCCGCCATGAACGTTGCTCCGCTCGGATGCCAATTGAAAGTAGGGGCGCCGCCTGGCCCGCGGGCGGCGGCTAGATTTCCAGCAGGATGCGCGCCGGATCCTCGACGCATTCCTTGACCCGCACGAGGAATTGCACGGCCTCCCGGCCGTCAATGATGCGGTGGTCATACGACAGCGCCAGGTACATCATGGGCCGCACCACCACCTGATCGTCCACGACCACCGCGCGCTTGACGATGTTGTGCATCCCCAGAATGCCGCTCTGGGGCGGGTTCAGGATGGGCGTGGACAGCATCGAGCCGTAGATGCCCCCGTTGCTGATGGTGAAGGTGCCGCCGGAGAGGTCGTCCAGGCTGAGCTTGCCTTCGCGCGCCCGCTTGGCCAGATCCGCGATTTCCAACTCGATTTCGATAAAGCGCTTGTGGTCCGCATCGCGCACGACGGGCACCACCAGCCCGCGCTCCGTGCCCACGGCCACGCCGATGTCGTAATGGTGCTTGTAGACGATCTCGTCCCCGGCAATCTCCGCGTTCACGGCCGGGAAGGCCCTGAGCGCCTCGATGCAGGCCTTGGTGAAGAACGACATGAAGCCCACGGCCAGGCCGTGCTTCTCCTTGAAGCGCTCCTTGTAGCGGGCGCGCAACTCCATCAAGGCGCTCATGTCCACCTCGTTGAAGGTGGTGAGGATGGCGGCGGTCTGCTGAGCCTGCAGCAGCCGCTCGGCGATGCGCAGGCGCAGGCGGGACATCTTGACCCGCTCCTCCCGCTCGCCCGCGCCATGGGGAGCGGCCGGGGGGGCGGCCGGGCGGGGCGGCGCCGTGGCCGGCGCGGAAGCCGCCGGGGAGACCGCGCCCGGATCCATGTGGCGCACCACGTCCTCCTTGGTCACTTGGCCCCGGCGGCCGCTGCCCGGAATCCTGGACAGGTCAAGCTGATGCTCGTCGGCCATGCGGCGCACGGCCGGGCCGACCGCCTCGTTGCGGGCGGCGGCGGCCGGGGGCACCTCCGTCTTGGCTTCGACCCTGGGCGCGGCCTTGGGCGCCGCGGCGGGAGCGGGTTTGGCGGAAGCCGCCGCGACCTTGCCGTCGGTGTCAATGCGTCCCAGCAAGTCGCCCAAATGGACAGTTTCGCCCGTCGGCTTGAGCACCTCCGCCAGCACCCCGTTCTGGATCGCCGGCACCTCGACCATCACCTTGTCGGTTTCCAACTCCACCAATACTTCGCCCTCGCTCACCGCTTCGCCCGGCGCCTTGAGCCAGTTGGAGACCGTGGCCTCGGTGATGGACTCGCCCATGGGCGGGACGCGGATTTCGATCTGCATGAATTCCCCTGTTCGGTTCAAGAAGGCCGGTAGGCGCGGCGCGCCGCTCAGGCCAATGCCAATTCGATCACGCGATGTTGCTCCTCGTCGTGGACCCGGTGCGAGCCGGTCGCGGGGCTGGCGGCTTCCTTGCGGCCGATGTACCGCAGGGTCAGCTTGGGTGGCAGAACGTCGGCGAAGCGCGGCGCGACGAAGCTCCAGGCCCCCATGTTCTTGGGTTCTTCCTGGGTCCAGGCTACTTCCCTCGCGTTGGGATACTGGGCCAGCACGGTCTGGACGTGGTCGTCCCGGTCGTTGGGATCGTCCGGGAAGGGGTAGATCTGCTCGAGGCGCACCAGGGCCACGTGGTTCAGCTTGCGCTTGGCCCGCTCCTGATAAAGCTCGTAGTACAGTTTGCCGGAGCAGAACACGACGCGGGTGACGCCCTTGGGCGGCAAGGGGTCGCGCTCGTAGAGCACCTTGCGGAAGCGCCCCTTGATCAGGTCCGCGGTGGCGGAGACCGCCAGCGGGTGGCGCAACAGGCTCTTGGGCGTCATCACGATCAGGGGCTTGCGGAAGTTGCGGTGCATTTGGCGGCGCATCAGGTGAAAGAACTGCGCGGGCGAGGTCGGGTTGCAGACCTGCATATTGTTGCTGGCGCACAATTGCAGGTAGCGCTCCAGGCGCGCGCTGGAGTGCTCCGCCCCCTGGCCCTCGTAGCCGTGCGGCAGCAGCAGCACCAGCCCGCTCATGCGCAGCCACTTCTCCTCCGAGGCGCTGAGGAACTGGTCCACGACCACCTGCGCTCCGTTGGCGAAGTCGCCGAACTGTGCCTCCCAGAGCGTGAGGCAAAACGGGTCCGCCAGTGAGTAGCCATAGTCGAAACCCATCACCCCGGCTTCCGACAGGGGGCTGTCCCAGACGGTGAACCGGCCCTGTTCCGGCTGCAGGTGTTGCAAGGCCGCATAGTCCTTGCCGGTGTTGATGTCCACCAGGTTGGCGTGCCGGTGGCTGAAGGTGCCGCGGCTGCTGTCCTGGCCGCTTAGCCGCACGTTGAAGCCCTCGCACACCAGGCTGCCGTAGGCCAGCAGTTCGCCCATGCCCCAGTCAATGGGGGCCTTGTCCTCGACCATCTGGGCGCGCGTCTCCAGCAGCTTGAGCAGCCGCGGGTGGGGGGTGAAGCCCGGGGGGTAGCCGGCCAGGGTCTTGCCGATGCGCCGCAAGCGGTCCTGGTTGACCTCCTGGATTTCGATCTCCCGCGGCACCAGGCCGCGCTCCAGGCCCTTCCAGGCCCCGGCCAGGGTTTCCGCGACCGGCCTGACGTTGTCCGCGACCGCGCTTGCCAGGGCTGCATCCAGCACCTTGCGCTCGGCGGCGGCGATGGCGGCCACATCCTCCTGGGAAAACACCCCCTGCTCCACCAACCGCCGGGAGTATAGCTCCAGCGTGGAGGGGTGCTCCTTGATGATCTTGTACATCAGCGGTTGGGTGAAGCTGGGCTCGTCGGTCTCGTTGTGACCATGGCGCCGGAAGCAGACCAGATCAATGACAATGTCGGTGTGGAAGAATTGCCGGAAGCCCACGGCCATCTTGATCGTGTGCAGCACCGCCTCCGGATCGTCCCCGTTCACGTGCAGCACCGGCACGCTCAGCATCTTGCAGACATCGCTGGGGTAGAGGTAGGAGCGGGAATTCTTGGGCGAGGTCGTGAAGCCGATCTGGTTGTTGACGATGATGTGGATCGTGCCGCCGGTCTTATAGCCCTCCAGTTGGGACAGGTTCAGCGTTTCCATCACGAGGCCCTGCCCGGCGAACGCCGCGTCGCCGTGCATGAGCACCGGCACGATGCGCGTGCGGCGGGTGTCGCCGCGGCGGTCCTGCTTGGCGCGCACGTTGCCCTCCACCACCGGGTTGACCGCCTCCAGGTGGCTGGGGTTGAACGTGAGGGACAGGTGAATCGGCTTGCCGCCGCGGGTCAACCGGTCGCTGGAGTAGCCCTTGTGGTACTTCACGTCCCCAGAGCCGGTCAGCTCGTCCACTTCGTAGCTGTCGCGGAACTCCGCGAAGATCTGTTCCGGCCGCTTGCCCATCACGTTGATGAGGGTGTTCAGGCGGCCGCGGTGCGGCATGCCGATCACTACTTCCTCGGCCCCCAACTCCGCGGCTTCCTCCACCAAGCCCTCCATCATCACGATCAGGGACTCGCCGCCCTCCAGCGAGAAGCGCTTCTGGCCCACAAACTTGGTGTGGAGAAACTTCTCCAGCAATTCGGCGGCGGTCAGCTTGGTCAGGATGGCGAGCCGCGACTCCAAATCGAACTTGGGCTCGTTGCGGGTGCCTTCCATCGCCTCCTGCAACCAGCGGCGCTGGGCATAGGTCCGGACCTGCATGTATTCGGCGCCCACGGGCCCGCAGTACGTGCGGCTCACGTGGTCCTGGATCGCCCGCAGGGTCATCTTGGGGGGAGCCACCAGCGTGCCGGTGGAAAACGTCTGCTCCAGGTCGTCTTCCGTCAGGCCGAAGAACGCGAGGGAGAGATCAATCCCCTGGGGGGCGTGAGGCCGGCCGAGCGGGTCCAACTGGGCGTGGGTATGGCCGAAGGTGCGGAAGCTGTTGATGAGCTGGAAGACGGCGGACTGCTTGTCGGTGATCTTGCCGTCTCCGGCGACCAGTTCGCGCCGGCTGGCGCCGAGATCTGGTGCCTGGGGCCCTGCGGAGTTAGACCCGGCCCGGGTTGCGGGAACCACACCGTTTTGGAGCCCGCCGAAGAACTGCCGCCACTGTGGATCAAACGAGCCCGGCTGCTCCAAGTATTGTTGGTAAAGCGATTCCAGGAACTCCGCATTGCTTCCGGAAAGGATCGTGGGCCGGTTCTGCGGCTCTGGCATGGCAATCTCCGTTGCATGGGGTCCGGTCTCAACCGACCGCCGATTTTCTCTACCGCTCCGGGTCCAGGCCGGAATTCAAGCACATCTTTCAGGATGATGTATTTTCGGGCGACAATCAAGCTTGCCGCCGCACGGCCGCACTTCATGCCGAACAAGCTTGACCGTCGCCCAACAAGGATGTATCAATGGGGGTTACTTTTGGCGGGTGGTCCCGCCGCTTCGACCCATGGCGCGGGCTATCAAGGCCGGCGCAACGATCCAACGCGTGGAGAATGAGGATGGAGGAGATTCGGCTTGAGGCAACCAACCGGGCGGCTCACGGCAAGGGTGGCGCCCGCAAATTGCGCCAGGCCGGCCAGATTCCCGCCATCGTCTATGGCATCGCCAAGCCGCTCCCCATCCAGTGCGAGGAACGGGCTGCCGACCGGCTCGTGCGGGCGTCGCGCCGGAGCACCCGATTGATCAACTTGGCGATCATGGGCGAGGGCGGCAGCAGAGAAGAAAAGCACGTGCTGCTCAAAGACGTCCAGACGACCCCTGTGGGACAGCACCTGGTACACATTGACTTCCAGGAGGTAGATGTCAACCGCGCAGTGCAGGTGCGGATTGAGGTCCATCCCGTGGGGACGGCGGTAGGGCTCAAGGCGGGCGGGGTCTTGCAGACCGTGACCCATGAGATCCTCGTGGAGTGTCTGCCCAAGGACATTCCGGGCTTCCTGGAAGTGGGCGTGGAGGCGTTGGGCATCGGTGACAGCTTGCACGTCAAGGATATTGTCTTCCCGCAGGGCGTGAAGGCCGTGACCCCGGGCGACGAGACCGTATTCGTCATCACGGCTCCGACCGCGGTCGCGGAGGAAAAAGCGGCTGCTGCGGCAGCGGCAGCGGCAGCGGCGGCAGCACCCGTGGAGGCCGTGGAAGGCGCGGTGCCGGGCGCGGAAGGCGCCGCCGCCGCCCCAGTGGCGGAGAAGGACAGCAAAGACAGCAAGGACAAGGGCGGGGACAAGAAGGCCGACAAAAAATAGGCCGTGCAGGGCGGCATGAAAATGGCCATCGGCCTGGGAAACCCCGGCCGCCAATACGAAGGCTCCCGCCACAACCTGGGATTCCGGGTGATAGACCGCTTGGCGGAGCGCTTCGGCATTGCCCGCTGGAAGTCACAGTTCGAGGCGTTGCAGGCGCGTGGCGAGGCCGCTGGACGCGGGATCCTACTGGCCAAGCCGCAGACGTTCATGAACAACAGTGGACGGGCCGTTGCGGGCATCCTGCGGTTCTACAAGGTGCCTCCGGAGGACTGGGTGGTGATCGTGGATGACTTGGACTTGCCCGTCGGTAAGATCCGGCTGCGCTCGAATGGCAGCGACGGCGGACACCGGGGGCTGCAATCCATCATCGAGGCGCTGGGCACTCAGGATTTCAAGCGCATCCGAATCGGTATCGGGCGACCCACGGAGGGTCAGACTGTGGTTGGACACGTCCTGTCGGCCGATCCGGCGGAAGAAGAAGTCCTGGCCCAGGCGGTGGAGCGGGCCGCCGAAGTCACGGCACGCTTCTTGGAAACCGGGCAGTTCGAGAATTGGAGTTCGCCTTGACTCAGCCGTGCAGGGTCGGTCATCCTGCTTGTTCGGCCAGCCCGGCCTGAATGCCCGGCTGCTACCTTTTTGGAAAGACTCGCCATGCAGGGATACGAATCCATCTTCATCGTTGACCCCAATGTCACCGAAGAACAACTGACCGGGCTGCTGGACAAGTTCCGCGGCCTCGTGGAGCACCAGGGTGGCAAAGTCGTCCAGCACGCCTTCTGGGGTCGCCGCAAGCTCGCCTACAACGTCAAGAAGCGGGACTACGGCCTGTACCACGTGTTCTACCTCGACCGCTCGCCCAACGCGCTCAAGGTCCTGGAGCACCAGTTCCAGATCGAGGACAATGTCCTCAAGTGGCTGTCGGTTGCGGTGGACGACGTGGAAGCGGAGCATATCGCGCTCGAGAAATTGAAGAGCCACGGATCCGCCGCCCAAACCCTTTCAGAACGCTAAGGCCCCATGATCAAGAAAAAAGCAACGACAACCCGGCGTCGTGGACTGGGCAACCGGGTCATCATCCCGCGCCGCAAAACGTCTGAAATCAACAAGCTGAAGGCCATTCCCTTCAAGGACGTGGAACTGCTCAAGTCGTATGTGACGGAACGTGGCCGCATCATCCCGCGCCGCATTTCCGGCAATACGGCTACCACCCAGCGGGCACTGCGCCAAGCCATCAAGCGCGCGCGCAACATCGCGCTGCTTTCGTTTTCCGAGGGATACGTCTCCCAGGACTAGCGCTCGCCAAGCCCGCCTTCGCCGATGGGGGCTGGCAGCGGCCGCAATAAGGATTTGACCATGCAAGTGATTCTGACGCAAAACGTGCCGCACCTGGGGCATCTGGGCGACCAGGTGCACGTCAAGGACGGCTATGCCCGCAACTATCTGTTGCCCCGGGGGTTGGCCATCGCCTCCACCAGCATGAACGCGCGGCACATCCAACACCGGCGCCGGCGGTTGGAGCTGATGCGCTTGGCCGCCGTGGAGCAGGCCAAAGGCGAGGCGGATCGCGTTACCGCCATGGAGATCGTCATCAAGGCCAAGGCCGGGGCCGGAGGCAAGCTCTTCGGATCGGTCACCAGCCGCGACGTGCAGGCGGCCTTCGCCGCCCAGGGCCTGGAGTTGGACCGCAAGGCCTTCATTCTCCACACCCCCGCCAAGCAGGTGGGCGCCTATACCGCCACCGTGCGGCTGCATACCGACGTGAAGGTTGAGATCTCCTTCAAGGTGCAGGGCCTGGAACTTACCGCGGAGGAAAAGGCCGCGCTGGAGGCAGCGGAGGCCGAGACCAAGGCGATGGCGGAACGGGCCAAGGCTGCCGCCGCGACCGCTGCCGCCACCGAGGCTGCCGCCGCGGAAGCCGCCGCCCCTGCCAAGCGCGGCAAGTCCCGCGGCGCAGGCGAGGGCTCCGCCAAGGGCGATTCTTCCGCCAAGGGCGAT
>Ga0315281_10003315_pt1 | contig 23649 bp, 22 predicted proteins | sample YL17G07_0_MG_FD_204540 | JGI IMG/M metagenome (GOLD analysis project Ga0315281, IMG submission 204540) | Sediment microbial communities from Yellowstone Lake, YNP, Wyoming, USA - YL17G07_0 | ecosystem: Environmental > Aquatic > Freshwater > Lake > Sediment | place: USA: Wyoming | collected... | reverse complement strand
ACCTTTTCCTTAACGCTCACCACAATGGCTCTTGACCAATGCAGCTTAAGGTGGTTTGAAGCCAGTTCCTGTAAACCGGCTTCGAGGGGCCTATCCCTCATCTTTCATGCACCTTCGTGGCACACTGGCACCGACAAAGTTCTTTAATGCAATGCTGTAAGTGGCTGACCGATGGGTTTTGATCACTGGAAGATTGATGATCCGATCCACCTGAAAAAGTACTTCTGAAACATAAACCTTTTTGAGATATTTACCCCGAGGGAGATCGATGGAAACCCATCCTCTCTCTTCAAAAGGAACCAGTTCCGCCTCCACCTCCTCTGCCATCAATTTTATAAAGGTGATGTCCATATTTTTTCGTGTTGGGAGTTTAATGAGAGCGGACATATCCCCGACAAGCACCCGACTGGCTCCGGATTCATAAAGGAGTTTTGCAACAGCCCTGATCACCTTCGGGTTGGTCGTTGTAGGAGGGGGAGCACCGTCGAGAATATTGGGTTTGAGCAGGACCGATTTCCCGATGATATCGAGCTCCTCTACCCCCCCGATGAGATCGAAGGCAGTTCTCACGATCTTCTCAACATCTCTTCCGTGAACGATGCTGACCAGTGTCTTCTCTCCTTCCTTGAAGGGATTTGACCTGGGTGAAAGAGGAGTCCCTTTTTTAGGTGGGACGATGAAGGCCCACCAACAGGCTCGCCAGCGGAGGGTAAAAAGTATTAGCAGGGCGATCCCCAGGGCATAAAGAAATGAACGTCGGGGCATCCCTTTTAAATTGATTTCCATGTGATTCCTCCTGGCTTGAACGAACTGTAGGCAAATATTATTATCACTTCACTATGGAATTTAATAATTATTTTGAAAAAAAAAGGGCATGAACGCCCTTTTAAATGGAAAGAAAATTTTTTAATCCAATCCTACACCCTAACTCCACCGAAGAACCCCATTCGACCAACGAACATCATTACAATAAGAATGGCAATAAAAATGAGTCCAAAGATCACAATGACAGGGAGGAGAACTGCCAAAATTGCTTTCCCGGTTGAGATCTTATGACCCTCTCTCACTCCAATGATGGTCAGGATGAAAACATAAATGTTTCCGATGAGAAGTCCAAGAAACGGGATAATCCCAAAGAGATGTCCGCTATAGGAATAGCAAATAGCGCGGAAGGTCGTCTTATACCCGTTATTATTTCCTCTCACAATCATGAGGCAGAGGTGGATGATGGCACTTCCAATGAAAATGGCGATGGCTTGCTGGAACGGCAAAGGAGCGATAATTTGGAGAATGGAAAGACTGTATTGAAAAGGGATCCTATCCATTGGGATCCATTGCGCCAAGAATAGCCAAAACCAGAAGATGGCACACCCATTTCCAATGATCCCGGTGATCAACCCATAGATCAGGGGAGCCCAGTATCCCTCACCGAAAGAAATTTTCTTAAAAAATCGGGTGGGGAAGAAGAGTGAATCCCGTGTAGTTCGATAAAAGGCCTTGATGAATCCTTCTCCACTCTCCCATGGGGTATACTCTTCTGCTGAAATTTCCCGTACCTGCCCCTCAACCGAGCGGGCCATCTCCTGAAATTGGACATATTTAGAAATGATGATGCCACATTTGATGCACTCATCGGTTTTGGGCTGTTCAAATCCACATTGGGGACAAGTCACCATTCCCCCTGTATAAGGTTCCCTTTCAGGCTCGGGTCTATAAGTAAAGGTTGGCTTCGGCTCAGGCCTGGGACCAGGTTTAGGTTCAGGTTTAGGTTCAGGTTTAGGTTCAGACTTAGGTTTAGGTTCATATTCCTGAGTAATTTCCATATTGGGAAGTCGCTCCTCTTCCACGTTAACTCTCCCCCCAATTTCTTCAAAGGCTTTCACATATCTCTCCGCCTCCTCTTTCGAAATGCCCTTTTTCACCACAATAGGAACTCTCTGGAGCAAGCTTTCAGCCTTTCCAGGAGTAAGATTAAATTTTTTCTGAAGGCCTCCGAGCAAACGAGTCTCTTCTTCGGGCCCGATCACCGACAGACCTAAAAAAATCACTTTATAGGACGCCACTTCCCCACCTCCTTTTTGAAACCAACAAGAGTTTGGAAATAGTTATCATATTCATCATTAAACTACAAGAATTATTTACAGGATTTCTGAAAAAGTCCAGAAATCTATGAAAATCTGTTTAATCATTTTTTTAAATCTGCGTAATCAAGAGAGCGTATAGTAGTTTTTCAGAGCTCTCCTTTACGAAGGCGAATGGGCAGGAGGCGATTCCCATCCAATTGATAGACTATACTTAAAGAGAACCTATCTGAGGCCATTGCCATCTGGTCAGTCCAACACTTCATCTTCCCTAAACCCTCCAGACCATCGACTCGATCTAACTTTTCAATCTTAGCCTCCCAATCATCCAGATGTCCCCCTTCCCTTAATCTTTGAGGTTTGATAGGAGAATTGAGTTAAAATTGCAAAATCATTACAAATCTGGGATAATCTCTGCTATCAGCCCTTCATTTTCTATTTTCTAATTAAATGAGGATCTCATGTTCGAGGCACGGCTGATCCAAATTTTTGGTATCAAATTTATACGATGACACAAGGGAGAAACCAATGAAAACGAGAATGACTGAACTTTTAGGAATCAAACATCCCATCATGCTCGCAGGAATGGCCTTCGTCAGTTTACCAAAACTCGTAGCCGCAGTTTCGAATGCCGGCGGTATTGGTATGTTGAATTCCGTCGTCTATACTCCCGATCAAATGAAAGATGTAATCAGACAGGTGAAATCTCTCACGGATAAACCCTTCGGGGTAAATGCCACCCTCATATTCCCCAACGCTAAAGAAAATATAGAGATAGCTCTCGGAGAAAAAATTCCGATTATAAATTTTGCGTTGGGGAAAGGGGATTGGATCATCAAGAGAGCGCATGAATACGGCGGTAAGGTTTTGGCAACGGTAGCCATAGAGAAACATGCGCGTCGAGCAGAAATGGATGGAGCAGATGGTCTTGTGGTGACGGGTCACGAGGCAGCAGCCCATGGAGCAGATGCTGGCACATTGGTATTAATCCCTTTGATCGCCCGTCAAACAAAACTTCCCATTATCGCAGCCGGTGGGTTTTGCGACGGTAGGGGATTGGCGGCTGCCTTGGTCTTGGGGGCCGAAGGAATTTCCATGGGCACCCGCTTCATGTTGACCCAGGAATGCGAAATGCACCAAAAAGCGAAAGAGCTTTCTCTTAAGGCAACCGTAGAGGATACCATTTGTTCTGAAAAGATTGATGGTTTGCCCGGAAGATGGCTCAAGACTCCAGCAGCCATGAAAATGGCAGAGAAAAAACCCTCATTCCTTCAAGCCTTCTCGAGTGCCCTCCAAATTAAACGCATGATTGATGTTCCGTTTTTTAAACTTTTCTTGGGAGGTCTCAAACAACGAAGTGTTCAGGATCTTGCTCGGCAGGCAGTTAGCATCTCAGGGCTAAAGATCGCTATTGACAACGGCGATTTTGAGACCGGAGTTTTGCCAATGAGCCAGGCCATCGGTTTGATAAAAGATTTACCTACCTGCAGAGAAGTCATTGAGCGAACCGTAGCAGAGGCTCAGGAATTGGTAGAGGCTGTAAGGGAAAAAATTACTTCCTAAGGACCATAGGGATTAATCCATGAAATAAAAAGCGTGAAGAAAGTCATCGAGGGAATCATCCCGGAGGCTCAATCCATCCTTCAGAAGTTAAATGAAATGAATGACAAATGAAGCTTCCGGCTTATGAAACTGAAACCCAATAAAATCCTTTTTATTACCTCCTTCATCCCAGTGATCGTCTTCAAGGTTGTGACCCGGGTTGGTGAAACCACTTTGGCTCAGGCGAAAGTAGCTACGGTTGTAGGTCTGATCCTTGCATTGATTCAATTTACTCTCTCAAAAAAGTTCATCAAACATAAAAATTATTTAGAAAAGACTTTTCTTGGGTTCCTCGGGGTCGGGACAGCATGGGTTTATTTCACTCCACCTCACCTCCCTTCTCTATTCGTCAATCACTCAACTGACCTTCTCTATTTTTCCCTTTTCTTGACCACTCTAATCCCTCAACTTTTCGGCTACGATCCCTTTACCTATAACATCGCCAAACAAATGGCTCCGGAGCAAGTCTGGAATACCACTCAATTTCGAACGATCAATCTTCATCTCACCTATTTTTGGAGCGGCCTCTTCTTTATCAATTTTCTTTCAAGTTGGCTTGGTCATGGAATACCTTTGCTTTCAATCATCCTGCCCCTTATCATTATTTTAGGAATTGGCCTTCCAGTCGTCAGGATTTATCCTAAGTATTACCTGAAAAAAAACTTCACCTCTCAACCAATTGACCCATCCCTCCTTCCGGGTACTGCCAAAGAACTCATTTCGCAGATGCCCTTAGGTTTTCATCCCGAGGCTGCTGATCAACTGAAGGCAGAGATCCAATTTGATCTTTCTGGGGGAGGAGGAGGAAAGATGGTGCTTTCCATTTCAGAAGGGAAATGCATAGTCCGGGAAGGCGAAGTCTTTTCTCCGACTTTGACAATTCACTCTCCAGCGGACATTTGGCTGAAGATCGCCCGCCGAGAGATCGATCCAGCTCGGTCTCTGATGGATGGGTTTTATAAAGTTGAAGGGGATATGAATCTACTCATGAAGATGGGAGAGCTCTTTCATCATCCTACGAAGGGAAGCGAGCAAATTTTGACCCAAAAAGGAGAGAAAAAAGTGATGAAGATATTAGCCATACAGGGAAGTCCGAGGCCAAAACAGAGCAATACAGAAATCCTCCTCCAAGAATTCCTGAAAGGTGCCCGGAGTCGGGGGGCTGAAACTGAAACGATTTATTTGAAAGAAAAAGAGATTCATTCTTGCGTGGGATGTTACACCTGCTGGGCAAAGACTCCGGGAACATGTGTAATCAAGGATGATATGCCAGAAATTTTAGAGAAAGTTAAGGGTTGTGACATTCTTGTTTATGCAACGCCTCTCTACAATTACAATATGACATCTCTTCTAAAAGCCTTTCAGGAAAGACTTCTTCCTCTCCTTGACCCTCATCTGATTAAGAGTGGAGAGACCTACCGACACCCCCAGCGATATGAAGTGAAACGAAAGATGATCCTCATTTCCACTTGTGGCTTCCCTGAAATTTCACATTTCGATGGTCTCCGACATATCTTCCGCCACATTGAGCAGAGTGGCCAAGTCCCTCTTGTTGGGGAGCTCATGATGCCTGCTGCGGAGCTACTGAAACAAGAAGGTCTGAAAGACAAGAGTCAGGATATTCTTCAATCCGTCTACCGTGCAGGGATTGAGGCCGTTAGAGATGGAAGAGTTTCAAAGGAAACAGAGGCTCAAATCCAAAAACCTCTTATCACACCAGATGAGTTAGCTGAAATGGCCAATCTGTGGTGGGACAGCCATCTTCAAGGAATCACCCAGGGGAAGCCACAGGATGGAGGGACAGAGGATATGAGACTCCTTCTCAGGGGGATGGCTGCAACGTTCAATTCCCAGGCTGCCGGGGATCTCAAGGCGACGATTCAATTTAAGGTCACTGGAAAACAGACTGGAAATTGGTATCTATCCATTGAAAATGGAAGGTGCATCTTTAATGAAGGATTGGTAGATTCCCCTATTCTCACCATCAAAACTCCTTCGGAAGTCTGGCTGGCCATTGCGAACAAAGAAATTGACGGACAGCAGGCTTTCATGGAAGGCAAATATACGGCAACCGGAGATATGAACCTTTTAATGCGTTTGAGGACTTTGTTTGGAAGCCAAAGATCATAAAATTGATTCTGACGAAAGGAATTGGTTGATGTTATGACGAAACTTGGAACATACTCGCCCGCAATCGGGCCCCCGGCGGAGGCGTTGCTCACATGATTCTGGACACTTCCCATTTGAAAACTTTATAAAACTCTAAGAATGTTTTTTGCAGGTGACTCAATCAGCTCAGATAGGGTTCCCATTGATGGGCCGTCTTTAGGATATAGTCCTTCGGAAGGTTTTTGACGATCTGGTTGTGACCGGGTAAAAGGATATCCACCTCTAATTCAGCAAGTCGCATCAGAGATTTTTTCAGCTCAGAGGAATCAGCACTAAAAAGATCAAAACGGCCAATCGCATAATCGGCATAAACCACATCGCCTGGGATGAGGATTTTCATGGGACGATGATAAAGGCCGATACTGCCCATGGAGTGTCCCGGTATGTGGATGACCTCCCAAAGCGTGTCACCAAGATCCAAAGTTTCTCCTCCTTGAAGCTTTCGATTTACCTGAAATTTAAATGCACCCGGTTTAAGGCCGAACTGCAACTGGCACAATCCTTTGAACATCTCCATACCATAAACAGTCCTCTCATCCCCTTTTTCCAGGGAATCGGCTTCCAAACTGTGCATCCACAGCTCAGCCCAGGGCATCTGCTTTAGGATTTCAGTGAGACATCCGATGTGATCCAGATGGGTATGGGTCATGATAATCCTTTTTATAGATGACAATTCGATCCCAGCTTTCTGGATGGACTGGACCTTGTAACTTCCCTTCCTTATTAAACCTGCGTCAATGAGGGAAAGGTTCTGAGAGGATGGTTTACCTAATACATAAGCATGGGCATCCGGCATAAAATCATCTTGTCCTGGAATGTAATAGACATCTTCGGTTACTTTTGCCATAGTTCACTCCTTAAGAAAAATTTTGTTCGTGTTTACCCCGTTAGAAAGCCCCACCATTCATGGCGTAATGATATAAAAAATTTCTCGTAGAGTCGGGGCTTCGACAATTCTTTACAGAAAGAGTGGGGTCAAGGTCCCGTTCTTTCTAACGGGGTTTACATAACCCAATAGGCTTCTCAATTCAAGCCTTTTTCTTTTTAGAATAATCAATTTTGTTTTGATTTCCACCTCGGTTTTTAATTAAAATATTTCGAATTAGAGACAAGAAGAATCCGCCAGGAATGGCTTTTATGATAAGGAAGCCGATGAGCCTGAAGAAAGGACGATACTATGATACGACGCAACTTGGAACACCCTGAAGTAATAGCGACTCGCTATCGTGCCCACGGGGGTGGCGTGGCCCACATGGTTCTGGACACCCGCCATCTTCAAACCCTGATGTTTCTTGCCCATGCCTTAGTTGACCCTGGCAAAAAACTCATTGGCCATGTGGACCCCATGGAGGAGATTTACATCATTCAAAGCGGTCGGGGTCGCATGCAGGTAGGTGATGAGATCTGTGAGGTGGAGTCCGGAGATGCGATCCATATCCCCATTGGCCATTTTCATGAGCTGACCAATATAGGAGAGGAAATTTTAATTCTGCTGGTAGTCGCCGGTCTCATTCCGATATCGAGGCCTTGAGCGACTGGTAGCATTTCAACAAGTTGTCAGAAAATATAATCTTCGAAGACTGAGCAAAAATGCCAAGATGCAAGGCACCTCTGCTTCCGCTGAAGTGGCTACTCGCAGGCAGGCGAAATTCTTCCGTAGGGGCAATTCATGAATTGCCCCTACATGGCCGTATGCCGCATAGCCTGCCCCTTGCTCGACAAGGGGAAGGATGAGGGTAACGCCGCAGATGGGTATTTTCCATCAGCCTGATAATCAATCCTTTTTATATTTCCATAGCCAGAGGAGCCCGATCACGATCAGAAGAACTGGTAGAAAATAGGTCCTGACGATTCCAGGGATTGAAATATGGAGTGAGTAATATTTTGCACCCAATATTAAGACCCCAATGATTGCCGTAGCCCAGGCGGCAAAACTTTTTCTGTTGCGAAAGATACCTCCTACCCCCAGGGCCACAACGACCCATGGCCATCCCTCCCTTAACCCATATCCCGCACCCATTCGATCCAAGAGGATCAACACGCCCAGTGAAACCAGAGCCAATCCCAAACCCATCTCCTTCCTCCTTCCCCTCTATTCGATCACAAACCTATCTTGAATCTGGCCCTCTAAATCCGCCACTTCCCCTTCAATCTTTCCCTTCTGAGCAGAAACCCAGATATAATGAAAATATCCTCCTCTCTCTTTAAGGGAAGTGAGGGGTGCTCCTCCACCTCCAGAGATGACATAGAGAATATCATCTATCTCTCTTCGGTCATATCGGTGATCGTCTGCTGCGAAAACGCCCTTCACTTTTGTTTTTAAAAAGAGCTGATGGAGATCGTCTCGATCGAGTGGATATTTATCCATGGCCCCACCACTTCTCAGGCTGTCCATCGGAAGAAACAAGGGGCTGTGTACAAATATGAGTTTATATTTTTCTTTGGAGGACAACAGGATATTCTCTAACCACGTTCGTTGTTCCCCGACGATCTTCCTGTTACTCATTTCAGAATCCAAGATGATAAAAAGTCCTCCTCCTGCTCGAAAGGAATAGTAGGTCATCTCGTCAGGAAGAAAAAAATGCTTCCGGTACATCTCCTGACCCAAGCGCGTAAAACCCACGTCATGGTTTCCTGCCGCAGGGAAAAAGGGCACGTTGATCTCTTTTGAAAGCTCAAAAAATCTACGCCACTCTTTTTCATGGGGGATGTTGATCATGTCTCCCAGGTGAATAAGGAAATTGGGTTTTCGCTCAAGGATTCTCTTTATCAATTGGGTGTAAACCTTTTCTCCACTTCGACTATCTCCAATGATAGCGAATTGGAAGGGAGGCTCGATGGACTGGACCTGTTTAATGTTCTGGCTGACCTCTTTAACCGATCCTGCATAAGAGGGAAAAGAGATGAGAAGAACTACTCCAAAAAGGAGCAGACTCCTCATCCATTTTTCTTTCTTGAAATAATTTAAAAAATTTTCCATAATGGCCTCTGGTTGAGAACTTATATTCTCAATACAATATTTTAAGATAAAATACAATTTACCCTGTTGTTAAATTGAACTCTGTGCTCGAATGTTGCTGCCTTTTGTCTTCAGATGGGAGAGAGCACTCATTCAATCGGATCGAAATACAGCAGGGTTCATCTCCAGCCTTTAAGGAAAAAGGAGGGCCTATGGACCCCAAATTGGTCAAACAGTTTATTGTCTTTTTAATTATCCTCTTTGGATGGACCGTTGTCGTCCTGCTCGTTGGACCAAAATAATTTTTCTTTGATTTGACCCATCGTTGCAATAATATATAAAAATGTTGGGGTCCAAACTGGGAATAGTCTCCCTGTGTAGAAGGAGGGACTCTTATGCTTAAAAAATTATTTTTTATTTCAATCATCAGCTTTCTTTCTCTGATTTTTTACCTCTCTTATGCTCCCTCTGCAAAGGAAACCATCCTGAAGGAAGAGGCCATATGCTATCAGTGTCATGAAGAGATCAAATCTCTCAAGGTGGGAAATAAACATGCTTCACTTCCCTGTTCAAGGTGTCATAGCAAACTCGGCGAGCACTTGAAAGACCCCGAAAAACTCCCCGGAACGAACCTGGAGTTAAGCCTCTGTGGCAAATGCCATTCCTCCCAGTACGAGATCTATATATCAGTCAATTTGAAATCGAAGGCCAAGGTCGAGAAGGCCACCACCACAAGCCGATCACCAACCTTTGATAAACTGATGACACCCCATGGCTTTACAAAAGAACATGATGAGCCCAGATCCCATGTCTTCATGGTCACCGACCACCTATTGGTAGATCGAGCCTATGGAGGAAGGTTTCAGTTAAAAAGCTGGAAGAACATTATAAAGACGGGGAAAGCTTGGGATATATTAGTCGATACAGGAAAAGAACTTCCCCAAACAGCCAAAGCTGGAAATACGGTCTGTTTGACCTGCAAGACGACCGACACCATTTTGAAATGGCCTTATATGGGTGATCCCCATCCCGCAACCGATTTGAAGAGAGGAGGAAACCCGGCAACCATTGATATGGCTAAGAGGTACATCCAGAACCCAATGGGCTGTATCCATTGCCATGATCCTCATGCGGCAAAAGCAAGAATTGTGCGGGATGCCTTGATTCAGGCTGTTGTGGACAGGGGAGAAGGAACCTATCCTTACGATAAAGAGAAAAGTAAAAAAGTAACCATGACGAAAATCGAATTTCAACGGGATGGTAAACCCTTTCGGGCCATCGGTCTCCTCAACAAATTCGATTCCAATCTCCTTTGCGCCCAATGCCATGTCGAATATAACTGCAATCCAGGGTTCGACCCGAAGACCGGTGCATCCATCACGATGGATGATCGAAGGGCAAACTATTTTCCATGGGTGAATGTATTTGATATTCAGAAAAGGTATGCAGAGATAGGGTTCAAGGATTTTAAACATGCCATTACCGGAGCACCACTGACAAAACTTCAACATCCTGAAACCGAGACTTTCTGGGGAAGCAAACATGAACGGGCTGGAGTAGAATGCAAGGATTGCCATATGCCGAAAGTGAAGGATAAAAAGGGGAAAACCTTCACTTACCATGGACAACGGAGCGCAAGATACATGTTGAAAGACACCTGTGTCCGCTGCCACCCTTACTGGTCTCAAGACGAGTCTGAATATCAAGTTGACGCCATTCAGAATTATATCCGTGGAAAAATGAGAAAGGCTGAATTTTGGTTGGGACAATTGATCGATACTTATGCTCGCGCAAAGGACCTTGGTGTAGGAGAGGAAACCCTGAAAGAGTCGAGGGCCTTTCATGACAAAGCTCATATCCTCTGGGAATGGTGGACAGCCGAGAACAGCGATGGTTTCCATAATCCCCAGCAGGCAAGGGAATCCTTGGCCCAGTCGATTAATGCCTCTCAAGAGGGAATCAAGATTTTAGAAAAAGCAATTGAAGAGAAAAGGAAATAGGTTGAGGTTGAGGTTGAGGTTGAGGTTAGAAGCTTTGAGCCTTTAGCAGTGGGTTGAACGGTCAGTGAAAATATGGTAATAAGGTGATAAGGTAATAAGTAATATTGTAATTAGAAGCATGCAATATTGCGTGCTTCTAATTCCCGCCCACGTAGCTCAATGGTAGAGCTGCTGATTTGTAATCAGCGGGTTGGCGGTTCAAATCCGTCCGTGGGCTCCAAGGAAATTTAATGGGGTTCGTCCACGAGTGACTGAACCCCGTCTCTTGTGAAAAGATCGGGTAGAAAACCAGATTATCAATTTTCAAGTCTCAGGTTGACAGAGAATGCAGGGGTCTTTTCAGATTCATTAATTACTAAACAGCAATCAAATGCTCAGCCTTTAAATGAGATTGGATGTCATGATGATCTTCTCCTTGAACTTCTACGTCAAACAGCGTGGCGTGTCTCTTTTAGCCTCCTCTTAAAATGAGGAGGCCTGACATCTTCCTCTCCCGTTTTCTTTTTCAATTCTCTATGTATTTTTCTCTCCTTCTCTTTTGTCAAAGTTCCACAATCAGGGCACCTTTTCACCAACTTGCATTCATTCTCCGGCGCATAGTAGTCTTCGGCTTTATCCCAGGTGGATAAGCATTCGAAGCTGCTTAACACCTGCGTAAGCATTTTCTTGCATTCTGGACAGTAACAGTACGCCTTTGCCATTCTAACCACCTCTTCAATTAAATGCGGCAGCGGCGCCGCTTATAACGAGCCACCTTCCTAATAAAAATATAGTAATTGAGCTTAATTTATGCAACCATAAAAAAGGCACTCAAAAATTTAAAAATTATATTAACAAATTCAACATGTTAAATCGGTGCTCACCAGGGGTCACCAGCGGGGGAGAGGTAGTCGAGCACCTGTTCAGGAGGCACACCAAATCTTTCGGTTGCGGCTTGAGCGTCGACCCACTGGAGTTCGATGGTCACCGGACCGTGCCAGCCTAGCTCGATAACAGCGACTCATATTAATTACAGTGCATACCCCTCATCTAATTCATTCAAAAAAACCTCGTTCATTCCGGACTTAACACGCTCTCGGCTTCGAAATTTGGTAGGCTAAAATATTCTCTATCCGTTTTTTATAATTATTATAGGATCGTTTCAGCAATAGGGATTGCCAGAATTTTCTCTCTGTCAGAGGAGGGAATGATGGATAAAATCCTGAAAGACCAGCTTAGCTTTATCTTTGAATGGTATTAATGAATGGTGAGTGAGAAAATGGGGAGACTTGCCTATGGTATGTCAGAATGGGGATATCGTGAGTGCTGGGAGAGGGGGGCTGCTAATAATGTCGTTCATAGATGGGCTTCCTCCTTCTTCTTGTAAAATTTTTTCAGGGTATCAACCCCTGTCATAATTTGTTTTTCTCCATTCTTTGACTTCAAGACAACCATGCTATTCACGATTTTTGTTATTGTATAATCTTCCCCATCCAAAACGTTTGTCACCTCGTCTCCTTCTTTTGTATTCATGGGGGTTCTCCTGCCCCTCTCTCGCCAAGACACAACCTACCACAAGACAACTTTTTGATAAAGGTGTTTCTTTTCACAATAAGGTTATTTCAAGAAGTCCTTATCTATCCGCAGTTTGCATGAAAAAGGGAACAAATTTGTAATCAGCGGGGTGGCGGTTCAAATCCGTCCGTGGGCTCCATAAAAAAATAGGGACTGATCCAATTGGATTGGCCCCTATTTTTTATAAAGTTGGAGATTAAACACCCCTCCCGTGGTCATTTTAATATCATTCAGCGTGAGACAGGTTTTAAAGCCGATTGCTACCTGATAGGGGATGAGGAACTTCACCTTTGGGGGATGTCGAAACGGAAAAAATTGGATATCGAAGGAGAACCGGTTTGGGTTGCCCCCACGGAGTATGTCATTTTGAGGAAACTCGAGTATTTTAGTGAAGGGAGATCAGAAAAACATTTAAAGGATATTGCAAGTATTCTTGCCATTTCCCCTCATCAGATCGATTTCGATCAACTTAAAGAAAAAATTAATGTTTATGGCCTTGAAAAAGAATGGCGGGAAGCCAAAATATTGGCGGAAAAGTAATTCTTTCCCACAAAATAATCTACTTTCTTTTTTAAAACAAACTGACAGCTCAAAAAAAACCACCAGCCTTTCAGCTGATGGGCTTTTGTTATCAACTCAATAGCTCAAGCAACCCATGTAACTCAATAACTATTTTCTAAATTTTCTCCTTACAAATCCCGCCAAACCAATCAATCCAGACCCAAGGAGAAACATTGTGGCGGGAGGAGTTCTTCAGTTTGCCAGAGAGAATCACTTCCTTCAGTTGGGCATATATTCCATCTGAAGATTGGAATCTGTTTAACTTTTCGGGAAAGATTTCTTTGAGGACTTCATCGGGTATTCTATCTCTGGATACCTTCATTTATTCCGTCCTGAATCTTGCAGTTCAAATTTAACTATCGCTGGGTTCTTATGACGTATCACTTTAATTTTTAACCTTCGCTTCGCAAGAAAGACAATGATTTACATTATAACGATGTAGAGAAACCAGACCAAATTAGAACCAATTGCCATTATCAATAAGAATCTGTCCCGGTCAATTGGCTTCCCCATTATAGAAAAGGGAAATATTAATCCTACCAATATAGACACTACAGATGTAACCCTGAAGAAATTTCTTCACCTTTTCATTTTGCTTTCTTCTTCAATATTAGATTTACTGTCTTTACCATCACTTACGGACATACAATTGTGCTGAGAAAATTAAGAAACGAGCCTGGGGAAAAGGACTCCCAATTTGTTAAGTAAGTGGAGCCATATTTAACATGGTCTTCTTTGGTGTAACTAATTATCGCTAAAAAGGTGTACATTCTTTCTTTACAATTTAACTCTATAAGACATTTCTTGTAATCCCCCTGTTTATCGACATTTTTTATCCATACCCTAACATTGCCTGGGGATGGAAAGGTTATACCTTCCACATTATAATAATAGGAAATTTCAGTATTTTTAGAGAAATAGAAGTATCTCCATTTCAAGTCTGCTCCTTCTGCATCGATGTCCCCACAAAAAATAAATAACCAGATACCAATAAGAGATACTACAAACTTAGTCAGTAATATATTCCTTTCGATGGTTACCCGTTTCATTTCGCTTGCACTTGGCAAATAAATAAAACCTCGTTCCTTTAGCTGAAATAGGGCTTAAATCCAATGAACATATAGCCTGGGAGCCTCCGCGTCCATTAAAGCTTGATCAATGGTTAAAATGGCTTCTTCACGTAGACCATTTCACTCAATTTTTAGAAGACCTCCGAAAGCAGGCAACAGATCATTTTTTTTAAGAAGAGATATCATCTTCAACGCTTCATTTTTATTATCAAACTTCTCAATCACCACACGATACCAAGTCTCTCGGGGTGATACTTTCCGGGGAAGGATCTCTATTTTTTTCCCCTTGAATACTGGTTCATCGCTGTAAAGTTTGGCATTATCAGGAGTCTCAAAAGTTCCAGCATGAATTTTATAAGTACGGTCAGGGGATTGGATAATCAATGATTCTTCTGTGATGTTTGGTATCTTAATTTTCTGATTCACAATAATCAGATGAACATTGGTAATCTCTGGATTCAAATCTAAGATGAAATCAATAAGGGTTTTATTGACCATCCCATAATATTTTTGTGTTAGTTGGGAGATGGTTTCCCCTTTTTTTACGACTACAACTTCCTTCAGTTTATATTCTCTACCCATGGTGGCGATAGAAGCAGAAGGCGGAGTAATCTGAATAGAAGTTGACGTTGAGGATGGTTCGGTATCGACATAACGACTCTTAATGGATTTGATATCCCATGTTTTGGCAGATTTTTGCTCGAGGTATCTAAGGGTTAGAAGAATGAGCGCTCCCAGAAAAAGTAAGGAGATAATGATAGGGTAAGCTTTATTTAGGGAAAATTGTAATCCAAAGGGGAATGCGCGAAATTTGTTAGCAATGGTGGTTGAAGAAGGGATGGTCTTCTGAAGGCTTGGACCTTCCATATTCTTTATGACCTCACGGATAATATCAACATCAATCCTTTTTTTGGGTAAACTGTAGCCCATCAGCAAGGCATTATCACAAAGGACATTAATAACGCGTGGAATCCTTTGGGCATAGCTACAAATCATAGAAATGGCTTTGGGTGTGAATATTTCAGAACTGCTGCTCCCCACTAATCTCAGTCTGTGATCAATGTACCTCTTGGATTCCTCCTCGCTTAACGCCCCGATTTGGCATCTGATCTTTATGCTCTGTTTGAGCTGCCTCAGATCTTCTGAATTAAGTTTGTCTTCAAGCTCTGGCTGCCCCACGAAAACGATCTGAATCACCTTCGGTTCCAGATTAGAAAACATTCGCAGCTCTTCCATGACTTCCTTACTAAGGTGCTGCGCCTCGTCGATGATGATCGCGAGGGTTTCATCCCTGATAGCCATCCGAGTTAAACACTGAGTCAGTTGATCCAAGAGACCTGTCTTGCTCTCTTCAGCAACCGCCTGGTCTAACTCTAAGAGAATGTTTTTTAATAAATCTCTAAAAGTGATAGTGGTGTGAAAAATAAAGATGGTCTTTACCTTCTCGTCGAGAGTGCTGAGCAAATAATGAATGAGTGTCGTTTTACCTGTTCCAACTTCTCCCGTGATAGAGATAAAACCCCTCCGTTCTCTAATCCCAGAAATCATAGAGGCCAGTGCTTCTCGATGGCCAGATGTGAGATAGAGAAATTCGGGGTCCGGAGTTAATTCAAAGGGCTTTTTGGAAAAACCATAAAACTCGTTATACATATGTTATCTACTTAAAAATAGAGATGTATCTCTAAAAAATCCATCTTCTTTGAAAAAAAATAAGGAATGAACTCATCTCTGAATCATTTAACCACATTATGGGTTAGCTGAGTCGACCTCTACCCTTGTCGGTCATGGGTTTTCCCCACCTCTTGCAATAAAGTTTTCAACTTTTTGAGATCTCCTTCTTGAAAAGATTGAAATTGCAATCCATATCGATACTCCCCCCAAGCTTTCTTGGCGGCCAAATCAGACCAAACCACTTTTGCAATCCCCCTGATCGTATTCAATTCCGATCCCTTTACGAAAAGAATTTCAATTTTCAATAAAGCCCCTAATTCAGTAGCTTCAGAGAAATAGACAAGAAGTCCTCCTTCGCTGGCATTCGCCACAATCCCCCCATAGGTTTCTTCCCTATCCGCAAGGGAATAATCCAGAGGGAGTTCAACCCTGATTCTGGGATGTTTTCTCCTCTCAACTAAGAAAATACCTTCTTTAGACTTTGACTTGTCCTTTTCTTTTTTCTTTCTAACCGCTGTAAGAAACTTTCGAGGACTCATTGAGACCTCCTTTTATGCATAAGGTGTTTGGAGGCAAGTTCATCTCCTGCTAATTTACCCCCCTAACCGGTTAAGGTCATTGATGGAGAGCCGCAGTTTTAATAAAAGACTACTAAACAGAAGCTAAGAAGTCAACGGAAAGTTAAAAGTCCAATAAATAAGAAACCTTTCTCATATATTAAAGATTGGGTTGTAAAGAAAGTTTACGATATTAAAAGAGAGAGCAAACCAGTATATGTATTAACCAGTTATCTCTATATATACCCACGAATATGGAAACCTGTCGGAAAGTCTTACACTTACCGTCCTTTTGGATCTTTTCTATCAGTGGTTGGGGCCGAAGAAGAGTCAGAAGATTAAGTTGGCGGTGATGGATATGTGGAAGGCTTTTCGGAACTCGACAGCGACCAATGCGCCCCAGGCGGGCATTTTGTTTGACAAGTTTCATGTGATGCGTCATTTGAACGAGGCTTTGGACAAGGTGCGTAAACGAGAGTATGCTCGGCTGACGGGCCAGAATCGGGAGTATATCAAGGGGCAAAAGTATATGTTGCTTTCGCGCTGGGAGCATCTCTGTACGGATGGGCGGACATCCTTGAAGAAGTTGCTGAAGGCTAACAAGCGGTTGCATACGGCTTATCTTTTGAAGGAGTCTTTGGGCCCGCTTTGGGAGTATAAGCGGGAAGGTTGGGCGCGGAGGTTTTTTTGAGAACTGGCGTTGTGCGTTGAAGTGGCAGCGTCTTAAGCCTTATGAGGAATTTGCCAAGATGATCGATCGGCATTGGGATGGGATAGCCGCTTTCTGCCAGTTGGAAAACAAAGTTTCCATTGGCTTTGTAGAGGGTTTGAATAATAAGATTCGTGTGATTCACCGTCGAGCCTATGGGTTAAGGGATGAAGAATATTTACGACTTAAAGTTCTAACTTGCATGCTTCCAGCAATCTAAATTAACTAAAATTACCCACTCAATTGGGAGAAGATCGACTTTTTTTATAAATTAATATACGTTTCATATTTTTACCAATCATAAAGAAAAACATTTCCCCCCTTCATTTCATTTGCTTGCGATGTGATACAAACGCCAACGTAATTTATATTTATCCCAATTGGCTTATCCATAATAAAAGATGTTTATATGAATGAATATAATATCACCAGAACTCATCAGGGCAAGTGTTGCCAGGGAAGGACTCCAATAGAGACTTTCCTGGATGGAAAGAAGTATTGGGGGGGGAAGAACTTGAACGAAAGGCTATTAGCGTAACCCAACCGACAATTCAGGAGGTGCTGCCACCGTCAACTGAAGTTTCGTTCAGGGCAGTGTTCAGGCTCCGGACTTTTCTTTTCATCTCTCTGCCCATCTTCTGCTTAACATACCAACAGTCCCAAAGCCTTTAGTTAATTCCCTAAAGTCGTTCTTCGAACCCTCTCGAGACGAATTTTTTTTCAACATTCTTCGTATACTACCGCTTCATCTTCCTTACCAAGTTCTTTTAAACACTTTTCAATATTCTCACAAACAATCGCCACATAGGGGTGGTCTGGGCCCAAGGCCCTCTTAAATATATCCAGGGCCTGATTGTAAAGGGGCTCAGCCTCGGTATATTTGCCCTGGATTCGATAAAGGTCTCCCAGATTATTCAGGGATTGGGTTACGTTGGGATGGTCCGATCCAAAGACTTTCTCCCATATTTCAAGGCACTGCTTGTAACGGGGGTCCGCCTCGGTGTCCTTGCCCTGAGACTGATAGACTAATGCCAGATTGTTCAGAGAAGTCGCCATACAGGGATGGTCAGGACCAAATGTTTTCTCTGCCACATTCAGGGCTTCTTCAGCAATCCTGGCTGCCTCTGAATACTATCCCTGTTTATAAAGGACCGAGATCTTGCTACTGAGTTCCTTCCACAATGCCTCTTGGCAATAAGCCGAAACAGTTAACGATGCGGTGAGGAACACTAAGATTAAAATAGTTTTTACGAAAGCTATAACTGACCTATTCCTGTTTGCGAAACGAAGATTCGATCCTGCAGTTTACTGCAGCCCTCGAAGTGTCGCTTTGGCTTCCTCGGCACCTGGAAATTTGGGGTCTAATTCGAGGGCCTTTTTCAGTTCATTCTTGGCAAGGTCTTTTTCCCCATTCTTATAATAAGCCATTCCCAGGTGGTATTTGATTACGGGATTATTGGGAATCTTCTCGTTTGCCTCTTTCAAATAGACGATGGCACGGCTGAAGACATTCTTTTTATAGTAGACCCATCCAAGGGTATCGGAGGTATGAGGATCATCCGGAACCTGTTCCTTTGCGCTCTGAGCTAAATTAAGGGCCTCGTCAATGTTTTCTCCTCTCTCTGCATAGAGGTAGGCCAGGTTATTGGCCGCTGGAGGAAACTTAGGATTAATCTTCAAGATCTTTTGATAATACTCTTTGGCTTTGTCATATTTTTTCTGAATGTCATAAATCATCCCTAAACCCATAAGGGCAAAAATGGCGTTCGGCTCCTTCTGAAGGGAAGCATTATATTCCTCTATCCCTTTGTCTGTCTTATTCTGCTTGATATAAAAATTAGCAAGATAGATATGAAAAGATGCAATATTGGGATTTATCTCAATGGCCTTTTTATAATTATATTCAGCTTTAGTTAAATCTTTATCTCCCTCATAGAGTTGACCTAACATGTTATAGAAAAAAGGATTTTGGGGAGCAACCTTGATCTGGGCTTCTACCCTTTCTATCGCTTTTCTAATCTCTTTTTGATTGAGATAGGCTGTAACAGTCAAACCAAGAGCATCAGCAAAGTTAGGTTGGAGGGACAAGGCCTTCTCGAGTTGGCCCAGCGATTCTTTCCATTTTTTTTGGGCTATTAAGACTCGACCTACACTGTAATAACCAATTGGGTTATTGGGTGCAATTCTTACCACTTCTTCAAAAGATTTTTGAGCCTTCAGAAGGTCTCTTTTAAAGGAATAAGCATTCCCCATGATCAAATGGGCCTGGATGGAATTAGGCTCGTTTTTCAAAATCTCCTGGGCCTCCTCGATAGCGGGGTCGAATGATCCAGTTTTAAGGTATAAATCAGCCAAAGTGAATCTTGCTTCATTCCATTGGGGATTTAGTTTGACTGCTTCGACCAATTCCGTCTTAGCCTGTTGAATATCCTTATTTCCCAGGTGGGCAAGTCCAAGGAGATAATGACCCATGGGCACATTTGGATTATCTTTAATATAAGGCTGAAGGAAAGCGATGGCATCATTGAACTCCCCTTTGATCAAGTGCATTCTTCCTTTTAGAAACATCCCTTCATGGCTTTTGGGGTTAATATCAATAATTTTTTCTATCATTTTTGTTGCTTCTTCATACTTTTTGTCGTTTAAATAAACTTCGGTGATTTTTGCTCTCGCTGGGATATTTTTTGAATCCACATCGATTGCTTTTTGATAGGTTTCAATAGCCTTGTCCTTTTTACCAGTTGCCAAGTAGAAATCTCCAAGATGGAGATAGGAGACAATTCTTTTGGGTTCGATTTCAATACTCTTTATGAATTGCAGTTCTCCCTCTGCCGCTTGATTCAAAGAAACATAAAGGTTCCCAAGATTGATATAGGCGTTGGGATCTTTGGGAGTAATCCTTGTGACTTCGATAAACTCAGCCAAAGCCTGCTCTCTCTTGCCCATCCTCAGATAAAAGTTGCCCAAAACATATCGGGCCCTTGTAGAGTTTGGGTCAACCTTGATCGCTTCTTTCAGTGTCTGTTCTGCCTGACCAAAGTCTTTCTTGAGAACATAGAGGTTTGCCAAATGGAGATAAGCATCAATTTTCTTTGGATCCATTTCGATGGCTCTCTTAGCCTCAGAAATGGCTTTATCTAAATCTTTTTCAGCAACGTAGATAGAACTCATCAAAAGATGACCCGAAGTATTATTTGGGTCTTTAGCCAAAACCTTTTCTGCCTCCCCTCTTGCCTTTTGAGGGGCTCTCGATAAAAGGTAGAGACCTCCCAATTGGAGCCTTGCATCAATCATGTCGTGATCCAATTCCACACTCTTCGAAAATTCAGAAAATGCCTCCCGAAATTGTCCTGCCTTTAAATGGGAAAGCCCAAGTTTGTAACGAACATTAGGATCTTTTGGATCGATTTGAACGACATTCTTGTACTCAATGATCGCCTCTCTGAACTTATTCTCTGAAAAATACTTCTCACCTCTCTTCCAATGACGTTCCTTTTTTGCCTCCTTGCTGCAGGCCAATAGACCAGAAAGAATGAAGAAGAAAAGAGTTAGATAAACAACCTTCCGCCATGTGGCATTTGAAAAGTTCATCAACGTACCCTCCTCTAGCAAATGATCTGCAGAACTCACTTCTTCAAAGAAGATCTTTGATACTCACGAATATACCTGATAAACTGAATAAAATCCTCTAACCGATATTTCAAATAATCGAATAGTTTATTTAGGTCAATCCGTAGATATTCATGGATGAGGATATTCCTAAGGCCGGCCATTCCTTTAATCTGGTCTACAAATTCTTGTGGAATAACCCCATGTTTTCCCAGTTTCAAGATGACTTCACCATAATCTTCCCAGTCATTCTTAATTTCAGAGGCCAGCAAATGGGCTCCTATATCCAAAAGATTTTGAATCAAGATCTCCAAACCCTTTTCTACAATCCATACCAGACTTAAATCTTTTTGAAACTCATTAAAAGAAATATTTCTATATTTGCCCAATTGAGCCAAAGCTTCTTCCATATTCTGGATATGTTGTTCAATGATTTCCCAATTAGGCATACATGGATATTCCTTTTTCGCTTCTTATTTTTGAATAGATTCGCTTAATATCCCTTAGAGGCTTTGTATCTGCATGTCGCTTCAAAGAAGAGAGCTCAAATGCTATTCTCAGATCTTCTGAACGTGAAAAGAGCAGAATCCCGTTGTGGATTACTTCGTAGGCAAGCAGTGGCGTCGCTTTGTTTAAAAGAACGAGGTCCACACTTTTGTGCTTCAACAGGGGAATGAGCTCTGTGATCATTTCTGCTTCGTATCCATAGGGTTTTTCCGCATCAAGCCTTTTACAAATTTTCGAATCCACAAATAGGGCGATATCGATATCGTGGTTTTTACCAAATTTCCCTCGGAGACAAGACCCAAAAAGATAAACCAGAAGAACCTCGTCTCTGTTTTTAAAAAAATCGAGTAAATCTTTTTTCAATTTACCTAAGGATAGGTTCTTATCCTTTGTAAAATCCATTTCATATGCCCTCTTTCTGTTAAACTTTACCACAGTTTGTGTAAGAAAACAAATCGTCCAATCCCGTGTATCATCACTCCTCAGCCCTCCAACCATTCACTCTATTCTCCAAATTGCCCCGTATCGACCCACTCTTTTTTCAGAACAGACCAGAAATCTTCCGCGAGTCCCTTCAAGAGATACTCATAGGGCAACCATCCATATCCCTTTTCTCCCCACTCCTTTCCCCATGAATTTCTGATGAGGAGCGCCCCTGTGGTCTCAACCTTTCCATATTGATTTTTAATCTTCATCTTATCATCATAACCCACTACAACGACTGCATGCCCACCCTCAATCTTCTCTTTGGGAGATGGGAAAGGAATTTCTCCTGTGCTTTCTGCCTGCTCTATTGAATTATAAACAGTAAATCCAAACATGGCTGGATGGCCTTTAGAAAGATAAGCCTTTACTTTTCGAAGGATCTCTTCTGCCTTTGTCCCGGGTGGATCATGTCTGAAGTATCTGATGGTTTGATAGTTCTGAGCGAATGCATAACAGAAAGTCGGAGGTTCCTGATCAAACTTCTTTTCGTCATCGGTATAAGGCCAGTAATCCTCAGGTGGCACTCCAAAGAGGACCATAGCTCCCATGGTTGTTCGAAGGTAAGCGCCTGTATCTCCTTTCATCTTCATCAAATTGCGTGTCACTTTATAGAGAAAGAGCCGGGAGGCATCGATATGCCTTCCAAAAGACTTCCTCTCGTAGTACTCAATGACCCCTGCCCCGGCATGTGCAGTGCAGGAACCGAGACTTCCTTGATCCTCAATAGGCGAAGACCATTCCCTCAAATCCACAGAGATTGGAAGGACCTTTAATTTTAGAGGGCCTTGGGGACTAAGGAAGGTCTTAACCTCTTCTGTGTTTTCCGTATAATCCCTGAAGTCGGGATAATCCGGAATCCACCCCATCCCACGTCTTTTCTTATTATCCATATCACCTCTCCATGTCTTAAATTAAAAAGTCTATCCCCTGCTCTGTCTAAATATGCCTTTCAACGAATTCTCTTCAACCCAAAAGGATTTCTGTGTTGAAAGATAGACCAATCACTGACGCATTTATTACGAAGAGCATTAAATAGTTTGCATTAGTTAGAAAATAAAAAGGTCCCAATCAATAAATATAGGAAAGCCCCTCTGTGCCTGCCTACGGTAGGCAGGGGCTCCTCAATAAGGCGGCCACACCTGCCTGCCGGTAGGCAGGGTTTCGCCCTGTTCACCATGCAGTGCAGGACTTTGCTCGCAATGACATTTCTTCTGCATTGTATTCTATTTTATGCCCTTGGTAATAACTCGTGCTAATTGAATTCTTCTCAAATGGTCTTCTTTGAGGATCAATCCTTTTAGATCAATATTTCACACAAATGCTAAAGGGTTAAGACAAAGATGTCAATAAGAATTCTATGTCGAGTCTTCTGTTCCCCCTGAAACCTCTAACCTCCTCCAAAGATAACGCATTCATATGAGTGTGAAACGTTTTTCCATTTGAAGACAATAAATCGGGGAAAAAGAGAAAACTGATTCTCTCTTAAAAAAGTTTGTAAATTCAAATCGAATAACTCATGTAAAAGCAAGTAAAATCATGTAAAAAATTAGGTTTGGGATGTAAATTGCATTAATAACTTGTACAAAGAAAATTCAATGTAGGAGGTATTATATTATGATTAAATTATCTCTAATTTCTCTGGGGTTAATAATCCAACTTCTATTCTGCTTAGTTCCATCAGGATTTACAGCCAGTTACAACTTCCCTATCTCCAGCCTCGACCACACTGAATACTATGTATGGGGATTAAACCTTGTGGTCCCCAACGGTCAAAATATAACAGGTGCCAGTATAACTATACTGAACTTACGTAACTGGGATAATAATCCAAACAAACTGTATATTGATCTAGTAAACAGCCCTCTCCCTACTTCTGGAGTCCAAGTTTACACCGATGGTGAAGCTTCAGGAGACGATGTTGCTAAATTATCTGGGTATGTTGGGATGAATCTGGACACCATTAATAATTGGACTACCACATCACAACCGGTGAGTGGCACAGGGGAACCTCCCCCCTGCGCTCTCTCAGATACGGACGTGAACCTCTCGGCTCATCCGGCTCCAATTATCCAGCCGTCGGTCTTATGCCCAACTGCCAATGCGGAAATAACGCA